>OFMM01000102.1_pt1 | contig 66629 bp, 58 predicted proteins | sample 1541811 | NCBI WGS metagenome assembly OFMM01 (sample SAMN04209246, study PRJEB22552) | human gut metagenome | biome: gut; material: feces | host: Homo sapiens | place: USA: Oklahoma
TTGCAGGGTCGAGGGACAGCGTCCCTCGTGGGTTTTAAGGGCAAAGCCCTTAACATAAATTTTTTTGAGGTGAAAAGTATGAAAGAACAGCTTGAAAATATCAGGCAACAGGCACAGGAAGAGCTTGCTAAGGCAAGTTCAAAGCAAGAGCTTGAGGCTCTTCGAGTAAAGTATCTCGGAAAGAAAGGTGAACTAACAGCTATTCTAAAGCAAATGGGTAAGCTTTCTCCTGAGGAGCGTCCGGTAATAGGACAGCTTGCAAATGAAGTGAGAGAAAATATAACACAGCTTCTTGAATCTGCACAGGCTGACATAAAAACTAAAGAGAGAAATGCAAAGCTTGCGGCAGAAAAGCTTGATGTTACACTTCCAGGAAAGAAACATGAGCTTGGCAATAAGCACCCACTTTCTATTGTTCTTGATGAGATTAAAGAAATCTTTGTAGGAATGGGCTTTGATATTGTCGATGGTCCAGAGGTTGAGTATGATTATTATAACTTTGAGGCATTGAATATTCCAAAGGATCACCCAGCTCGTGATACTCAGGATACATTCTATATCAATGATAATATCGTTCTCAGAACACAGACATCACCTGTTCAGATTCGTGTTATGGAAAAGCAAAAGCCTCCTATTCGCATAATTTCTCCGGGTAGAGTTTATCGTTCAGATGCAGTTGATGCAACACATTCACCACTTTTCCATCAGATTGAGGGACTTGTTGTTGATAAAGGCATTACCTTTGCTGACCTCAAGGGTACACTTGAAACATTCGTAAAGCGTCTTTATGGTGAAGATTCAGTTGTTCGTTTCCGCCCACATCACTTCCCATTTACAGAGCCTTCTGCTGAAGTTGATGTTCAGTGCTTTAACTGTAAGGGTGCTGGCTGCCGTCTTTGCAAGAACGAGGGTTGGATTGAAATTCTCGGTTGTGGAATGGTTCACCCTAAGGTTCTCGAAAACTGCAACATTGACCCTGAGGAATATACAGGCTTTGCACTTGGTCTTGGTCTTGAGAGAGTTGCAATGCGTCGTTATAATATTGATGATATGCGTCTTTTCTATGAAAATGATGTAAGATTCCTGTCGCAGTTCTAAGGAGGTATAAAAAATGAATTTATCTATGAGATGGCTTCGTGAGTTCGTTGACATTGATGAAAATATCAATATGAGAGAATTCTCTGAAGCAATTACAATGAGTGGTTCTAAGGTTGAGAGCTTTGAAAAAGAAGGCTCTGAGCTTAAAAATATAGTTGTCGGTAGAGTTCTTTCAACAGAAAAGCATCCTGATGCAGACAGACTTACAGTTTGCAAGGTTGATGTTGGCGAGGCTGAACCTATTCAGATAGTTACAGCCGCAACAAATGTTGTTCCTGATGTACTTGTACCCGTCGCAAAGGATAATTCTGTTGTCCATAGCGGTCAGAAGATTAAGAAGGGCAAGCTTCGTGGAGTATTGAGCCAAGGTATGTTCTGTTCTGTTGCAGAGCTTGGAGTAACTGTTCATGATTTCCCTTATGCTATTGAGGACGGCATTTTCCTTATTCAAGAGGATTGCAAGGTCGGCGATGATATAAGAGATGCAATAGGTCTTAATGATACAAAGGTTGAATTTGAAATCACTTCAAACCGTCCTGATTGTTTCTCTGTTATTGGTCTTGCAAGAGAGGCTGCCGCTACCTATAATAAGCCACTTAAGCTTCATACGCCTGTTGTAAAGGGTATCGGCGAAAGCTGTGAGGGTATGCTCGATGTTAAGATTGAAAACAAAGAGCTTTGCAAGATGTATAGTGCAAAAATCGTTAAGAATGTAAGAGTAAAGCCATCACCACGCTGGCTTCGTGAAAGACTTCGTGCTATGGGAGTTCGTCCTATTAACAATATCGTTGATATTACTAACTATGTTATGCTTGAATATGGTCAACCTATGCACGCTTTTGACTTGCGTTTTGTTGACGGTGCTAAAATCCGTATAAGAAATGCAAAAGCAGGGGAAACTATTACAACTCTTGACGGAATTGAGCATGAGCTTTCCGAAAAGAACCTTATTATAGCAGATGAAAATAAGCCTATCGCTATTGCTGGCGTTATGGGTGGAGAGTTCAGCGGAATTGTTGATGATACAAACACTATCGTTTTTGAATCTGCTAACTTTGATGGTGCATCTGTCCGTCTTACAGCTAAAGAGCATGGTATGAGAACAGACGCTTCCTCACGCTACGAAAAGGGACTTGACCCGAATAATTGCTTGCCTGCACTTCAGAGAGCTTGTGAGCTTGTAGAGCTTCTTGACGCAGGAGATGTATATGATGGCGAGATTATCGACTTTGCTGGTGAATCTATCGACAAGATAAATGTAAGAAAGAGAATTGCTCTTGAGCCTGATTGGATTAACTCATTCCTTGATACAAAGCTTTCTGTTGACGAAATGAAGGCTATTCTTACAAAGCTTGAATGTGAATTTGACGGAGAAGATGTTCTTCCACCAACATTCAGACCTGACCTCCAGCATAAGGCTGATATTGCAGAAGAAATTGCTCGTTTTGTAGGCTACAATACAATTCCATCAACTTCTATAAGTGGTGGTGCTCAGGGTAAGTATACAGCTCGTCAGAAGTTTGATAATAAGATTGCGTCAACAATGCTTGCTCTTGGTTTGAGCGAGATTATGACATATTCTTTTGTAAGCCCTAAGTATTATGATAAGATTCTTATGCCAAAGGATAGCAAACTTCGCCGTTCAGTTGTTATAACAAATCCGCTCGGTGAGGATACAAGCGTAATGCGTACAACTGCACTTCCTTCAATTCTTGAAATCCTTGCAAAGAACTATAACAACAGAAACGAAAAGGCTTATCTCTATGAGCTTGCTCGTGAGTATATTCCTACAACAGATGATAAGCTTCCTGTCGAAAAGAATAAGCTTATAGGTGGTTTCTATGGCTTGTCTGATTTCTTTGAGTTAAAGGGCATTGTAGAAGAAACTCTCGACAGACTTTCAATCTATGATTATGATGTAGAGGCTTCCGCTGATGAATTTGCATATCACCCAGGTCGTTGTGCTGTTCTTACTATTGACGGCGAAAGAATTGGCGTATTCGGCGAACTTCACCCACAGGTAGCTGAAAACTATGGTATCGTTGAGAGAGTTTATGCTTTTGAGCTTGAGGCTGATTTGCTCTTTAAGTATACAAAATCTGAAAAGCAGTATACTCCACTTCCTAAGTTCCCTGCTGTAACAAGAGATATTGCAGTTATCTGTGATGAGAATATCCCTGTTCTTACACTCGAAAAGGCTATGAAAAAATCTGCTGGTTCTACTCTCGAATCTGTTAAGCTCTTTGATGTATATCAAGGTGAACAGATTGAAAAGGGTAAGAAGAATGTTGCATTCAGAATCACAATGCGTTCTCATAATGAAACCCTCACAGATGAACACGCTAACAGCACTATGAAGAAAATTATGAAGGCTCTTGAAAATGAGGGTGCAGTTCTTAGAGCATAATGCACAATAAATTGGTCATTTTAGTGTCAAATTTACAATTTGTACTTGAAATCCTATAATGTATATGCTAAAATAAGCAGTATGGAGGTGGTACTCGTGCAGGACAAAACTATGGTCTTTTCTATTAACGGCAATAAAGATGAGAGCATAAGAGTTATTCTTACTACGGTTTATAAGGCTCTTGAGGAAAAAGGCTATAATCCTCTGAATCAGATTGTCGGATATATTTTGTCTGAGGATCCCACTTATATAACTACTCACAATAACGCGAGAAATCTTATAAGAAAAATTGATCGTGATGATTTGCTTGAAGTTTTGCTAAAGAATTATTTAAATCTTTAAGACATCATTGCTAAAAGGAGTGCCTGATGGTTTTAAATAAAATCTGAAGCATATCTTACCAAAATAAAAAGTATTATGGTAAGACCTTAAATTTGTGAATCTACTGCGTTTTTGTGCCTTGTGCAAATTTCCTTGCACAAGGCACAGTAGTTTCTTTAACCGTTTATAAATCATACTTACTGCGATTGGAGGATTATATGTCTAACACTAAAACTACATTTCCACTTTATTACAGAGGAAAACCGCTTGTAAGAAATAATGACACGATTTTTTTCGGAGATATGAAAGACCCCTATGTTATTAAGCTGCAAATCAAGTCTAAGGAAAATTCAAATAATCTTGATTGTGCCAATAAGGTTACAATTCAGCTTTTAAGCACAGATACAGAAATCAGTGCAAGAAAGCAGATTATCAAGACAGGCGAGAAAGAAAATCTTGCAGTTGCACTTGATTTAGCTGTCGCATGGCTCGAAAGAGAGCTTGCAAAATCTTCTGAAAAGTAAAATTCAGTCTAAGAATAGTATATTAGACTTAACAAAAGGGGAAAATCTATTCTGTGGATTTTCCCCTTTATGCTAATTATTTTTAAAAATACGATATAGATATAAAATTTATTGGAGGACAATATGGATACGGAGATTATTACATTACCTGTTATTCCAACACGAGGTTTAGTTGTATATCCGCTTTCAACTACTCAATATGATGTAAGCTCTAAGAAAGCAGTAATAGCTTTAACTGAGTCTATAAAAAAAGACCAAAGAGTATTTATGCCAGCCACTATAAATGTACTTGAGGACGAGGAGCTTGAAAGCAATCTTACAAAGATTGGTACTGTTGCAGAAATAAAGCAGGCAATAAGAATTTCAGATTCTGAAATCAGAATAATTGTTGAAGGTTTGTTCAGGGCAAATACAATCAGATATACTGAAACTGAGTCCTTTATGGAAGCTGAGGTTCAGGAGGCTGAACTTACAAATACAGATGATAATATAACAATATCAGCCCTGAAACAGGCGGTAAAGATAGCATTTGTAAAGAATGTTCAGATTTTACCGCAGTATCTCAGGCTTTCTAATGATACGGTTACAATGATTCGTTCTTGTGAGGACGCAGGAACTTTATGCGACCTTGTAGCTGAACACGCTATTGTAAATCTTAATTATAAAATGGATATTCTTAATGAGCCTGACATAGAAAAGCGTCTTAATATGCTACTTGAATATCTTAATGAAGAATTTATAATACTTAACACTGAACACGATATAGGCGAAAAAGTAAAAGCGTCTATGGACGAAAATCAGCGTGAATATTATCTTAAAGAGCGTTTGAAAGCTATAAATGATGAGCTTGGCGAAAATATGCTTGGAGATTCTGATTTAGCAGAGGAGCTTGATAAGTATACTGAGAAAGTTGATGAGCTTCAACTTTCCGAAGAAAACGAGCAAAAGCTTAAAAAGGAAATTGAAAAGCTTTCTAAGCTTCCGTCGATTTCTCAGGAGGCAGGAATTATTCGCTCATATCTTGATGCTTGCCTTGCTTTGCCTTGGAATACATCTACGATTGATGAAACAGACATTGCAAAAATCAGAAACAAACTTGATAGCGACCACTACGGAATGAAGGAAGTTAAGGAAAGAATCATTGAGGCAATAGCTGTAAAACAACTTTGTAAGGAAAAAAATAATCAGATGATTCTTTGTCTTGCAGGCCCTCCTGGAGTTGGCAAAACCTCAATCGCAAAATCTATTGCTGAGGCATTGGGCAAAAGCTATGCAAGAGTTGCACTTGGCGGTGTACACGATGAAAGCGAAATTCGTGGACACAGAAGAACATATCTTGGTGCTATGCAAGGTAGAATTATGCACGCTATGACTCAAGCTAAAACTAACAATCCGCTTATTCTCCTTGATGAGATAGACAAGCTTGGAAATGATTTCAGAGGTGACCCGACTTCTGCCTTGCTTGAAGTTCTTGATAGTGAGCAGAATTTCTCGTTCTATGACCATTATATAGATATGCCGTTTGATTTGAGTCAGGTACTTTTTGTAACTACTGCAAATAATCTTTCATCAATTCCTGCACCGCTTCGTGACAGAATGGATATAATCGAGCTTTCAAGCTATACAAGCGAAGAAAAGCTGAATATTGCTAAAAAGCATCTCATTAAGAAACAGCTTAAAAAGAATGGTTTAACTTCAAAAAACTTTAAGATTACTGATAGTGCTTTGGTTGATTTAATTGAGAATTACACAAGAGAAGCTGGTGTCAGAACTCTTGAGAGATATATAGCAAAGCTTATGAGAAAGGCTGCTGTAAAAATCGTTTCTGGTGAGGAAAAGAGTGTAAGAATTTCTGTTAAAAATATTGAAGATTTTCTCGGTGCAAGAAAGTTCAATAAAGACGAAATGAATGATAAGGACGAAGTTGGTTTGGCTACGGGTCTTGCTTGGACTGCTGTTGGCGGAGTGACATTACCTGTTGAGGTTGCTGTCACAAGCGGAAGCGGAAAGCTTATTCTTACAGGCTCTCTTGGAGATGTTATGAAAGAATCTGCTCAGGCGGCATTTACTTGTGTAAGAACTCGTGCAGAGACTCTTGGTATTGAAAAAGATTTCTATAAGATTTATGATTTTCACATTCATGTTCCAGAGGGAGCAACACCAAAGGACGGCCCTTCAGCGGGTATAACTATTGCAACTGCAATTACATCTGCGTTGACAGGCAGAGCAGTTCGCAGAGATATTGCAATGACGGGAGAAATTACGCTTAGGGGTAGAGTTTTGCCAATAGGTGGATTGAAAGAAAAATCTCTTGCGGCATATAGACTGGGAATAAGAACAGTTATTATTCCAAAGGATAATGTACCAAATCTTGAGGAGATTGACGATACTGTCAAGAACGAAGTTGAATTTGTGCCTGTAAGCACTATTGATGAGGTTTTGGATACAGCCCTCTGCTCTAAAAAGCAGACAGGAAAAAAACACGCAAAAAAAGAGCCTAAAACAGAAGTTCTTGAAACTCGTATATAAAGGAGAATAACTATGAATTTTCAGATAGTAAGCTTTGAGGCGGCATATGGAAAATCTTCACAGATTCCGCCGTCGGACCTACCGGAAATAGTATTTTCAGGGCGTTCAAATGTCGGAAAATCCTCGCTTATAAATAAAATTCTCAACAGAAAAGCTCTCGCAAGAGTTAGTGCAACTCCTGGTAAAACCGCAACAATAAATTTTTTTAACCTCAAAACTGTAAGACTTGCAGATTTGCCCGGTTATGGCTATGCAAAGGTATCAGACAGCGAAAAAAGACGATGGGCAGAGCTTGTAGAGGGCTATTTTGCAATGAATAGAGATATTCGTATGGTTATACAGATTTGCGATTTGCGTCACCCTGCTACAAAAGACGATATGAATATGATAGACTTCCTTTCGCATAATGGCTTTAATTTTATTGTTGCTATGACTAAGCTCGACAAGCTGAAAAAATCCCAGCGTGCCACAAGAATTGAGGAAATGCGTCAGCAGATGTCTGTATTTGGTGATGTAAGATTATTCCCTTGTTCATCAGAGAATGGCGAGGGTGTAGAAGAAATTCGCAAGGCGATTGAAGCCGCCGCAGAGGGAGAACAGATAGATTAAGGTGTATTTATGGAAATTTGGGATTTGTATGATATAAATAGACTTCCGACAGGCGAAACTATGATTCGTGGCGAAAAAATAAAAGAAAATCGCTATCATTTGGCAGTCCATATCTGTATTTTTAATAAGCAAGGTGAAATGCTGATTCAGCATAGACAGCCTTTTAAGTCCGGTTGGTCGGATTTGTGGGATATTACCGTTGGAGGTTCTGCTGTTAGTGGAGATACAAGTCAGACTGCCGCCGAACGAGAGGTCTTAGAAGAAATAGGATATAAGCTTGATTTGAGCAATATTCGTCCGTCATTTACAATAAACTTTCAAAATGGCTTTAATGATATTTATTTAGTTGAAAGAGAAATTGAGATAGATGCTTTGAAGCTTCAATACGAAGAAGTTAAAGAGGTTAAATGGGCAAAGGCTGATGAAATCAAGTCTATGCTTGAGAGCGGAGAATTTATTCCATATGATAAAAGCTTTATAGATATGTTGTTCTTTTTGAGAAATCACAACGGATTGCATACAAGAGAGGATAAAACATTTTAATTTAAGAGGTAAAGTTAAATGTTTAAGCGTTTTAAAAAGTCTAAGAAATCAAAAATATCATCATTAGTTTTAGGCGAATACAATATGATAAAAGGCAGAATCGAAAAGAACTTAACAACTTATGATAAAGCACATTATTTATTGATTGATAGAATAGATGAAATATATTCTAATAATGAATTTACATATGAAGATTATGTGTTAAGAAGAAATTCTTTAACTGTTGACAGAGAAACAAAAATAAGTGTATTTAGTTCTATTATATTAGGAGTGTGTACTGGTGTTATTTCGGCATACTTATATGATTTAATGAAATTTAAAAATACTTCCAATGAAATATATACCATTATAATTCTTTCAATTTTGAATGCTGTATTAGTTATAGCTTTGTTGCTTGTATGTATTTGGATTGGAGATAAGTTGTGTAATCATATAAATGAAACATATCCAGATTATTTTAATACTAAAGACTATGAATTGAGCATTATAGAAAATAAACTAAATGAATTAGATGAAAAACATCGTCAAGAAAAAGAGAAGAAACAAGGTGTTAAAAATGATACAAACTGTACTGCTATTTAATGTTCCTAAGCAGAAAGCTGCTAAAATAACTCGTGCGGCACTTCCGCTGAAATTGCGTGTAAAGACTGTTCCTAAATCTGATTTTGCGAAAACTCTTGGTGAGCTTGCAGGAATTTCAGAAGAAACAAAGCTTGCATATGATGGTGACGGAATTTCTGAGGAGATGATGGTATTATGCGGATTTTCAGACAATCTTATAGACAAGCTATTCTTTGCAATGAGAAAAACAGGTGCAGGGCTTGTTAAGCTTACTGCAATTCTTACTGAAACTAACAAAGATTGGAATGTAAATACTCTTTTTGAAGAGCTTAAAAAAGAGCGTGAGCAGATGGCAGAATTAAAAGCTAAGAAAGAATAATTTTGCTTTATTAGGTGGCGATTTTATGATGAGTATACCGAAATATGTTTCTGATGTTTTAAACCGACTTGAGGAAAATGGCTTTTCTGCATATGTCGTTGGAGGCTGTGTCAGAGATTATCTGCTTGGACGACCAATAAATGATTTTGATGTTGCAACCTCAGCTTTGCCAGAAGAAATGCTTGAAATTTTCAAGGACTATAAAACAGTAGATAATGGCATAAAGCATGGAACAGTTGCAGTTGTATCTGAGAACAAGCTTGTCGAGGTTACAACATTCAGAAGTGATGGTACTTATACTGATTCACGCAGACCTGATTCTGTTTCTTTTGAGCGAAATATAGAAGAAGATTTGGCAAGGCGTGATTTTACAATTAATGCTATGGCTTATCGTAAATCCGAGGGAATAATCGACCTTTATGGCGGACAGGAAGATTTAAAAAATAGATTAATCCGCTGTGTCGGAAATCCGCATAGGCGATTTTCTGAAGATGCTTTAAGGATTATGCGTGGAATGAGGTTTGCATCTGTTTTAGGCTTTAGAATAGAGGAAGAAACCCTTTCAGCTATGCTTGAAACAAAAAATTTACTTCAAAAAATTGCAAAGGAAAGAATTACAAGCGAATTTAGAGGTATGCTTTTAGGTGAAAGCGTTTATGATGTGCTCATGTCTTGCAGAGAGGTTATTTACGAATTGATTCCTGAGTTGCGTATTGAGGATAGTTATATTATGAAAAAATATCCTGATATTACGCTTTGGGAGCATACTGTAAAAGCGGTTTCAATGTCAAAAAATCTATGTGAGAGATTATGTATGCTTTTGCACGATGTTGCAAAACCGTCTTGTATGGTTATGGTTGATGATAAAGAAAAATATCCTAATCATGCTGAAAAGGGTGCAGAGATAGCGAAAGAAATTCTTTCACGATTCAGATTTGAAAAAATAGTTAATACAGAGGTCTTGAAGCTTATAAAAAATCATAGTATAAGATTTCCAAAAGCTCTTGCAGATATGAGAAGGTTTGTGCGTGATTTTGGCTATGATTTTACAAAGGATTGGCTTGATATAAAGTATTCTGATGTCTTTTCAAAACCTCATAAAGAAAGTACAGCACAGCTTTATTATAATGCTGTCAGATTTTTTGATGAAATAGATGAAAAAAAACTTTGCTGTATTATATCTGAACTGAATATTTCGGGTGATGATTTAAAGAAATTTGGCATAGTAGGAAAAAATATTGGCATTGTACTTAATAAGCTACTTGAAGATGTAATTTCTGAAAATTGCAAAAATAAAAGAGAAGTGCTTTTAAAGCAAGCACTTCTATATAAATGATGACAGCAAAAAGGACACTCAAATCAGAGTGTCCTTTTGAATTATGATACTATTTTACTTTTTTATTACTTCCAATTTTTTTATCTGAGAGTGGTATTTCAGGAACCTCTGCGTTTACTACTTCATTGACATAGCTATCTTGAATTCTTTCCGTAACAGAATTTATAGTATTTTCTGCAGGTATAGTTTCATCAATATTCTTTGTCTTTTTGTTTGAATAAACAATTTTTAACAAAATCGGAGTTATTATAGTAGTTGCGATAACCATAATAACTATCGGGCCAAGCATTACAGAGCCAAGCAAACCCATAGAAGCACCCTTATTTGCAACGATAAGAGCAACTTCACCACGAGAAATCATACCTATACCAATTCTCTTGCACTGATAATTCTTATATCCACAAATTTTTGCACCCAAGCCACAGCCAATAACCTTTGTTATAATCGCAACTATTGTTATTACAACTGCGAAAACTATAATTTGTACACTCATTGATGGAAGTACAACATTTAAGCCGATACTTGCGAAGAAGATAGGTGAAAGTAAGAGGTATGAAAGAACATCAAATTTCTTTGCAAGATATTCTGAGCTTTGTGTAAGAGAAATGATAAGTCCAGCAAAAAATGCACCAGTAATATCTGCAACTCCGAAAAGAGCTTCTGCGGCATAAGACATACCAAGGCAGAAAACGAAGCAAATAATTGCGTGTCTGTGTCTAAGATGTTTAGAGCGATTAGCCCACCAGACATATAGCTTATAGAATGCAAAGCCTGCAACAACAACCATTGCAAAGAAACCAAGAATTTTTAAAAGAACTATCCAAACATTAACACTTGAGTCTGCTAAGCTTGTGATAACGGTTAAAGCGATGATACCAAGAATGTCATCTATAATAGCAGCACCAAGTATAGCATTACCTGATTCGGACTTTAGCCTTCCAAGCTCTTTAAGTGTTTCAACGGTAATACTTACAGATGTAGCTGTGAGTATTACGCCAATAAAGACATTTTGTAAGAATACATTGCAGGTTGCACCTGAATCTATTATTCCAGGCTGATTGAAGAAATAGGCAACGCCAAATCCACCAAGAAGTGGAACTATAACGCCAAGCAAAGCAATAACAAATGAAGCTTTGCCACATTTTTTAAGCTCCTTAACATCAGTTTCAAGGCCTGCACAGAACATCAAAATAATAACACCGATTTCTGATGTTGTGGTGATGAAGTTGGATTTTTGTACAATGTTAAGTACTGCCGGACCTAAAATAAGACCCGCAAGCAAAGCTCCAACGACTTGTGGCATTTTAAATTTTTGAGAGATTAAGCCGAATAGCTTTGTTGTAAATAGAATCAAAGCTAAATCCAAAAGATAATGATACTCCTCCATAAAAAAAACTCCTCTTATAATTTAAAATGAACAGCAAATGACTGTCCGCTTAAAACGAACAACATCGTTCGCTAACCATACGGACAGTCAATCGAAGACCATTTTTAAAAATTATAACACATTATTCGGCAAATTTCAACATAAACATTAATTAACCACCGAAAAGCTGTGACCAATATACCCAACCATCACTTGCCATATAACAGCCTACACCAGTATTTGTAAATTCAGAATTTAAGATATTTGAGCGGTGGCCAGTTGAATTCATCCAAGCATTGACAACTTCTTGAGGTGTGTTCTGACCTGCGGCAATATTTTCACCAACAATAGAATAATCAAGGTCAAGAACAAAGGTGTAGCCAGGCTCTCCATTAGGACGCTTATGCCCAAAGTTAGTTTCAAGTTCAGTAGAGCGTGTATAGGCATTATTCATAAGAGTGTAATCAATCTTGAGTGGACTTACACCATTCTTTTTGCGTTCTTCATTAATAAGTCTTACGACCTCTTCTGAAAATTTAGAGTTTGGTGAGTTATTAACCTTTATTTTTTCAATATATCTATAATCTTTTGCAGAGCATCTTTGACAGATTCGTTGCTGAAGTCCTTTGCTTGTTATAGTGGCTTCAGATATTGTTTCCCAATCTCCCCATTTATGTCCAAGAGCATTTTTATAGTTATCTGCATAAGATTTTCCACAGTCACAGCTGTGCAGGGTATAACCCTTTGAAGTACAGTTAGGAGATATAACCCTTTCCATATAATTATGCTCATGAATAGGAATTTGTTCTTCAACCTGTCGAGTAGTTTCTTCATTTTTGGTTTTAGAAATTTCAGTTTCTTTTTTTGATGAAGCTTTGTAGCTTGTAGAACTTGAAACAGATTCATTTTTGCATGATTGAGTGCTGCTTGAAGAATTTGTACTTGTTGTAGACTGACTCAAAAGGCTTGTGGCTGAGTTGTTAATAGAACTTTCAATAATAGAATTATTATTGCTTGAATTAATGGAATTATTAGACATAATTTGCTTAGAGCTTATAGTATGGCTATCTTCCGAAGTATGAGTATATGTTATATTATCGGCAGTAGTATAAGTTTCATAGCTCATCATAGAAGGGTGTTCATCTTCTACTAAATTAAAAGAATTTATTATTGAGTTTGTAATAATAATGGTAGCAAGCAAAAATGCAACTGCGATAAGTATTATTGCAAGGATTTCTTTTGGCTTACGAATTTTCATAAGCTTTGCCCCTAATTATTCAGCAAGCGCTGCTTTAATAGCTATTGCACATTCAAGACGCTTTTTTTCCAATTCACAAGATGTTTCGTGAGATTTACGAATATCCCCTTCATATTTGAAGTTATTAGCGTTACAACCACCACTGCAATAGAACTTAGCCCAGCAGTTCTTACATTTATCCTTAGAATATACATTAGCAAGTGCAAATCTTGCTTTCATATCTTCATCGAAAGTACCGTCATTGAGATTACCCATCTTGTAATCGTCTTCGCCAACAAACTGATGACATGGATAAATATCACCCTCAGGAGTTACAGCAACATATTCATTTCCGCAACCGCAGCCACGCAAACGCTTAACTGCACAAGGGCCTTGGTCTAAGTCAATCATAAAGTGGAAGAAATTATAGAATTCGCCTTTCTTTCGGCTCTCAACAATAGTTTTGGCGAGCCTTTCGTATTCATCAAATACAGCAGGTAAGTCTTCTGTTTTGATAGAGTAGGAGAGAAGTGGGTCGGATACAACAGGCTCGATAGATAGCTGTTCAAAGCCGAGGTCTTTCATATGGAGAACATCGTTTGTAAAATCGAGGTTATATCTTGTGAATGTACCACGAATGTAGTAATCTTTATCGCCACGATTTTGAACGAGGTTTTGATACTTAGGAACAATAATATCATAACAGCCTTTGCCGTTAGGAGTTATACGGAGTCTGTCATTTACTTCTTTTCTTCCGTCAAGAGAAAGAACAACATTATTCATCTCTTTATTAATATATTCAATCTTATCATCTGTGAGAAGAAGTCCGTTTGTTGTGATAGTGAAGCGGAAATTCTTATTGTGCTGTTTTTCGATGCTTCTTGCATACTCTATAACACCCTTGACAACATCGAAATTCATAAGTGGTTCACCGCCAAAGAAATCAAGCTCGAGGTTTCTTCTTGAACCAGATTTTTCGATAAGGAAGTCGATAGCTTTTTTACCAATCTCAAGAGGCATAAGACAGCGACCTTTGCCAAAGTCGCCCTTTGCAGCAAAGCAATATTCACAGCGGAGGTTACAATCGTGTGCAACATTAAGACACATAGATTTAACAGGAGCACCTTTCATAAGGTTAGCAAACTTCTCATAGTCATCATCAGAGAAAAGTTGTCCCATCTTATAGAGCTCGTAGAGGTCATTATAAGTTTCTGTGAGGTCTTCCTCAGAGTATTCTCCACTCATAGCTTCAATTACTGAATCAGGAATATTCTCGGTCATATTTTCATCAAGATAATCGAGCATTTTATAGGAAATATCATCAAGAATATGTACAGCACCACTATGAACATCAAGACAAATGTTATTCCCCAAAAGATTATATTTATGTATCATATTTTAGTCACGCTTCCTTTTTATATTTAAATTGCATAAATAAAGAGCGAACTAAGTCCGCTCTTGTAAGAATGGTTTTGCATATTAAAATCGGCATTAATTAGCGATTAGCGGACTCGCACTTCTGGTTAGCAACTGTGCAAGAAGTTTTGCAAGCACTCTGGCAAGAAGCTTGACATTCGCCACAGCCACCCTTAACTGCTGATTCTTTAAGATTTGCACTATTAAGTGTCTTTATGTGCTTAGTTTCTTTCATAAGAAATTACCTCCGTATAATTTAATATAATAATTTTAACATATTATTTCAGAAATTTCAACTATTATTTTGACAATATATAGACTTGCAGAGATAACAAACAAAAAATCGGAAAGCCTTTCGACTTTCCGATTTAAGTAAATTATTTTTTATTTTTGCTTTCTTTAGCCTTTTTATTAGCTTTAGTTTTCTTTTCAGAAGCTTTTCTCTTTTTGTAGTTTGTCCACATAACCCAAAGAGGAGCAGAGATAAAGATTGAAGAATAGCAACCGAAGATAACGCCTATCATCATAGGAAGTGCAAAGCTTACAACTGTCTGAATATCATAGATAAGTGCAACAACAAGTACAGAACCGATTGCAAGGATAGTTGTTATAGCTGTGCATATTGTTCTTGAAAGAGTCTGATTAAGACTTGTGTTTACAAGCTCTGCTGTTGAAGCCTTAGGACCAATATACTTACGATTTTCTCTGATTCTATCGAAGATAACAATAGTATCATTAAGAGAATAACCTATGATAGTAAGGATAACGGCTATGAAGTTATCATCAAGTGGCATTCTGAAAATAACGAAAGTGAAGTATGCCATAATTATATCGTGTATAAGTGCGATAACGGCTGTGCAGCCAGCGGAAAGACCACCGATTTTTCTGAATCTGAAGCCAACATAGAGAATCATAAGGAGAGCGGCCATGCCAACAGCAGCCATACACTTCCAGAAGAATGTTGCACCCTTTGAAGGGTCAACTGATGTGATTTCAGTTCTTGTGAAGTTATTATCAGGGAAAGCCTTTTTAAGGGCGTCTGTAACACCTTTTTCAGTTTCAGGGTCAATGGTTTTTGCCTCTGTAAGCTCGATAGAAAGTGTGTTTGCATTTTTTTCAGTAGCTGCAGCAGACATATTCTTACTATACTGGAATGAAACATCTTCCTTAGTAGCAGCCTGAACTACTTTAGAAATTTCGTTTTCTGAGAGGTTATCACCAGAGTAGCTATATTTCATAATAGCACCACCAGTGAACTGAATATCAAGCTCTGTGTGGAAAACGAAAATATTAAGAATAAGGCAGATAAGCATAAGGCTGAGTGTTAAGATAAAGAACTTCTTAGAATTTCCAACGAAGTCAAAATGAAATTTTTGTCTCATAGTCACTTACCTCCATAAAGTTTCTTGTTTCGCAGGAACTTGAAGCGTGAGAGTGACATAAGCATCAATCTTGAAGCAAAAACGCCCATTACGAAGTTTGCGATAACACCGACAAGCAGTGTGTAACCGAATGCGTAGATAGCACCTGTTGTAGAAGCACCGAAAATACCTGAAAGGATATTTGCAGGACCAAACACAAGCATAAGGATAAGAGCAACTATAATATTTGTGATGTTACCATCAAAGATAGCTGAGAAGCTGTTCTTTGTACCATATCTGATACAGCCATCAAGTGTTTTTCCTTGATAAAGCTCGTCCTTAATTCTTTCTGAGGTAATAACATTGGCATCAATGCCCATACCAACTGAAAGAATGATACCACTTATACCAGCAAGCGTCATAGTGAAGCTTGAAGCGAATGGGAAGTAACCCGATACAGCTGCAAGTGACAATGCAACTTGACCAATAAGTGCGATAGAAGCAACGAAACCAGGAAGTCTGTAATATACTATCATAAAGATAATAATAAGTGTGAGAGCGATAATTCCTGCGAGAGCCATTGCAAAGAGTGCATAGTCACCAAGAGTTGGGTTGATTGAGCCATAGCTGTCAACCTCAAGCTCGAATGGCAAAGCACCCGCGTTAATCTTATTTGCAAGGTCTGTTGCTTCAGAAGCGGTGAAACCTGTAGAACCATCTTCTCTGCTTCCGCTTGTAATCATACAGCTGTTGCTGTCGATAACACTTTCAACAGTTGGTGCAGAAATTCTTGTGTCATCCATCCATATGGACATAACATTTTCACCTGAAGATTTAGCAGAAAGTTCGGTTGTAGCTTCTTTGAAAAGATTTCTTCCTTCATCGGTGAGTTCAAGAGAAACTATGTATTGTGCCTTACCGCCGTTTTCAAGCTGTACATAATCGGCTTTTGCACTCTTGATTGCACTACCATCGAGGTATATGTGAGAAGCTGTTGTTCCTGACGGTGTCTTATATACTAACTTACCGTTAGAATCATATTCCTGTGTGGTGTAGCTACTGCCTTCTCTGAAAGTAAGCTTTGCTGTTGCGGCAAGCTCTTCAATAGCTGTGCTTGGGTCGAAGTTTTCTTCGTCTTCTTTCCATGGATAACGGACGATGATAAGGCCGTTATCGTTGTCCTGATAAAGCTCATAGTCAGTAATATTATTAGTGACAAGTCTAAGCTCTATAACAGACTTTGCTGCAGACATCTGTTCTGCTGTTGCTTTGACATTTCCGGAAGGCTTGAAAGTAGCTTCAACGCCACCCTTAATGTCGATTCCCCATCTTATGTCGCTGACACCCTTGATGTAGGTAATCTTAAAATCGCCGTTTTCGCCATATATGCCGAAGATGGACGTATACGCCAATGCGAAGATAAGAATAGCGACGATGAAAAACACTGGTTTTCCAACTTTTTTCATACGGTATCCTCCAATAAATTCATTTGTCTGTTTTAGTAGCTTTAAGGAATTTTGCAAAATAAAAAACCTTGTCACTCACGAAAACAGAGGTAACAAGGTTAATTATATATTTTATGGTCGAAAAAGTCAATGTGATTAAGACAAATTCATATCAAATAAAGCTAAAAGCTTTCGTAATAGGGCAGAATTTATATATTATTTATCCAAAAGCTTTTCTATGGCTGCAATCTTTGTGCATAGGCAGAAAATATCAAGAGCCTTAGCAAGTTCATCAAGAGGAGGGAAGCTTGGGGCAATTCTGATATTAGAATCGTTAGGGTCAATACCATAAGGATATGTAGCACCTGCACCAGTGAGGTTAATTCCAGCCTCTTTACAAAGGGCAACAACTTTTTTAGCACAGCCATTGAGAACATTTACGCTGACAAAGTAACCACCATTAGGATTATGCCAGCTTGCAATATTCTTGTCGCCAAGTTCTTTTGTAAGCTTACTTATGACAAGCTCAAACTTTGGAGCAAGGATAGCCTTATGCTTTTGCATATGTGCAACAACGCCTTCATAGTTATTAAAGAACCTGATATGGCGGAGCATATTAAGCTTATCATAACCGATAGTTTGAAACTTATATCTGCTTTTGAGAACATCAAGGTTATTCTTTGATGCTGCGAGAGCGGAAACACCAGAGCCTGGGAAAGTAATCTTAGAAGTAGAGCAGAACATAATTGGCAAATCTTCATTGCCGTTTTTAAGACATTCGTCATAAAGATTAAGGAGAGTATCAGGGGTGTCAGTAAGGTCATGTATGCAGTATGCGTTATCCCACATAATTCTGAAATCCTTAGCAGCAGGCTTTAATGCTGCGAAACGCTTAACAGTTTCGTCAGAATATGTTATGCCGTCTGGGTTTGAATACTTAGGTACGCACCAGATTCCTTTGACAGTAGAGTCGTTTTCAACATACTTTTCTACCATATCCATATCAGGACCATTTTCAGTCATAGGAATAGTAATCATTTCAATATTTTTGAAGAAGCCTGTAACGCCGAAATGTCTGTCATATCCTGGAGCAGGGCAGAGGAACTTAATCTTTCCCTGGAGAAGCCAAGGCTGTTCTCCAGCAACACCATTTTCAGAGAAGCAAGCGATTGTATCAAACATCATATTAAGACTTGAGTTGCCACCGATGAATACATTTTCAGGCTTAACACCAAGCATTTGTGCAAAAAGTTCCTTGGCCTCATCAATACCATCGAGAATACCATAGTTACGGCAATCTGCACCTGATACAGAAAGACAATCACTATCACTTTTGAGTATATCAAGCATAGGAAGTGAAAGCTCAAGCTGAGCTGTACTTGGAACACCTCTTGCCATATTGAGTTTTAGACCTTGAGCCTTATAATCCTCATATTCTGCTTTTAGATTTTTAAGCTCTGATTCAAGAGCATTTTTGTCCATAGACTGATAGTCTGACATTATGAATCCCCCTAAAATAGCATAAATTATTTTATGAACTGCAAAATACAGTCGATTTCCGCTTAATATTTTAATATAATATATGTAAAAATGCAAGTCTTATTTTATATTCTTGCAAAATTTATTATTTTATTCAAAAATAATCGAATATAATGAGCTTTGCTTGCCTTTTTGACGGATAAAAAATCCATTTTAATAAAAACGGAGGTTTATTATGAAACGAAGAGCTTTCATACTTGCAAGTATTCTTATCATTAGCTTGTGTGGCTGCACAGTATCACCACCAGATTCCGCTGCAGAAGAAATTGTATTATATTCGTGGAAATTAAAAAGTGATGATAATAGCAAAGAAAGTAGGGGTAAACTCAGCTTTGAAAATAGAAATATTATTTTAAATGTAAAAAAGACAGATAAAAGCGAATTGAAATTAAATGAATATTATGAAATAGATAATGATAAGATTATAATAGTTTCTGAAGATTATGGGAATATAGTATTCAAATATAAGCTTTATGGAAATGAACTTGAGCTTTCTTATGATGGTTCTGCTTTAAGGTTTATAAAAGTAAGTTAAAATCAAATATGTTTCCATAAGAAAAAGTTTGAGCGAAACTTTTATTTTTCTAATATCAATATTAATATATTGAAAAAGAAAGAATTATTTATATATATTTCCATATAAATTAAAATTTTCCTTAAGAACCAAATATTAACATAAAAGTTTGTGCAAATTAGACAGATTGCCTGTTAATAATTTGTATGAAAAAAATTTATAAATTCTTTTAAAACTTTTATAAATATGATATAATCAAGTTAATCTGAAATCATTTTTTAGTAAGATTTCGGATAATAAAAAAAGGAGAATTTGAAAAATGGCAACAAGAACAATGAAAAAATTCTTAGCACTACTTCTGTCACTTATGATGATTGCAGCAGTATTTGTTGTACCTTCAGTTGCAGCGACAGATGACCTCGAAGTTACTGTTCACTACCAAAGAAGCGATTCTAATTATGATAATTGGAATATCTGGGTTTGGGCAGATGGCAAAGACGGAGGTCAACAGGATTTCACATCAAGCGATAGCTTTGGTGCAGTATCCAAGTTCAACATGGATGTAGCTGGTATTGACAAGATAGGCTTTATTATCCGTAAGGGTGAGTGGGAATCTAAGGATACAGACGGTGACCGTTTCATCGAAACAGCTAAGGCTCAAGACGGAAAAGTAGATATTTATGTTCTTCAAGGACAGGCTGAGTTTGGCTATACAGAGGCTGAACTTACATCTCCAAGAATCAAGAAGGCAAAGATGGTTTCTACAAGCCAGATTGACTTCACACTTTCTCAGGAAGCAAACCTCAAGGCAAGCGATGTAACTGTTAAGGATTCCGAAGGAAATACTTATGCAGTAGCTTCTGTTACAACAGATGGCAAGAATGGCAGCTTGATAACTTCTGATGAGCTTCCTTATGGCAAGAGCTATAAGCTCTACATTGATGGCTTTATTGAGCTTGATGTTTCTACTGCTGCTGTTTATGATACAAACGAGTTTGAGCAGAAGTATACTTATGACGGCAACGACCTCGGTGCTAACTACACAGCAGAAAAAACAACATTTAAGACATGGTCACCTCTCGCAGAGAAAGTTACACTTAACCTCTACTCAACAGGCAATGGCGACACACTTATCAAATCTGTTGATATGACACTTGGCGATAAGGGCGTCTGGACAGCAGAAGAAGCAGGCGACCTCAATGGCGTATACTACACTTATACATTCAAGATTAATGGCAGCGAAAACGAGGCTGTTGACCTTTATGCAAGAGCAGGTGGCGTAAACGGCGACAGAGGTATGATTATCGACCTCAAGTCTACAAACCCAGATGGTTGGGATAGCGATGTTCGTCCAGAGTTTGGTGGTAATGCAACAGACGCTATTGTTTATGAGCAGCATGTAAGAGATTTCTCTATTGATGCAAGTTCAGGCGTTTCTGACGCTCATAAGGGTAAGTATCTTGCATTTACAGAAACAGGTACAAAGAATTCAAATGGTAATTCTACTTGCCTTGATTATCTTAAGAATCTCGGAATCACACACATTCAGATTATGCCTGCATTCGACTTTTCAAGCGTTGATGAAACAAAGCTTGACAAGGCTCAGTACAACTGGGGCTATGACCCTAAGAACTACAACTTCCCAGAAGGCTCTTATTCAACAGACCCTTACAACGGTGAAGTAAGAATCAACGAGTTCAAGCAGATGGTTCAGTCACTTCATAAGAGTGGTATAAGAGTTATTATGGATGTTGTTTATAACCACACAGCAGCTACATATGATTCTAACTTCAATAAGTCATTCCCTGACTACTATTATAGAGAAAACGAAGACGGTAGCTTCTCAAATGGTTCAGGCTGTGGTAACGAAACAGCTACTGAGCGTTCAATGGTTAGAAAATATATCGTAGAATCTGTTGTTTACTGGGCAACAGAGTATCATATTGATGGTTTCCGTTTTGACCTTATGGGACTTCATGACCAAGAAACAATCAATGAAATCAGAGCAGCTCTTAATGAGATTGACCCAACAATCATCACATATGGTGAAGGTTGGACAGGCGGTTCTTCTACACTTCCATCATCACAAGCAGCTTTGAAGGCTCAGATTTCTAAGATGCCTGGTTTTGGTGCATTTAGCGATGATATCAGAGATGGCCTTAAAGGTAATGTATTTGATGAAGAAGATACAGGTTTCGTAAGTGGTAAGAGTGGTCTTGAGAGCACAGTTAAGTCTGGCGTTCTCGGTGCAACTGATTCATGGGCAGGCGCTCCTACACAGACAATTAACTATGTTTCTTGCCACGATAACAACACACTTTGGGATAGATTCACAAATTCTTGCCCAGATGCAACAGACGAAGAAAAGGCAGCTATGACTAAGCTCGCAAGCTCAGTTGTATTTACATCACAGGGTATACCATTCTTCCTCGGTGGCGAAGAAATGTGCAGAACAAAGCCTCTTGCTAATGGCAAGCTAGATAGCAACAGCTATAAGTCACCTGATTCTACAAACAGCGTTAAGTGGGATACACTCTCAAGCAGCCTTGTTTCAGGCGTAAGCAACTACTATAAGGGTCTTATCGAATTCAGAAAGGCTCACCCATCACTCAGACTTACAACAACAGAAGATGTCAACAACAGCATTAAATTCTCCGAAGATGTTGGCGATAATGTTGTTGCTTATGAAGTAAGTGGCAAACCAAACGGCGAAAAGGCTGATTCTATCTTTGTAGCATACAATGCTAATAAGGAAGATGTTCAGGTTAAGCTTCCAAAGAGCGACAAGTGGCAGGTTTGTGTCAATGGCGAGAAGGCTGGTACAGATGTTATCGAAACAATCAACGGTGACACAGTAACAGTTAAGGCTCAGTCAACTATGGTACTTGTTCTTGGCGATACAAATGGTACTCCAGAGGATACAAGCAAGGTTACATCATCTGATAACGATAATTCAAATGGCGTAAATACAAGCGATACAAGCACACCAATCGTTTGGTTTGCATTCGTAGGTATAGCACTTCTTGCAATCGCAGGCATAGTATTTGTTACAGTAAAGAAGAAGGCTAACAGATAATTGATTTTGACAATTCAATAAATCTATAAAGTAAAAAACTATGAAATAGATTTGAACAAGTCTGTAAAAAAAGGACAATAGAAAAAATCCCTCTTGATGTAGAATATACATCAGGAGGGATTTTTAATGCCAAGAAGTTATCAACATATAAACATTTATGAAAACGAAATAACAGAATTAAGTAAGCAAGGAAAAAGTAGAATACTTTATGTTTTATGGACCACAGAAAGATAGAATGAACTAATATATGTTGTTTAGTTAATTGTTTTTTCATCAGCTTTGTTTCGGCTATCGGTTATCATATAGCATAGAACCATAAGGCTATCATTGAGATGAACATTTTGTACAATAATATCATCAAAATCGAGTGTTAGGTCATAATGGCTGAAATTCCAATAGTTTTTTACACCATATGAATGAAGTTTAGTTGCAAGTGCTGGTGTTGCAGCTTTCGGAACACAAAATATTGCAACATCAGGATGATTTTCTGAACAGAACTTTTCAAGAAATTCCGTATCCATAATGCTTATGTCACGAATTTTCTGTCCGATTTTATTTTTATCGCTATCAAAAATACCTGTAAGTTTAAAACCTCGTTTTTCAAAAGACATATGTGTTGCAACAGCCTTTCCGAGATTTCCAGCACCAATCATTATAGCACTATATTGATTATCAATGCCAAGGATATGACCTATTTCATCATGCAGAGCTTGAACAGAATAGCCGTATCCCTGTTGACCAAAACCACCAAAACAGTTTAAATCCTGTCGAATTTGTGATGCGGTTAAGTGCATTCTGTCTGAAAGCTCTCTTGAAGAAATTCTTGTTATATTTTTATCAAGCAATTCGCCAAGAAAACGGTAATATCTTGGCAAACGATTTATTACTTGAACTGATATATTTTCGTGTTTAGACAAGTTTTATTCACCGACTTCCAAAAAATAAGGTGTGGGACAAATTCCCACACCTTATTATAGCACATTTTTTACTGATTAAAAGAGATTTTTTATATTAAGCCATTTTTTTATCTAATCTTTTTGCAATTTCTGTAAGGAACGCTTCTGTATCAACCTTAGTGATGTTATCAAGGCTTGAGAGAGCAGCAAGGTCACCAGTCATAACACCATCTTCAATTGTTTCAATAGAAGCCTTTTCAAGCTTATCAGCAAAGTCGATAAGTTCAGGAAGATTATCAAGTTCTCCACGCTTTCTCAAAGCACCAGTCCAAGCAAAGAGAGTTGCCATAGAGTTTGTAGAAGTCTTTTCACCCTTGAGATGTTTATAGTAATGACGCTGAACAGTTCCGTGTGCAGCTTCATACTCATAAACGCCATCAGGAGAAACAAGAACAGAGGTCATCATTGCGAGTGAACCGAAAGCAGTAGCAACCATATCGGACATAACATCACCATCATAGTTTTTGCAAGCCCAGATATATCCACCCTCTGAACGAACAACTCTTGCAACAGCGTCATCAATCAAAGTATAGAAATATTCGATACCAGCCTCTTTGAATTTATCCTTATATTCAGCCTCAAATATTTCGTTGAAAATATCCTTAAAACGGTGGTCATATTTCTTAGAAATAGTATCCTTAGTAGCAAACCAAATATCTTTCTTTTGGTCGAGAGCAAAGTTGAAACAAGCTCTTGCAAAGCTGCTGATACTTTTATCAAGATTGTGAAGACCTTGAATAATACCAGGAGTTTTGAAATCGTGGATAAGTGAACGAGTTTCAACACCGTTTGCGTCTGTTACAACAAGCTCAGCCTTGCAGTCAGCAGGAACAACCATTTCAGTATTCTTATAAACATCGCCATAAGCGTGACGAGCAATAGTAATAGGCTTTTTCCAGCTTGGAATAAATGGTGTGATACCCTTAACGAGAATAGGAGTTCTGAAAACTGTACCATCAAGAATTGCACGAATAGTACCATTAGGTGATTTCCACATTTCAGTGAGGTTGTATTCTTTAACTCTTTCTGCGTTAGGAGTAATAGTAGCACACTTTACAGCAACGCCATATTTTTTAGTAGCTTCTGCGGAATCAAAAGTAACTTGGTCCTTAGTAGCCTCTCTATGCTCAAGTCCGAGGTCATAATATTCAGTCTTGAGGTCGATATAAGGGAGGAGGAGAATATCCTTAATCATCTTCCAGATGATTCGGGTCATTTCATCGCCGTCCATCTCGACTAAAGGTGTTTTCATCTGAATCTTTGCCATCATTATCATTCCTTTCTTATATTAAGCGGGTATTATGTGTGGAATATTAAGAATTTTCTTTAGTATAGTTAAGAAGTCCGCCAGCAAGAATAATATCTCTTGTACGGTCTGAAAGCTCGCAAAGTACAGGGATTTCCTTACCTGTTGTCTTATTGATAACAGTAAGTTCACTGCCGTTCATAATAAGCTTCTTAACATCAGGAATAGCAAGCTCGTCGCCCTCGCTGATAGAATCATAATCAGCTTCATTTACGAATGTAAGTGGGAGAATACCTGCATTGATGAGGTTAGAACGGTGAATTCTTGCAAAGGACTTAACCAAAACAGCCTTAACTCCAAGATAAAGAGGAGCAAGAGCGGCGTGTTCTCTTGAAGAACCTTGTCCATAGTTTACTCCACCAACAATGATGCTTCCGCCGAGCTCTAAAGCTCTCTTAGGGAATTCTTTATCGCATACTGTGAAGCAGTATTGTGAAATAGCAGGAATATTTGAACGGAGAGGAAGAATCTTAGCACCAGCAGGCATAATGTGGTCTGTTGTGATGTTATCGCCAACCTTGAGTGAGCAAGGAACATCAATAGAATCTTCAAGTGGAGAAGTCTGTGGGAAAGGCTTGATGTTAGGACCACGAAGAATTTCAACAGTGTCCATAGTTTCTTCTGGCTCCGGAGCAACAACCATATTATCGTTGATTTCAAACTTTTCAGGAAGCTTGATGTCGATAGCGTCACCAAGAGTTCTTGGGTCTGTGAATACACCTGCAATAGCAGAAACAGCAGCAGTTTCTGGGCTGACAAGATAAATCTGGCCATCAGCAGTACCAGAACGGCCTTCAAAGTTTCTGTTGAATGTACGGAGAGAAATACCCTTAGAATTAGGGGATTGTCCCATACCTATGCAAGGACCGCAAGCACACTCAAGAATTCTTGCACCAGCCTCGATAAGGTCAGCCAAAGCACCATTTCTTGCGAGCATATTATAAACCTGCTTAGAGCCAGGAGCGATACCAAAGCTTACATCAGGGTGAACAGTCTTGCCCTTCATTATATGAGCAACTCTCATAAGGTCGAGATAAGATGAGTTTGTGCATGAGCCAATAAGAACTTGGTCAATCTTTTGTGGGCCGATTTCCTCAATAGACTTAACATTGTCAGGGCTATGTGGACATGCAGCCATAGGAACGAGAGCTGAAAGGTCGATATTGATAACCTCATCATAAAAAGCGTCAGCATCAGGCTGAAGCTCAATCCAATCTTCTTCACGACCTTGAGCCTTCATAAATTCTCTTGTAATTTCGTCAGAAGGGAAGATAGAAGTAGTAGCACCAAGCTCAGCACCCATATTTGTGATAGTAGCTCTTTCAGGAACTGTAAGAGTTTTAACGCCCTCACCGCCGTATTCGATAATCTTACCTACACCACCCTTAACAGACATAATCTTTAGAACTTCAAGAATAATATCCTTAGCAGCAACCCATGGCTGAAGCTTGCCAGTGAGATTGATTCTAACCATCTTAGGCATAGAGATGTAGTAAGCACCGCCACCCATAGCAACGGCAACATCAAGACCACCCGCACCCATAGCAAGCATACCGATACCGCCGCCTGTTGGAGTATGGCTGTCAGAGCCTATAAGAGTCTTGCCAGGCTTGCCGAAACGCTCGAGATGAACCTGATGGCAGATACCGTTACCAGGACGAGAATAGTAGATACCGTGCTTCTTTGCAACAGACTGAATGAAACGGTGGTCATCAGCATTTTCAAAGCCAGTTTGAAGAGTATTATGGTCGATATAAGCAACGCTCTTTTCTGTCTTAACTCTTGGAATACCAATAGCCTCAAATTCAAGATAAGCCATTGTACCTGTTGCGTCTTGAGTAAGAGTTTGGTCGATTTTAAGGCCAATTTCAGAGCCGACAGTCATTTCGCCACTAAGAATGTGTTCTTTAATAATTTTTTGTGCGAGTGTATAACCCATGGTTAATCCCCCTTATAAAGTTTTAGTGTAAAAACTCAAAATGAATTTTCTACACATATAAAATTCACTTAATATTATCCGTCAAAATGTTTAATTTGTCAATGCTTTACGCAAATTTATACCATATATGTAAGAAACTTTTAAAATAGTAGAAGAATAATGTTCAAAATCAAAACTAAAAATGAAAGATTAAATGAAATAAAATTCAAAAATACAATATATAATTTAATAAACTTAGATATTTTGCAAAATAGTTGAAGTTAAAATTCAAAGCTTTAATCAAGATATATTTTCAAGGGCTTTCCAAAAGATAAATACTAAGTGAAATCTTTAATTTATCAAACTTGCATTTAATAAATTAAAAAGTCGCTGCTCAACAATTATGAGCAGCGACTAAGCTTTTTAATTATATATAATCTTATATATTGTATAGTTCAGCAGGTGTATGCCCGCAGTGCATATTCATTCTTGTATGATTACATAAATCATTACATAATTTTGAAAATTCAGAACGAATACTTGCATTGTCAAAGTCTAAGCCAAATTGAGCTGCTCTTTGGATAGCAAGTGTAAGACTTCCTTTTTCAATTGAAATGATTAGCTGAATATCATCTGCAAGAATATCAGCTTCTTCTTTTTCGAGATTAGGCAGATTTCTAAGAAATGCTCTAAGGCTGATAAATTCAAGAGTTTTTTCAAAATATCCATCATTAGCATATTTCAAGAGTTGTTTTTTATCAGGAATATAATATGGTTTTCCTTTTTGTAACTCAATCATATCAAAATATTCATCGCAGTTACCAAGACAAAGATTTTCGGCAACTAAATTTTTATCAATAGTTTTTATCTTAGGAGGATTAGGGAATAATTCATCTGTTGCGAAGATTGAATAGCATTTAATATCAAGATAAATGCTTTCAACGAATTTTACGAAATCGTCCTCAGAGATAGGTTCATTTTGACTATTGTATATTCTAAGCAAGGTGCGAAGTGGAATTACACCATATAGATTTGCTGCGGCATCAAAATATTGATACAAAAGCTGAGTGGCTTCTTTTGAAAGTGTTTCGCTCATAAAAATTCTCCTTTTATTCTTGTAATGAACGCATACGCTCAAATTCTTCCTCATCAATTACTGCTACGCCAAGTGATTGAGCTTTTGTCAGCTTACTTCCAGCTTCTTCACCAGCAAGTACAAAGTCGGTTTTTTTAGAAACGCTTGAAGAAGTTTTTCCGCCAAGCTGCTCAATAATAGAGGCTGCCTCTGTACGCTTGTAATTTTTGAGAGTGCCAGTAATAACGAAGGTTTTGCCTTCGAATAATGCGTTAGTTTCGCTTTTTGACTTCTTTTCGGCCTGTGTATTAAGACCAAGAGTCTTAATTTCTTCAATCAGAACCTTAGTTTCAGGTAGTCTGAAATAATCATATACACATTCTGCCATAATACCGCCAAAGCCTTCGATAGCAGAAATCTGTTCAATACTTGCCTCTGCAATAGCATCAAGAGTACCAAATTCATCAGCGAGTAATTTGGCGGCTTTTTGTCCGATATGCCTTATTCCAAGTGCGAAAACAAGCCTATATAAATCATTCGACTTAGATTTTTCTATTGCATTTATAAGGTTATTTGCAGATTTTTCGCCCATTCTTTCAAGAGATTGAATCTGTGCGGAATTTATTCTGTATAAATCAAGCGGAGAGGAAATCATTTCATTGTCAACAAGCTGTTCAATAACAGCTGAGCCAAGTCCATCAATATCCATAGCGTCACGAGAAACAAAGTGTATTAAGTGCCTTATGAGCTGTGCCGGACAATCGGTATTTGTGCAACGGAAAGCGGCTTCATCAATTTCACGAGTAACAGGTGAACCGCAGGACGGACATATTTTAGGAAATTCAAAAGGTTCAGAATTTTCTGTGTGAGCGGTAACTTTTACAACCTCAGGAATAATTTCACCAGCTTTTCTAAGAACAACGGTATCCCCAATACGCAAATCTTTTTCTTTTATAAAGTCAATGTTATGCAAGGTTGCTCGGCTTACAGTTGTGCCAGCAAGAGAAACAGGTGAGAATATTCCAGTAGGAGTGAGAACACCAGTTCTGCCGACATTTATTTCAATATCGAGGAGAGTGGTTTCCTTTTCCTCAGGTGGATATTTATAGGCTTCTGCCCATTTCGGAAATTTTGCTGTACTTCCCAGTTCTGTACGCTGTGCAAAGCTGTCAATTTTAATAACTGCACCATCTGTCTGGAAAGGGAGTGACTGACGAACTTCACCTACACGCTCTATTTCATCAATAACCTTTTCTATATCATTGAAATCATTATAGAAAGGCAAAACAGTAAAGCCTAATTCCTTTAAGAAGTTAAGGCTTTCTTTGTGGCTATTGAGAGTTACACCGTCTATTTGCTGAATGTTGAAAACAAAAATATCAAGAGAACGAGCCTTTGTGATTTTAGCGTCTTTTTGGCGGAGAGAACCAGCAGCGGCATTTCTTGGATTTTTGAAAGGCTTTTCGCCATTTTCGTCTTGAGCTGTGATTATTTTCATAAAGGTATCATTTGACATATAAACCTCACCACGAACCTCAAGGTAGGGAATAGGTTTGTTGAGCTTCATAGGCAGTGATTTTATAGTCATTAGATTTTCTGTAATATCTTCACCAACAGAACCGTCACCACGAGTTGAACCACGCACAAATATTCCGTTTTTGTATTCAGCGGATACGGAAAGTCCATCAATTTTAGGTTCAACAACATAGGTTGGATTTGATATGGTTTCACGAACTCGCTTATCAAAATCTCTTATTTCGCTATGTGAAAAAGAATCGTGCAAACTTTCCATCGGAACATTATGCACAACTGGAGCAAATTTTTCACCTGAAGCATTTCCTCCGACTTTTTGTGTCGGAGAATTTGTTGTAATCAATTCGGGATATTCGGCTTCAATATTTTCAAGTTCACGAAGAAGCTTATCATATTCAAAGTCATCAATTTCAGGAGAATCTTCATTGTAGTATTTTTGATTGTGATAATCTATAAGCCTGCGGAGTTCGTCCGCTCTTAATTCAGCATCATTTTTATTCAAAATATCATACCTTTCTGTTGTTAGAACGGATATAATTCGTTCCTATGATTTGCTGACTAACTTTTCAAAGACACTTAAAAGTTTAGGTCAAGCCTTTTTAAAGGCTTGCGGTTTACAAAGGCAGAGCCTTTGGTGGGTGTTAGGGCAAAGCCCTTAACATTTCATTTTTATCAAGAGACGGATTTTATCAGCCTCTTAATACTTTCGATAGCTTTCTATATATGATTATATCCGAAATCCTATTGCAAGGCAAGAAATAATTGTATTTAACAAAGAATATAAAATTCAAAAAAATGAAATGAGATTTCAAGATGAGGGAGTAGCAGGTGTACATTTTAATAAGTTCTTTTTTCTTTAACTTCTTCCATAAAATCACAAAAAGCCCGTTACCGAAGTAACGGACTTTTTAGCTTGGCGCGCCAGGAGGGACTCGAACCCCCGACCTTTTGGTTCGTAGCCAAACACTCTATCCAGCTGAGCTACTGGCGCATTTGCGGTTCTTTCCAAACCGCTCATTTATAATAGCACAACTAAAATAAAATGTCAAGCATAAATTTTTAAATTTGCAAAAAATTGTAGATAGTCAGAATTAAAGTATATCCATATACTTTGCAACAAGTCTTTGAAAGAAATTCAAGCTATTCATAACCGTATCATGAATTTCATGAGAATATTTCAGGAAAAGCGAAAGTTCTTCAGATGATATAGGTTTGCCACTGAATTTTGCTTTTTCTGCTATTGGATAAATTTCTTTAAAGAAAAGCTCATACCACTTTTTCTTTTCTTGTGGAGTATCTCCCTTTTCTATAAGCTGCTTGATATTATCATATATTGAATTATTTTCATCAATTTGAACTTTATATAGTAAAAGCTGAACTATATATGAATAAATAGCGAGTAAAGCCTTATTTTTATTCTTATCACTAAATATTTTCTTTCGCTTTTTTACCCTTATAAATCTATTTATCCAAAGTGTAGCAAATACTATTGCAGCACACATTGGAATAAACAATATATATACTATCACTGGGGTAGAGCTTGTATTAGATTGAGTGCTTGCAGAAGTTTGTTCAGAAGATGTATCAGATGGTGATGCTTCAGAGTGTTTATTATTACTGCTTTCTACCATACTTTTCGAGCTTTCAGTACTGCTATCAGAACTATCTTCTATACTGCTTTCACTGCGAAGCGAATCTGAGGGGGTAAAGTCTAATGCTTTCCAGCCTGTTCCTGAGTAATAAACTTCTACCCATGCGTGGGCATCTGAATCGAGCATTTCGATAGAACCGATATTTGTGAGCTTTGCAGTGTTAAATTTAAAGCCCTCTGCGTATCTTGCAGGTATTCCTGACGCACGAAGTAATAGAACTGCTGATGAGGCAAAATGCCTACAATAACCTTTTTTATTTTTGCTTAAGAAATATTCAACAAAATCTTCTCCATCAGGAGTTTTTCCTGGTGAAAGAGTGTACTTATATTCATTTGAACCTACTAAAAGACTCATAACATCAATTATTGTATTATCCATAGAGCTTGTATTGATATTTTTATCTTTTATAAATTTCTGGAGAAAGCTTTTTGTATTTTCAGGAAGCTGTGTGTAATTTTCATTGACAAACTTGTCGTAATCTATCAACATATTAAGATAATTAAAATCATTTCTATCTATGCTACCAGAATTATATAATTCAGAAACAAGAGTTCGTGTATCTGCATCTGAGTCTATATATCTATTTCTTGAATAGTATTCGTCAAGATTGATTTTTTCGTTTGTCGAATATACATTTCCATTTTCATCTATGAAGGAAATTTCACCAGTTTCTTTATCGACTTTTAGTGTTCCACCTTCAACAGCTACTCCATCGAAATAATCATCTAATACATAATAGCTATTAAGCTTATACATTGTTTGCACTAAATCATCAAGAGAAAAATTAAAAAAGCTTGTTGATGAATATGCACTATAAGAATATTTATCAAGACCTCTTTGTTCATTTTTTGCTGTTATATAACCGTCGTCAATATATGAAATTTCGTCTTTTGGTTCTATATTAATTAGATTATATGGCGTATAAATAAGTCTTGGATTTCCTCCGTTACACCATTCTGCTACAACAGAAAATGTAGTTGAATTTCCTGAAATTCCAAATATTTTATTTACATTATCAAAAATTTGCTGTGTACTGTTATTGCCAATAATATTTTTAACTTCTGCTGATTTGTTGTTTGAAAGCAGTTCCCAGCCGCTTTTGCTATAAACGCTTCCGACATAACTCTTTATATATTCATCATGAGGTATATTTTCTTTTCTCAATTCTGCACCATTGGTAAGAGTAAGCCTTAAAACAGGTTTATTTTTAAAGCTTATATCTCCGACATCATTAAAGTTGATGGAGCTTGTGTCTCCGCCAAATTTTGAATTTAAATATCGTGAGATTTCTGTACTGTCAAAGCCGTTTACAAGGCTTAATCTGACAGAATCGAGAAATTCTGAGCGGTGAAATGCTGATTGAGGGAAAATTAATGATATAACAAGCATTATTGATAATAATATCGGTAGTGCTACAAATGCAATGGGTTGTGCGGCGGAAGGTGATGAGATGTGATAACCTTTTAGACCTCTTTTGAAGACTTTGTTTCCGCCAATAGTAGGAGAAAGAAACATTGACATTCCATAAAATGCAAATAAAAGTGCTATTGCAAAATATGATGGTGTGAGAGGTACTAATATAGGTGCAATTATAAATGGTAATGTTACAAATGTAGCAAGAAAGAAGTTTCTCCTTTTAATGATTGCCCATGCTTCAAGAAAAATAAATATATACATTAAAAATAACAAAAAGATAGTAGAATCTAATTCATAATTTGCACCCTTAATTAAATCATTCCAACCTTTTGGAAACGATACACTTGAACCCTTTGAACGAAATGCTTCTAAAATATATTTCACTTCTATAAGAAAGCCACAATATATCGAATCCTGAAATATGAGATAAAATAAAGCTCCAAGTATTGCACTTCCTATAATAAACCATAAGTTTTTCCGTTTCATAAGATAAATTCCTGTAAAAATACAAGAAAAAATAATAAAAAACAAAACAATTACAGGCAGTGCTATTGGAATTGCAAATGATGAATAAAGGCAACCAAGTGATGAGCCTACACCTAACATCAAAAAGAGCAAATAAAATATTGCAGTTTGAAGTAAATTAGGTTCTGAAGCAGAAAGTTTTAATTCTTCCAAAACGATTGGATTTTGTTCTTTTTTTAAAATTGTATTTTTCATAATTTATAAAAACTCACCTTTTATGCTATGCGTTTAAGACATATAATTGCAGGGGAAGATTTTGAAGCTCTTTAAGAGGCTGATTTTGCATATCACATATCTCATAAACAGTTGTTGAAACAGAATTTGAAAGCTCATATAGAGCGGTTATCGAATTTTTATCAAGCTTAGAACCAATATATATAACAGAGGAATATTTGCCAAAATCCTCTGAAATATTGTAATTATATATAAGCCCAAAATCACAGCTTGAACTTTCCAGCATAACTGCAAAAAAGCTTTGAATATCGAAATCATTTTCGGAATATTCATTTATATGTTTATTATTTGCGTCAAACCATTTGATAGCAGGCTTTATCTCATTATCTTTAAAATTTTGAAGTATCTCATATAAAAGTTCAAGTGTTGCTTCAGAAAGCCTTATACTATCTGAAAAATCCACAAGAATTAAGACTTTGCTGGCTATTGGTTCTCCAAAGTCTTTTATAATAATAGAATCGTGCTTTTCAGAAAGCCATCTATGAATTCTTCTTATTCTATCACCCTCACGATATTCTCTTATATCAAAAATTTCTGATGGGTCATCACCAGAAACACGCTTTGAGTATTCAAGACTTTCGTCTTCTATTCCGCTCTTAATTTTGTGCTCTATTGCATTTTTTCTAAATTCTGGCATTATAGCCACTTTACAGGACATAGACTTAATATCTGTTTTTTTCTTTATAGAAAATAACATTAAAAAATCATATATTTTAACCTCATCTATTTTACATAAAAGAGAACCACAGCTTTTTGAGCTGAAAAACATATCTATACTTTGTGGAAAATATGTAGGCGAGATATAAATATAATCTTTACTTTCTTCGCCTGTAAATGTATTTGTTGTTTTAAGCCTTATAGCGATTTTCCCAGAAAGAAATTGATGCTTTGTATAACTTCTGAGGCGAATTATAGCTTTTTCGTTTTTAAAATAAGCCTCTTTAATAGGCAAAATACTCAAAACAATTTGTTTTCTTAAAAAGAACATAATTATAAAGGATATAATAGGCATACATAAAACTAATAACAAAAAAAATACTGCAAGATAACCATCAAAAAAGATTAAAAATATTATTGCAGCAAAAAGCAGTAAAAAATACATAATTCGATTAAAGAGCATAATTTGCCACCTTTATGAAAGTCTTGGGGCTGAAACCCTTTTTAATACATCTTCAAGAGCTGTATGTGCTGATGCACCACTCACACCTGCACGAGAGTTTATCAAAATTCTATGTTCAAAAACATCAAAGAATACATTCTGAACATCTTCTGGCACAACATATTCTCTTCTTGAAACCCATGCTGCTGCTCTGCTCATTCTTGCAAGGGCTATTGATGCTCTTGGGCTTGCTCCCATTTTTATCATAGGACTATTTCGTGTAGCGGCTGCAAGTCTTGCAATATATTCATAAACTTCGTCAGAAATATAAATATTTTCAACAGACTTTTGCATTTCGATAATATCATTTTTATCTGCAACTTTTCCTACATTATCAAGTGGATTTTGTCCCTGCTTTTGTTTAAGAATACGAACCTCGTCATTTATACTTGGATAACCAATAGAAATCTTTATAATAAACCTATCCATCTGAGATTCAGGCAAGAGCTGTGTTCCAGTGGAACCAATGGGATTTTGAGTTGCTATAACTGTATAAGGTCTTGGTATAATATGTGTTGTTCCATCAACAGTAATACTGCCTTCCTCCATAGCTTCAAGCAAAGCACTTTGCGTTTTAGAGCTTGTACGATTGATTTCATCTGCAAGAAAAAGATTGCACAATGCCGCACCAGGTCGGTATTCTGTTTTTCCTGTTTCTCTATTTATAACGGTATAACCAACAACATCACCTGGAAGAATTTCAGGTGTAAATTGTAGACGCTTGTATGATAAATCGAGTGCCTTTGAAAAAGCTAAAACCATAGTAGTTTTACCAACGCCTGGGCAATCTTCAAGTAGAATATGACCTTGTGCCAAAATAGCCATAAGAATTTTTGCAATTATTTCGTCTTTTCCTACAACAGCTTTGCGAACTTCATTTATAATGGCAACTGCTTTGTTATACATCTAAATCATTCCTATCTTATTAATTTTAAATTTATTATATTTTTTAAATTATAGATTTTATGGACTGATTATAACATTTTATAATATGATTCTTCAAGCATATTATAAACTTTTATATGGTAAATTTACATAAAGTATAAATATAAAGAAAAAGCAAAAAGCGAGATCTTTCGATCTCGCTAAATGCAAAAAGGGAGGGATAATGAAAAACAAAAATATGGAATCTTTCAATTTTATTAAGTTCTATTATTTTTGAACTGATTATAATATAGCACATATTTTTATTTTTTTCAATACTTTTTCTTGATTCTTTTTAAAAAATTTATAAAATATGCAATATTAGCTATGCTTTATATTCTATTCTTCCATTTGTTTTCCTAAAAAAGCAGCTGCAGCTTGTGTGAGTTTAATTTCTGTTTCATTTGGCGCTTGAATTTCTTCTCCTTGCAGCATAACAACTGAACCAGTCACATCTCCAGAAGATATAATCGGATATATAACTAAAGCTGTTCTTTCTATACCCTCTATTGGCATAAGCTCACCGATACTATCAGATTTAGCAAAGTAATTTTTTCTCATTTCCATAAGTTCTTCTATAATAGGAGAAATTCTTCTTTCAAGATATTCCTTTTTAGAAACTCCTGCGACCGCAATAATATGGTCTCTATCACTTATTATCATAGGTTTTCCTGAAATTTTAGAAATAACCTCTGCATATTGAGATGCAAAATCAGAAAGTTCTCCGATTGGTGAATATTTTTTGAAAATAACTTCTCCGTTAGTATCTGTATAAATTTCGAGTGGGTCGCCCTCTCTTATTCTCAATGTTCTTCTTATTTCCTTAGGTATTACCACACGCCCAAGGTCATCTATTCTTCTCACAATTCCTGTTGCTTTCATATAATTAACCTCCGAGTACTTTTATATTTTAGTAAGTTTTGTGAACTTATTAGTTATTATTCACCATAGTTTTTTGACTATTCACATTTATTAGCAAAAAAGCCTTGTTTTTGGAGGTTTATGATTTAAGTATCATTAAAAAATGCTTGCAAAACATTTTTTGCTATGATATAATAATCGTCGTGATATTTCCGGGTGTGGCGCAGTTTGGTAGCGCGCTTGAATGGGGTTCAAGAGGCCGCTGGTTCGACTCCAGTCACTCGGACCATAATGTGGAGACAAAAAAGATGTCTCCTGCGAAAAGCCCGATTATATCGGGCTTTTTTGCTACCCAAACGGCGATTTTTCTCTGTACCAAAACACAGATGTAAAATTGCCGTTTTCCCTTTGTGGATAGACTTGAACTCCCGAAAAGTAAATATCAGATACACAGGCAGATAGAAAGCAAAAATCTATCTGCCTTTTTTATTACCCTAAAAAGGAGAAATCAGATATGCGGTCCTTTATTTCTCTGCACAAGGAAAATTGGCGCAGTCACAGCTACGCTGCCGCCCGCTGTGTCGGGGATCAGGTGCTGTTTCAAATGCTGAAAGCGAATTCCAATATCGACACCGTCTGTCTCTGCATGGACAACGATGTCGCAGGTCAGGCGGCGAACAAAAGGATATCCGACAAACTCTTTAGCAAAACGAATAGTGCGGAGTTTGCGACGACGAAGTGACAGGTGCCACCTGTCATGACGGAAGGAGAAAGTGAACTTACCCAACTGAAAAATAACTACAGCAGAAAGGAAAGACAAATAACTCTATCAAGGCAGAGTATAAGATGGAATCAGTTCGACTTGTGCAGGTCAAAGACCGCCCTTTTTTCTCTGTTGTGGGTAAAAAGTGTGGCTTTTGTGCAAAGCCTTATAAGAGGCAGTTGAGAAACAGATGGATTTATGCTATAGATTAATTTGAAAAGGTATACCCAAGGAAAAACAAAAACGAATGAAGGCGAAATGGGGTCTGTTTATGACCGAACAGAAAAAGAATACGATCATAACAAGCGGCATCGCTGTACTTGCCGTGATACTGGCATATTGCTTCCGAATTGTAGGTAGGGGCAGCTTCTACCCGATGCTGTTTTCCTATCTGCGCAGCTTTATCTATATTGGCCTATTCGCTGCCTGGGGGCTCTCCGTCCGTCAGCGGATCGTGCAAAAGCAGGTGTGCAGGTTTATGACGGTCACCGCAGTACTGCTCATCATATGGATGGTAGTCCGTTCGGCAAAGTATTTTATATTCTGGCAGCCGGATGCCGTCCGTTACCTGTGGTATCTGTTCTATCTGCCCATGCTGTTTGTGCCTATGCTGGCACTGCTGATTGCCATGTCATTGGGAAAGCCGGACGAATACAAATTCCCCAAGGGAATGTCGGTTCTGTGGATCATCTCCGGCGTATTGCTTCTGCTCGTGCTCACAAATGACTTGCACCAATTCGTATTTACCTTTCCGAAGGACGCCGCCGTGTGGACAGACAAAAACAACGGTTACTCGATAGGCTACTTCATGATTGCAGGCTGGCAGGTGCTGTGTGCCTTTGCCGCACTCGTAATTATGTTTTTCAAATGCCGTGTGCAAAAAGGAAGGCTCCACTTTCTTCCCATTGTTCCTATGCTGCTAGCGATTGTTTACAGCGCACTTTACTATGCGGGTGCGGATTGGCTGCTCCACTTGTTCGGCGATATTGCCGCGTTCCAAAGTGTGATGTATATTCTGACCTTTGAGTTTTGCATCGCCTGCGGATATATACATTCAAACAGCCGTTATGTGGACTTGTTTGCCTCCTCTGTCGGCACATCGGCAGAGATTACTGACAAGGGCTTTACCGTTCGGTATGCAGCTGTAAACACTGCGCCTATCTCAAAGGAAACGATGAAAAAAGCCGAGCAAAGCCCGGTCACGATGGGCGGCTTGACCGTTCACACCATGCCCGTTGACGGCGGCTATGCCGTATGGACAGAGGATGTGTCGGCTTTGCGTGACATCAAGGAGAACTCCGAGCTTCTTGCAGACGAGCTTGCCGACAGGAACGAAATACTCCGTTATGAATACAAGCGTGAAGCCAAGTGCCGCAAGGTGGAGGAGCAAAACCGCCTGTATGACCTCCTGCGTTCCGCTACGCAGACGCAGATCGACCGCATTGCGGAGCTCACTAAGGAATACCGCCGAATCTCAAGCACCGATCCCGACAGCGCCAAAACGCTCCTTGCCGAGATTGCCGTGCTGTGCAGCTATATTAAACGCCGCAAGCATCTGACGCTCCTTACCGACCGAGATATTAAAATAGCGGCAACGGAACTCCACCGTGCCTTCAATGAATCGCTCCAAACACTGAAGCTGTTGGGCGTCCGCAGCTCGCTCTATGTGGACGAGTCTCTTTCCATGCTTTCCGGCAAAACGGCGACTGCTGTATTTGATTTTTACGAATCGGTTATTGAAGCCGATATTTTGAATTTAACAGGCATACAGGTAAGCCTCATAAAGGCAAACGGCTTGCGCTTGTCACTGAATGTGTGCTGCAAGGCCAACCTTTCCGCTTTGGCAAGCGGAGACAGTATCCGCTGTGAAAAAGAGGATGACGAGGAATACCAGCGCCTTGTATTTGAAGCGAAAGAAGGTGACAGGAAATGAGTGCATTTTCTTCCCTTTCTGAATTTTGGCAGACTATGCTGCCGTTTATCATGCTTGTGGAGATCGTCCTTGAAATCGGGCTGTTTATGTATCAGCTTCTTCGCAGCAATAAGCCGGTGCGCAGCCTGCTGAGTCTGGCGGTTATGGCGGTGATGATCCCACTGCTGTTCTCCGTTTCCCGGGCAGATCCCGATAATATCGGGGACGCATTTCTGCTGGGCGCACCGTGGCTGATATTTGCCGCTGCCATTTTCCTTTCGGCAGCTTACTTTGCCATTGCTCTGCCGCGGGAATACCGCCGTAAAAAGAACGAGCTCTCGCCGTTCTCCATTAAGGAAGCAACCGATAAGCTGCCTATGGGCATATGCTTTGCTGACCCGAACGGCAGGATCATCCTATGCAACAACCGTATGCGCAGGCTGTCCTTTGCCCTTTGCGGCCACGAGCTGCAAATCAAAAGCGATATGGAAAATGCCCTGAGCGTGCCGGACAGATCCGTAACCGTCAAGGATGATTGCTACATCCTGCCCGACAAGACCGTCTGGCAGTTTCGCACACAAAATATCACCGTGGAGAGCGATGACCGCTGGCAGCAGATAACGGCGCACAATGTAACCGAGCTGTATAACGGCTACCAAAAGCAAGAGGAAATAAATAAAGAACTGGCAGAAGTCAATCGAAAGCTCAGGAAGATGTACGCTCGCATGGAGGACGATGTCAAGGAGAAGGAAAGCCTTGACCTAAAGGTCTATATTCACGATACCATCGGGCGGAGCCTCCTGACCATTCGTGACATCATCGGCAGCGGCGAGGACACCGAGAGAAAGCTCGAAGCCCTGCAAAACGCCGTCGGTATGCTGGCAAGCAACCGCGTCACCTCCGTCGGCACGATGCAGGAGGTGCAGCAGACCGCAAAGCAGCTCGGCGTAGCCGTTGAGGTCGAGGGCTATCTTCCGCGCGATACTGCCGCCGAGGAGCTGACCGTTGCCGCCGCCAAGGAGTGCGTGACCAACTGCATCAAGCACGCAGACGGGAATGAGGTATATATCCGCATTGCCGAGCGCAATCATTGCCACGACATTACCATAACCAATAACGGCAGAGTGCCCACGGGACCGATCAGAGAGGGCAGCGGACTTTCCGCGCTTCGCCACAGCATTGAAAGCCACGGCGGCGAGATGCATATTTCCCATGAGCCGCGCTTTGCGCTTCTCATCACGATTCCCGAAAAGGAGAATGAGCTATGATAAGCACCATACTTGTAGAGGACGATCTGTACATCCAAAAGCACTTTGTCGATCGTCTTGCGGCAGACGGCGAGTTTCATCTTGTCGGCGTTTTCCGTGACGCCTTTGAAGCGGAAAAGCACTGCGACGCCACCGTAAAGCTCGTCCTTATGGATGTGCAGACGCAGCACAAGCACTCCGGTCTTGCCGCCGCGGAGCGCATCAAAAAGGCTTTTCCGCAAATCAAGATAGTAGCCGCGACCTCGCTTGTCGATCCGCAGGTGCTGCAAAGAGCGAAAGCGGGCGCAGCCGACAGCCTGTGGTATAAAGACCACGGTACAGAGGAATTGATGAGCGTGGTAAAGCGCACCCTGGCAGGCGAAAAGGTCTTTCCCGACTCCTCGCCCGCCATCGAGATGGAGGGCACAATGTCCGATAAATTTTCGCCGCGGCAATTGGACATACTGCGCCTTTATATAAAGGGCTTCACCTATCAGGAGATAGCCGATAAATTGGGCATCTCCAAAAACGGCGTTCGCTGGAATTTGGACGATATGGTGGGAAAAGGCGGGTTCGAAAACCGAGAGGCGCTCGTTGCGACCGCAATTGAAAATAAGCTCATGGTAACGACTTTGAAGGACGAATAAATGCAAAGTACCCCTTGACCGAGCAGGTCAAGGGGTACTTTGCGCAAAAAAGGCAGAATTATTTTGAAAAAACATTTTTTTCGCTCCGTTACTGGCACTTGTGCCAGTGACAAGCCTTAAAAAATCCGTAGAATAAAATGTGTATAAATATCGTTGTGTATAGACAAGGCGGTGGTGAAGGATGAAAAAGATCGTGCTGGATATTCAGAGCGATATCCATGCGCAAACCATGGAGCGAATGCTGATGCAGAAGCTGGACGATTGTCAGGTCGTGATCTCCGAATCGCCTGACACGACCGCCGAGTGGTGCAAAACGCATCGACCGGATGTGCTCTTAATGGAGGTCAAGGCGTATTCGCCATGGATGTTCAAAGAACGAATGGCAATCTGTGACAAGGTAAAACGAAACACGGAAAACTGCCGTGTCATTCTCTTTGTGGATGATGATACAGACGGGGAGTTGACCGAGCAGGTGCGGCAGGCAAAGCGCGAGGGTCTGATAGACGCTTTTCTCTTCGGTTCGGTATCCGAAAACTATTTTGCTTCGGTCATCGACAGTGTTTAAATCAGGCAACACAAAACGCATAGACAAATCTTCAAAATGATTTTGAGGGAGGAAATGATAGTATGACAAAAACGAAGACACGAAGTCGCATCGTCAGCATCCTGCTGGTGCTTATAATGCTGCTCTCGCTGATGCCGAGTCTGGAGCTTCATGCCCACGCCTTTTGGGAAGACTACGACAACGGCCAAGATTGCGAATACTGCGACCACTACCACTGGGCTGAGAATTGCTGCGACGGTTGCGGGTTCTGCACCATTGACTGCAACTCCGACTGCTTCATTGAATTCCACTGCAACGATTGCGGTGAGTGTCTGTTCAATACGCCCTTTTGGTGCGATCAGTGCTACAAGTGCGCCGACTGCATGGAGGAAAAGCACTGCTCCACCTGCGGCAAATGCTACATCGGCGAGGATGACCAGCTGTGCGGCGAATGCCATAAGGGTCCCTGCTGCTCCATAACCATCTGCGACTCCTGCGGCTTCTGCGATGACTGCGCAAACGATGACAGCGACCCGATGCACTGCTCGCTGTGTAACGCTTGCTTCGGTTCGGTGGACGAGTGCGTGGACGACGATGATACCGGCGTCATCCACTGCATCGATTGCCACACGGCCTGCGAGCAGTGCGAGGAATGTCTGCTGGCCAAGGAGAGCTGCGAGGACTGCGGCCTGTGCCTGGAGTGCTGCAGGGACAACTCCGATGCCGGCGGCTGCCCGGACGGCGAGACCTGCGTGGAAAGCGCCGAGTGGGAAGAGCACATCTGCCCGGGCTGCGACGGCTGGGTCACGGATAAGGAAGACGAGGACGAGTTCTGCGAAACCTGCGAGCTGTGCAAGGAGTGCTGCGAGGGCAACTCCGACTGCTCCGAGGGAATGTGCGCAATGGATACGGACTACGCGGATCACTTCTGCGAGGACTGCGGCCTGTGCTTCCACGACAGCGACCCCTGCGAGGACGGCTGCGATCAGCGCTGCAAGGACTGCTGCCTCGATGCCGTGAAAGCGATGGGCTGCGATCATGACGACTGGTGCTTCAGTGACTCTGATTTTGAGGATCATCTGAAAGCAGAGCACAGCGGTGCCGGGCATACCCACATCGCTGCCTCGTCCTGGTCAGCCGACAAAACGCAGCACTGGCACCCCTGCCGCTATTGCGATGGTAAAAAGCTGAATGCCGCCAACCATGAATATGACGCCAAGGGCGTGTGCAAGGTCTGCGGCTACATCAGCGGCAGCTCCATCGTCATCACCCGCCAGCCGAGGGGCGTCAAGTGCAAGACCTCCATCTACGATGATTATAACGAAGAGCCGGAAAACGGCCTGCTGTACTATGAAAATAACCCGGTCACCTTCTCTGTCTCGGCAAGAAGCCTGAAGGGCGACGAGCTGACCTATCAGTGGTATCGGAAGAATAATGAGATTCCCACGGCGGCGCCCTACAAGCTGCCGGAGGGTAGGTTTTACATGGGTGTGACGACCTCCACACTGAAGATGTCGGTTTCCACCCAGGCCTGTCAGGAGGACTACTCCTACTACTGCGTCATCGGCAGAAAGGGTGACCCTTCGGACACCATGAAAACGGCGGAGGCAAAGCTGACTGCCACCCATGCCTTCAGCTATCAGCAGGCCGGTGAGCCTGTGTACACCGACGACGGCAAGAGAACGCCGGAATACAAGGTCACTTGGGTCGATAAGGATGGGAATACCCATAACACTACCGTAGGCAGCGTTCGCAAAAGCGACGGCCACAAGCTCGCGTGCCTGTTTGAAGCAGGCGCAGAAGAATACGAAGCACATTATATGACCTCCGGCTCCAAGGAGCGCATCTTCCCGCATACCTTTAAGCTTGAAAGAAGCTATGACGCGGTGGGCGGCGGCAGGGTTGATATGCTCGTCTGCACCGTCTGCGACTATTTCGTTTTTGTGAAGAGTCACGTCCATGATTACGGCTGGAACTGGGACTACACCGGCTTTGGCAGTATCTATGAATATACCTTCAACATCGGCGGCTCGACCAAGACGGTGGAGCAGCTCATCCTTGAGTCCGGCTATGCCCACCCCGAAAAGTGCAAGGTTCCCGGATGCGAGGAGTTCATCATGGTTCCCCATAGCTGGGGCCGCTGGAACGTGGTTTTGTGCCCTGACACCGCAGGCGCCAAAGGCGGCATGGAGGCCGAATGCAGCGTCTGCGAGTACAAAGAGACGGAAAAAATTGACGGCGATTGGACAAAGGACACCGCCATTGTGACGGTGAAAAACGGCCGCGCAACCCGTATGATCGTCAAGCCCGGCGACAAGATCCGTCTTTATCCCGAGGAGAGAAACGGTCAGAAAGCCATCGGCTGGAAGGTGGAGTATCTGCGCGAATACAACGTGTCTGACGGCATGGCATCGGTTCATAAAAAATGGAATACCAGTGAGGCGAAGACCCTGTTCAAGCTGGTGACCAACGGCTCCGCACTCGAGTGGGGCTGCACGATCCCGGCGTTCAGCGCCATGGGCGCTCCCGGCGGCGGCCAATTCTTCTTCGAGCCGGTCTATGCAGGCTGTGACCACAGCGGCGGCACCACGGTGCTCCATGCGAAGGCGCAGGTCTGCGACCGCAAGGGCTACACCGGCGACACCGCCTGCGCAGACTGCGGCTATGTCATAAGTGCCGGTTCGGATATCTACCCGCCTGCAAACGCCGGTCATACCGGTACACTGCAGCCGCTTTACTACTACGGCACGGCCAACTCGGCCACCACGGACCCGAGCCATGGCGGCAAACGCTATAATGTCAGTTCGGGAGACTGCCGGCACCGGGCCTATGAGGGCGACTACCGCTGCACGGCTTGCGGCGGCACCGTAAAGGGCGAGACCGGCGACTTCAAACATAGCGGCCCCTTTGAGCTGCGGGATGTAAGAGCGGCGACCTGCACCGAGAAGGGCTATTCCGGTAACCAATACTGCACAGCGTGCGACAGGATCTCAAAGAAGGGCTCCGCTACCCCGTCCCTCCACGAAATTGCCGGCAACTACAAGCTGGTCAATGAGGTTAAGCCCGGATGCACCACCACAGGCTATAGTGGCGACTATCAGTGTACAAGAGGCTGCGGACAGATTTTCCGCTACGGTCATGTTATCGATAAGCTCAGCCATGATTGGGACGGCGGCAAACCCGCAAAACAGGGCAAGAGCGATGGGATTCTCTACACCTGCCGGCGCACCGACTGCGGCGAGACGAAGTTTGTGAAGAATCCCGCTGCGACCGAGTATGCAGTTACCGTCACAGGCGGTACGGCGTCTGCATCGGGGAATGCCATTACCTCCGCCGCTGCGGGCGTTGAGATCACCGTCACGGCGATAATTCCCGATGGCAAGGTCTTTGACAAGTGGGTCGTGAAGTCCGGCGGCGTGACTCTTGCCGATGCTGCAAGCGCCGTCACCACCTTCACCATGCCCGCAAACGATGTTGCGCTTGCGGCAAGCTATAAGGACGCACCCGTTGCGACCTATAGCCTTACGACGCAGGTAAACGGCGGTCACGGAACGATCTCCGCGAGCAAGACAGGACTTGCAGTAGGCTCGACCGAAACGATCATCTTTACTCCCGACGCGGGCTATGAGATCGACACGGTCACCGTAAACGGCGCTGCAACGCCCGTGCTTGCCAATGTTCTGGACGTTACAATGGATGCGGATAAGACCGTCATCGTGACTTACAAGGCAACAGGCAGCACGCATACCCACAGCTACGGCACGGAGTGGAAGTATGACGACACCAATCACTGGCATGAGTGCGAGTGCGGCGACAAGGCCGATATTGCGGCTCACAGCGCCAGCGAGTGGATCGTTGACACGGCAGCTACCGAAACCGCCGACGGCGCTAAGCATAAGGAATGCACCGTCTGCAAGAAGGTTCTTGAAACCGCACCGATCCCCGCAACAGGCAGCACTCATACCCACAGCTACGGTACAGAGTGGAAGTATGACGGCACCAACCACTGGCATGAGTGCGAGTGCGACGATAAGGCCGACACGGCAGCACACAGCTTCCAGTGGGTGATCGACAAAGTCGCTACCAAGGAGGCCACCGGCATCAAGCACGAGGAATGCACCGTTTGCGGCGCAAAGCGCAGCGAGAACACGGTCATCGACAAGCTCCCCGACGGCGGCAACACCGGCAATACAGGCAGCGGTGATAATAACACCGATAAGCCAGGAAAGGACGACTCCACCAAGCCTCCTCAGACCGGTGACAGCAGAAACCTCATCGGTTGGCTGGCTGCTCTGTTCGTCTGCGGCGGCGTTCTGACCGTGCTGGGTCTGAACAGCAAAAAGAGAAAGGAATCCGAGGCTGAATAAGCCGACGCTTCCGAAATCGAAATATCCTAAATACAATAGGCGGTGACGGATCATTCCGCCACCGCCTATTTTCCTGAAAGCGGACTCGGCAGTAAGTCCCTTCCCGAAAGGCGGCAAGCGACAGCCACATTCTGACCGTGTATCCCCAGCCGAACGGCGACGGAGAGGTGTCCCTGCTCCATTTGAAGCGCGCCGCCACGGACAGATTTTTCCTTTTTCGCATGACCAAGCCATGCGTCACGCTGACCGGCGAGATGTGCCTGTGGGAGGACGCCCCCCATCGGCACCGGTCTGCCGATGCTTTTTGACTTCCTGGATGAAGTCAGAATATTGAAGTAAAGTAAGGTGAAGCAATGCAGGATAACAGAATACCGCCGCAGAAAAGACCCATGACCGAGGCAGAAATGCTCCGCAGGCGTGAGCTGCGCCGCTCGGCGATCAAAAAGCAAAAGCGGAGAAGGACGCTCCTTCTTACTGCCTGCGCCCTTGCGGCGGTGCTGCTCATAGCGGGCATCGTGCTGCTGTGCCGTAGCTGCGGCCGCTCCGAGAGCAGCCCTCATGACGAGAGCATCTACGGCAGCTTTGCAATGTCCGACAAGAGCTGCGTCTATACCTTCCGTGAGGACGGCAGCGGAGAGCTGCGGCTTTCCGGCGCACCGTATAAATTCCGTTTCACGCTGTCCGGCAGGACACTCTTTATCGACTTTGAAGCTGAGGCACTGACCGACTGCGAGTACGAGGTGGCGTATATCGATACGGGGCTTGAGCTGACCGCAGGCAAGGGTACGGCGACACAGGGTGAGAAATTCACGCTGAACAGAACAGAAAAATAAGACCCATGCGGTTATGAAAGGACGGTGACGGCGATATGCCGCCTGAAAAGAGAATAGCCGACCGGACGGCAATCTCCGGCACAGTTTCAAGAGCGCTCAGCAAGTAAAAAACTTGCTGGCGCTCTTTCTTTATGCCAACAATTTTATAGTGAGTCCTAGTTTTAATGAAATGATTCATAAACACACTCCGACCATATTGCTGCGGACGTTGCATCGTTCGCAGCGATTTTTTATTCCCCAATCCCTTGCGCAGACGGCGCAAGTTCGGTATGATAGAGTTACCGATATTTTCATTCTGGAGGAGAACGTATGAACATTGCTGTCATCACCGGCGCATCCGCCGGTATCGGCCGGGAGCTCGTCTACGCTGTGGACAAGGACGCGCGCTATGACGAGATCTGGGTCATTGCCCGCAGAAAAGAGCGGCTGGAGGAGCTGCGCGACAAGTGCACGAACCCCATCCGCCCGATCGCGCTCGATCTCTCGGATCTGAGCAGCATCGATGCCTATCAGGCCCTGCTCGAGCAGGAGCAGCCCGAGATCAAGATGCTGGTCAATGCGGCCGGCTGCGGCGTGTTCGGCCCCTTTGCCGAGGCGGACCGCAAGAAGCTGCTCGCCAGCGCGCAGCTCAATTCGCTCGCGCTCACTGGCATGTGCCACGCGAGCCTGCCGTATATGCACGCCGGCAGCAGCATCATCAACATGGGCTCGAACTCCGCCTGGCAGCCGGTGCCGTATCAGGCGGTGTACGGCGCGAGCAAGAGCTATGTCCTGAGCCTGTCGCGCGCGATCGGCCGCGAGCTGCGCCCGCAGGGCATCCATGTCATGTGCGTCTGCCCCGGCTGGATCAAGACCGAGTTCCAGCAGGTCGCGCACCATGACGAGTATATCCGCTATGTGGACAAGTGGTATGGCCCAGACGAGGTGGCGGCGCAGGCCATGCAGGATCTCAAGAAGAAAAAGAGTGTCTCCATTCTCGGCCACCCGGTGCGCCGTCAGGTGCGCCTGGTCAAGCTCCTGCCGGTGGACACCGTCATGGACATCTGGTGCAAACAGCAGGGCATTGAGTAAGCCATTTTCCCGCTTGACAATCCATCTTCCTTCTGGCATAACACCCTCGTTCGCTGGAGGGCGAGCTGTTCAGAGAAACGGCAGCCGGATAAGGCGCAGACTGAAATGTCTGTTCCTTGTCCGGCTTTTTTCTTTTTCGAGGAGGATGACCATGGATCTGCTCGGGGACAATGTGCGCGCGATCTACCGCAAATACTTTCTGGCGGCGTTCGGCAGCGCGCTCATCTCGTGTATTTACGGCGTTGTGGACATGGCGATGGTCGGCCAGTATCAGGGGCCGGACGGTACGGCGGCGCTGCCGTCGTGCTAAAACCGGGCCTGTCTGCATACACTCCTTTTATCAGGGGTGATGTGCATGAAGCGCTGGAAAGTTTATTTGTGCGCGGCGGTATTCCTGCTGCTGACGGCGGTGAAGATGATTGCTCCGGCGGCGGCCGCAGATGCGCGCAAGGTGCTGCTGCCGGCCATCAATGCGGACGATGATTACAAGTCCGTCTTTGCCGAGATCCGCAGCGTGTTTGCGCCCGCGCCGGTACAGACGCAGGATGAACAGCTGCGGCAGTATCTGCCTGCCGTGAACATGTCCGTCTGGTCGACGCCCGCACCGGAGCCGACGCCGACACCCACGCCGGAGCCGACACCGACGCCGACGCCCGAACCGACGCAGAGCCCGCAGCTGCAGGCGGCCCTTGCCGCGCGCGAGGCATTTCTCAACGAGCAGGCGGTCTATTCCGGCTATGCAGTGCCGGCCAATGTCAGCTACGCGGTCAGCGAGCTGCCGTTTGCGCACACGTCACCGGTCGCGGGCTATACTTCGTCCGGCTTCGGCTACCGGCTGCATCCATTGGAAAACAAGGTGAAATTTCACTATGGCACAGATTTCGCGGCCAATTCCGGCACGGCGGTCTGTGCCTTTGCTGACGGCACGGTGCTTGCCGCCGGGCAGGACGACGGGTACGGCAACTATGTGAAGATCCGTCACGCCGATGGTTACACGACGCTCTACGGCCACTGCAGCAAGCTGCTCGTGCGCGCCGGGGAGATGGTCACGGCGGGGCAGGAGATCGCGCTCGTCGGCGCGACCGGCAAGGCGACCGGGCCGCACCTGCACTTCGAGCTGATGCACGACGGGTATTACTGCAATCCGGAGTTTTACCTCGCCGCCGTATGAAGCGCCGCCGCTTTGCGCTCGATGTGCGCCCGGGCGCAGTCGCGCTGCTTGCCGGGCTGTATTTTCTGCTGCCGCTGCGCTGGTGCGCGCGGCTGGCGCTCGCCGTGGCGGTGCATGAGCTGGGCCATGTTGCGGCGCTGGTGCTGTGCGGCACGGAGATCTACGGCCTGCGCATGGAGGCCTGCGGGCTGGCGCTGCGCTGCGCGCCGCCGGAAGACGCGATGCGCACGGTCGCGGCGGCGCTGGCCGGCCCTGCCGCCGGCGCGGGGCTGTTTTGCATCCTGCGCGGGCTTGGCTGCCCGGAGGGGGCGGATCTGAGCCTGCTGTATTCGTGTGTGAATCTGCTGCCGGTGCTGCCGCTCGACGGCGGCCGCGCGCTGCAGGCGGCGGTCGCGGCGCTGGCGGGCGAGCGTGCGGCAGAGCGGCTGCTGGACGTGCTGGGACTGGTGCTGCCGGTCGCGCTCATGGGACTCGGTGTGGTGCTGTTTGCGCGCGGCATGGGGCTCGCACTGGGCGCGTTTGGCGCGTGGCTGGCGCTTTTGCAGCCGGGAATGACTTGCCAAGGGGGAAAACATGATGTAAAATACTCCTACTATCATATGTAGGAGTGTAGTATGGATCAGCGACTGGAACGCATCCTGCCGCGCGTGCAGAAGCCCGCGCGCTATACCGGCGGTGAATACCGCCAGATCATCAAGGACAAGGCGGAGGTGGACCTGCGCCTCGCTTTTTGCTTCCCGGATATTTATGAGATCGGCATGTCGAACATCGGCATGCGCATCCTCTATGCCACGATGAACCAGATGCCCGGCGTCTGGTGTGAGCGCGTGTTTGCCCCCTGGGGCGACATGGAGGCCGAAATGCGCCGCGCGGGCATCCCGCTCTACGCGCTCGAGAGCGGCGACCCCGTCAGCGAATTTGACGTTGTGGCGTTCTCGCTCGGCTACGAGATGGCATATCCCGCCGTGCTCAATATGCTCGACCTGGCCGGCATCCCGCTGCGCAGCGCTGACCGGCCGGAGCTGACGCCGCTTGTCATCGCGGGCGGTACGGCCTGCAGCAACCCGGAGCCGATGGCCCCGTTTTTTGACCTCATGATCATCGGCGAGGGGGAAGAGGTCAATAACGAAGTGCTGGCGCTGTTCCGGCAGGCGCAGCAGGCCGGCTGGAGTAAGACGCGGTTTCTCGAAACGGCGGCGAAGATCCAGGGCGTGCTCATTCCGTCGTTCTACGTCCCGCACTGGAACCCGGACGGCACGCTGCACGACCTGACCCCGACGCACGGCGCGCCCGCGCGCGTGACCAAGCGCATCATTCAGGATCTCGACGCCTGTTATTATCCGACGGACCCCATCGTGCCGAGCACGGAGATCGTGCACGACCGTGTGAACGTGGAGCTGTTTCGCGGCTGCATCCGCGGCTGCCGCTTCTGTCAGGCGGGGTATGTCTACCGCCCGGTGCGCCCGCGCAAACCGGAGACGATCATCCGGCAGGGCATCGAATCGCTCAAAAACACCGGCTATCAGGAGGCGACGCTCCTGTCGCTCTCGAGCAGCGACTACCGCCCGCTCGACGAGGTGTGCGACGGGCTGCTGGAATACTGCGAGCCGCGCAGCATGAGCCTCGCGCTGCCGTCGCTGCGCGCGGACAACTTTTCCATGGACATCATGAGCCGCCTGCAGAAGGTGCGCAAGGGCGGCCTGACCTTCGCACCCGAGGCCGGCACGCAGCGTCTGCGCGACGCCATCAACAAAAACGTGCGCGAGGAGGACCTGCTCCATTCCTGCCAGGTCGCCTTTGAGGGCGGGTGGAACGGCGTGAAGCTCTACTTCATGCTCGGACTGCCGACGGAGACGGATGAGGACGTGCTCGGCATCGCGGAGCTCGCCAATCAGGTGCTGCACACATGGCGTATGCACGCGACGAACAAGGCCCGCGGCGTGCGCATCACAGTCAGCACATCGTGCTTCGTGCCGAAGCCGCACAGCCCCTTTCAGTGGGAGACGCAGGTGACGATGGACGAGTACAAGCGCAAGGTGCAGCTCCTGCGCGAGAGCATCAGGGCCAAGAGCGTGACCTACAACTGGCACGACCCGGATACCAGCTTCGTCGAGGCCGTGCTCTCGCGCGGCGACCGGCGCATTGCCGACGTCATCGAAGAGGTCTGGCGCCGCGGCGGCAAGCTCGAGGCGTGGGGCGACTATTTCTCGTTCGACCGCTGGATGGCGGCCATGGACGCCTGCGGCGTCGACCCGATGTTCTATGCCTGCCGCGAGCGCGGGAAGGATGAGTTCCTGCCGTGGGACATCGTGAATATGGGCGTGCGCCGCGCGCATCTGTGGCACGAGCGCGAGCAGGCCTACAAGGCCGAGCTCTCGCCTGACTGCCGCAGGCAGTGCACCGGCTGCGGTGCGCTCGCACTCATGACGGAAGGGGGCAAGTGCGATGCCTGAAAAGCTGAGACTGCGGTTTGAAAAGACCGGCCGTGCGATCTACATCTCGCACCTCGACCTCATGCGCACGATGCAGCGCGTGTTCCTGCGCGCCGACTGCCCGCTGAAATATTCCGAGGGCTTCAATCCCCACGCGCTCATCTCCATCCTGCTGCCGCTGTCCGTCGGCGTCGGGAGCGTGTGCGAGCTGATGGACTTTCAGCTGCGCGAGGAAGTAGACCTTGCCGCGCTGCCAGAGCGGCTCACGGCGGTCATGCCGGAGGGCATCCGCGCGCTCGAGGCGTACTCCGGCGGGCGCAAGGTGCGCGAGCTCAAGTGGCTGCGCGTGACCGGGCGGTATGAATACGACAACGCAGACCCGGCGGACATGGCCGAAAAGCTCCGCGCGTTTTACGCGCGCGACGCCATTGTCATCACCCGCAAGACCAAGCGCGGGGAGGGGCAGATGGACATCGTGCCCGCAATCTCGGAGCTGCACGTGCGGCCGGAGGCGCGGTTTGTGACGGTGGAGGCCGTCGTCTCCGCACAGGACCCGACGCTCAACCCTGACCACCTCGTCGCGGCGCTGCATCAGCTCGCGCCCGAGCTGGCCCCGGACTTTGCCGCCTTCACGCGGCAGGAGGTCTATACGGAAGATATGCAAATTTTCCGCTGAAAACACTTGCAAACCCGCGCGGGATGTGCTATTATCTTATGGCTTGTGCGAAACAGTGTTTCGCAAGATAACGACGGTCCGCTGCCGTGACCGGCTCTGTCCACCGGTATGAACGTCTGATAAAGGAAGGATTTCATTATGGATCTCATCAAAACTCTGACCGCGCAGTACATGAAACCCGAACTGCCGGCCATGCGCGTCGGCGACACCGTGCGTGTCACTGTCCGCGTCACCGAGGGCAACCGTGAGCGTACCCAGGCTTTCGAGGGCACCATCATCGCCAAGAAGCACGGCGGCATCAACGAGACGATCACCGTCCGCCGCATCTCCTACGGTGTGGGCTGCGAGAAGGTTTTCCCGGTGCACTCTCCCACGATCGTGTCCGTCGAGACCGTTCGCCGCGGCAAAGTCCGCAGAGCCAAGCTGTACTACCTGCGCGACCGCGTGGGCAAGAGAGCCAAGGTCAAAGAGCTTATCTAAGTGGATACTGCAAAAAAGAGGCTTCGGCCTCTTTTTTGCATTTTCGGGGCGTTTTTGCGATGCCGCCGGAAAAGAATTCACACAATTTTAGTTGCCGAAAATGGGTCTGAGCGTGTATAATATAATTTACGAATTTTTTACACCGAGGTTTTGAAAATGGACAGCAAGAATCCGAGCGGCGCCAAGAGCCGCGCCGAAGTATACGATTGGATCCAGTGCATCATCTTCGCGCTGGTGTTCTGCGTGCTGCTGTTTGTGTTTGCAGTGCGCATGGTCAATGTCGTCGGCCACTCCATGGTGCCGACGCTCGAGCAGAGCGACAAGGTCGTCATCTCCAACCTGTTCTATCATCCGAAGCAGGGGGACGTCGTCGTCCTGCGCAAGCAGACGCTCATGGAAGAACCCATCGTCAAGCGCATTATCGCAATGGAGGGACAGACCGTGGACATCGACTTTGACGACGGCGTGGTCTACGTCGACGGCAAGGCGCTCGACGAGCCGTATGTCAATGAGCCCGTGCACGACCACGAGAATTTCGAGGGCAAGATCACGGTGCCGGAGGGCTGCGTGTTCGTCATGGGCGACAACCGCAACGCCTCCACCGACAGCCGCGACGCGCGCCTCGGCTGCGTCGATGAGCGCTATATCATGGGCCGGGTATACTTCACGCTCTTTCCGGTCAAGAACATCGGAGTTGTAAAATAACATGGCGCAGGATTTTGAAAAGCTGAATATTCAGTGGTTTCCGGGCCACATGACAAAGGCGCAGCGCATGATCGAGGAGCACATGAAGCAGGTCGACGCCGTGTGCGGGATCCTCGATGCGCGCATCCCGATGGCGAGCCGCAACCCGGACATTGACCGTCTCGCGGGCGACAAGCCCCGCATCGTTGTGCTCAACCGTACCGACCTCGCCGACCCGAAGGCGACGGCGCGCTGGCGCGCAGCCTTTCAGCGGCAGGGCATGACCGTGCTCGAGACCGACAGCCGCAGCGGCAAGGGCGTCAACGGCTTTGCCGGCGCGGTGCGCACGGCGCTGCGCGACAAGATCGAGGCGTACGCTGCCAAGGGGCAGGTCGGCCGGCCGATGCGCGTTATGGTGCTGGGCATCCCGAATGTGGGCAAGTCCACCTTTATCAACAAGGTGGCGCGGCGCAAGGCGGCCGCCGCGGGCGACCGGCCGGGCGTCACGCGCGGCAAGCAGTGGATCACGGTCGATCAGGGCCTTGAGCTGTTGGACACGCCGGGCATCCTCTGGCCGCGGTTCGACAGTCAGGAGGTCGGCGAGCTGTTGGCCATCACCGGCGCGATCAAGGCCGAAGTGCTCGACCGCGAGACACTCGCGGCCAACTTCATGCTCCGGCTCGCACGGTTTTATCCCGACGCGGTGGAGCAGCGCTACAAGTTCCGCCCCGACCCGGCCTGCAATGGCTTCGAGTTGCTGGAGCAGGCGGCGAAAAAACGCGGCTTTCTTATCTCCGGCGGGGAATATGACCTTGAGCGGATGGCGGGCGTGCTGCTCGATGAATATCGCGGCGGCAAGCTCGGCCGCATCACGCTCGAGATGCCGGAGGCGGAAGCATGACGCAGGTCGATCTGTGGACATTGGAAAACGAGCTGCGCACGCCGGACACCGAGCCGCTGTGCGGCGTGGACGAGGCCGGGCGCGGCCCGCTGGCAGGGCCCGTGTGCGCGGCGGCGGTGATGCTGCCGCCGGGGCTGGAGATCCCGGGCCTGAACGACTCGAAAAAGCTCTCGGAGAAAAAGCGCGAGGCGCTTTATGATACCATCATCGCGCAGGCGCTGAGCTACGGCATCGCGTTTGCGACCGTGGAGGAGATCGAGGAGCGCAACATCCTCGGCGCAACGTTTCTGGCCATGAACCGGGCCATCGCGCAGCTGTCCCCACAGCCAGCGCTCGCGCTCATCGACGGCAACCGGAACACCGGCATCACCGTGCCGAGCCGATGCATCGTCGGCGGCGACGGCAAGTGTGCCGACATCGCGGCGGCCTCCGTGCTCGCAAAGGTCACACGTGACCGCTATATGCGCCGGATGGCGGAGACTTATCCGCAGTATGGGTTTGAAAGACACAAGGGCTACGGCACGGCGGCACACTATGCGGCCATCCGGGCGTATGGGCCAAGCCCCATCCACCGGCCGTCGTTCCTGAAGAAGATGCACTGATATGGCCGGTGCAGTCAAGGGAACGAAGGGCGCCTGGGGCGAGGAGTGCGCGGCGGCGTACCTGCGCCGGCGCGGCTACCGCATCCTGGCGCGCAACTACAGCTGCCGCTTCGGCGAGATCGATATCATCGCGGCCGACCGGCACTATGTCGTGTTCGTGGAAGTGAAGCTGCGCGCGTCCGACCGGTTCGTGCGCGCGGGCGCGTATGTCACCACGGCCAAGCAGGCGCGCATCCGCACGGCGGCGTCGCTCTGGCTGGCAGAGCACGAGACGCAGCTGCAGCCGCGCTTTGACGTGATCGAAATTTATGGCGACGCGGACACGCCGCACCGTCAACGCAGGATCAATCAGATCGAAAATGCTTTTGAATAACGAGGGATCAGATATGAACTACTACAGCACAAGAGATCATCAGCAGATCGTTTCCGCCGCACAGGCGATCGCCTGCGGCCTCGCGCCGGACGGCGGCCTGTTCGTGCCGGAGTCGCTGCCGGAGGTGTCCGCGCAGCAGCTTCAGGCGCTGTGCGGCATGACCTACCAGCAGCGCGCCGTGACGATCATGCGCCCGTTTCTGAGCGAGTTTACGGACGCCGAACTGGAGCGCTTCACCGCCGCAGCCTACGGCAGCCAGTTTGATGACCCGGCCGTTGCGCCGGTGCACCGGCTCGATGACGCCACGGCGTTTCTCGAGCTCTGGCACGGGCCGACGTGCGCGTTCAAGGACATGGCGCTGCAGATCCTGCCGTACCTGCTTACGGCGAGCCTGAAAAAGTGCGGCGAGCAGCGGCAGGTGTGCATCCTCGTCGCCACCTCGGGCGACACCGGCAAGGCGGCCCTGCAGGGTTTTGCCGACGTGCCGGGCACGAAGATCCTCGTGTTCTACCCCTACAGCGGCGTGTCGGAGATCCAGCGTCTGCAGATGGCCACACAGGCAGGCGATAACGTTGCGGTCAGCGCCGTGCGCGGCAACTTTGACGATGCGCAGACCGGCGTCAAGCAGATCTTCGGCGACAAGGCGTTTGCCGCCGAGCTCTCGCAGCGCGGCTGGTTCCTGTCCTCGGCCAACTCCATCAACTGGGGCCGCCTGCTGCCGCAGATCGTCTACTATTTTTCGGCGTACTGCGACGCTGTCACCGGCGGCATGATCGCCATGGGCGACAAGCTGAACTTCGTTGTGCCGACCGGCAACTTCGGCGACATTCTCGCCGGCTGGTACGCAAAGGAAATGGGCCTGCCGGTGGGCAAGCTCATCTGCGCGTCGAATGCGAACAACGTGCTCACGGACTTCATCCGCACAGGTACTTATAATAAGAACCGTCCGTTCCACACGACGGCGTCCCCGTCGATGGACATCCTCGTGTCGAGCAACCTCGAGCGCCTGCTCTATGCGCTCTGCGGCAGCGACGTGGAGGTCGCAGGCTATATGCAGCAGCTGCGCGAGCAGGGAAGCTACACGGTCTCCGATGCGCTCAAGGCAAAGATCCAAGAGGTGTTCGCCGGCGGCTTCTGCAATGATATCCAGACGCGCGAGAAGATCGGCCATGCCTGGCGCGACCATCGCTACCTGATCGACACGCACACGGCGGTCGCCTATCACGTGCTCGATGATTACCGCCGCGAGACCGGCGACACGACGCCGTCCGTCGTCGTGTCCACGGCAAGCCCCTTCAAGTTCTGCGACCAGGTGCTGCGCGGCATCGGCGGCACGGCCGACGCCTTCGGCCCGGCGTTGATCCGCCGCCTGTCGTGCGAGACGCAGATCGACGCGCCCGCGCCGCTGACCGGCCTGGACGCGCGACCGGTGCGCTTCGGCGGTTGTGTGGACAAGGCGCAGATGCTGCATACGGTGGACGAATTCCTGAAATAATATGTAACGGACGGGGAGACCCGTCCGCCGGGTCAGAACGCCGCGCGGCCCTTCTTGGTGAAGGTGCTGCAGAACGTCTCGTCCTTGCAGGTGCAGGTGCCCTGGGTGTTTTTGACCTGAATGTGGTCTGCGTGGCAGCGCTTGCCGTCCGCATTGTAGGCGCAGTTGCTCACGTCGCACGCAACGTTGTACTCGCAGCAGTCGTTCATATGATCGCTCATGGTTTCTGCCTCCAGATCAGATTCCGGCATCCGCCGGTCGAATCTATTGTGTGCAGCCGGGCGCGGAATATACGGAGGAACGCAAATGGCATTGTATGCAATCGGCGACCTGCATCTGTCGCTGGGCGCAGATAAACCCATGGACGTATTTGGCGGGCCGTGGGAAAATTATGTAGAAAAAATCAAACTTGGCTTTTCGTCCCTGCATGACGACGATGTCTGCGTGCTCTGCGGCGATCTTGCCTGGGGCATGACCATGGAGCAGGCGCTGCCGGACTTTCAGTTTATCGAGGCGTTGCCGGGGAAAAAGATCCTGCTCAAGGGCAACCACGACTTCTGGTGGAGCACCGCGAAAAAGGCTTACAGCTTTTTTGCGGCGCACGATATGCACACCATGGACATTCTCAATAATAACTGCTATTTCTACGGCGATTATGCCATCTGCGGCACGCGCGGCTGGTTTTATGAGGAGGCCAGGGGCGAGGCGCACGACCGGAAGATCATGCTGCGCGAGGTCGGCAGGCTCGAGACGTCGCTCAAAGCGGCGGGGGATAAGATGAAGCTCGTCTTTCTGCACTACCCGCCGAAGTATCTCGGCTATGAATGCCCGGAGATTCTGGACCTGCTCGATGCCTATCACGTGCCGCTGTGCTGCTATGGACACATCCACAGCCGCGGCTGCCGCAGCGCCTTTCAGGGCATGTATCACGACACGGAGTTCCGGCTGCTGTCGGCGGATTATATTTCGTTTTGCCCGCGCAGGATCCTTCCGTGAAACAGGTGTTGATTTTAGAGGATGAATCTGTTATAGTATTTAGGCATGTTCTTTTCATGACAAATTTCACGTAAACAATGCACCCGGCGATAAATGATTAGAGGAGGAAACCCAATGAACATCCAGAACATCGAAAAGAAAGAAAAAAACATGGCGACCTTTGAAGTGAAGGTCCCGGCCGATGTCTTTGACAATGCGGTCAACGAAGCATATAAAAAGAATAAGAACCATCTCTACGTGGCCGGCTTCCGCAAGGGCAAGGCCCCGCGCGCCGTCATCGAGGGTATGTACGGCAAGGAAGTGTTCTACCCCGACGCCATCGAGGCGCTGGCGGAGGATGCGTTCGAGGCAGGCCGTGCCGACTGCGGCTTTGAGTGCGTCGGCGCGCCGAGCCTGATCGACCAGAAAGTCACCGAGGACAAAGAGCTGATCTACACCTTTGAGGTCGGCATGTATCCGGAAGTGCAGCTCGGCCAGTACAAGGGCCTCGAGGTCCCGCAGAACCACGAAGCGTTTGACGAGAGCAAGGTCGACGAAGAGATGCACAATGTCCAGAAGCGCAACGCCCGCCTGCTCGATGTTGAGCGCGAGGCGAAGATGGGCGACCATGTCACGATCGACTTCGCCGGCTTCATCGATGGCGAGCAGTTTGACGGCGGCACGGCCGAGGATTATGACCTTGAGCTCGGCTCCAACACGTTCGTGCCCGGCTTCGAGGAGCAGATCGTTGGCATGAAGGCCGGCGACGAGCGCGATGTCGTCGTCACCTTCCCCGAGAACTACGTTGAGGCGCTGGCCGGCAAGGAGGCCACCTTCAAAGTCACCGTCAAGAGCGTCAAGGAGCCCGAGCTTCCGGAACTGGACGACGAGCTGGCTAAGGACATCTCCGACTACGAGACCATCGCGGAGTACCGCGACCATGTCCGTGAGGATCTGGAGAAAGAGTTTACCGAGCAGCAGGAGTCTGATTATGCGACCCGCCTCATGAAGGCCGCCGTCGACAACATGACCGTCGAGATCCCCGAGCCCATGATCCTGGCCAAGCTCGACGAGCAGCTGCGCAACTACATCTCCACCATGGGCATCAGCCCCGAGCTCACCCGTGAGCAGGTGCTCGCCTCCATGGGCCTGGACGAGAAGACCTTCCAGGAGATCATGCGTCCGCAGGCCGTGTTTGAGCTGCAGACCGATCTGCTGCTCGACGCGATCGTCAAGGCCGAGAACATCGAGCTCGACGAGGGCGAACTCGACGAGACCTACAACAAGATGGCCGAAGAGTACAAGATGGAAGTCGACAAGATCAAGCAGTACGTCGACGAGAAGATCATCGTTCTGGATATGAAGCGCCGCAAGGCCGCCCAGCTCATCCGCGACACCGCGGTGGACAAGGAGCCCGAGGCGAAGGAAGAAGCCGCTGAGACCAAGGAAGAGGCAGCCGAGTAATTCCCCGAAAGCTGTTTGGATTCCGGGCAGAACGGTTATGCTCTCTTGGATAAGCGAAACATCGAAAGGAGCGTACCATGAGTTTAGTACCGTACGTTGTCGAGCAGACCTCCCGCGGGGAGCGCTCGTACGACATTTTTTCCCGCCTGCTCAATGACCGCATCATCATGCTGTCCGAGGAGGTCAATGATACAACCGCCAGCCTGATCGTTGCGCAGCTGCTGTATCTCGAAGCACAGGATCCCGATAAGGACATCCAGTTTTATATCAACAGCCCCGGCGGCAGCGTGACCGCAGGCCTCGCCATCTATGACACCATGCAGTACATTAAGGCGGATGTTTCCACCATTTGTGTCGGTTTGGCTGCATCGATGGGCGCGTTCCTGCTCTCGTCCGGCACCAAGGGCAAGCGTCTGGCCCTGCCGAATTCGGAGATCATGATCCATCAGCCCTCCGGCGGCAGCCAGGGCCAGTGCACGGATATTCAGATCCAGGCACGGCAGATCCTGCGCATCAAGGATCGCCTCAATCACATCCTCGCAGAGAACACCGGCAAGCCGGTCGAGACCATCGCCGAGGATTGCGAGCGCGATAACTTCATGACCGCGGAGGAAGCACAGGCTTACGGTCTGGTGGACAAAGTCATTTATAAGCGATAATCTGTCAGGGGAGGGAACCGCCGTTCCCTCCCTGTTTCAAATGTAGGAAATGTGAGGTTTTTATGGCCAGAAATGACGAGAAAAAGAGCGTGCGCTGCTCTTTTTGCGGCAAACCGCAGTCGCTGGTGAACCGGCTCGTTGCCGGCAACGGCGTCTATATCTGTGATGAGTGCGTGCGCCTGTGCATGAGCATCATCGATGAGGGCTATCAGCCCGAGAGCGTCTCCACGGCGCAGGTCACGCTCCGGCGCGACCAGCTGCCGAAGCCGGCCGAGATGCGCGCCACGCTCGACGACTATATCATCGGCCAGGACCGTGCCAAGGTGGTGCTGTCCGTGGCGGTGTACAACCACTATAAGCGCATCCTGCGCGGCGATCAGGATAACGATGTCGAGCTGCAAAAGAGCAATGTTCTGCTCATCGGCCCGACCGGCAGCGGCAAGACGCTCTTTGCCCAGACCTTGGCCAAGATGCTCGATGTGCCGTTTGCCATCGCGGACGCGACTACGCTCACCGAGGCCGGCTATGTCGGCGAGGATGTAGAGAACATCCTGCTCAAGCTCCTGCAGGCGGCGGACTTTGACGTCGAGCGCGCACAGCGCGGCATCATTTACATCGACGAGATCGACAAGATCGCCCGCAAGAGCGAGAACACGTCCATCACGCGCGATGTCTCCGGCGAGGGCGTGCAGCAGGCGCTGCTCAAGCTGCTCGAGGGCACGGTCGCAAACGTCCCGCCGCAGGGCGGACGCAAGCACCCGCAGCAGGAGTTCATCCAGGTGGACACGACGAACATCCTCTTCATCTGCGGCGGCGCGTTCGACGGTGTGGATAAGATCATCGAGCGCCGCATGGACAAGAAGTCCATGGGCTTCGGCGCCGAGATCCAGAGCGCCAAGGAGCGCGACCTGACCGAGATCATGAAAAACGTGCAGCAGCACGACCTGCTGAAGTTCGGCATCATCCCGGAGCTGATCGGCCGCATGCCGGTCATCACGGCGCTGGCCAGTCTGAGCCGCGAGGACATGGTGCGTATCCTCAAAGAGCCCAAAAACGCCCTGACCAAGCAGTATCAGGCGCTGATGCAGTTTGATAACGTCGAACTGGAATTTGAAGACGAAGCGCTGGGTAAAATTGCGGATAAGGCGATCGCAATGGAGATCGGCGCCCGCGGCCTGCGCAGCGTCATGGAAGGCGTCATGACGGACCTGATGTACTCCGTTCCGTCGGACCCGACGATCGCCAAGATCACCATCACCGCGGCGAGCGTGGACGGCACTGAGCCGCCGCGCATCGAGCGCCGGGAGCAGTGAGCCATTGCCTCCTGCCCCCAAGACCCCTGAGCGAAAGAGGAATCTGAATGGATAACACAACGACTATGGATCATGCGGAATTCACCGCCCGGCGCAGCCTGCCCATGATGGCACTGCGCGGCCTGACCGTGTTTCCGGGCATGATGCTGACCTTCGAGGTCGAGCGCAGCATGTCCATCGCGGCGCTGAACATGGCCATGAGCGACGATCAGATCATCTACCTGGTCCCGCAGAAAGACATTGCGACCGACATTCCCACCCCGGACGATGTGTACGGCGTGGGCACGGTCTGCCGCATCAAGCAGATGATGAAGCAGCCCGGCACCAAGACCATCCGCGTCATGGCCGAGGGCATCGAGCGCGGCCGGACGCTGGCCGTGCGCACGGACACGCCCTGCTTTGTGGCCGAGGTCGAGCCGATGCCGGATGTGCAAGAGCGGAAAACGGCGCGCACCGAGGCGCTCGTCCGTCACTGCTGCAATTTGTTTGATGCCTATGTTACCGCGTCCGGCAACATGGCGCCGGAGTCGGTCATCAGCGTGCTCGGCAGCACGAACGCGGCGTTCGTGTCGAATTTTATCTCCCAGCACGTGTTCCTGCGTCCGGAAGAGAAGCAGGAGCTGCTGGAGGAGACGCGCCCGAGCCGGAGACTGTCCAAGCTCTCGAAAATGCTGCTGCACGAGACGAGCGTGCTCGGCCTGCAGCATCAGCTCGAGGAGGCGGCACAGGACCGGCTGAATCAGACGCAGCAGGAGTATCTGCTGCGCGAGCAGATGAAGATCATTCAGGCGGAGCTCGGCGAGTCCGACGATCCGGACTCCGAGAGCGCGGACTACCGTGAGAAGATCCTCGCCCTGCACCTGCCGGCCGACTCCGAGCAGCGTCTGCTCAAAGAGGTCGACCGGCTCAAAAAGCAGCCGTTCGGCTCATCGGAGGCGGCTGTCATCCGCAATTATCTGGATATCTGCCTCGAGCTGCCGTGGAACACGCGCACGAAGGAAACGCTCGACGTGCGCGCCGCGCGCGAGGTGCTGGACAAAGAGCACTTCGGCCTCGAAAAGGTCAAGGACCGCATCACGGAGTATCTGGCCGTGCGCCAGCTCGCGCCCGATGTCAAGGGCGGCGTGCTGTGCCTTGTCGGCCCTCCGGGCACCGGCAAGACGAGCATTGCCATGAGCATTGCCCACGCCACGAACCGCAAGCTCGCGCGTATCTCTCTCGGCGGCGTGCACGACGAGGCGGAGATCCGCGGCCACCGCAAGACGTATGTCGGCGCCATGCCCGGCCGCATCATCAACGGCCTGACCATCGCCGGTAGCATGAACCCCGTCATGGTGCTCGACGAGATCGATAAGCTCGGCAGCGATTACCGCGGCGACCCGTCGTCGGCGCTGCTGGAGGTGCTCGACGCAGAGCAGAACGACCACTTCCGCGATAACTTCATGGAGATTCCGGTCGACCTGTCGGATGTGTTTTTCATCCTGACGGCCAACACGCTTGACACCATCCCGCGCCCGCTGCTCGACCGCATGGAGGTCATCCAGCTCTCGAGCTATACCGACGAGGAAAAGCTCCAGATCGCAAAACAGCATCTGCTTCCTAAGCAGCGCAAAAAGCACGGGCTCAAGCCGTCGCAGCTGCGCGTGAGCGACGATGCCATCCGCGAGATCATCACGCTCTATACGCGCGAATCCGGCGTGCGCGTGCTCGAGCGCGAGCTGGCCGCCGTCTGCCGCAAGACGGCCAAGCGCATCGCGCTCGGCGAGTGCAAAAGCGTGCAGCTGCGCGCAGGCAGCGTGGCCAACTATCTCGGCCCCGCGCGCTTTGAGCCGGAGCACGTCTATGCGCAGGATGAGGTCGGCCTCGTGCGCGGCCTTGCCTGGACATCCGTCGGCGGGGAAGTGCTCGATGTTGAAGCCGCCGTGCTCGACGGCACCGGAAAGCTGGAGCTGACCGGCAACCTCGGCGACGTCATGAAGGAGTCGGCGCAGGCCGCCGTCACCTATATCCGCAGCCGCGCACAGATGCTCGGCATCGACCCGGAGTTTTATAAGAAGAAGGATATCCACATCCACTTCCCGGAGGGCGCAATCCCGAAGGACGGCCCGTCGGCCGGCATCACGATCTGCATCGCGGTCATCTCCGCGCTCACGAATACGCCGGTCTGCCGCGACCTCGCCATGACGGGCGAGATCACGCTGCGCGGCCGCATCCTGCCGATCGGCGGCCTGAAGGAAAAGACCATGGCCGCCATGCGCATCGGCATTACGACGGTCATCATCCCGCGTGAGAACGAAAAGGATCTCGAGGAGATCGACCCGACCGTGCGCAGTGCGCTCAAGTTCGTCACGACCGACCACGTGGACAAGATCCTGGATGTCGCGTTCGGCCGCCGGTTTGCCGCGGCCGTCAAGGCGGCGCACAAGGATGCGCCCGGCGACGCGGCGAACGTGAACCTGCGCCAGTGAGGAGACTGCCATGGCGACACTGAACCTGAATAAGGCGGAGTTTCTCAAGTCCGCCGTCAGCCCGTCCGGCTTTCTCGCGGCCGACCTGCCGTGCATCGTCTTTGCCGGCAAGTCGAACGTCGGCAAGTCCTCGGTCATCAACCGGCTGCTCAACCGCAGGAATTTTGCCCGCGTCGGCTCGCAGCCCGGCAAGACCGTCCATGTGAACTATTTTTGCATCGACGGCCGGGCATACTTCGTCGACCTGCCGGGCTATGGCTACGCCAGCGTCGCCAAGACGGAGCGCGCACGCTGGGGCAAGCTCATGGAGGACTTCTTCGCAGACCCCGCGCGCATCACGCTCGGCGTCATGATCGTCGACGCCCGCCACAAGCCAACGGCCGACGATGAGACGATGGCTGCGTGGTTTCATTCCACCGGCTGCCCGATGGTCGTCGTGGCCAATAAGTGCGACAAGCTCAAAAAGTCGGAGATCGAGCCGAACCTTGCGCGCATCCGGGCCACGCTTTTGCTGCCGGACGATGCGGTGCTCCTGCCGTTTTCGGCGGAGAAGGGCACCGGCCGCGAGGCGCTGCTCGGCGAGATCTTTCGCGCCATTGGATGAACCCAAGTGCAGAGCGTGCATTCGCGCGCTCTGCGCCGCAAAGCTCTGCAGGGCAGAGCTTTCTGCGGCGGCTGATTGGATTCGAGGCGGGCCTTGCCCCCTCGAGCCCCCCGCTGCGCATTCGATCCGGCGATGGCGGGGTCATTCTTAACTGCCCGAAGTGCAGAGCGTGTATTCGCGCGCTCTGCACTTGTTTTTTCGGCGGGGACTTGATATAATGCAAATTTGTAGGAATGGGAGGTGTGCGCGTGAACACCCTGCAATCGATCTGGAACGGGCTCGACTGGTCATATCTGCTGAATATCGTGCTGTCGGTCGTTCCGTCGCTGCTGTGCATCACGTTTCATGAGGTGTCGCACGGCTATGTCGCCTATCGCCTCGGCGATACGACGGCAAAGGACGCCGGCCGGCTCACGCTCAACCCTCTGAAGCACATCGACCCGATGGGCCTGCTGATGATGGTCGTGTTCAAATTCGGCTGGGCAAAGCCCGTGCCGGTGAACATGATGCGCTTTCGCAGCCCCAAGCGCGGCATGGCGCTCACGGCGCTGGCGGGGCCGGTGTCGAACGTGCTGCTCGCACTGGTGTTTCTGTTTTTGTACGGCCTGCTGTACCGGGCGCTGTATTCGGTGCAGTTTCTGCTGGACATGATCTGGCTGACGGCATATATCAGTCTGGCGCTGGCCATTTTCAATATCATCCCGGTCTCACCGCTCGACGGGTCCAAGGTGCTCTTTGCGCTGCTGCCCGACGCGGCGTATGCCAAGCTCATGCGCTATGAGCGCTATGGCATGATCCTGCTGCTCGTGCTGGTCGCCACCGGCGTGCTCGGCAAGCCGCTCACCACGGTGACGGAGGCCGCGTTTGACAAACTCTTTGTATTTGCGGAGTGGGGCTATGAACTTATCGGCATCTTCGGCTAAGCCGGACGATCCAACTTATTTTCTCGAGGGCGTCATCCACGACAAGAGCGAGATGGCGGATTTTGAGGGCCCGCTGAGCCTGATCCTGCTGCTCTTGTCGAAGAACAAGATCGAGATCCGGGACATCAAAATTTCGGAGATCCTCGATCAGTATCTGGAATACCTCAACGCCATGGAAAAGCTCGATCTCGAGATCGCAAGCGAGTTCGTGCAGATGGCGTCCTATCTGCTCTATATCAAGACCCGTATGCTCCTCACGGAGGAGAAGGAGGTCACAGAGCTTGAGCAGCTCATCGCATCGCTCGAGCAGCTCAAGTGCAAGGACACCTATGCGGCTGTGAAGTCCGTCACGCCGATGCTCGACGCTGCGGCCCAGACCGGCCTGCACTATCTCTCGCGCCCGCCGGAGCCGCTGCCGAAGTCAGCGGGGGAATACCGCTACCGCATCGAGCAGGCAGACCTTCTGCGCGCGCTGCTGTCGGTGTTCACGCGCGGCGGCGCGGCGGCGACGGATGCGCTGCAGATGGCGGCGCCGAAGCGCATCGTCTACAGCGTGCGCGACAAATGCCGCACGCTCATTGACCAGCTGCGCGAGCGGGGCAGCATGCCGCTCAGCACGCTCTACAGCCAGTGCACCAGCCGCAGCGAGATCGTGGCGACGTTCTTGTCCGTGCTGGAGCTGTGCAGCCTCGGCCATCTGATGCTTTCCGAGCAAAACGGTGAATATGTGGCAAGCTTCACCGGCGGCGTCACGGACGATATTCTGGAATCCATTGTTGAGTGAGAAATTTTTATGGAACACGAGGAATTACTTTCGGTCATTGAGGCCATTTTATTTGCAGCGGGCGATCCCGTGCCGGCGTCGCGCATCGCGCTCGTCACCGGCGAGGAGACGCAGACGATCGTCTCGGCCGCCAGGGAGCTCGCCGCGGCCTATGAGGAAAACCGCTGCGGTATGCGCTTGGTGCAGATGAATGATCTGCTGCAGCTGTGCTCCGCGCCGGAGTATGCGGAGTATATCCGCCGCGCGCTCGAGCAGCGCAAGCCGCCCAAGCTCTCGCAGCCGGCGCTGGAGGTGCTGGCGATCGTGGCGTATTTCCAGCCCGTCACGCGCGCGTACATCGACCAGGTGCGCGGCGTGGACAGTGCCTACACGGTCACAACGCTGCTCGAGCGCGGGCTCATCGAGGCCTGCGGCAAGCTCGACGCGCCCGGCCGCCCGTCGCTGTACCGCACGAGCGCGCTGTTTCTGCGCACCATGGGTATGCAGTCGCTCGATGAGCTGCCCGTGCTGCCGGATCTGTCGTCCGACGAGGGCGCGGAAAAGCTCGAACAGGCCATCTCGGAGCTGCGCGGCCGCGGCGAGCAGATGGAGCTGACGGACACGGAGGAAAAACCGACAGGGGAGTGATGCCGATTGACGGCCCTGTGGATCATACTGGCGGTCGCGCTGGTGCTGACGGTGCTGAATCTGCTGCCGGTCGGCGTGGACGCCGCCTACGCGGACGATGTGTTTTCGCTCGCGGCGCGCATCGGCCCGTTCCGGCTCCGGCTCCTGCCGAAACCGCCAGACCAGAAGCCAAAGAAGAAAAAGCCCCCAAAACCGAAGAAGGAAAAGCCGAAGAAGAAATCTGCCCCGCCGGATATCCGGACGATCCTCGCCCTTGCAAAGCTCGGCCTGCAGGCGCTGGATCGCTTTCGGCAGCGGCTGCGTGTGCAGCTGCTGCGGCTGGTGTTTGTCTCCGGCGCGTCGGATCCGTACGACACGGCGCTGGCGTTTGGCTATGTCAACGCCGCGCTCGGCGCGCTCACGCCGCTGGCGGAGCGGGCGCTGCGCATCGACGAGCGGGATATTCAGACCGGTGTGGATTTTCAGGCCGAGCGGCCGCGCATCGACGCGCGCATCGTCTGCACGATCCGTATCGGACAGATCGTCATTATCGCGCTGGCGTTCGGCGCAGGATTCCTGAAACAGAAAATGCACGCGAAACAGGCCCGGGCCGCACGCGCAAAGACCGCGCCGGCCACGCAGGAAAGGAAGGTCAGCAATGGATAATGAAATCAGTGCAGTCATGACTGCGACCATGAGCAAGATCAAGGAAATGGTGGACACGAACACCGTCGTCGGCGAACCGATCACGACGCCGGACGACATCACGCTCATTCCGCTGTCCCGCGTCAGCTTCGCCTTTGCCAGCGGCGGGG
>OFMM01000134.1_pt1 | contig 57268 bp, 51 predicted proteins | sample 1541811 | NCBI WGS metagenome assembly OFMM01 (sample SAMN04209246, study PRJEB22552) | human gut metagenome | biome: gut; material: feces | host: Homo sapiens | place: USA: Oklahoma
TGCGGGCGGCTTCGCCCCGAGACCCCGCGAACGCCGCGCCGCAGTACATAGCTTGCTCTTCTCAGTAGGCAGCTCGGCACATTCGCCCGCAAACGCGCTGGAGCTTGAACGAGTGCGGGCTCGTGCGGCGTACAAAGTACGCCGTTCCCTCGCAGTTCTCAGATAGCCCGTTCCACTGCGGCGCGGCTATTGGAAACTCGCTTGTCGGGGTTTATAAAGTCGCTTGCTTACCTTTTGACGATGGAGTACATATCAATAAATCACTGCATAAACTGCGGACGATGACATCCGCCCCTACACGGTTGAGTCAGATTTGCAATATTAAAGCTGCTTGACTGACGGCGGTTTATTTCCCGCAGCTCCCGATTCATCAAGCTGTTCAATCTGTCATATGACTTCAATATATATCGGAAAAGCCCCGACAGAAATTATACTGTCGGAGCTTTTCTGATTTACGGACACGCGCCTTTATGCGGAGCCGTTTAGTGAAAATTTATGCGTGGTTATTGTGGATCATGTTTTTGATATCCGGAAGATTTGCCGTGCCCTTGAAGAACTTTCGAAGCTCGGAGAGACAGCGCAGGGGATTGGGATTCCAATCGGAGCGGGGAGCGGGCTTTATGCCGATATTTTCGAGCATCGGGCGCAGAGCTTCAAAGCGCTCCTCAAAGCTTTCGCAGTTCATATTCTCTCTCTTTGTCCAGCCGGCCTCGGCAACAGCCCAGAAGCGCGGGAAGCACATATACGAGAGTCTGTCAAAGTCGCGGACATACTCCGTCCAAATCGGGCACTCGACGCCGAACACGTTCTTCTTCCCCTCCTCGGTCAAGCCCTTGATATAGGGGTCGAGGCTGTAGGTTTTCTTGAGCGAGGTCATGCCGTAGGGGTAGTCGCAGTAGTAATAGTAAAACTCGGAGACTATCATCTTTCCGCCGTTGTTGGCAAATTCGACCGAGCGATCCTTTTTATCCATCCAGCGCTGAACGATGATGTCTTTGGGCATCATACCGCTGTTGAGACTCTCGTTCCAGACTATCGCCGTCTTGCCGTGCTTTTTGAGGAAATCTATCGCTTGGAGCACGAACCAGCCCTGAAGCTCCTCCTCATTTTTGAGCCCTTTTTCTCTCATGCGCGCCTGACACTTCGGGCACTCCTTCCAGCGGGTCTTGGGTGCCTCGTCGCCGCCGATATGGAAGAATCTGCCGGGGAAGAGCTCAACCATCTCGCCGAGCACGTCGAAAACGAGCTTCAATGCGTCGTCGTTTCCGGCGCAGAGTATGTCATCGTATATGCCCTGCTTCGTGCCGACCTTGAGCGGCACTCCCTTGCAGGAGAGCTCGGGGTAGGCGGCGAGCACGGAAAGCGTGTGTCCGGGCATATCGAACTCGGGGATGACTTCAATATAGTTGTCATCCGCATAGGCGACTATCTCGCGTATTTCGTCCTTGGTGAAATGTCCCGAATATTCCTCGTCGAAGTGGTACTGCCCGAAATCCGAGCGGTGGCGGTGCGAGCCGACGGAAACAAGCTCGGGGTGGCTGTCAATTTCAACGCGCCAGCCCTGGTCGTCGGTCAGATGCCAGTGCATGGTGTTCATCTTGACGAGCGCCGCGGCGTCGATGAGCTTTTTGATGTTTTCGACCGTAGTCATGTGGCGTGCGCAGTCGAGCATGAACGCGCGGTATTCAAACGAGGGCGCGTCCTCTATTCTCACGCAGGGGCAGATGCCGAGCTGCTTTAGCTGCCTTAATGTCTGACTTGCATAGAACGCTCCGCGCTCGCCGCCGGCGGTGGCTTCAACGCCGTTCTCCGTTACCTCGAGCACATAGCTCTCCTCGGACAGCGTATTCGAAAGACGGGCGGAAAAGCTCTCGGAATCGAAGCTTTCCGTGTTGACGCTGTCGCCGAGGTAGTCAATTTTATTGGGGTTGGGAATAATGCTGAGCTGTTTCATTTTTCTTCTCCTCCAAAGGGCTTTTGTCAAGGGTCAGTATACAATAAACGGAGTCTAAAAGCAAGGTGCAAATCAGCTTTCGGGCTTTCCTTTTTCTTCGCCGCGGTTATCCTTTTTCTTCTCGGCTCTGCACGCCTCGGCGCACATCTCCTCCTGCATTTCGAGCGTTATCTGCTTCATCGTGCTTTCGTCTATCTTCATCAGCTTCATTAATATCGCCTGACGGGCGAGGATGCGGTTCATCTTGCCGTGAATGTCTTCGATCATTATCTCGGTTTTGAGATTTACCTTGTAGTCGTTTTCGGCGCGGCGGCGATCTTTTTCCTCCTGGCGGTTCTGGCTCATCATTATCAGCGGAGCCTGCAGTGCGGCGACGCAGGAGAGCACTAAGTTGAGCAGTATGAACGGATAGGGGTCGAACGCGCGTTTGGCGAGTATGACATTGCCGACCATCCAGAGTATCAGCAGGGCGGAGAACGAGAATATGAACGCCCAGCTGCCGGCAAATTTCGCAATTTTATCCGCGGCGCGCTGACCGAATGTGTATTTCTCCTTGTCGGGGTTTGCAGATATCCTGCTGTCTGCGAGCAGGGATATGATATCCTCGTTGCTCATGTCGTGCTTGACATCGCTGATTATTTCGTTGACAAGTTTCTTGTTCTCTTTCATCTGGCACACTCCCTTGAAATTATCCGTATACTATTTTAACATAAGACGAAGAGATTTTCTATAGCTATATTTGCGTTTGCCGAGCGGCGGTGGTATACTGTGCTCAGACATAATTCAGTCTTATGTGCGGATAATATATAAAAAGGGGAGAAGAAAATGAAAGAGCTCATGAAAAATATTTCAAAATCCGAGGTTCTGACTCTGAGAGATCAGGTGCTCTGCCAGCCGGGGCAGGTGGTCAGCAAGACCCTCGCCCAGAACGACGCGCTGAGCATAACGCTCTTCGCTTTCGACAAGGACGAGGAGATAAGCACCCACGCCTCCGGCGGCGACGCATTTGTCACCTGCCTCGAGGGAGTCGGAAAAATAACGATAGACGGCGTTGACTACGAGCTGCACGAGGGCGAGAGCATAGTCATGCCCGCCGGACACCCGCACGCGGTCTACGGCAAGGAGCAGTTCAAGATGCTTCTCGTTGTGGTGTTTTGAAGATAAAATAAAATAAAAAATGTCCGCCGTATTAGATATAAATGCGGCGGACGAATTTATATAATTTTACCCCTGCTTCGAAAACTCGCATCCGCAGTAGTTCTGTCTGTATAGATCATACTGCTTCGAGAGCTCTATCGAGCGCTTATACCCCTCGCGCTTTTTGAAATCCGCGGGCAGGTGGCGCACCCCGTATTTTTCGCCCGTTTCCTCGCCGATTCGGTTCAGAAGCTGAGAGTTCTTGTGCGGGCTCACGGAGAGGGTGGTGGTGAAGTAGTCAAAGCCGTGCTTTTTGGCCTCGAGAGCTGTGCGCTCGAGCCGCAGATAAAAGCATTTTTCGCACCGTGAGCCGCCCTCGCGCTCCTGCTCATAGCCCTTTGCGGCTTCGATGAATTGCTCGTGGTCATATTCGCATTCGAGAAATTTTACGCTGTGCTCGGTCGGCAGAAGGGAAATTATTCTGCGCTGTTCGCTGAGCCTGTGTTCGTATTCCTCGGCGGGGTAGATGTTGGGATTGAAGTAGAGCACGGTGGCGTCGAAATATTTCGTCAGATATTCGAGTACATAGCTGCTGCACGGCCCGCAGCAGCTATGTAGCAGCAGGGTCGGCACGCGCCCGTTATTTTTTATTTCTTCGATCTCGCGGTCGAGGGCGAGCTGATAATTTATCTTGTTCATCTCTAAACGCCTCCGCAGTATATGATACCGCAAAGGCGCAAATAAATCAACCGATCAGTCGAGTATGCGCCCGTCTGTCGATATTGTCACGACCTGCCAGGGGATAAATTTGCCGCTGTTTTGCAGCGCGATTTTTGCGGCGTGCTCAATACCGCCGCAGCAGGGGACCTCCATTCTGACGACAGTTACGGACTGTATGTTATTGTTTGCGATTATCTCGGTCAGCTTTTCGGAATAATCGACGCTGTCAAGCTTCGGGCAGCCGACAAGGGTTATGTGCCCTTTTATGAATTTTTCGTGGAATTCCGCGTAGGCGTAGGCGGTGCAGTCGGCGGCGATGAGCAGCTTTGCGCCGTCAAAATAGGGAGCGTTTACCGGCACGAGCTTTATCTGAACGGGCCACTGGCGCAGTCTGCTCTGCATTTCCGTCAGCTGTGACGGAGAAGCGGCGCTCTCGTCGCGGTTGATAGTCATCAGCCTCGACCCGGGGCAGCCCTGATGTCCGCCGCCTCTTTTCTTCATCATGTTTTCTTTGACCGCCTCCGCGTCGTAGGCGGCGGCCTCGCGTTCGACAAAGGTTATCGCGCCCGCGGGGCACGCGGGCAGGCAGTCGCCGAGTCCGTCGCAGTAGTCGTCGCGTATGAGTCTTGCCTTGCCGTCAACCATGGCTATTGCGCCCTCGTGGCAGGCGGCGGCGCAGGCTCCGCAGCCGTTGCATTTTTCTTCGTCAATATGTATTATTCTGCGCTTCATAAAAATTCCTCCGAGTTTAAGCTTTGTTTTCTTGACCTGACAAGTCAATTATAGTAGAATTGAGACAGAAATACTGTTGCAAAAACAACGGAGGATTAAAAATGTTTGAAAATTTTGCGGAAATTAAATCGGCGCCGCTCTTTGACGGAATAGCCGAAACCGAGCTGCCGGAGCTGCTCGGCGCACTCGAAGCGAGAAGCCGAAGGTATGCGGGGGGCGAAATAATACTGAACGAAGGCGAAAGAACGGATTCGCTCGGGCTTGTGTTGAGCGGCAGCGTGCTGATAGTGCAGGACGATTTCTGGGGCAACCGCAACATACTCGCGCGGATAACGCGCGGCGGGATATTCGCGGAGTCCTTTGCGTGCACGGGCGAGAGGCTGACCGTCGGCGCGCAGGCGGAGAGCGACTGCGAAATAATGCGGCTGAAGGTCGAATATGTGCTCAAATCATACCCGAAATCGTGCTCGGCGCACTCGGCACTCGTCGGCAATTTAATACACGAGCTCGCGCGCAAAAATCTGAATTTCAACTCGAAGCTCAGCCACATGGGCAAGCGCACGACGCGCGAAAAGCTGATGTCATATCTTTCGGCGCAGGCGACGAAAAGCGGAAAAAACGAATTTGATATCCCGTTTGACCGCCAGCAGCTCGCCGACTATCTGTGCGTTGACCGCAGCGCGATGTCCGCTCAGCTCTGCGCGCTCAGGGACGACGGAGTGCTGAAATTTAAAAAAAATCACTTTATTTTGCTGCGATAACGCCGTTTTGCGGCAGCACTGTACGATAAATTACCCACTGCAATGAAATCTCTTGACAGAAAATTATAAAAGGTATATTATGGAAAAGGAGATATTCGACGGAATATATTAATTAAATTAAATGTATTGGAGGAGAGACAATGAAAAGAAAAAATATTTTCAAATCCCTGCTTGCCGCCGCGATGGCACTGACAATGATATTCGGCGCCGCGCCCCTGAGCGGCTTCGTCGGCATCCACCTGCCCATGCTTTCGCTGAAAGCGGAGGCGGCAATAACCGGAACTACCGAAGACGGGCTTTTTGAGTATGAGGTGGGGAAACATGAGACGGATTCCGGATATCAGTACGGAGTAACAATAACCCGCTACAAAGGGCCTGATTCCGGAGAGGTTGTTATTCCAAAAATAATAGCAGGATATGAAGTCAAATGGATAGGCTATGCAGCTTTTCTAGATTGCATAGGAATTACAAGTATAGTGATTCCCGACAGTGTTATATCAATAGGCGAGTATACTTTCTCAGGCTGCACAAGTCTTGCAGAGATAACCGTTTCACCGGATAATAAAAACTATTCGAGCGTTGACGGTGTGCTTTTTAACAAGGACGGGAGCGAGCTGATGGTATATCCCAAAGGCAACGGACGCAGCACATATACCGTCCCCGACGGCGTAATAAAAATGGGCGAGTCTACATTCTCTGGCTGCAAAAACCTTAGAGAGATAACTATACCGGATAGTGTGACAGAAATAGGCAATGATGCTTTCTCCGGCTGCACATCGCTCTCAAAAGTAGATTTGCCAAAGACGCTGACAACAATAAAATCCGGAACTTTCTCCGACTGCACAAGCCTTACAGAGATAGTAATACCGGACAGCGTTATAGCAATAGGTTGGTATGCCTTCTCTAACTGCAAAAACCTTAGAGAGATAACCATACCGGATAGCGTGACAGAAATAGGCTATCAAGCTTTCTCCGGCTGCAAAAATCTTAGAGAGATAACCATACCGGATAGCGTAACAAAAATAGATATATACGCCTTTAGAGATTGTACATCACTCTCAAAAGTGAAACTTTCAAACAAACTGAGGACAATAAACGGTTTTTCCGGCTGCACAACCTTGCAGAGATAGCAATACCTGACAGCGTTATGGAAATAGGCTATGAGGCTTTCTCCGGCTGCAGTAGCCTTACCGAGATAACCATACCGGATAGCGTGACAGAAATAAGCGGTTGTGCTTTTTACCGCTGCACATCACTCTCGAAAGTGAAGCTTCCAAATGGTTTGACAAAAATAGGCGATTCTGCTTTCTACTATTGCACAAGCCTTACCGAGATAACCATACCCGACAGCGTTACGGAAATAGGCAATAACGCCTTCTCCGGCTGCACATCACTCTCAAAAGTGAAGCTTCCAAATAGTTTGACAGAAATAGGCTCTCACGCTTTCTCCGACTGCAAAAATCTTAGAGAGATAACCATACCTGACAGCGTGACGAAAATAGGCTGGTCTGCCTTCTCATCTTGCAAAAACCTTAGAGAGATAACCATACCCGACAGCGTGACGGAAATAGGCGATGAGGCTTTTTACTTCTGCACATCACTCTCAAAAGTGAAACTTTCAAACAAACTCACTAATATAGGATATAGGACATTTGACGAATGCACAAACCTTACCGAGATCACTATACCGGACAGCGTTACGGAAATAGGCAGTTTTGCTTTTAGCTATTGCAAAAGCCTTACCGAGATGACCATACCGGACAGCGTGACAGAAATAGGCGATTCTGCCTTCTCTAACTGCAAAAACCTTAGAGAGATAACTATACCGGATAGCGTGACAGAAATAGGCGGTGAGGCTTTCTCCGGCTGCACAAACCTTAGAGAGATAACTATACCGGATAGCGTGATAGAAATAGGCGAGAATGCTTTTAGAGATTGTACATCGCTCTCGAAAGTGCAGCTTCCAAATGGTTTGACAAAAATGGGCGTCGGGGTCTTTTCCAATTGCACAAACCTTACAGAGATCATCATACCAGACAGCATTACGGAAATAGGCAGTTCCACCTTCTCCGGATGCACATTGCTCTCGAAAGTGAAACTTTCAAATGGTTTGACGGAAATAGGTGAGAAAGCTTTTTTCAGTTGCATAAGACTCAAAGAGATAGTAATACCGGACAGCGTAGTGAAAATAGGCAGTTATGCTTTCTCCGGATGCAGTTCTCTCGTTGCTATAACCGTTTTACCGGACAATAAAAACTATTCGAGCGTTGATGGTGTACTGTTTAACAAGGATGGGAGCGAGCTGATAGTATATCCCAAAGGCAACGAACGTAGCGGATATACTGTCCCTGACTGCGTAATAAAAATAGGCGATTCTGCCTTCTCTAACTGCAAAAACCTTAGAGAGATAACTATACCGGATAGCGTGACAGAAATAGGCGGTGAGGCTTTCTCCGGCTGCAAAAACCTTAGAGAGATAACCATGCCGGATAGCGTAACAAAAATAGGCGATTCTGCTTTTTACTACTGCCCATCACTCTCAAAAGTGAAACTTTCAAACAACCTCACTAATACAGGATATATGACATTTTCCAATTGCACAAACCTTACCGAAATTACTATACCTGGCAGTGTGACGGAAATAGGTGAGGGTGCTTTCTCCGGATGCACAAGTCTAAAAAAGATAACTATTCCGGACAGCGTTACAAAAATAAAGTATTTTGCTTTTAAAAACTGTTCCACAATAAAAATTGTGTGCTATCTCGGTACACGCGCGCAGTGGCAAGAGATAATTATCGGAGCAGGAAATGAAGCACTTACGAATGTAACTATACACTGTATTGATGATCCTCATATCTGGGGCGAATGGGAAGTCGTCGAGGAAGCAACCTACGAAAAAGAGGGTCTCGAGAGAAGAGCGTGCTCGCTTTGCAATATAGAGGAAACAAGAGCTATTCCCAAGCTCGTCAGGGCGTCCGCAATCGAGCTCTCCGAGAGCGAAAAAACGGTGTTTGTCGGCGACACATTCACGATCACCGCGACAGTGAAGCCCGAGGATGCATTTAACCGCACCGTCACATGGAGCTCTTCCGACCCGTCGATAGCGACTGTTGACGAAAACGGAACAGTCACCGCGATAGCCAAGGGCGAAGCGATAATAACCGCCGAATCGGCCGACGGAGTAAAAGCCGAGTGCAAGGTCACGGTCGAGAAAAAGGATGGATTCTTCAAGACGTTGCTCAAGATCATCACCGCTCCGTTCAGAGCGATAATAAACCTCTTCAAAAAGCTGTTCGGCAAATAATCCGAACGGAAAAGCAAACGAAAGGTCCCGACAGGCATTGTACTGTCGGGACCTTTCCTGTATAAATCGAAGCTGTATCAGATATTGGCAAATTGGGATTTGCGGCACGGATTCGCCCGCATTGATTCGACTGTTTTGTTTTTCAATGTCTTTGTAGGGTGCGGCGACTCGACGCACCCCCCGCCAATCTCATTTTCACCGAACCGATAAAGAGCGTGCTTTTATGCACCCTGCAATAATATAAAAAACCGACCTATGAGCCATAGATCGGTTTTTGTGTCTTATGAACACCCCGCTAACGTCGGGGCATTTTTATTCGGCCTGCTTATTTCTTCTTGCCGGTGCCTTCGTATTCCTTTATCCATGCGACCATGTCGGTGAAGGACTGCTTTGCGCCCATGGGAGCGTAGCCGAGCTCTTTCTTGGCCTTATCGCAGCTGAAGTTGCAGTTGGAGGTCAGCTTGCGGATGGAGTAGCGGGTGAAGAGCGGAGTCTTCTTCGCGGCGTTGTAATAGACCTCCATGAGAGGAGCAAACGCCTTTGCAAGGCCGAGAGGAAGCTTGAAGCCGGGAGCCTTTGTGCCGCAGATATCTGCGAGCATATGTATAAGCTCGTCAACGGTGACGACCTCGTCGGTGAGGATATAGCCTTCGCCGGGTCTGCCCTTTTCGGCGGCGCCGATCATGCCCTTGGCAACGTCGCGCACGTCAACGAAGTTGTATGCGCCGAATGCGAGCGATACGGGGAACTTGCCGTTAAAGAACATTCTGACCATTTCGCCGACGGAAGAGACCTTGAAGTCATAGGGGCCGCAGCACGCGCCGGGATAGCAGACAACTGTCTCAAGCTTGTCGTCGTTATTCTCAAATACATAGTTTGTGGCGGTAGCCTTAGTCTTTGCATAGGTGCCGTCAAGAATCTCGGGATTGAAGTGAGAAATCTCACGCATAACCTGATTATCGGGGAGCGGGGGGTAAGCGTCAACAGAGGAAGCGTAGACAAGGCGCTTTACGCCGCACTTTTTGCACGCCTCAACGACGTTCTTTGTGCCGTCGACATTGACCTTCCAGGTCATGTCCTCGTTGCCCTTGTTTATCTCGATAACGCCTGCAAGGTGATAGACGACGTCCGCGCCTTCAAAAGCCTTTTCGAGAGAAGCGGGATCGGTGACGTCGCCGAATACGCGCTCGCAATTGATGCCGTCAAAAATCTTGCTGTCTTTTCTGATGAGTATTCTGAAGTTTTCGCCGCGTGCCTCGAGTTCCTTAACAAGTGCGTAGCCGACGTGACCCGTAGCGCCCGTGATGACTGAAAGCTTGTCTCCCATTAGTAAAATACACTCCTTTAATTTAAGCTTGCGGAGCATATTATATATCAAAAAAGCTTTTTAATATTTACACTAAAGAACTATCGCGGGGCAAACTGATAATATTTTACTTTTTTAGTTAAAGTGCCGAAGTGTTTCGCCAATAACATTGACTTTTTGTATGTTTAGAGCTATTATTTATAATGAAAATTTATGTGCCGAGCGGCGTGACGCTTGAAAAACGGGCGCTCGGGCAGAGAACAGACATCTGTAAATTGAAAGGAAGGATACAAGTGGCAAAATACGTCCTTGCACTCGACCAGGGAACGACCAGCTCGCGAGCTATCGTTTTTGACAAGAAGGGCAGCATTATAGCCAAAGCGCAGAAGGAGTTCGATCAGATTTATCCTGCTGCGGGCTGGGTTGAGCATGACCCCATGGAGATACTTTTCAGCCAGTTTCAGGCGCTGACCTCCGTCTTTTCTTCGAGCGGAGTGAAGCCCGAGGATATAGCGGCTATCGGCATAACCAATCAGCGCGAGACCACTATCATGTGGGACAGGGAGACGGGAAAGCCCGTCTATAACGCCATCGTCTGGCAGTGCCGCCGCACGGCAGAGCTCTGCGAGCAGATAAAGGCGGACGGCATGGAGGAGTACATAAAGGACAAGACGGGTCTTGTCATAGACGCATATTTCTCCGGCACAAAGATAAAGTGGATACTTGACAATGTCCCGGGCGCACGCGCGCTCGCCGAGGCGGATCAGCTGCTCTTCGGCACGGTTGAGACCTGGCTCATATGGAATCTCACCGGCGGCAGAGTGCATATAACCGACTACTCCAACGCATCGAGAACCATGCTCTTCGACGTTGATAATCTCTGCTGGGACGAGAAGATGTGCGAATATCTCAATATCCCGATGTCCATCCTTCCCGAGGTCAAGCCCTCAAGCATGGTCTACGGCAAGGTCGCGGGCGGCATAATCGGCCTTGAGGGTCTCGAGGGTATTCCGATTTCGGGCGCAATAGGCGATCAGCCGGCGGCTCTGTTCGGTCAGGCCTGCTTTGAGCCCGGTCAGGCGAAGAACACCTACGGCACGGGCTGCTTCCTGCTGATGAACACTGGCGAGAAGCGCGTCAAGTCGAAGAACAACCTGCTCACCGGCGTCGCGTGGGGTATCGGCGACAAGGTCGAATATGCCATAGAGGGCTCCGCGTTCAACGCAGGCTCGGTTATCAAGTGGCTGCGCGATGAGCTGCATATGATAGACAACGCCAAACGCTGCGACGAGCTCGCCGAGAGCGTGCCCGATGCCAACGGCATATATTTTGTCCCCGCGTTCACGGGACTCGGCGCGCCCTATTGGGATATGTATGCGCGCGGCTGCATAGTCGGACTCACGCGCGGAGTCAACCGCGCCCACATCGCGCGAAGCGTCCTTGAGGCGATAGCCTATCAGATGACGGATCTCCTTGAAGCGATGGAGGACGATTCGGGCATAACCTTTACGGAGCTGCGCGTCGACGGCGGCGCGAGTGTCAGCAATATCCTGCTTCAGATACAATCGGATATGATTCGCACGATAGTTGACAGACCCAAGACCGTTGAGACGACGGCTCTGGGCGCAGCATATCTCGCGGGTCTTGCCGTCGGCTATTGGAAGGACAGGGCTGAGATAGCGCAGAACCGCGAAATCGAGAGAATATTCACCCCCCAGATGGAGAAGTCACACCGTGACGAGCTCTACAAGGGCTGGAAACGCGCAGTCGAGCGTTCACGCGACTGGGCGAAGGACTGATATTATCTGGCCGCCGACCGGTTTTCTGATCGGCGGCCGTAAAAATACCGAGCAACAGGAAAGGAAAACTGAAATGGATTATCTGAGCGAATCACTGAAGCTTCACTATAAACTGCGCGGCAAGCTGGAGATAAAGCCGAGAGCAGGGGTCGGCAACAAGGACGAGCTGTCCCTTGCCTACACTCCCGGAGTCGCGTCGGCGTGCCTTGAGATAAAGGACGACGTCAGCAAAAGCTACGACTTAACGCGCCGCTGGAACACCGTCGCGGTCGTCACGGACGGTACTGCGGTGCTGGGACTCGGTGACATTGGTCCCGAGGCGGGTATGCCCGTTATGGAGGGCAAATGCGTGCTCTTCAAGGCGTTCGGCGATGTTGACGCGATACCGCTTTGCGTGCGCTCGAAGGACGTTGACGAAATAGTGAACACCGTCGCTCTGCTCGCCGGCTCGTTCGGCGGAGTGAATCTCGAGGACATTGCGGCCCCGCGCTGCTTCGAGATAGAGCGAAAGCTCAAGGAACGCACGGATATCCCGATTTTCCACGACGATCAGCACGGCACGGCGGTGGTCTGCCTTGCGGCCGTTATGAACGCGCTTAAAATAGTCAAAAAGCAGCTCTCGGACTGCACCGTTGTTTTCAGTGGCTCGGGCGCCGCGGGCGTTGCGATAGCGAAGCTGTTTGACTCCATGGGCGCGGGAGAGATAATCATGTGCGACCGCAAGGGCATAATCTGCGCGGGCGATGATTTGACTCCCGCAAAGGCGGAGATAGCCGCATTTACAAATAAAAATCACCGCACCGGCACTTTAGCCGACGCGATGAAAGGATCCGATATTTTTGTCGGGGTCTCCGCGCCCGGAATAGTGACCTCCGAGATGGCGGAGTCCATGGCCGAGAATGCCATAATCATGGCCATGGCGAACCCCGTGCCCGAGATAATGCCCGACCTTGCCAAGGCTGCGGGTGCTGCGGTAGTCGGCACGGGCAGAAGCGACTTCCCGAATCAGATTAATAATGTCCTCGCGTTTCCGGGAATTTTCCGCGGTGCGCTCGATGTCCGCGCAAGCGACATAAACGAGCAGATGAAGATAGCCGCCGCGAAGGCAATAGCCTCTCTCGTCAGCGATGAGGAGCTGAATCCCGATTACATCCTGCCCGCGGCGTTCGACGAGCGCGTTGGAAAGACGGTCGCCGAGGCGGTGGCGCAGGCTGCGAGAGACAGCGGAGTGGCGAGAATATAATCAGAACTCGGTGGTGTATATATCGCCGAGCTTTATCCCGCTCTTTTCGCAGCGGGAGTTGATAATGCTTTGCGCCTGTTCTATTACGGTTTTGAAGGACAGAGGTATCTTATTGGGTATCTGACGCGACGCGTTTGAGCTGACGGTTATCAGCTCGTTTGCGACGCGGTCAATGATATTGAGGTAATTTCGGTCGTTGAGCACTTCGGCGTTCGGAACCCATTCGCAGGGGAGCGTGCCCTTGGCGGACTCTGCGATTATGATTCTGTACATAATCAGGCAGTATATCATGTGCATGACGTCCGAGGAGGTGCCGCTGTTCTCCTGGCGGAAGGTCAGAAACTTTCGAAGCTTGCCCGCAACGCGGAATATTGTCAGCGTGCTGAGCTCCGCGTCGGAGTAGATGTCGTCGTTTATGCCGAATGCGCCCTCAAAGCCGCGCTTCGATTCGCTTATACCCAAAAGGTAGTCCGTGGTGACATTGTAGTAGTCGGCCGCGCGGCAGAGAAAATCAAGCCCGCATTCGCGTATTCCGTTTTCGTAGTGGGAGAGCAGAGCCTGTGAGACGCCCAGCCCCGCTGCGGCTTCCTTCTGGCTTATGCCCTTTTCCTTTCGAAGTGCGGACAGCCGCGCAGTTATACCTGTTGCCATATAGACACCCCTTTTAATTTATACAATCTGTATAATTATTATAGCAGATATCCGTCGATTTTCAATTATACAGTTCAACAAAATACTCGGCGTATTTTTGGAGGAAATATGAAAAGCTATATTATATATATCATCAGAAGCGGCGCCACAAGAGAGGAGACCGAGGGAAAATACATCGGTCATACCGACGTCGAGCTCAGCGAAGATGGCAGAAAGCAGCTAGAAAACATGCGCTCGGAGCTCGTCTATCCGCCTGTCGGCGCGGTTATATCAAGCCCGCTCAAGCGCTGCACGGACACTGCGGCGATACTCTATCCCGACAACAAGTGCATAACAATAGACTCGCTCATAGAGTGCAATTTCGGCGAGTTTGAGGGCAAGGACGCGGAGGAACTCAAGGATTATCCTATGTTCCCGCGCTGGCTTGCCGGCGAGCAGGGCGTCGAGCCGCCGTTCGGCGAGAGCAACGAGACGTTCGCAAGGCGCGTGTGCGAGGGCTTTATAAAGATAGTTGACGGACTGATAAAGACCGAGACCGACCGCGCTGCGATAGTCACCCACGGCGGTGTTATGATGGCGCTGCTCACGAATTTCGGACTTCCGCAGCTTCCGATGCACGAGTGGATAACCCCCAACGGCTGCGGCTACACTCTGCGCGTAACGCCGTCGCTTTGGATGCGCGGGCATAAATTAGAGGTTGTCTACGAATTCCCGTATGAGAAGAACGACGGCGGCGAGGAAGAATAAGGCGCACGGGAGGCGGCAATATGCAGTACAGAACCATAAGAGCGGCGGCGAGTGCCGAGTTCGTTGAAAAGCGTTCGCGGTTCATCGGCTATATATCGCCCGTTACGACTCAGGAGGACGCGGCGGCGTTTATAGACTCTATCCGCTCGAAGCACTGGGATGCGACGCACAATGTCCCCGCATATATAATCAGAGAGGGCAACATCTGCCGCTTTTCGGACGACGGCGAGCCGCAGGGAACGGCGGGAATGCCGGCGCTCAACGTCCTTCAAAAGGAGGGGCTTACCGACTGCGTGCTTGTGGTCACAAGATATTTCGGCGGCATACTTCTGGGCGGCGGAGGGCTTGTCAGAGCCTATTCCCACGCGGCGAAGCTCGCAGTTGACGCGGGGGGCACGGTGACCCGTGCCGAGTGCAGTATAGTGAAAATCCGCTGCGACTACACATTTTACGGGCGGCTCGCCTCGCTTATCCCGGAGCAGGGCGGCATAGTTGAGGACACGGCGTTCGAGGACGCGGTGACGGTGAAAATGAGAATACCGCAGGAACTTGAGCCTGCGTTTGAGGCGCGGCTCGTTGACCTTAGCAACGGCACCTGCCGCGGAGAAATAATAGATACGGTTTTTGCGGATATAGACTGAGGAGGAGAAAAAATGAAGATACTGTTTCAGGGCGATTCCATAACGGACGGCAACAGATACAAAGAGCCCGAACGCCGCCACGATCTCAACCATCAGATAGGGCACAGCTACGCGTTTATTGTCAGCGGGATGCTCGGCGCGGAATATCCGGACGCCGGACTTCAATTCGTAAACCGCGGCATTTCCGCCGATACAACACGCGGACTGCTCCGCCGTTGGCGCGAGGACGCGCTCGACATAGAGCCGGATATTTTAAGCATGCTTATCGGAGTAAACGACTGTTTTCTTTTCGAGGGCGAAAATCATATTGAGCCGGAGGAATATGAAAGCAATCTCGAAAATATACTTTCGCAGTCCTTCGAGACGAACGCCGAGCTGAAGGTGTTCCTCATGGAGCCGTTTTTCCTGCCGACAAGGGACAGATACAAGTCGGAGGAGGATGTTTGCCGCAGGAAGCTGAGCAGATATTCGCAGGTCTGCCGCCGCATTGCCGAAAAGGATGACAGGATATTTTTTATCCCGCTTCAAAAAGTTTTCGACAGCGCCGCAGAGGGACGCGACTGCGCCTACTGGATATGGGACGGCATCCACCCGACGGAGAGCGGTCACGCGCTGATAGCACGCGAGTGGATAAAAGCTTTCAAGGCGATGTTTGAATAAAATAATCGCAACTTTTATCAGCCGCCCTTTATACAGGGAGCCTAAAATAACACCAACAAAAAATCCTCCGTATGTCTCATACGGAGGATAGCTTTTTGCTTTTTATTTCTCTGCGGCGGCTCTTCTTGCCTGGAGCGCGTCGGATATCTCCTGCTTTTTCTTGCCGACGATATCGTATTTGAATATCGGGAATGCGGAGAGCAGGGAGAGAATTCCGGGGACAACGGAATAGGCGAAGAACACGGTGTCCTTGGTCTTTGTCGAAAAGCCGGCGGCGGTGCCCGCGGCTATCTCGCGCACGGTGTCGGAGTAGCCGGAGACCTGAACGAAAACAAGACCGAGCGCCATGCCGAGCGCAAGGCAGATCTTTATGGTCAGCGTGAGCACCGAATATGCCGTACCCTCCATGCGCTTGCCCGTCTCGTACTCATAGTAGTCAACGCAGTCGGCGGTCATTATCATGGGCATGAGGTTGACGGACGCAAACTGCAGCCCTAAGAGGAAGAGCGAGAAATAGAAGAGCACGGTGAGCACCGTATTGCCGGGGTTTATAAACCAGAAGTGGGCTATCACGAACGAGAACACGGATGCTATAAAGCCGTAGACCGACAGGCCGATAAAGACCTTCTTTTCGTCGAGCTTCTTTATGAGGAACGGGCAGGCGGCCATGCTTATCATCGTGCCTATCGCGGTCGAGATGCCGAGCACGGCGACGAGGTTCTGCGAGCCGAGGAGAATGTTGGCGGCTTGAACCTGAATGCCCATAGCCATCTGACGGCCGAAGCCGAGAAAATATGAGATTATAACGAGCATGAACGGTTTGTTCGATTTGAGCGTGTTCAGCATATCCTTAAAAGAAATCTTTTCGCCCGCCGAGTAGGGCACGCGCTCCTTGTTGATGAGCGGGATGAGCATGAACAGCACGCAGCCGAGCACGGCCGTGAGGACGGCTGTGAACAGATACTCGTTTGCTATCATCGGCAGATCCGTCTCGCCGCTCTTGACGAGCACCTTGGAGCCTCCGGGAATGATAAGGCAGGCTATCGGCACTATAACGACGCAGGCTGAGAAGCCTATCTGCTTGAAGGTGTTCGAAATTGAGACGACATTTGTGCGCTCCGTCGGGTCGGGGGTGAGGACGGAGGCTATGCCCTGCGAGGGCACGTCGCCGAGGGTCATTGCGAAGCTCCAGAGCAGGTAGGTCACGAAGACCCATATGTAGACGGCGACCTTGTTCGTCTTAAACGGCACATCTATGAACACCGCCGAGGTCATGACGAGCAGGGGAAGTATCGACTTTGCTATCATCGATTTGAACTTGCCCTTTTTGCTCTTCGAGCGGTCGATCATGTTGCCGACGAACGGATCGAAAACCGCGGAGAGGATTTTTGCGACGAGCACGAGAATACCGACTACCGCGATATCCGCGCCGAGTATCGACGCATCAAATTCCGCCTGATACGAGTTGAGAAGTCCGACTATCGCCTGAAAGCCGAAAAGCCCGAGTGAATATGCCGCAATCTCCTTGAAGCCCATGTATTTTGCCTTTGACGAACCCATTGTTATTCCCCTTTCGGTAAGGCCCGAATCATTCTTGACCGCAGATTCAAGACTTTACTGTGCTAAATTAATTTTATTATAAACTGCGGATTTAAGCGTGTCAATAAAAACAGAATATTTTTTGCCGCGCATTTTTCGCTTTTCTTGACACTTGACGATATAATAATGTATAATTTATTATGAGTCAATATAACGACAGGAGGATTTATTAATGATTTCAAAGAAACTTTTCGGCACTCTTCCCGACAAAAGAGAGGTCGATATATACGAGCTTAAAAATGCAAACGGCGTCAGCGCGTCCGTCATAACCTACGGCGCAACCTGGCAGTCGCTCTTTGCGCCCGACAGAGACGGTAACTTTGAGGATGTCCTCATAGGCTTTGACGATTTGGAGGGTCATGTCGAGCGCTCCGACTATCAGGGTCAGATCGTCGGCAGATATGCAAACCGCATCTGCGGCGGCCGTTTCAGAGTCGGAGACAAAGAGTTCGATGTGATAAAGAACGAAAACGGCAAGACCTGCCTGCACGGCGGCGGCGAGTTTTCCCACGCGGTTTGGGCGGCGAGAGTCGAGGGCGAGAGCCTTGTTCTCGAATATACGAGCCCCGAGGGCTCAAACGGCTTCCCCGGAGAGATGAGCGCAAGGGTGACCTACACTCTCGATGACAGCAACGAGCTTTCGATTTCCTATGAGGCCGTTTGCACCGAGGATACTCCGATAAATATGACTAACCACGCATATTTCAATCTCGGCTCATACAAGCGCCCGAACGTCCTCTCGCAGGAGCTTCGCCTGTCCTGCTCGCACTACACTCCCATGGATGCGGACAGTATACCCACCGGCGAGATAAGAGACGTCACCGAAACGGCGTTCGATTTCAGACAGATGAAGGCTATCGGCAGAGATATCAACTGCGCAGACGCCCAGATAGAGCTTGCAAACGGCGGATATGACCACAATTTCTGCATAGATTCCGATACACAGGGCGCGTTTGCGACCGCATATGACCCCGAGAGCGGGCGCGTTATGGAAGTAACTACCGATATGCCCGGTGTTCAGCTCTACACCGGAAACTTCCTCAACAACATCCCCGGCAAGGGCGGCACGCTGATGAACAAGCACGCGGGCTTCTGCCTTGAAACCCAGTTCTATCCCGATTCCCCGAACCGTCCGAACTTTCCGCCCTGCATTTTCAAGGCGGGCGAGACGTTCAGAAGCCGCACGAGCTTCAAATTCTCGGTAAAATAAATTTTTCAGAGGCGAGTTTATGATTTCAACGGGTGCGCGGGCGCTGATAGATGTTCTGCTCGAGCAGGGAGTCGATACGGTTTTCGGCTATCCGGGCAGCGCGGTGCTCGATATCTACGATGAACTTTACAAATGCGATAAAATTCGCCATATACTAACCTGCCACGAGCAGGCGGCGGCTCACGCGGCGGACGGCTACGCGCGCGCGACGGGCAAAACGGGCGTCGTTATTGCGACCTCGGGTCCGGGCGCTACCAACCTTGTGACGGGAATTGCCGCCGCATACATGGACTCAAGTCCCGTTGTTGCGATAACCGGGAACGTCAAGACCTCGCTGCTCGGCAGCGACTCCTTCCAGGAGGTCGATATCGCGGGCGTCACGATGCCGGTGACTAAGTATTCGTTCATAGCGTCGGGCGAGCGCGGAGTGGCGCAGGATGTCCGCGAGGCGTTTTCTATAGCGCAGTCGGGCAGAAAAGGTCCGGTGCTCGTCGATATCCCGGCGGATATCGCGGCGCAGAGCGAGGAATACGAGCGCGCCCCGAAGAGCGAGCCCGCGCGGGCAAAAGAGCCCGAGGAAGCTCAGCTCGCACGCGCGGCGCAGATGATAGCAAAAGCAAAAAGACCGCTTATCTATGTCGGCGGCGGAGCGATAAGCTCGGGCGCGTCCGAAGCGCTCGGGGCGTTCGCAAAAAAGCTGCAAATCCCCGTCGCGTGCTCGATGATGGGGCTCGGCGCTTATCCCTGCTCGGCGAAGCTTTTCTTGGGGCTTGTCGGTATGCACGGAAACCCCGCCGCCAATACTGCGGCTCTCAACTGCGACCTGCTCATAGCTGCGGGCGCGAGATTTTCAAACCGCGTCGCCGCGAGCAAGGCGAGCTTCGCTCCGAAGGCGAAGATAATACATATAGACATAGACGCGGCGGAGTTTGACAAGAACATAGTCTCCGACGCCCATATTCTCGGCGACTTGAGAAAGACCCTGGAGAGGCTCAGGGCAATGCTCCCGCCGGGCGAAAATTCCGAATGGCTCGGCGAGATAGCTGAGTTTAAAAGACAAATCCCGCGCCCGAAGCCGTATGCGCCCTATACCGTTCTGCATACCCTGAGCGAGCTTACAAAGGGCGAGGCGAACATAGTGACCGACGTCGGTCAGAATCAGATGTGGACGGCGCAGTATTATGACTTTGAGCGCCCGCGCTCGCTGATAACCTCCGGCGGGCTCGGTGCCATGGGCTTCGGCATGGGGGCGACTATCGGCGCGGCTCTCGGCGTGCCGGAGAGAAAGACCGTGCTCATAACGGGCGACGGCGGATTTCATATGAGTCTGAGCGAGCTTGCGACGCTGAGCCGATATAATATTCCCGTTGTCGCAGTAGTTATGAACAACGGCGTGCTCGGTATGGTCAGGCAGTGGCAGAAGGTGTTCTATGACGGACGGTTTTCCGCAACTCAGCCGGAGCGCGCGACGGATATAGTCGCCGTTGCAAAGGCGTTCGGCGTCAAGGGGATGAGAATAAAAAATCCGTCGCAGGCAAGGCGCGTTTTCAAAAAGGCGCTCGCCATGGACAGACCCGTGGTCATAGACTGCCGCATCGACCCCGAATGCGCGGTGCTCCCGATGATACCGCCCGGCGGCGATATCACGACGGCTATATACAGATAAGGAGGAATCAGCATGATTCAAAGGCTGACCGTTTCGGCGCTTGTCAGAAACCGCTCGGGCGTTCTGCTCAGAGTGGCGGGACTTTTTGCGCGCCGCGGATATAATATACGAAGCCTCACCGTCTCCGAGACCGAGCATCCGGAGTTTTCGAGAATGACGGTTGTCGCCGAGGTCGAACCGGAGCAGGTGAAGCAGGTCGAGGCTCAGCTGCTGAAATTAGAGGATGTCATAAAGGTGGCGCACCTCGAGGAGGGAAAGCTCGTTTCGAGCGAGCTGCTGCTGATAAAGGTTCACTGCCTCAACAAGGACAGGCCGCAGGTATTAAAGACCGTCATAGCCTACGGCGCGAGGGTCAAGGATATAGGCCACACGATGCTCACGGCGGAGCTTACGGGCGAGCCGGAAAGAATAGATTCGTTTATAGCGGATATGAGCGTCCACGGAATAGCCGAGCTTTCGCGCTCGGGCATAACCGCTCTTGAGAGCGGCGACACGGTAATAAACGACTGACACGGGAGGAAGAGACTTGAAAAAGATAGAACTTCTCGATTCGACCCTGCGCGACGGAGCACAGGGCGAGGGCATATCCTTTTCCGTCAACGACAGGTTGGAGATAGTCCGCGTGCTCGATGAGCTCGGCATACCGATAATCGAGGCGGGCAACCCCACGTCAAATCCGCGCGAGCTTGAATTTTTTGAGCAGGCGAGCAGGCTGTGGCTCAAACATTCCCGCCTGTGCGCGTTCGGCTCAACGCGGAGAAAGGGCGAGAGCGTTGAAGAGGACGCCTCATGCGCAGCCCTGCTCAGGGCGGGGACTCCGTGCGTGTCGATAGTCGGAAAGAGCAGAAAAATCCAGGTTGAGGGCGTTTTGCAGACAAGCCCCGAGGAAAACCTTCTGATGATAGAGGAGACCTGCCGCTTTTTTAAAAATCACGGCAAGCAGGTCATTTTCGACGCAGAGCACTTCTTTGACGGTATGTCCGACGGCGACGGCTACGCGCTCGAAAGTCTGCGCGCGGCTCTGCGCGGCGGTGCGGACTGCCTTGCTCTGTGCGACACAAACGGCGGCTCGTTCCCGGATTACATAGAAAAAGTTACCGGTGAAATAGTAAAAGCTTTCCCCGGTACCGATATAGGAATACATACTCACAACGACTCCGATATGGCGTGCGCGGGCGCACTCATGGCTGTCAGAGCGGGCGCAAAACAGGTGCAGGGCACGTTTATCGGCTTCGGCGAGCGGTGCGGAAACGCGAAGCTCACTTCGATAATCCCCAATTTGCAGATAAAATCCGACTATGAGTGTATCCCGCAGAAGAATTTGAAAAATCTGACCTCATCGGCGATAAAGATAGCGTCGATAGCCAATGTAACTTTGCACAGGGATGTGCCGTTTGTCGGGCGCAGCGCGTTTGCGCACAAGGCGGGGATGCACGCGGACGGCGTCTTGAAATTCAGCGAATCGTTCGAGCATATCGACCCCGAGACAGTTGGCAACCGCAGGCGTTTCCTGCTCTCCGAGGTCACGGGAAAGTCTGCTGTGCTCAAGAAGATACAGAAGCTCTATCCCGATTTCGACAGGGATTCGCCGCAGGTGGCGGAGCTGCTCGATATCCTCAAGCAGAAGGAGTACGAGGGCTATCAGTATGAGGGCGCGGATTCTTCGTTTGAGCTGATAGTTCACCGCCTCGTTAAAAAATACAAGCCGTTCTTCAATCTTATCAGCTACAAGGTGCTCGACGAGCTGCCCTATGACAACGACCACAGCGCAACCGCCACGATAAAGCTGAGCGTTGACGGCAGAGTCAGAATAGCGGCGTCGGACGGAGACGGCCCCGTCAATGCGCTCGACCGCGCTCTTCGCGAGGCGCTCGAGGTATTCTACCCGTGCCTTCGAAAGCTCAGGCTCATCGACTACAAGGTTCGCGTCATGGAGCCCAAGGATGCCACGGCTGCGAGCGTCCGCGTTCTTATCACGTCGTCGGACGGCGAGGATATCTGGACTACCGTAGGCGTGTCGCAGGACGTTATAAACGCGAGCTGGATAGCGCTTGTCGATTCTATTGAGCATAAGCTCGTGAGCATGGGCGAGAATCTGCACAGGTAAATATACGAAATTTTGTAACAAAATGTTATTTTGCCATTCACACAAACTTTTGCGAATGGTTTATAATAATTACAATGGGTTCGTTTAAAACAAAAGGAGAGGTACTTATGGCTAACGAAAAAATACTTGTCGTTGACGACGACGTTAATATCTGCGAACTGCTGCGCCTCTATCTTGAAAAAGAGGGTTACACCGTCAGCATAGTAAACGACGGCGAGAGCGCCGTGAAGAGCTTCGGCGAGATTCAGCCTGATTTGATGCTGCTCGATATAATGCTGCCCCGTCTTGACGGCTGGCAGGTCTGCCGCGAGGTCAGAAAGTTCTCAGACAAGCCGATAATCATGCTCACCGCAAAGGGAGAGACCTTTGATAAGGTTCTCGGTCTCGAACTCGGCGCGGACGACTATGTCGTCAAGCCCTTCGACGCAAAGGAAGTCGTGGCGCGAGTCAAGGCGGTTTTAAGGCGCAGCGCCGGCGCACCGGCAACGGACATAAAGCAGGTCGAATACGACAAGCTCAAGATAAACCTGACCAACTACGAGCTTTGGGTCGACGGCAAGCGCATCGACACTCCGCCCAAGGAGCTTGAGCTTATCTATCACCTTGCGAGCAATCCGAACAGGGTGTTTACCCGCGATCAGCTGCTCGACGAGGTCTGGGGCTTCGACTATTACGGCGATTCGAGAACGGTCGATGTCCATGTCAAGAGACTCAGAGAGAAGCTCGAGGGCGTGTCCGACAAGTGGGAGCTCAAGACCGTCTGGAGCGTAGGCTACAAGTTTGAGACCAAGGATTGATGTGCAATGAAAAAAGCACGCAAAAAGTTTGAACCTAAAGATATAAAGAACACAGGCTCGAGAACAAAAAGCTCGGGTCTGTTTCACCGTTACTTCTATGTTACGGTGCTGATACTTTTTATCAGCTTTGCCATTCTCGGCTCGTCTCTGCTCATATTCATCGCGCGAAATCAGTCCGAGGAAAAGACGGCGCTTTTGAAGCAGAACGCGCAGAACGTCGCGCAGACTGCCGCCGCCCTTATCCAAAAGGGCTATCCGCTCGAGCGGGGGGACAAGGACGCCACCATGCTTATGAGCGTTTCGACTGCTCAGCTCTCGCGGGCTATCGACGCGGATATCTATATCTGCGACACCGACGGCAAGATAATCTGCTGCAAGGATATATGGCAGTCCGACCTTGTGATGTATATGGGCGAGTGCATTGTTCACAGCAAATATACCGTCCCAAGGGCGGCTTTGGATAAGCTCAACGGCGGCGGATATACCGAGACGGGAACGCTCGGCGGGATGTATAAGAGCTCGCATTTTATAAGCGTTGAGCCTATCATAGCATCGGGTCAATTCTGCGGAGCGGTCGTTGCCGCGCAGGATACGGACTCCCTGCATGAGCCTGTCAGAGCGGTGCTCAAGATGTTTTTGTTCTCGGCTCTGCTCGCGCTTGCGATAGCGTTCGTCGCAACATATGTGCTGACATATCAGATGACAAAGCCGCTTCGTGAGATGTCGGCGGCCGCCAAGCAGTATGCAAAGGGCGATTTCAGCAACCGTATCTCCGTGCCCTATCATAAAGTGCTGGGCGGCGATGAGGACGAGGTCGCGGAGCTTGTGACGGCGTTTAACTCCATGGCGAATGCGCTCTCGGCAATCGAGACCTCGAGGCGAAATTTCGTCGCCAATGTCTCCCATGAGCTTAAGACTCCGATGACGACCATAGGCGGCTTCATTGACGGAATACTCGACGGCACGATAGATTCGTCGAAGAGCTCGTATTATCTCAGAATAGTCTCCGACGAGGTCAAGCGCCTCTCGCGCCTTGTCACGGGAATGCTCAATATGTCGAAGATAGAGGCGGGTCAGCTGAAAATTCAGCCCAAGGAGTTCGATATCTCCGCCATGACCTTCAAAACCATGCTCGGCTTCGAGCGTATAATAGACGAGAAGAAGATAGAGATTCGCGGACTCGATAAGGTCGGGCCTGTCAATATCTGCGCCGACGAGGATATGATAAACCAGGTCGTATATAACCTCATAGATAACGCCGTCAAGTTCACGGACAAGGGCGGATATATCGAGGTTGCGATAAAGTCGGACAGCGAAAAGGTGATTTTCTCCATCAAAAACAGCGGCAAGGGAATCTCTCACGAGGATGCGGGGCAGGTCTTTGAGCGCTTCTATAAGACCGACAAGTCGCGCAGCTATGACGTAAAGGGTGCAGGTCTCGGACTTTATATAGTCAAGACCGTGATTGATATGCACGGCGGACAGATAACCGTCAACAGCGAGCCGGGCGAGTACACGCAGTTCGTGTTCTGGCTTCCGCTGAGATAAAGCTTATTGTATCAAACAAATACAAAAAAGTTGAATAAAAATCCAAAGGTTATTTACCCGCCGTTAAAAAAATCGTAATATTGAGAGTTCATAATAGTGTCATACGATGAAGGATATCCCGAAGGCAATGGATGGAGGTAAATCAGATTTATGTACAATGATGATTATATGAATAATTTCGGCAGCTCGGGCGAGACTCCGCCCGAGGACAACTCAACAGACACCGGCGAGCAGCAGCCTGCGCCGCTTGAGCCCGATAAGGTCTATTCCGCACCGCATGAGCCCGGGCAGGACAGCCGCACTCAGGCTCCGTATAACAAGCAGCCCGAGCAGAACGGCTACGCTCAGCCCCCGTATAATTCTGGCAGCTATACTCAGCCGCAGCCCGAGAAAAAGAAGAAAAAGATGAGCGCGAAGAAGAAGGGCGTTGCGATTTTTGCCGCCATACTCGCGGCAGTCGTAGCGGTCTCCGCGATAGTTACGGTCTTTGCGAAAAGCGGCAATTCCGGCGGCGCCGGCAACGGTACCTCGATAACCGAAACCTCCGAGGGCGACGCAGAGCTCAATATCACGGATACGCCGAAAGCGACAACGACCTCAAAGACGGGCAGCGCACTCACTTCGGCTGAGGTATATGCCAAAGTTTCTCCGAGCAACGTCGGTATAGTCGTATACAGCCAGTCGTCAAGCTCGGCCTCGGGCGAGGGCTCCGGCATAGTCATGGGCGAGAATAAGGATCATACCTGCACTTATATAATCACCTGCGCCCATGTTATCAGCGGCGAGGGAGTCAAGGCGGTCGTCCAGCTCCATGACGGAAAGCAGTATGACGCGGAAATCGTCGGCTACGATTCGCGCACCGATATCGGCGTGCTCAAGATAAAGGCGACGGGCTTCACCGCCGCGGAATTCGGCGATTCAACAAAGCTCTCCGTCGGCGAGACCGTGTATGCCATAGGCAACCCCGGCGGCACCGAGTTCTTCGGCTCGTTTACCAACGGCATGGTCTCTGCGATTTCGAGAACCGTCAGCAGCCAGATAGGCTACTCCATGGAGTGCATCCAGCATACGGCGGCTATCAGCCCCGGCAACTCCGGCGGCGCTCTGATAAATGAATACGGCCAGGTGGTCGGAATAAACTCGCTTAAAATCAGCGACAGCAACTATGAGCTCATGGGCTTTGCCATCCCGATTTCATCGGCAAAGGAGATAATCGATGACATTATCGCCTACGGCAGAGTGCCGAACCGCCCGAAGCTCGGCATCAGCTACTTCTCCAACACATCGAATCAGCAGTATAACATGATAGTGCAGATAAAGGGTCTGCCGGCGGGCTCGCTCATAATCGCGGACATCAACGAGGACAGCGACCTTGCAAACAGCAGCGCCCAGGTCGGCGACCTCATAACCGCGGTCAACGGCAAGGAGCTGAGCACCTCGGAGGTACTTCTCGAGGCGATAGAAAACTCCAAGGTCGGAGACACCTTGACGCTGACCCTGTGCAGAATTTCGAGCAACTATCAGACGAAGGAATTTAACGTCAAGGTAAAGCTCGTCGAGGACACCGGCAATACCGCTTCGGCATCCTCGAAGCAGCAGGAGAAAACAACTCAGCAGAGCAACGATTCATTCTACTACAACCCGTTCAACTGATAAATTACCTTTCTTAAAGAAAAGCGCGGACACGGTAAAAAAAGCTGTGTCCGCGTTTTTTGTTGTAAGGGCGGGAGTACTGTGATATAATTATCTCAAATATTTCGGAGGATAATTAATATGGTCTATATTTTGATTGCGGTACTGTTTGTGTTTTTCTGCGGCGCCAAATTTGTCAAATCGGACGAGTTCAATTCCGATTACATGTCAAAGGACACAACCGGAGCAATAAACGGAATCTTCGTGCTGCTTGTTTTTATGTGCCATATCAGCGGATATATGCAGCTCGGCAGCCCGTCCGACAAGATTTGGCTCGATTTAAAGAGCTGGCTCGGGCAGCTTGTTGTGGTAACTTTCCTTTTCTATTCGGGCTATGGCATGATGTGCTCAATAATTAAGAAAGGCACACCGTATGTCAAGGGTATTTTCAGGCGCAGATTCTTGAGCCTTTTTGCACATTTCGATATCGCGGTTTTTTTGTTCCTGCTGATGAACCTCGCTCTCGGAATAAAGACAAAAACAAAAACTGTTTTGCTCGCCTTCACTACATGGGAGAGCATAGGCAATTCGAATTGGTATATCACCGCGGTGCTCTGTCTCTATCTTATACTTATTGTGTCGTTCCTGATTTTTCGCAAGCACCGCCTCCCGGGGCTTATCACAATGACAGTGCTTACCGTCGGACTTGCATTTTTGCTTATAAAAGTCGGGAAACCGGCGTGGTACTATAACACGCTGATACTTTTCCCGCTCGGTATGTGGTATGCTTATCTCAAAAAGTATATAGATAAGTTTTTGATGAAAAATAATTATATCTATATGCTCTGTGTTACTGCCGCAGTTGCGGCTTTTGCCGTCGGGCATAAATACCGTTCACTGGGGCTTCCTGTGTACTGGCTGTGGGCGAGCGCCTTTATGCTCATCGTCGTGCTCGTTTCGATGAAAATAAAAGTCGGCAATCCGGCGCTTTCTATGCTCGGCAGGCACGTTTTCAGCGTCTATATTCTTCAGCATATACCTATGACGGTGTTCGAGAGGCTCGGACTTATTAACAACAATCTTAACTACTTTATCCTCTGCTTTGCCGTCACGCTGCTCATGGCTGTTGCCTTTGACGCTGTGATGAAAAAGCTTGACGCTAAGCTGTTCACCCCGAAGCAGAAGGCATAAATTAAAAAAACAACGCACCCGGCAGGGAGTTTCTCCCGACCGGGTGCGGCTGATTATTCGATTATTTCTTGAGTCTCTTGTCTGTCTTTGTCGCAAGGTGCGTGCCGACGCTCTGGAATATCTGAACGAGCGCGATAAGCAGTATGACGGCAAAGAGCATGACGAGGTATTTGTAGCGGTAGTAGCCGTAGTTTATGGCTATCTTGCCGAGTCCGCCGCCGCCGATTATTCCGCTCATCGCGGAGTAGCCGAGTATGGTGGTTATCGCTATTGTGAAGTTCGAGAGCAGCGAGGGCACGCTCTCGGGTATCATGACCTTGACGATTATCTGCATGGGCGACGCACCCATGCTCTGCGCGGCCTCGATTATGTTCGGGTTGACCTCGCGCAGGCTGCTCTCGACCAGACGCGCCACAAACGGGAACGACGCTATAACGAGCGGGACTATGGAGGCGACGGTGCCGACCGCCGTGCCGACTATAAGGCGGGTCAGCGGGAAGACGAGTATCATCAGTATCAAAAACGGCACCGAGCGCAGGAGGTTGATTATAACGTTGAGCACCTTCATCAGCGCCTTGGGCAGGGGGAGAACTCCGCCCTTTTCGCCCGCAACGAGCAGCACGCCGAGCGGCAGCCCGATGATTATTGCAAAGAGCGTGGAGAGCAGGGTGACATATATCGTCTCCCAAATAGCTAAGGGAAATTCGGTTTTCAATATATCGAGAGCCTCTGTCAAAGCCTCGGAAGTGAATGCATTGTCAAACATCTTCAGACCTCCTCAACAAGAATATCCGGCATACTTTGCAGATATTTCGACGCGCGTTCAAGCTCGTCGCCCTCCCCGGAGATGCCGAGGAGCATATTGCCGTATACCTTGTCACCGATGCAGCGGGTCGATGCCGCGAGAATGTTGGCGGCGATTCCCTCGTCCATTGCCATCTTGGTTATCAGCGGGGTGTTAGTCGCAAACGCGCCGTTAAAGACGACTCTTATCCTGTGCTCGTCTGCGGCGGGTGAGAAAATCTCGTCCGAAGCGTCGGGAAACACGAGGCGTTTTGCGGCGTCCGACTGCGGATGGGCAAAAACCGTGCTGACTTCGCCCTGCTCAACGACAGTGCCGTTGTCGAGAATGGCGACGCGGTTGCAGGTCTCTTCAACAACGCTCATCTGATGCGTGATTATAATGACTGTTATGCCGAGCTTTTTGTTTATGTCTCTTATGAGGTTGAGAATCGAGTGAGTGGTGTTGGGGTCGAGGGCGCTCGTCGCCTCGTCGCAGAGCAGCACCTTGGGATTGGTTGCGAGCGCACGGGCTATGGCTATCCTCTGCTGCTGACCGCCGGAAAGCTGAGCGGGGTAAGCCTTCGCCTTGTCGGGCAGGCCGACTATTTCGAGCAGCTCGAGCGCACGCTTTTTCGCGTCCTCTTTCTTCATGCCCTCAAGCTCGAGCGGAAAGCAGATGTTTTTCAGGCAGTTGCGCTGCATGAGCAGGTTAAAGCCCTGGAATATCATGGTTATGTTGCGGCGGGCGTCCCTGAGCTGCTTGCTCGAAAGCGCGCCCATGTCCACTCCGTCGATGAGTATCTGCCCCTCGGTCGGGCGTTCGAGCATATTTATGCACCGCACGAGCGTACTCTTGCCCGCACCGCTCATGCCTATGACGCCGTAGATGTCGCCGTCGTTTATCGTCAGGGAAACATCCTTGAGCGCGTCGAGGGAGCCATCGGCGGTCTTGAAGGTTTTTGACAGATTTCTTATCTCGATCATTTTATGCCTCCGAACTTCTGGATAAAAAGATAATGCCGGAAAAGCAGCCCGATTAAGAGCAACTTAGCCCGGCATTATATTTTATAACATTTACTTCACTGCGTCAAGAGTGGTCTGCTTGCCGCCGTAGAGAGCCATGGGCTCGACGTGTACATAGCAGACGGTGACGATGTGGGTATTGTTCTGCTTGTTGAAATCATCGAGGTAGGGCTCGTGCTGGAAGTAGTTCGCGTCAATTTCGCCGGACTCAACAACGTTGTTGGGCTGGACATAGTCGGTGAACTCCTTGATGTCAAGGGTCACGCCCTTAGCTGCGAGTATCTCTTTGGCAACGGCGAGGATTTCGGCGTGCGGTGTGGGGGAGGCGGCGACGGTTATTGTCTGACCCTTGAGAGCGTCATAGTTGACGGAGGAATCGTAGCCGTTACCGGGGTTCTTGACAACGCTGATAACAGAGCCGTCATACTTGGAGGCGATGAAATCGGCGACCTTCTTGCTCTGGAGAGCAGCGGAGAGAGCCTTGATCTTGTCGGAATTCTCTGTGCCCTTCTTGGCGGCGAGGATGTTCGAATATGCGCTCGAGGAGCCCTCAATGGCGAGATTGTCCTTTACGGGGTTAAGACCCGCGGAGATAGCGTAGTTCGAGTTGATAACGGCGTAGTCAACATCCTTGAGAACGTTGGGAAGCTGAGCGGCCTCAACCTCTTTGAAGGTGATGTTCTTCGGATTCTCTTCGATGTCTCTTATGGTTGCGGTGATGCCCGCGCCGTCCTTGAGCTTGATTATGCCCTGCTCCTGGAGGAGAAGAAGCGCACGCGCCTCATTGGTAGCGTCGTTGGGAACGGCGATGGTGATGCCCTTGCTGCCCGAAGAGCAGGCGGCGAAGCCGAGGATGCAGCCCAGCGCGAGGACTGCGGCAAGAATGATAGATATTGTCTTTTTCATGTTGGTTGTCTCCTTTGTATTTTAATTTATAAGGTATCGGTTAAGACGGTCTCTTTAATTCATGCGCCTTGCGGCACATTCGCCAATGCCTTATATCAAAGGGCGAAAACAATTTAAGATACTGCATATTTATTCCTCCTCAATGCAAATAAAAAACGGGAAACTTCCTTCGAAGCTCCCCGAATTTCTGCATATATCAGATTTATTCGTTTGACGGAAGCTCGTCGGAAAAAGACATGGGCATATACATGCGCATGGAGAACATGCACATTTCCATCATCATAATGCCGTTGAGCTTTTTCATGACGCTTCCTCCCGTCTCGGTATCTTGTGACTGTATTATAATCCCCTTATGCCTACGCTGTCAATAGGCTTTTATGAAAAAATATGCAATTTGTCCCGATGCACAAAAAAGCAGGCAAAAAACGCCTGCTTTTGAACCGATTGACTTAAAATTCTTGCTTAAACGTCGCCTTTTCGTCTGAAATTGCGTTCCGCCTTGCGGCGCGCCGCGGTCTTTCTCTCCTCGGCGAGCTTCTTTTCGTGTATCTTTTTGCGCACAGACGGACGGTTCGGATTCTTCGTTCCGGTCACGGTCTTTTTCTTCTTTTCCTTGGGCTCGTGCAGCTCCGGATTCTCTTTGAAGAATATAAGGCTCCCGCCGACGACCTGAACTACCTCGGACTGAGTCTTGGCGGCTATTTCTTCTGCGATTTCGCGCGGGGATTTCGGCGCGGTTTCGAGCAGAACCTTGAGCTTGAGCAGCTCGCGGGAGCGGAACGCGTCGAGCGTCTGGGCTATCAGCGCGTCATTGACGCCGCCCTTGCCGACCTGAAACAGCGGCTCGAGCGAATTTGCCTGCGCGCGCAGCGCGGCTCTCTCTTTGCTTGTCATATAATTTCCTCCAGTTTTTTCGCAAGGAGTCTCAACGCCTTGCCTCTGTGGCTGATGCTGTCTTTTTCTTCTGCGGTGAGCTGCGCCATCGTCTTGCCGGGAAACTCATCGGGCAAAAACAGCGGGTCGTAGCCGAAGCCGCCCTCGCCTTTGGGCTCGAAGGCGATTTTGCCCTCGCACTCGCCGCGCACGGTCATGTGCCTGCCGTCGGGAAAGCAGCAGCAGACAGTCGAGACGAAGCGCGCGGTGCGCCTGCTTTCGGGTATGTCGGATAAATTTTCGAGCAGCAGCTCGTTGTTCTTTTCGTCGTTTCCGTGCTCGCCCGCATATCTTGCGGAATACACTCCCGGTGCGCCGTCGAGCGCGTCAACGGCAAGCCCCGAGTCATCGGCTATGCAGGGCATACCGCTCTCTTTGCAGCCGCTGTCGGCCTTCAGAAATGCGTTCTCTTCGAACGTGACCCCCGTCTCCTCAACGTCGGTCAGCTCGACTCCCGCCTCCTCGGCGAGCAGAACGCGCACGCCTATCGGCTTCAATATGCGCTCAAGCTCGGCGCGTTTTTTCATGTTGTGCGTAGCTATGAGAAAATCCATTACTTGTCCTCTTTCTCCTCTTCCTCATCTTCTGCCGGCTCTGCGTCAAACAGACCCTCGGCAAATGCGCGGGCGTTGAACGGGCGAAGGTCGTCCACCTTTTCGCCTACGCCGATGAACTTGACGGGCACGCCCAATTCGTTTTTGATGTTGAGCACAACGCCGCCCTTCGCGGTGCCGTCAAGCTTTGTCAGGATTATTCCCGTTATCTCGGCGACGTTTTTAAACTCCTTCGCCTGATTGACTGCGTTTTGACCCGTCGTCGCGTCGAGCACGAGCAGACTCTCGCGGTCGCTGTAGGGCAGCTCGCGGTCTATGACGCGGTATATCTTCGCAAGCTCCTCCATGAGGTTCTTCTTGTTGTGAAGTCTGCCGGCGGTGTCGCAGATTATTATGTCCGCATTTCTCGCCTTGCCGGCCTGTATAGTATCATATATAACGGCAGCGGGATCCGCGCCCTCGCGGTGCTTGACTATCTCGACTCCCGCGCGGTTTGCCCATTCCTCAAGCTGCTCTATGGCGGCGGCTCTGAACGTGTCCGCCGCGGCGAGGATAACTTTTTTGCCCTCGTTTTTGTACATTGCGGCGAGCTTGCCTATCGAAGTGGTCTTGCCCACGCCGTTGACGCCGATAACAAGAATGACGGAGGGGAGAGTAATAAGGCTCATCTCCTCGCCGCCCTCGAGCATCTCGGCAACGATCTCCTTTATCTCGTTCTTGACCGCTTCGGGCTTGCGCAGGTGCTTTTTGGCGACGCGCTCGCGCAGCTTCTCGACTATCTCCGACGCGGTCATGCAGCCGACGTCGCCCATGACGAGTATCTCTTCGAGCTCGTCATAGAAATCGTCGTCAATCTCCGTCTTGCCGTGGAGCATAGAGTCGATAGCTCCCGACATATTCTCGCGGGTCTTTTTGAGTCCCTTGTTTATTCTTGAAAAAATGCCCATTTTTATCCTCCGTGCGGTCTTAGCCAAGACCGTTTTTTATTCTTTTGACTGCTTCGAGCGTGCGTTCGGGCTCTGCGAATGCGGTCAGACGAAAATATCCCTCGCCCATTCTGCCGAAGCCCGAGCCCGGCGTTCCGATCACCTGCGCAGAGCTTAAAAGTCTGTCAAACATCTGCCACGAGGTAAGCCCGTTCGGCACTTCGAACCAGATATACGGCGAATTTCTGCCGCCGAAGCAACGGATTCCGACACTTTCGAGTCCGTCCGCAACTGCTTTTGCGTTGCCGAGATAGCAGCTTATATTTTCTTTTATCTGCCGCCTGCCTTCGTCCGAATAGACTGCCTCGGCGGCTCGCTGAGTGATATAGGACACGCCGTTAAAGCGCGTCGCCTGCCTGCGCGCCCAGAGAGCGTTCAGGCTGACACCGTCGCGGGTGAGCTCACGAGGTATCACCGTATAGGCGCAGCGCACTCCGGTGAAACCCGCGGTTTTCGAGAAGCTGCGAAACTCGATTGCGCATTCCTTTGCGCCGTCAAGCTCGAAAATGCTGTGAGGAATGTCGCCGTCCGTTATGAACGCTTCATATGCGGCGTCAAAGAGAATGACGCTGCCGTGCTCCCTCGCCCAATCGACCCAGAGCTTCAGCTGATTTTTGTTCATCGCCGCCCCCGTGGGATTGTTCGGGGAGCAGAGATATATGATATCGACCTCCTGCTTCGGCAGGGGAGGGATGAACCCTCTGTCCGCAGTGCAGTCGAGATACACGAATTTTGAAAAGCTTCCGTTTTCGAGCCTTTCGCCGCCCCTGCCCGCGAGCACATTCGCGTCGGCGTAGACGGGGTAGACGGGATCGCAGACGGCGACCCTGCATTCGGGCGAAAAGATATCGCCTATGCTGCCCGTGTCGCTCTTTGCGCCGTCGCTGATGAAGATTTCGTCTCTGTCGAGCGTTACCCCGCGCGCGGCAAAATCGTATTTCAATATCTTGTCTGTAAGAAAGCCATAGCCGCGTTCGGGCGGATAGCCTCTGAATGTGTCGGCGTCCGCCATCTCGTCAACCGCCGAGTGCATGGCTTTTATGCACTCAAAGGGCAGGGGACGCGAGACATCGCCTATGCCGAGGTCGATTATATCGGCTTCGGGGTGAGCCGCTCTGTATTCGCCTATCTTGCGGCTCACTGACGAGAAAAGGTAGCTTTGACGGAGCTTTAAGAAGTTGCGGTTTATCATCATCGGGCGCCTCCGCAGCAGGTAATTTCGCCCGTAAAGACGGTTGCGGCGGGCCCCGTCAGATAAACGGCCCCGTCGGCGCTCCAGTTGACCGATAGCTCGCCGCCGCGAAGGGTGACGGCGATATCCGTATCGCGCTTGCAATAACCGTTGAGAATGCAAGCTGCCGCCGCCGCACACGCGCCCGTGCCGCAGGAGAGAGTCTCGCCCGCGCCGCGCTCCCATACGCGCATTTTTATGTGTGAGCCGGAAAGCGGCTGAACAAACTCCGTATTTATCCTGTCCGGAAAGGCCGGATGATTTTCAAATTCGGGGCCTGTTTTTTGAATATTTACGGAGTCTGCGTCATTCGAAAAAATCACGCAGTGCGGGTTGCCCATCGACAGGCAGGTGACGCGATAAGACTTTTCGCCGACTTTGAGCGGCAGGTCTATAACGGTGTCCGAGTCAAAAAGAGCGGGGATATCCCGACTTTTCAGTATGGGCGCGCCCATGTTTACCCGCGCCGAAACGACCTTGCCGTTTTCTTTATATGTATCTATATATTTTATTCCGCCGGGAGTCTCTAACGAGATAAGGCTTTTGTCGGTCAAGCCGTTGTCGCAGACATATTTTGCGACGCAGCGTGCGGCGTTTCCGCACATCCTCGCCCGCGACCCGTCGGAATTGTAGATATCCATTTTGAAATCCGCTCTGTCGGACGGTTCTATGAGCACAAGCCCGTCCGAGCCTACGCCGAAGTGGCGGTCACTTAAAAATTTCGCCGCAGCGGGCGAGTCAAAAACGGTCTCCTCAAAGCAGTTGACGTATATGTAGTCGTTACCCGTGCCCTGCATTTTGGCGAATTTCATTCACAAGACCCTTTTCATTTATATATTAGCGAGCTCGCTGAGAACGTGACGGGCGGTTGCGGTTATCGAACTGCTCTCGTTCATGCTCCTTCTTCTAATATATGCGTATGCATCCTCTTCGGACACACCGTTTACCTTCATATATAAATGTTTGGCCTTGTCGATTATCTCCTGATCCGCCGTATTGCGCTGCCCGTTTGAGCGTATGCGCGACTCGGACGAGGAACGAAGAAGCTTTTCTATGCAGCTTCGCAGCTCGGGACGCGAGATGGGCAGGGTCATGCACTGAACGTTGCTCATGCCGAAAAGCGGAGACTGAGCGGAGGATATGAGCAGGATCATATCCGCGCCGGGAGGAAGCAGACGGAGCATGGCGGCGGGCGCCATATCGGTCAGACGCTGGCAGATTATTATAGCGGCGGGGAGACGTCTGACAAAATCGAGAGTCTGCGAGGCAGAGCGACACTCAATGACGCCTATTATTCCCATGTCCGCGACGAAGCCGCGCAACTGAGCGCGTACCTTGTCGGACGGCGAAGCTATAATAATATCGCGCACCGTTTATCCCTCCCCCGAGGTGCGACATATGCTTTGAAAATCAGTTCTCCTGAACGTTCTTTATAATGTCGTTGATGGTTGTTCTGAGCGTAGAGTCGGTGTCGCTCTCTTTCTTTATTTCGTCGAGAGCATAGAGCACCGTCGAATAGTGCCTGCCGCCGAACTCCGCGCCGATAGCCTTGGCCGAGAGGCCGGTGACCTCGCGCACGATGTACATCGAGATCTGGCGGTACTTTGAAGTCTGCGCATCCTTTTTCTTCGAGCGAAGATCATCGGGATTTGCGCCGTAGGTGCGCGCGACTTCCGTAATTATCTTGTCAACGACAACGGGTATGGGCTTGTTGTCGCTGAGAATATCTCTTATCGCCTGCTGAGCGGTGGCGGTGTTGACGTTTGCGCCCTGAATCTGAACATAGGCCTGCATCTTCTTGACCGCGCTCTCGAGCTGGCGGATATTGTTCTTGAGCTTTTGCGCTATGTATTCTATGACGTCATCGCTTATGTCAAAATTGAGCGCGTCGGCCTTGCGCTTGACTATGAGCATACGCGTCTCGAGATCCGGCGGCTGAACATCGGCGAGCAGACCCCACTCGAAGCGGGTGCGCATTCTGTCCTCAAGCTGAGGCATATCCTTAGGCGGACGGTCGGACGAGAGGACGATCTGCTTGCCGTCCTGCGTCAGGGCGTTGAAGGTGTGGAAAAATTCCTCCTGCGTGCGCTCCTTGCTGGCTATAAACTGAACGTCGTCCATCAAAAGAACGTCGACCTTGCGGTATTTGTTCTGGAACTCTGTAGTCGTGCGGTGATTGAGCGCCTCGATGAACTCGTTGGTGAATTCCTCGCCGTCGGTCAAAACTATCTTCATCGACGGGTCGTTTTTCTTTATCTCATGGCAAATGGCGTTGAGCAGATGCGTCTTGCCGAGCCCCGAGTTGCCGTAGATGAACAGCGGGTTATACGCCTTGCCGGGATTCGCCGCGACAGCCTGAGCCGCCGCATGGGCGAACTTGTTTGATGCGCCGACAACGAAGGTGTCAAAGGTGTTTTCAAAATAATTCGATGCGCGTTTGCCGCCGTCTATCTCCGCATAGCTGTCCGCAGAGCTCATGGAGTCGGGCTGCGAATAGCCCTCTCCGGGCGCTATAAATTCAACGTCCACGTCAAGACCGAGCGCGTTTAAGAAGGCGCTGTGAAGAGTGCCGCCGAACTTCTGCGCCAAAATGCGGCGCTTGAACTCCGCTGTTGTCATGAGCACGGCGCGGCTTCCGTCGAAGCTTATAGGCTCAAGCTCGCTGAACCAGACGTTGTAGATAGATTCCGAATTTGTCTGCTTGAGGTAGTCGGAAACAACCTGCCACAGCTCGTTGAATGAATCCATTAATGAACTTCCCCCATCATAATGCTTTATAATAGGATAAAGTATATCATAAAAAGCCCTTTTTTTCAACAAGCAGTTTGCACAAGGACGCAAAAAAATGATTGACATTGATGTGAAGTATGATATATAATAGTAGCTTGCAAGGGTAGGCGAAGTAGCTTTACCCGCTTCTGCAATAAGATCACGGCGGTACGAGTGCCACCAAAGCGCCCGCCGGTGACTAATATCCTGTGAAACGGAGGTTACCGCAAATGAAAAGAACTTACCAGCCCAAGAAGCTGCACCGTAAGAAGGAGCACGGCTTCCGCAAGAGAATGTCCGACAGAAACGGACGCAAGGTTCTTTCCCGCCGCAGAGCGAAGGGAAGAAAGCAGCTCACCTATTGATCGGCCTTTTAAACGGTCGAATGACAGGTCGAGCGGATTATTGCCACGGATGGATTGATTGCTTTGGCAGAATATCAAACGCTCAAGCTTAACAGCGATTTTCGCAGGACTTACGGGCGCGGCAAATCAGCCGCTGACCCGGTGCTTGTCACATATGCGCTCAAAAACCGTTACGGCGTCATGCGCATCGGGATAACCACCGGCAAAAAGCTCGGCAATGCGGTGGAGCGCAACCGGTGCCGCCGAATAATACGCGCGGCGTTCCGGCAGCTCGAAGGCGAGTGCTGCGGGGGATGGGACATTGTATTTGTCGCCCGTCACAGGACGGTCTCCCGCAAGAGCACCGATATCGAGCGGGTCATGCGCAAACAGCTGGAAGCCTTGGGTGTTATCGGTATATCTGCAGGAGTGAAAGTTGTGAAGTGAAAATGAAGGAAATACTGATAAAACTTATTCAGTTTTACAGAAAGCATATCTCACCGCAGCTGCCCGATATGTGCAGGTATTATCCGACCTGCTCTCAGTATGCGATAGAGGCTCTTGAAATACACGGAGCCTTCAAAGGCTCTCTGCTGACTGTTGCCAGACTTCTTCGCTGCAATATCCTATTCCCCGGCGGTTATGATCCCGTCCCTCCCAAGAGGGACAAAAAATCCAACCGGAGGACTCACAAATAATGGACGCCATTTATGAAATACTGGGTATCCCGTTCGGATATGTTCTCAGATTCATATTCGAAGCTGTTAACAATTATGGTCTTGCACTCATCCTCTTCACCCTTTTCGCAAGACTCCTTATGATCCCCACTTCTATCTATCAGACTAAGGGTACCGTCAAGACGCAGCGCCTTCAGCCCAAGATCCGCAGAATAAACGCCAAGTACAAGGGCGACCAGAAAAAGATACAGGAGGAGACACAGGCTCTCTATCAGCGCGAGGGACATAACCCCATGAACATGGGCTGCCTTCCGCTCGCTATCCAGTTCGTCATCATCTTCGGTCTTATCGGCGTTATTTATCACCCCCTCAAGTGGGCACTCGCCCTCGATGAAACAACAATCAACTCGCTGACAGAAATAGCAAAAACGCTCCCCGATTACAACGCAAAGACGGATTTGCGTACAATAGAGCTTTTTGTTATCAACCATATCAATGAAATCAGCCCCCTCGCCCTTTCAAAGGGCATGAGCGCGGGAATTATCGAGCGTATCGCAAGCTTCAACTTCACCTTCCTCGGCATTCCGCTGGGTAAGATACCCTCGATAAAGGAGCCCGGAATCCTTTGGATTGTCCCCATTCTCTCGGGCGTCACCTCTCTCGGCACGAGCCTCTTTACAATGCTCCAGCAGCGCAAGAACAATCCCGAAATGGCAAAGAACCCGACTATGGGCTGCATGACCTTCGGTATGCCCCTGTTCTCGCTCTACTTCACCTTCCAGTTCCCCGCCGGTATCGGTATTTACTGGATAGCCTCCAACGTTTTCGCTCTTATTCAGACTGTCGTGCTTTCGTTTACGCACAGCCCGAAGAAGATGATAGCGAAGGCTATGGTCGATGAGACGGTTGAGCGCCGCTCAAGGGAAGAGAATCTCAAGCGCGCACGTGCGCAGAAAAAAGAAGAAAAATAAATTTTTCAGGTGGTGAAAACAGAGATGTTAAAAGAAGCTATCGGCACCGGCGCAACAGTCGAGCTTGCAAAAGCGGACGCTATCGCGCAGCTTGGCATATCCGCCGATTCGGATATTGAAATCGAAGTTCTCGAAATGCCGGCAAAGAAGATGTTCGGTCTGCTCGGAACTACCCCCGCAAAGGTCAAAGTGAGCTTCGACGCCCCGTCAAACGCAGACGCAAAGGAATATCTTGAAAAGATCCTTGCAAGCCTCGGCATTGAGGGCGCGGAGATAAAGATTGACGAGACTGACGAGGAAGTCAGCATCGCAGTCGAATATGACGGCGATTACGGCGCGGCCATCGGCCGCAGAGGAGAGACGCTCGATGCTATCCAGTATCTCGTCCGCCTCGTTGTCAACAGAGGTTCGGAAAAGTCGAGAAGAGTGTCGCTCAATATCGGCAACTACCGCGAGAAGCGCGAGGCGACTCTGCGCTCACTTGCTCAGAAGAGCGCCGCGAAGGTCAGAAAGTACGGCAGAAATGTTGTGCTCGATCCCATGAATCCTTATGAGAGACGCATCATCCATACGGCTCTCCAGGAGATAGAGGGAGTGACCTCTCACTCTGTAGGCTCGGAGAATGACCGCAAGGTCGTTATCACTCTCGAAGAGGGCGTAAAGCCCCTCAACGGCGGCTCCAGACCGCCCCGCTCAGGCGGGCGCGGCGGATATCAGAACCGCGACAGAGGCGGCAGGGGCAGAAACGACCGCCCGCGCGGAGACCGTCCCGCAGCTCCCTCCCGTCCGCCCAGATCCGATGCGGCCTCCGCGTCGAGATACGGCAAGATTGAGCCCCTCGCAAAGCACGAGGACTAAATAAAAAACAAGCACGGTGTGTCGAAAGATACACCGTGCTTTTCTCTTAAAAGAAACCGCCCCGTATGACCTGAGCCGTACGGGGCGGTGATTACTGCTTTTTGTATCTTATTCTTTTCCGAACATCGCTTTGGCATTCGCGCCCTTGCAGATGAAAATCTCTCTGGAAATTATCATGCATACGAATGCTATCGTGCCGCCCATGAGGACGTCGCTGAAGAAGTGCGCGCCGACTATTATGCGGCTGACGGCGACCATGCCGGTGTAGGCGATGGCGGCTATCCAGCAGACCGCTCTCTTGCCCTTGCTCTTGACTGCAAAAACATCGAGGAGCATGAGCAGACAGTAGACCGTGCCGGCGGAGCAGGTGTGTCCGCTGGGGAAGGACTTGAGCGCATCGGTTGTACCGAAGAGGGCTTTCATCTCTTCCTTGGGGATGTGCTGACCGTTGACTACATACCAGCGGGTGAAATTGTCAAATCCGCCGATTGTGGCACCGCCCTCGCAGTTCATTGCGCGGTAACGCATACGGCCGACGGGCTCTTTGACTGCGGCGATAATGCCGTTGGAAACAGCTGCAACGCAGAGCACCGCAACCGCGAACATAACGAGCTTACCGACCGATTCCTCGGAGTAGTTCCTTATGGCGAAGGTTGCAAAGAAGGTCATAAGACCCGCGAAGAACATCGATATTCCCTTGAGGAATGCTGCCTTGCGGAACAGCTCGGCCTCGGGGCCTATATGCTGGAGCGCATATTTTACGGCGTCGTCGAACATGACGAAGTATGCTGCCGTTCCCGCGACGAGAAGAAGTATCGCAAGAATTTCTTTCCACGGATGCTTTTTCATTTTGCGCATGACCTGCCAGAAGAGAATCTGGAAGCTGAACGCGAGCATGAGGTAGACAGGCGACGAGCCGACCGCCTCAAGCACGACTCCGTATGTGGTTTCGTTGGTGTAATAGGTGTGGGCAGCGAGCGCCTTTGCCGTGAGAATATGGCTGACCTGAAGGTCGGTGAACGTTGCGGTCACGAGCAGAGCGCCGAATACTGCGATGAAAAGCAGCACTGCGACCCATGATTTTGTTCGTCTTGTCAATGTTAACTCTCCTTTATGTAATGGTTTGGTTTTCAGTCTAATTATAGCAAATTGCATATTTTTGTCAATCTTTATTTGCTGTCCTTGTTGCACTTTATATCATATAATGTAGCGAGCGTGCGTTTTATGTGCGAGCGGAAAAAGTTTTCTGAGGCAAGGCGCAATCGGCTCAAATATATTGCAAGTCCGGTGATTATGTTGTATAATATAGTGTATATAAGTATAATTGGGAATCGTGCTGTTTGGAGTGATTTTTCTTATGACGGCGTATCTTGACAACAGCGCCACCACACCCGTGTGCGGTGAGGCTGTTGAGGCGATGAAAACCGCTGTGACAGAGCTTTGGGGAAACCCCTCTTCCCTGCACCAAAAGGGGATAGAGGCGGACGAAATGCTCGAAAACGCGCGCTCGAATATTGCGCGCAGGCTTTTCTGCCGGGACGATGAGGTGTATTTTACCTCCGGCGGGACAGAGAGCAATAATCTTGCCGTTCAGGGCGCGGCTCATGCCATGCGCCGACGCGGCAGACGGATAGTGACGACGAGCGTCGAGCATCCGAGTATTGAGGAGACGGTAAAGCACCTCGAAAGCGAGGGCTTTGAGGTTATACGCTTGGGCGTTGACAGAAAAGGGCGCATCAGCGAGCGTGAGCTCTTTGACGCAGTGACCCCGGACACGGTGCTCGTGAGCATAATGGCAGTCAACAACGAGACCGGTACGGTTCAGCCGGTCGAGGCGGCGAGAACCGCTGTGACGCGGGCGAAATCGCCGGCGCTTATCCATTGCGACGCGGTGCAGGCTTTCGGCAAGCTGCCGCTGAAGCCCGCGGCGATGGGTGTCGATTTGATGACGGTCAGTTCCCACAAGATACACGGACCCAAGGGCGTGGGCGCGCTCTATGTCAAAAAGGGCGTGCGGCTTTCACCGATAGTTTTCGGCGGTTTGCAGGAGGAAAAGCTGCGTCCCGGCACTCAGCCCATGCCTGCGATAGCGGGCTTCGGCGCGGCGGCCGCGGCTATGCCGAATCTTACGGCTCAGCTCAAAAAGGTCACCGAGCTGCGCGACTATATGTGCGAAAGGCTTCTCTCCCTCGGCGGAGTGGTCATAAACTCGCCCGAGGATGCGCTGCCCTATGTTACAAATATCTCCGTGCTCGGCATAAACTCCGAGCCCATGCTCAATTTTCTCTCCTCACGCGGCGTCTATGTCTCGAGCGGCTCTGCCTGCTCGAAGGGACATCAGAGCTCGGTGCTCAAGAATATGGGACTGAGTGACGAGGTCAGAAAGAGCCCGCTGAGGATCAGCTTCTCCCGCTTCACAACGAAAGAGGAAATAGATATGCTCATCGACGGCATTTCGGCAGGGCAGAAGGCAATAAGAAAAAATAAGTAAAAAAGGAATCGCAATATGAAGGAAGTTATTCTCGTCAAAAACGGCGAGCTTGCTCTCAAAGGACTGAACAGACGCTCCTTTGAGGATATGCTCATGGCAAATATACGCCGCAGACTCGCGTCGCTCGGCAAATTCACCTGCACCCCCGCGCAGTCTACTATCATAGTCGAGGGACCCGAGGATGCAGACCTCGACGAAGCGACAGACAGACTTTTGAAGGTGTTCGGCATAGCCGGACTCTCCCGCGCAGCCGCAGTCGAAAAGGATATGGATGTTATTCTCGACACCTGCGTTGAATACACGGCTCCCCTGCTCAATGCGGCTTCGACCTTTAAGGTTGAGGCGAAGCGCGCGGACAAGAAGTTTCCGCTCAATTCTCCCGAGATATGCAGAGAAGTCGGCGGAAAGATACTCTCGAGGTTTCATCATCTGAAGGTCGATGTTCATAACCCGAATGTTATAATAAATGTCGAGGTGCGTGACAAGTGCGCGTTTGTCCACGGCAATCAGCTCAAGGGCGCGGGCGGTATGCCCTCGGGCTCCGCGGGAAAGGCGGCTCTGCTCGTCTCCGGCGGAATAGACAGTCCCGTTGCAGGCTGGATGATGGCAAAGCGCGGCATAGAGCTGATAGCGATTCACTTCGCATCCCCGCCCTATACGAGTCAGCGCGCCGAGCAGAAGGTGCATTCGCTTCTGCGCCAGGTCGCAAAATACAGCGGACGAATCATGCTCTTTGTCGTTCCGTTTACCGAGATTCAGGAGCTTATCAAAGATAACTGCCCCGAAGAGGTGTTCACCCTTGTCATGCGCCGCATGATGATGCGAATCTCGCAGGAGATAGCAATAAAAGAGGGCTGCCAGGCGCTGATAACGGGCGAGAGCGTGGGTCAGGTCGCAAGCCAGACCATGCCCGCGATAGCCTGCACCGACGCCGTGACCTCGATGCCCGTGTTCCGTCCGCTCATCGGCATGGACAAGGACGAGGTTATTGCGATATCGAGAAAGATAGAGACGTTTAATATATCCATTCAGCCCTATGAGGACTGCTGCACGGTGTTCACTCCGAAGCATCCGCGCACCCATCCGACGATAGCCGGAATTGAAAAAGCGGAGCGCGGCACCGAGTGGGACGAGCCCATAAAGCGCGCAGTCGAGGGCACTAAGGTGACAGTCATAAAAGCTTTTTCAAAAGGTGATTAAACATGGCAGTATGTGAAATTCTCTGTGTCGGCACCGAGCTTCTGCTCGGGGACATCCTCAATACAAACGAGCAGTTCCTCTCAAAAGGGCTTGCGCAACTGGGCATATCCGTCCTGCACCGCAGCTCGGTGGGGGACAATCCCGTTCGCCTTGCGCAGGAGCTTAAAGCGGCTCTCGGGCGCAGCGATATTGTCATAACCTCGGGCGGTCTCGGGCCCACGGCCGACGACCTGACAAAAGAGGTATGCTGCGAGGTCATGGGCTTTGAGCTTGCGGAGGACAGAGAACTTTCCGAGCGCATACGCGGCTATTTTAAGGCGAGGGGCATTCATATGCCCGAGAGCAACTTGAAGCAAGCGATGCTGCCCGTGGGCGGCACGGTGTTCAGAAACAACCACGGCACTGCTCCCGGAGCGGCGCTTGAGAGGGACGGAAAGTGCGTCATCTTCCTGCCCGGTCCGCCCGCCGAGCTCTCTCCGATGTTTGACGAGAGCGTTCGCGGCTTTTTGAAAAAATATTCGGACGGCACGATAGTTTCGCATACGGTCAATATAGTCGGCTTGGGCGAGAGCATAGTCGCAGAAAAAGTAGAGGATATGTTCGACAGAGAGAATCCGACTGTCGCACCCTATGACAAGAGCGGTGAGGTGCAGCTTCGCATAACCGCAAAGGCAGCGACTCAGGCGGAGGCGGACAGGCTGTGCGCCCCGGTCATACGCGAGATATGCGACAGGCTCGGCGACGTCGTCTACGGCACGGATATGAACAAAATCGAGGAGCGGGTGGTGTCGCTTCTCAGAGAGCGGGGCAAAAAAATAGCCACCGCAGAGTCGTGCACTGCGGGCACGCTCCCCAAGAGACTGACGGATATCCCCGGCTCGTCCGAGGTTTTCGAGTGCGGAATAGTCAGCTATTCCAATGACATAAAAATGAAGCTTTTAGGCGTTTCGCCCGAGACTCTCGATACATACGGCGCGGTCAGCGAACAGACGGCGCGCGAGATGGCTCTCGGCGCAAAGCGCGTGAGCGGCGCGGATATAGCGATATCGACTACCGGCCTTGCGGGCCCCGGCGGCGACGGAGTTCTGCCCGGGGGATTAAGCTTCGTGGCGGTCACGGACGGCGACCGCGTATTCGTTGAAAAGATAGTCACCGGCCATGAAAATGACCGTGAATATAACAGGCACGTTACGGCGACAAGGGCGCTGAACCTTGCGCGTCTCATGCTTGAAGAGAAAATAAAGTAACCTGTATCGGAGGAAAGAGTATGTCTGATAAAAACAGAAAAGACAGTGAAATTTCGCTGCCCGATATGAGGGAAATGTTTGAGCACTACACATCGGTTGAGGACGATGAAAAGCCTGCGGAGCAAAACGAGATGGAGAAAATAGCCCATAAATATCTCGGCGGCGACGCACAGACGGAGGATGAGACGCGGCATGAAAGCGCCGCTGCGCCGGAAGAGGAGCGGCAGGAGCCCGTCGGCGTTTCCGACCCCGGGGACGGGAAGCCTTCGGATATTCCCGAGCCCGAGGTCAAGCCGTCCGCAGAGCCGAAGCCGGACAATGTTTATAAGTTTATTCCGCCCGACGATTTGAGCGGCGAGGATATCCCGAAGGTCACCGAGCCCGAGTATCCTACCCATCAGGCGTTTGACGATTTCGATATGCCCACCGACTCCGTTTTTGCCGTCAACCTCAGCGAGCGCGAGCGCGGCTCTCTGCGCGAATATGAGCGCGAGGTCAGCGAAAACGAGAAAAACAGCGGCAAGAGAAAGGGCTTCAAGAAGATTATAGGCGGCATAATCCCAATGAAGGGAGACGGAGCCTCCGAGATAATCCGAAAGATAGTCTTTATGGTGGCGATGGTAACGGTTGTCATCAGCGCGGGAATGCTGATAAATACATATTTCATTCAGCCCAATATCGTTGAAAACGACATAAGGGGCATACAGCCCGAGGAGAAGCTCCCGTGGGACGAGATAAAGGCGAAGTACCCCGACGTGGATTTCCCCGAGGGTATGCAGCTAAAATACGCCGAGGCGTATGCGCAGAACACCGACCTTGTCGGCTGGCTCAAGATAAGCAAGCTCAAGATGGACTTCCCCATCCTCCAGACCGACAACGACTCGTATTATCTCAAGCGAAGCTTCACCCACAGATATACTGATCTCGGCAATCCGTTCTTAGCTTGCGAGAACTCCGTTAAAACGCTTGACCGCAACAGCATAATCTACGGCCACAGCACCCGCGCATCGGATAAGATTTTCAGCAAGCTTTTCGATTACCGTACCACGCGCGGATTCATAAACAATCCGATAATCGAGTTCAACACAATCTATCATGACTACAAATGGAAGGTCTACGCGGTGTTTATCACAAACGCCACCATGGCCGAGGACAACGGATATTTCTTCAACTATATCTGGAGAAATATAAGCGAGGACAGCTTCAAGCAGTATATTAAGGAGCTTGATTCGAGAAAGCTCTACACAACGGGCGTCGATATCAAGTCGACCGACAGAATACTGACTCTTTCAACCTGTCTCTATGAGTTTGACAATGCACGCCTTGTCGTCGTGGCGCGAATGATGCGCGAGGGCGAGAGCGAGGAAATCGACACTTCGCTTGTCAAGACCAATCCGAACCCGAGATATCCTCAGGCGTGGTATGATAAGCTCAATAAACAGAATCCCTATAAGAACGCAAACAGATGGTATCCCAACTAATGAGGTGATATTTTGAAAAATAAGATCTCGCTCCTGGCTTTTGTTCATCAGCCTCTCCCGCATCGGGCAATAGCGGAATATGAGTCCGTTTTTGCCGATGCCTGCGGGGAGTGCCGTTTCGAGCGCTTCGCGGACAGCCGCGAGCTGTTTACTGCGCTTGCCGGGGCGTTCGGAAAGACGGAGACCGTGGTTCTGGCGGTTACCGAGCGGTACTATCTTCAGATAAAGAAGCTGCTCTTTGCCGCGCTCAAGACAAAAACAGAGCCCTCCGCCGAGATAGCCGAGGTGCTGAAAAACGGGGACGGGGACTTCTGTCTTATGCCCGCCGATGCGCAGATACTTATGACCGACGACGGCAAATACTGCGGCTTTATAGAAAAAAGCGGCAAGCAGACTCTTGCCTTTGTGCCTCTTTCGGACGGACGCTGCGCCAAAATTGCCGAACAGCTGAGAGCGGTCTTTGCACCCGGCACAGGTGCAAAGGAGACAGAAAAAAGCGAGGATGTTCCCGAGGGAGAGCTGTGCGAAGAGGAGAAGTGCAACCCCGAGGAGGTTGTGGAGCTGCTGAAGGAGCGCGGAATTTCCGTTGCGGTTGCGACGGGCAAAAACAGCCCGTTCGTGTTCTCCGTTCTTCCGTATGACGAGCCCGATTTTGCCGATGTCATATTTGCTCAGCAGGCCGACGGCGAGCGCCGGGAGGACGAGTCTCACGGCGAATATACGGCGGCCATGGCGGGACGCGCCCGCCTGAACAGCGGCGCATCAGTCGGTGCGGCAATATCTAATGTCTTCCGCAGCGACGAAGAGGACAGCAAATATTTCATGTTCATCTGCATAGCGGACGAGAACAAGGCGCGGGTATTCAAGGTATACAGCCGAAAGGGCGAATCGACCCAGCAGTTTATCTATGCCTGCGTCCACAGACTCTATTCCTCGCTTGCCGACTATGCTAAAAACGGCTTTGTCCTGCACAATGTCGACGACGACACGGCGATAGTAATCGAGGACGGGGAGCATCCGACCCATCATAAATCGGCTCCCGTGCGTTCGGGCAAGAAAACCGCACTCATAGTGGCGGCTATTATCCTGCTCGCGGCGCTTATCGGAACTGCGATTACATTTTTGGTCAAGGGCTACGGCTCGCAGGTCAGCGCGGCGCTCATTAACGCACGCGAGTCCGACACAAGCGAGAGCAATACGGTTGAGAACAGCGCGTCGGGCGGCAACACATCGTGGGGGAATACCTCAGAGAGCGATACGGACGGGATAATTGATGATATAGACGATATGATTATTGCCGACGTAGAGTATCCAAACGGCGACACTGCCGACTCGCAGAGTACGCGCCCCGAGAAAACCACCGATGAGAAAACAAGCGCCACGGTACCGGGCTCGATAATCGAGAGCTCGACCGTTTTGACTACTGTTATCACCACAAAACCGACGACTCGCCCGAGCACGACCGAGAAGCCGACTTCAAAGCCCACCGAAAAGCCTCCGACCACAAAGCCGAACAGCTCTTCGAAAAAGACGGGCACCTTTGTTTTCACGGTCTACGGCTACGGTCACGGGGTCGGTATGAGCCAGAACGGCGCTTCGGAGTATGCGCGCCGCGGCTGGGACTATAAGCGGATTTTGCTCCACTATTACAATAATCCGGGCATAAGCCTTGTCAGAGATTCCGATTTACCGAGCAAGGTTACATATAACGGCAAGAGCTATTCCCTTGCCGAATATCTCGGAAAAACAGCCTACGCCGAGGTCGGTCCGTCTGCGCCGCTTGAGTCGATAAAGTCGCAGATGGTTGCGATATATACCTACGCAAAGCGCCAGAACTTTAAGCTGACCTCCGCAAACCATGCGTTCCGCGAAAGCTATGCGGGAACGAGCGCATCTATCGAGACCGCGATAAAGCAGACGCTCGGAGACTGTCTTGAATTTAACGGCAAGCCCGCGCTGACCCCGTATTTCTCGACCGCGGCGGGCAAAACCACATCGAGTATAAACGTATGGGGCGGCAGCCAGAGCACATATCCCTATCTCGCGGGCGGCAGGACAAGCCCCGAGGGCAACGTCAAGCGCACTCTGACTATTTCGAGCGAGGATATTCGCAAGAAGGTTGAGGCGTATAACGCGAAGGTTGACGCGTCAAAGCGTATAACGCTCCAAAACGACCCCGCGCAGTGGATAAAGATACTCGAGCATGACAGCGCGCGCGGAAGCGGCTGCGGCTATATTTCGAGCTTGAAGATAGGCAATCGGACCATGCGCGGCAACGCGTTCAGACTCAATATAATGGGCGCGGCAGTCCTTCGCTCGCATTGCTTCACATTTACCTACACGCCGGATTGACGCTGAAATAAAAATGAGCCGAGAGAAAAATAATCTCTCGGCTCTCTATTTTTACATATCCGCATATATGCGGTACAGCTTCTTGGACATATTTTCTATTGAGTAGTTGTCTATGGCCGCACGCCTGTTTTTTGACGACAGCTCCGAGCTCTCGCTCATTTTGACAGCCTGCCCGAGTTTCTCCGAAAGGCTGTCGGAATCGCCGTTTTTAAACCAGAGAAAATCAAAATTCTTTTCCGCGTGGCTCTTCATTCCTGGACAGTCGGATGCCACAACCGTTTTTCCGCAGTAGGCGGCCTCGACTATGGCATAGCAGAAGCCCTCGCTTCTGGAAGCCTGAATATATATGTCGGCGGCGCGGTAGTAGCTTGCGATGTCCTGCCTCGGCGGCAAAAGCTTCAGCCATTCGGGAAATTCGCCGAACTGCGCTTTGATTTGCTCTGCAATAGTCTGTGTATTTGAGGCGGTGCAGACGGCAAGATAAATGTTCTGCCCCTCGTCTCGAAGCTTTTTGACCGCCTCGCACGCCAAGTCGATGCCCTTGAGGCGGTAGTCATAGCCTATTGCAAAGCAGAGAACGGCGCTCTCGGGAACACCCAAATCGGGTTTACAAAGCTTTTCGTAGTTGTCCATTCGCGGAAAATATACCGCGTCGTTTAAAAGCACGGGCTTGCAGGAGACTATATTGCTCTCGGCCTCTCGCATGATGTGCGGGCTTACGCAAATGACGGCGTTCCAGCTGCGGTAGCAGAGCCGCGCGAAAAATTTCTTTATTGTGCCGAAGCTGCCGAAGCTGCTTCTGTAGTGCTTGAATTTTTTCACGCGCAGCCCGAGGCAGGCGATATTGACGCACATATCGGTTTTCATGTCGGTGAAGTGTGTGTGCACGGTGTCGACGCCGTTTTCTTTTATGATTTTTCTGAAAGCCCTGATTTTTTCTTTGACGGAGCTTTTGTATATCGCTGCGGGAACTTCTTTTTTTAAGTCGAAGTACCACTGATTGCGGCGCTCTGTCATTCTTTCGGGAAACGCATAGAGCATAAAATCGCCGTCGCCGAGGCTGTTTTTTCTGAAGTATTCGAGAGACTCGATAAAATTGCCCCTGTATTTTGCGGCATAGTCGCATATCTGCAAAATCTTCATGCTCGCGGCACCTCCTGTTTCTTTCGGTTAAAATTATAGCGTCTCGCCGAAAATAAATCAATAGCTTAGAAAAGACGCGAAGCTTGCGAAGCAAATATAACTCGGCGTATGCCGAATATCACTGCAAAGCAATAAAACTCGCCGCAGGCGAATATAACTGAAAAGCACTCGTTCTTTGAACAAGGATTGCTTTTATCAGCGTTTTCTTTATTTAACAGCACATCTTTTTGTGATATGCCGCGCTTTGCTCGGCGTGATATTTTTGCTGCGCAAAAGTGATATTGCGACTTCGCCGCAGTGATATTATATTCGCCCCGAAGCTTGCGAAGCAAATATAACTCGGCGTATGCCGAATATCACTGCAAAGCAATAAAACTCGCCGCAGGCGAATATAACTGAAAAGCACTCGTTCAAAGAACGAGTGCTTTTCCTGGTGGAGATGGCGGTAATCGAAACCGCGTCCGAAAAGGGCTCCCCACAGCTTTCTACGGGCGTAGCCTGTCTTTTATATTTCCCTCGCCGGAGCGCCGTCAGGCAGGCTCACCGGTTCGGTAGTTCCGTTGTTCATGACGGGTTACGGAGCGCTCACCCGTGCACGTTCACTGCTAATCGACGCCTTATACCGGGCCGCAGTACTCCCGGCAAAGACGGCTGCTATTTAAGCAGCTTGTAAAACTGTTTTGTTGTCGTTTATTATTTAAACGTATGGGTTTTATAGCGGTCCCACACCGCTGCCCGCTTACCGAAGTTCAACCTCCCCGTCGAAATCCTTTCATCCCCGTATGTCAAAGGGCTCTCGCCGATTGAATCAGAAGTTTTTCATGCTGCGCTCGATATTCCGCGCGGCGTCCTTTTTTGCGGCGGTCTCGCGCTTGTCATAGAGCTTTTTGCCCTTGCACAGCCCGACCTCGACCTTTGCGCGCCCCTTGACAAAATATACGCTCAAGGGGATGAGGGTCAAGCCCTCCTGCTTCGTCTGACCGAGCAGGCGCATTATCTCGCGCTTGTGCATCAGCAGGCGGCGCACCCTCAGAGGGTCGCGGTTGAAGATGTTGCCGTGCTCGTAGGGGCTGATGTGCATTCCGTTGACGAACAGCTCGCCGTCAACTATCGAGCACCACGAGTCCTTTAGATTGAGCTTGCCCTGGCGGATTGACTTGACCTCTGTGCCGCAAAGCTCAATTCCCGCTTCGAATCTGTCAAGCACGAAATAGTCGTGAAAAGCCTTTTTGTTTTGGGCAACGATTTTCTTTTGTTCTGCGCCCATGGCTCTCACTTCCTTTCCGCACGGGCAGTTTTCGGAAAAATATTATAACGCCCGGCGGAATTTTTGTCAAGGCAATACCGCACTCAGGCCTTATTCTTGAGTTTTGTCAAAAATATGAGCAGCGAATACATTTTATGCCTGAGAAGCAGGAATTTTATATTTGATGCCTGTGAGGAATATTTGTCCGCCCTGCGGTCTGTACACAGCTTGAAAAGTTCAAGCTCCTCGCTCTGCCGAATGAGCTTTAAGGCCTCTTTTTTCGGCAGTGCGGTCGCGGTGGGATAGAGAAAGCTGCGATATATATATCTGCTCAGGCAACAAAGCAGATCTTCCGTTTTTTCATCGTAGCAGCCGTCCGACCGAATGAGCGAGCGTATCTCCGCATTTGCGCAGGACGTCAGGCGAAGATCGTTATACGAATATGTCTTAGTCATTTGGGAAGCAAAAATATTATAGTTGTAAAGCGATATCGGCAGATAGCTGAAGGTGTTTAGCCGGCTTATCATGTGCGCCGAGAGAAGCTTATCCTCGCCCCGGCTGTAGCCCCGGTAAAACTCCGTATCGAAAGTATAGGCGAACGCGCTTCGCCTTATGCATTTCAGGCACAGAGAGTTGAATCTCGACGAGAGCAGCAGCTCCCAAAGCTCGCGCTTGTTGCTCTTGTCAAAGGTCTTTCTTTCGTCGAAAAGCTTTTCGTGCGCAGAGGTGCCGTCGGAATAGCATTTGCTAAGGTCGAAAAACACCATGTCGCAATGACTTTTCTGAATTTCTTCGTTTATGAGCGTGAAGATTTTCGGGTTCACCGTGTCGTCCGAGTCGAAGAATATGAAGTAGTCGCCCCGCGCGTTTTCAAACGCGGTCCTGCGCGCCAAAAGCAGACCCCGGTTTTCGGTGTGAATGACGCGCACGCGGCTGTCTTTTTCTGCATATTCGTCGCAGACTTTGCCGCTGCCGTCGGTCGAGCCGTCGTCGATAATCAGAAGCTCAATGTTTTCATAGCTCTGAGAGAGAATGGAGTCAAGACAGCCGCGCAGATATTTTTCGGTGTTGTATACGCAAACCGCCGCAGTAAAAAATACAGACATAATTTATCTCCTATATGTCCGCGCAGCAGCATTTAGAGCGGCGTTTTTGCCTGCTGTGCTCATCTTTAAGCGTGCTGTCTATGGCTATTCTGCGGATGATGTCCTTGACGGTTATGTCAAGCCCGCTGCCCTCGGAGTAGTCCGCCTCAAAGGCGAAATCAACGCGGTTGTGATATAGCAGGTCGCTCACGCCCTCGAGCTGGCGGGGATTGTTGTTGTGCACGGCTATGGAGCAGCCGCCGTAGGCCTTGACCATCTTCATGCATGGGACGTCCGAAAGCCCGTCGCCGATATAGAGCATATTTGAAAACGGCACGCGGCGCTTGCTGTCCGGAGTCGAACGGTTGAGGTCTTTGTCGTTTGACACGTCGAGCACGCCCTTGTTTATGCGGTAGACGAACTGGGTCTTTGCAGTGTAGTTGACGGCGGTTTTCGGCCAGACTGCCTCGCCGTTTTCGCCGTAAAGGAACTCGCAGGCGAAAATCTCCTTGAAGCATTTGCCTATCTCGGAGCCTTCGATAATCTCTTTAAGTCCCGAGGAGAGGACATAGTGCTCGACTGTTACGCCGTTCTCGCGCCCGAAGCGGTTGAGGCGGTCAAACCATTCGGGCAGGCCGTTATAAAGCTCTATCGCGCGCCCGCATTCCATGACGCTTTTGCGAGTCAGGGGAATGCCGCACTCCTGCGACTTCTTTATCATGATATACATATAAGACAGTATCTTGTCCATATGCTCTTCCTCGGCGTAGCTGTTTGCGAGTCCCCAGAAATCCGAGGCCTCCATGCCCACGCTCGGAATGAACTGATACTCCTGCATATCCTTTGTGCAAAGCGTGCGGTCGAAGTCATAGAGTATCGCCGCAACAGGTCTTTTTCCGGCCATTTAAAACACCTCCGCAAGAAGCTTGATATATATCGGAATGCTACACTATGAGTGTACCAAATTTTCACCGAAAATGCAACATATATGTATCGCGGCTTATAATGTGCACAGTATTTTGTGGTAATCTTTGTGCACTTTTTTCGAATGTTTGTGGTGACAAGAACGGTTTTGTGGTATATAATATATTTGCCGGGACGGAAAGAAAGACCGACTTATTCCGTCTCGATTTTTATGACTTTAAAAGGGGTGGCGATATGCGCGTTCGAGGGCTGCAAAAACTTACATTACTCGACTTCCCCGGCAAAATGGGCTGCACCGTGTTCCTTGGGGGCTGCAATTTCCGCTGCCCGTTCTGCCAGAATTCGGAGCTCATTCTCCCCGGCGGGGACGAATACGAGATTCCGGAGGAGGATTTCTTTGCGTTTCTCAAGAAGCGTCAGGGTATGCTCGACGGCGTGTGTATAACGGGCGGCGAGCCGCTTGTCAATAAAAACGTCGATGACTTCGCAAGGCGCATAAAAGACATGGGCTATCTCGTAAAGCTCGACACCAACGGCACATTCCCGGATAAGCTGCGTGCTCTTATAGACGCGGGGCTTATCGACTATGTGGCGATGGATATCAAAAATTCCCCCGAAAAATATGCAGAGACCGTAGGACTCGAAAAGTTCGACATGGAGCCGATATTCGAGAGCGTGCGCCTGCTTATGGGCGGAGAGACGGACTTCGAGTTCCGCACGACGGTCGTGCGCGAGCTGCACAGCGCCGAGGACTTTGAAAAAATAGGCGAGTGGCTCAAGGGCGACGAAAAATATTTTCTCCAGAGCTTCACCGATTCCGATTTCGTTTTGCAAAAGGGTCTCAGCGCCCACAGCCGCGAAACACTGCGGACTTTTGCCGATATAGTGCGGAAAAATGTTCCGAGGGTTGAGATAAGAGGAGTATAAAAGTCTCAGAATTTTAGAACATCTTGGGGTTTAAAAATAAATTCCAGACAATATATTGTATTTTGGTGTTGACATTTGCTGCGGCTGCCTCTATAATTGAAGCAGACACCGCAATTTATGCGTATAACTTGAAACAATGAAGAAAACGGAGGCATGATGATGTACAAGGTAGTCAAAAGAGACGGAGCGGTCGCCGAATTTGATATAGCGAAGATATCCGCGGCTATATCGAAGGCTTTTGATGCGCTCAACAAACAAACCCATCCGACAGTCATCGACCTGCTTGCGCTCAAGGTCACTTCGGACTTTGAGAGCAAGATAAAGGACGGACTTATCGCCGTTGAGGATATTCAGGACAGCGTCGAGTCGGTGCTCAGCCAGGCGGGCTACGCTGATGTCGCAAAGGCGTATATCCTCTACAGAAAGCAGCGCGAGAAGGTCAGAAACATGAAATCGACCATTCTCGACTATAAGGAGCTCGTTGACAGCTACGTCAAGGTATCCGACTGGCGCGTTAAGGAGAACTCGACCGTCACATATTCTGTCGGCGGACTTATTCTCAGCAACTCCGGCGCAATTACGGCTAACTACTGGCTGTCCGAGGTCTACGATGAAGAGATAGCGAACGCCCACAGAAACGGCGATATCCATCTCCACGATCTCTCCATGCTCACCGGTTACTGCGCGGGCTGGTCTTTAAAGCAGCTCATTCAGGAGGGACTCGGCGGCGTTCCCGGAAAGATAACATCTTCTCCCGCGAGCCACCTTGCGACCCTCTGCAACCAGATGGTCAACTTCCTCGGCATTATGCAGAACGAGTGGGCGGGCGCTCAGGCGTTCTCCTCGTTCGACACCTATCTTGCCCCGTTTGTTAAGGCGGACAACCTCTCTTACCGCGAGGTCAAGAAGTGCATCGAGTCGTTCATCTTCGGCGTCAACACCCCCAGCCGTTGGGGCACGCAGGCTCCGTTCTCGAATATAACCCTTGACTGGACCGTTCCCAACGACCTTGCCGAGCTCAACGCCATTGTCGGCGGCAAGGAGATGCCCTTTAAGTACAAGGACTGCAAGAAAGAGATGGATATGGTCAACAAGGCGTTCATCGAGACGATGATCGAGGGCGACGCCAACGGACGCGGCTTCCAGTATCCCATCCCTACCTATTCTATAACCCGCGACTTTGACTGGTCGGATACCGAGAACAACAGACTTCTCTTCGAGATGACTGCAAAGTACGGCACTCCTTATTTCTCGAACTACATCAACAGCGATATGGAGCCGAGCGATATCCGCTCCATGTGCTGCAGACTTCGCCTCGACCTGCGCGAGCTTCGCAAGAAGTCCGGCGGTTTCTTCGGCAGCGGCGAGAGCACGGGCTCAATAGGCGTCGTTACGATAAATATGCCGAGAATTGCATATCTTGCCGAGGATGAGGCGGACTTCTACCGCAGACTCGACAAGCTTATGGATATCTCCGCGCGTTCGCTCAGCGTCAAGCGCACCGTTATCACAAAGCTTCTCAACGAGGGTCTCTATCCCTACACCAGACGCTATCTCGGCACTTTCGAGAACCACTTCTCAACAATAGGCCTTATCGGCATGAACGAGGTCGGCCTCAACGCCAAGTGGCTCAGAGCGGACATGACCCACGAAAAGACTCAGCAGTTTACAAAGGAAGTCCTCGACCATATGCGTGAGCGTCTCTCCGACTATCAGGAGGAGTACGGCGATCTCTATAACCTCGAGGCAACTCCCGCAGAGTCAACCACCTACCGCTTCGCAAAGCATGACGTCGCGCAGTTCCCGGATATCATCACCGCGGCTAAGGATGGCGGCACTCCCTATTACACCAACAGCTCGCACCTTCCCGTTTCGTTCTCCGAGGATATCTTCGAGGCGCTCGATATTCAGGACGATCTTCAGACGAGATACACCTCCGGCACAGTCTTCCACGCCTTCCTCGGCGAGAAGCTGCCCGATTGGACCTCGACGGCTTCCCTCGTACGCAAGATTGCCGAGAACTACAAGCTGCCCTATTACACGATCTCCCCGACATATTCCGTGTGCAAGGATCACGGCTATATAGCGGGCGAGCACTTCACCTGCCCCGAGTGCGGCGGTCAGACCGAGGTTTACAGCCGTATAACCGGCTACTATCGCCCCGTCCAGAACTGGAACGACGGAAAGACGCAGGAGTTTAAGGACAGAACCGTCTACAATCTCGGCGCTTCCCACCTCAAGAGCGAGCGCACCGTCAGCCACACCGTGGCGGACGGCAAGCATGAGGCGGCTTCCAAGGTTTCCGACGGCGCAAGGGTCATGCTCTTCACCACAAAGACCTGCCCCAACTGCAAGATAGCCTATACTCTGCTCGACAAGGCGAATGTCGGCTATGAGAAGGTCGATGCGGAGGACGAGAGAGATCTGACGGCGAAATACGGCGTCAGGCAGGCTCCCACGCTTATCGTCACCGACGGCGACGGCTACGAGAGCTTCGTCAATCTTTCAAACATCAAAAAGTTCATTGAGCAGTGCTGATGCACTGATAAAAGGCGGAAGATCGGGTGGAGCGCGGCTTCACCCGGTTTTCGGCACATTGAAGAAAACTTTGCCGCTTAGGCGGCGGATATTCAGAGGGAAATGAAATGCAGCAATTTGATATCGTTATCGTCGGCGCCGGCACTGCCGGACTTACGGCGGCAATTTACGCGCTCAGAGCGGGAAAAACAGTGCTCGTGACGGAGAGCGAGTCCTTCGGAGGGCAGATAACCTCGTCTCCGAGAGTTGAAAATTATCCGGGAATCGCGCAGATAAGCGGCAGCGAATTTGCGGATAACTTAGTCTCACAGGCTATGGAGCTCGGCGCGGACGTTGAGCTCGAGAGGGTCATAAAAATAGTCGACGGAAAGATAAAGACCGTCATCACCGACTCAAACAGCTATCAGTGCAAGTGCGTTATAATCGCCACCGGAGCGCGTCACAGACCGCTCGGAGCGGACGGCGAAAATGACCTTGCGGGCAGGGGAGTGTCCTACTGCGCTGTATGCGACGGAGCTTTCTATAAGGGTCAAAACGTCGCGGTAGTCGGCGGGGGAGACAGTGCCCTTCAGTCGGCGCTCTTCCTCTCGGTTTACTGCAAGAGCGTCACGCTCATCCACAGGCGCGGCGAGTTCAGGGGAGAGAAGGCGCTTGTCAAAAAGCTCGGCGAGAAGGACAACATAAAGCTTCTGATGAACACGAATGTTGTCAAGCTCATAGGCAGCGACGAGCTCGACGGGATAAAGATATCGACAGACGGTGAGGAGCCCCATGCAATTCCCATGGACGGGCTTTTCATTGCCGTCGGCCAGATGCCTAACAACGAGAGCTTCAAGGATGTAGCCGACCTCGACGAGCGCGGCTATATTATTGCGGACGAGAGCTGCAGAACAAAGACGCCCGGCATTTTTACCGCCGGCGACTGCCGCACAAAGGAAGTACGTCAGCTGACCACGGCGGCGGCGGACGGCTCCGTAGCGGCGCTTGCGGCCTGCCGCTATATAGATGATATGGAATAAAAGATAAAGCAACGCAATACATGAACACACGGAACAGCCACAGCAGTCCTTCTGCCGTGGCTGTTTTTGTGTGTTTTTGGGATAAACCTGATGATAAATCGGGATTTGCGGCGCAGTTTCAATTATGGCTCCCCTGCAGGGGAGCCGGCTCGGCGAAGCCGAGACTGAGGGGTTA
>OFMM01000152.1_pt1 | contig 53209 bp, 49 predicted proteins | sample 1541811 | NCBI WGS metagenome assembly OFMM01 (sample SAMN04209246, study PRJEB22552) | human gut metagenome | biome: gut; material: feces | host: Homo sapiens | place: USA: Oklahoma
TACAAATCGAAGATTTGTGCGAGGGGTGTATTTCGCTCTCAAACGCCGAGGGCTTAGGGTTACTTTCCGAAAAGAGAATGGATGGTCATTCCACTCTGCGGACATCATCGGGCTTCAGAAGATTTCTTCCCTGATTGACCGTCAGAAACCGTTCCAGCGTGTCCCTGCGGATAATGGTCTTGCGCCCCACTTTGAGGACGGGCAGCTTTCCCCATTCCACCAGCTTCCGCATGGTGTTCCTGCCGATACCCGTACATTCTGCGGCTTCCTCTATGGTAAGTCCCATTTTGACTGCGCTCATTCTATCAACCTCCTTTTAGAATACTCATTTTGCAACTACTGTTTTATCATTATACTTATTCTGCCATCTCTTGTCAACCTATTTTGCAACCATTCATAGTTTATTTACAACTTTCATTGAGATAAAGGTTGCAAAATAAGTATCGGCGTGTTATACTGATACCAGTCAGGAGGTGAACACCTTGAAAAAAGAAACCACATTCACCGCAAAACAGGTCGGTAGGAGGATTAAGGAACGCCGCACAGAGTTAAACATTACCATGCCGGAACTTGGCAGGCGTGTAGGCGTGAACAAATCCACCATTCAGCGGTATGAAGCGGACGGAGTTGATCCGAAGCGCACAATGGTTATCAACGGTCTTGCGGAAGCGTTGCTCACAACTCCCGAATGGCTGACAGGTCTTTCCGATGATAAGGAATATGACACCTATACTCTTTGCCAGCGGGATATTGAGGAACACATCAGGAAATATCTGGACACAGTTTCCTATACAGTAAAGGGCGAGCCGCACCAGCAGCTTCTCACGACATTTCTCGGCAAGATGGTTGACCTGTATACGGTTATGACCTGCTACTTTGCTGATGCTATGGAGGAAGTTGACCGTGTGGCGGAGGACAAAGGGCTGAAAGAGTCTCTTGGACGGTACGCCATAGAGTCCGGGGCAATCATGGAACAGGTATACCGCAAGAAGATGGAAGTACCGATTGAGGATATGAAACGGTTTTTAGACGGGATTTTACATATCCACGATGAGGGGCGCACAAGAATGTCGATGGGCGCACTTTTCGGGATAGTGGAGGAAGCCGAAGAAAGGCTTTCCGAAAAAGAAAATTCCGTGGCACCTTGACAAGTAAAGACGCCAGTTGACTTTCACTGGCGGAAGTGACACAATTACTTTACGCACACCATATGTCACAGTCCCGATTGCCACGGATAGAAAGGAGTTTTTTATCTATGGCAAAAGGTTCTGTAAGAAAGAAAGGCAAAAAGTGGTACGGACGCTTTTATATTGAAGATGAAAGCGGCAGAAAAGTGCAGAAAGAGTTTGCAGGCACAGAGAGCAAGGCGGAAACAGAAGCCATGCTCCGCAAAGCGATAGCGGACTATGAGGAAAAGCAGTTTGTCGGGAAAGCGGAAAACATCACGGTAGGCGATATGCTGGATATGTGGGTAGAGGAAGAACTGAAACCCGGCAACTTAAGCAACGGGACGGTCATGTCCTATCAGGGAACGGTCAACCGTATCAAGCAATATCCCATTGGCAAACGCAAGCTGAAAACCGTGACCGCCGACCATTTGCAGGCGTTCATTGATTTTCTGAGCTACGGTGGGACAAACCCGGACGGGACAACTTCAAAGCCCATGAGCAAAGGATATATGCTCCTGTTCTCGGCGGTGTTGCAAAATTCCTTCCGCTTTGCGGTTTTCCCGAAAAAACTGATTACCTTTAACCCTATGCAGTATGTGAAGCTGAGGGGCAGGAAGCAGGAAACGGATATTTTCTCGGACAGTGAGGAAGATACTTCCAGTATTCCTACTATCACCCATGAACAGTTCCAAAAGCTGGAGGAATTTCTCAAGGCAAAAGATAATCCCGCCTTGCTGCCTGTGCAGATAGCGTACTACACGGGGCTTCGTATCGGGGAAGTATGCGGCTTGACTTGGCAGGATATTAACCTTGAGGAACAATATCTCACGGTACGCCGAAGCATGCGCTATAACGGAACAAGGCACACAACCGAGGTGGGAACGACAAAACGGAGCAAAGTCCGCACCGTTGATTTCTGCGACACGCTGGCGGCAATCCTGCGGGCGGCGAGAACAGAACAGCGCAAAAACCGTTTCCGCTACGGGGAGTTTTATCACCTGAACTACTACAAAGAAGTAAAGGAAAAAGGGCGCACCTATTATGAGGTTTACAGCCTGCAAAGGACAGAGGAAGTCCCGGAGGATTACAAGGAAATCTCCTTTGTCTGCCTGAGAGCAGACGGGGCGTATGAAGCGCCGAGTACGGTAGGGATTATGTGCAGGGCGGCAAAGAAGAAAGTGAAAGGGCTTGAAGATTTCCATTTCCACACGCTCCGCCACACCTACACAAGCAATCTGCTGTCCGGCGGCGCAAAGCCGAAAGATGTGCAGGAACTTCTCGGACACTCCGATGTCAGTACCACAATGAACATCTACGCTCACTCTACAAGGGAAGCGAAGCGCACTTCCGCAAGGCTGCTGGATAAGGTGGTCGGCGGGGAATAAAAAGTTGCCCTTGTTTCGGCTCGTAAGGGCAAAAACAAGGGCAAACAGATAAGGTTTGAATGAAAAACAGGCGTGAAGCCTTGAAAAATCAATGGTTTTTGAGGATTAGATAGTTAAATCAGAATTTTTCGTGGTGACAACGAAGACAGGAAGTAATTTTAACGAGTTGAAAGGCGGGTGGTATTGTGCCCCTTCAAATTGTACGAAACGACATCGCAAAGATGAAAGTTGATGCTATCGTCAACGCGGCGAACAGCTCCCTGCTGGGAGGCGGCGGTGTTGACGGCTGCATCCATCGGGCTGCAGGACCGGAACTGCTTGCCGAGTGTAGGACGCTGAGAGGCTGCGAAACCGGCAGCGCGAAAATCACAAAGGGATATAGACTGCCCTGTAAGTATGTGATCCATGCCGTCGGACCGCGCTGGCGGGACGGTAAACACGGAGAACGGGAAAAGCTTGTCTCCTGTTACCGCACTTCCTTGGCGCTGGCGAAGGAGCACGGTTGCGAGACGGTTGCCTTTCCTCTGATCTCGTCGGGCATCTACGGCTATCCGAAAGACCAGGCATTAAAGGTAGCCATTGACACGATCAGCGACTTTCTTCTGGAAAATGACATGACCGTCTACATTGTCATCTTCGACCGCAAGGCATATCAGATCAGCGAGAAGCTGTTCTCCGACATTGCCGCATACATTGACGATACCTATGTGGACGCGCATACGGACAGCCGCGCTTCACAACTTCGCCGGATGCAGATGCTTTCGGAGGAAGCAATATGTGGCGCTCCAATGGCGGCAAGCACGAAAAGTCTTGACGATGCTCTTTCGCAGATCGACGAGAGCTTTTCTGAAATGTTGCTTCGGAAGATCGACGAGAAAGGCATGACCGACGCGCAGTGCTATAAAAAAGCAAACATCGACCGCAAGCTCTTCTCGAAGATCCGCAGCGACCGACTGTATAAGCCGTCGAAGCCCACGGCGCTTGCCTTTGCGATTGCCTTGGAACTTCCGCTGGATGAAACGAAAGAAATGCTCATGAAGGCGGGTTTTGCCCTCTCACACTCCAACAAATTTGACATCATCATTGAGTATTTCATTGAGCAAGGGAACTACAATGTCTTCGAGATCAATGAGGCTTTGTTCGCCTTTGACCAGAGTTTGCTCGGGGCGTAAGGAGATAGATATGGGTAATTATGTAAAGAAGAAAAAGGATATGGTCTTTCAAAGTGTCGATTCTCTGCAACAAGTGGTCAATGTTCTGAATGAAGCCGCTGTTGCAGTAAACGACAAAACAAGAACTATCCGGCATAGCGCAATTCCAGAGGTTTTGACGGGAGCTTTAGGCGCTGGAATTGGAGGTGTAGGTTCCTTCCTTGCGCTCTACGGTCTGGGTACAGTAGGCTTATCTGCGGCTGGTATCACTTCGGGTCTTGCCGCGGCAGGGGCTATCGTTGGCGGAGGAATGGTGGCGGGTGTGTTCGTCTTGGCTGCTCCGGTAGCTGCCCTTGCTGCGGGAGGGGTTGGTGTTGCCGCTCATCTCAAGAGCAAACAGCTCAGGCAAGAGAAAGAACGCCTCTATAAAGAGGCCATTCAAAAGCACGAAGGTATAATCAAGGCGCTAAAAGAGGAAGCCGATGCAGCCAAAGAGCGCATTGACTACTTGCAAAGCCTTAATATCCTTCTACAACAAGCGATCAAAGATTTGAGCAAGGATTTGGGCGTTGCATAGGAGGACGAATATGGGTAATCTGGTGTTCAACAGTAAAGACTCCATGCAAAACCTCATAAAGCTTGTGAACGAAGCTGCCGAGGCGGTTGGAAAGGTTTTTGGCGGTGGAAAAGGGACCGGAGCATTTGTTTTGGCTGCTCCTGTGGCTGCGTTGATCGTCTCCGGTGTTGCAGAGTACATAGATGATAAACAACAAAAACAGATCCAAGCTGAAAAGGAGCGTCTTCAAAGAGAGGCAATAAGTAAGCAAGCGGCACTTATTCAAGCGTTAAGAGACGATGCACAGTTGAGCCGCGAGCGTCAAGATTACTTGGAGTGCCTGAATCAGCAGCTACAAAAAGCATTGGAGGATTTTCAGAGAGAGGCGGTACAGGATGAGCAAGTATAACTATTCGGATTTTGAAAGACAGTTGAATATGGTACTTGCACATCAGTCTGCGGAACTTTCTGAAATACATTTCCCCTCTACTGAAAGTGCCGATGCTTGTATCGAATCCAGCGAAGCGTTGTTGAGAAAGCTCGGTTATAAAATTGAAAAGCCTAATTTGCAGGTTGCCCCATCTAATCGTGTGGTGGTGCTTGTTCCTAAATGGGAATCCCTTTGCGTTGAAGCCGAGCGTCATGTTGGCACAGATTGCGATTTGGAATCACTTTTTACAGAAGATGAGTTGAGAGAAAACTCTGCCGCTGTCAGGAAGCTCAATGCCGAATATGCGGCACTAAATCGTCTTGACAGAATGGATGTTGCAATCAGTGCTTTTGCTGCATTGACAAGCGCAGCTATTGACCTTCTTCTTGTGGGGATTCCGAAGAAGGGTCCAGAAGGATTGTCGGCTGGGACGCTCTCAAACTATATCCGAGACTATTTTGAGAAAAAATACCCGGAAGACGAAATGCAAAAGTTGGCTAACAGCAAAGAAAGCAAAGTGCCTTACGATGCGCAGGACAACCGGAATACCACTGAGTATGTTCAAGGCTTATCGGCATACTATCATCGGCTTCTCTCTCTGGGGCATGATCCATTGCTGGGGCTTGTTGTTGGCGTAATTGATATTCTTACAGGCAGGATGACAACAATCGACAAAGCCGGTAACATTGTCTCTCAGGTTATGGAGAATTATGCCGACCGGAAAGAGAGCGATATTTTTGCAGCGATTGCCAAGCAGATCATCCATTTCAAGACGGACATAACAACCTCGATGGGCTTACCGGCTCCGCTGATGGGACTTTTCAATCTTTTGCAATTTGGAAGCATCGGCGAAGAAGAACAGACGATTGCCGAGATTGTTCAAGGTATGTACTACGAGGGATATGACTTTATCCATTTTTGTTCTCAGTCCATTCCCGTTATGGTGTCCGAGGTAATCGTTCGACTTGGTTATGCGATAAAGCGTATCAAAGAAGGCAACAGCATTCGAGCATCTATTCCAATTTCGCTTAACCGAGAGAAACATCCCAAGTTGGCAACAATGCTGTTTATAGCTCATGCAGGAGCTACGGCTGCGAATGCCGGAAAGATTTACTTCACGACAAATCCGATGGCAATAAACTATCCGCAGTGGCTTGCATTCGCCAAATATTCGTATTCGCAACTTAAATGGGTGATCATCAATAAGCCCGAGGCCCAAAACGCCTATGTGATGGGAAAGTTGAATGACGAATTGTTTAGTGTGATTGACAGCACAAACGCGATGTTTGAGGATTTTACTAAAGACTACATTGTAGTCTTTGAGTGACTGAAACGGAGGCGCGTTTATTGAACCGCGAACAGTTCATACAATACATTTCAGACGAATACGGCGTTAATGAGGAATACCTCTTCGCAAAGCATCCGCTCTTCTGTGTGTTCCGGCATTCAAATAACCGTAAATGGTTTGCGGTTGTGATGGATGTGCCTAAGAACAAGCTGGGATTAGAGGGCGCAGATGCTCTTGATGTGGTAAACCTCAAATGCGACCCCATCCTCATCGGCTCGCTGCGGAAAGAACCCGGCATCTTCCCGGCTTACCACATGAGCAAAGCGAACTGGGTCTCAGTCGCCTTAGACGGCAGTGTGCCGGATGAACAGATAAAAATGTTGCTGGATATGAGCTATGACGCAACCGCGCCCAAGATGAAGAGAAAAGCCAAACAAAGCTGATACCGTTGAAAGGAGGCAACCGGAGCATGAAGCAGCGCACCTATATCGCCATCGACCTGAAAAGCTTTTATGCTTCGGTCGAGTGCCGTGAAAGAAACTTAGACCCGCTGGACACAAACCTCGTCGTTGCGGATGAGAGCCGGACGGACAAGACCATCTGCCTTGCGGTCACACCCTCCCTCAAGAGCTACGGCATCTCAGGGCGCGGGAGGCTGTTTGAAGTCAAGCAGCGTGTCAAGGAAGCAAACGCCGGACGGCAGCATGACGCGCCGGGACGAAAGCTGGAAGGCTCGTCGTACCTCTTCTCCGAGCTTCAAGAGAATCCGTCCCTCGCCATTGACTTCATCATTGCCCCGCCGCGCATGGCGTACTACATGGAGTACAGCACCCGCATCTATCAGGTTTACATGAGGTATGTTGCGCCGGAGGACATCATCGTCTACTCCATCGACGAGGTGTTCATGGATGTCACCGACTACCTCGCCACCTATAAGCTGTCTCCCCATGACCTCGCCATGAAGATCATTCTGGATGTCCTCTCGACAACCGGTATTACGGCAACTGCGGGAATTGGCACAAACCTCTACCTCTGCAAAGTGGCGATGGATATAGTCGCCAAGCATATTCCGGCGGATAAGAACGGAGTCCGCATTGCCGAGCTGGATGAGATGAGTTATCGCAAGACGCTTTGGTCACACCAGCCCCTCACCGATTTCTGGCGGGTAGGCAAAGGGTACGCCAAGAAACTTGAAGAGAACGGGATGTTCACGATGGGCGATGTCGCCCGCCGCTCCGTCACGAACGAGGACTTGCTTTACAAGCTTTTCGGAAAGAACGCGGAACTGCTAATCGACCATGCTTGGGGCTGGGAACCTTGCACGGTGGAGGCAGTCAAGGCGTACAAGCCGGAAAGCAACAGCTTGGGATCGGGACAGGTGCTACACCAGCCTTATGAGGCAGACAAAGCGCGGCTCGTCCTCCGGGAAATGGCGGATAACCTTTCGATGGATTTAGTGAGCAAGGGCTTTGTCACCGACCAGCTCGTTGTCACGATAGGCTATGACATTGAGAACTTGACAGACCCGGAGCGCCGGAGAAAGTATCACGGCGAAATCGTGAAGGATCACTACGGGCGGCAGATACCGAAACACGCCCACGGCACAATCAATCTGGAACGCTACACCTCTTCCACGAAGCAGATTATGGATGCCGCCGGGGAATTGTTTGACAGGATTATAGACAAGGACTTGCTCATCCGGCGGCTGAACATCACAGCGACCCATGTGATTGACGAAGCCTCTGCTCCTTCTTCCAAGGACAGCTATGAACAGCTTGATCTCTTCACCGATTATGCTGCGCTTGACGCGAAGCGCAAGCAGGAAGACGAAGAGCTGGCACGGGAAAAGAAAGTACAGCAAGCCATGCTCACTATCAAAAAGAAATTTGGGAAGAACGCCATTCTCAAGGGGATGAATCTTTCGGAGGGTGCGACGGCAAAGGACAGGAACGCGCAGATCGGTGGGCATAAGGCATAGTTAAATTTGTGAGGAGGGTTGTGCGATGTGGTTAGCTGCTTCCATAGGTTCAGCTCTATTTGCCGGACTAACAGCGATACTTGCAAAATGCGGAATCAGAAGAACGGATTCAGATATTGCGACTGCCATTAGGACGATAGTTGTTCTGATTTTTTCATGGGTAATGGTATTCATCGTTGGCTCTGCCGACCAGATTGCAGAGATAACGCCAAGGTCTTTATTGTTTTTGATTTTGTCGGGAGCTGCAACCGGGGCATCATGGATTTGTTACTTCAAAGCCCTATCCATCGGAGATGTCAACAAGGTTGTACCAATCGACAAGTCAAGCACGGTGCTGAGTGTTTTGCTTGCAATCCTTCTGTTCCATGAAACCGAACATCTTGCTGTAAAACTCATTAGCACAGTATTGTTGGGCGTTGGCATCATCCTGATGGTAGAAAAAAAGAAGAGTGAGCAGAAAGTCAACGGGAATACATATATCCTGTATGCAATAGGCTCTGCTGTGTTTGCGGCGCTGACTTCAATCCTTGCAAAAGTGGGAATTACCGGGGTGGAGTCCAACTTGGGCACGGCCATACGGACGATTGTAGTTCTCGTCATGGCATGGTTGCTTGTACTGATCAAGAAGAAAACACCTCAGCTAAAGCAGCTCGACAAAAAGGAGCTTGGCTTTATCGGATTATCAGGGATTGCCACAGGTGCATCTTGGCTGTGTTACTATTACGCTATTCAGAATGGCATAGTCAGCGTAGTTGTGCCGATTGATAAGATGAGTCTGCTTGTGACGGTGATTTTTTCTTATTTTGCTTTCCATGAGAAGTTGTCAAAGAAGGCGTTTTTCGGATTGATATTGATGCTTGTCGGTACGCTTGCGATGGCTATTTTCTCATAACTGAGGACATTAAAATGAAAGGGAAAACAAACTACGAAGACATCATCAACCTCCCCCACCATATCTCATCGAAAAGACCGCAGATGTCAATGTTAGACAGGGCTGCACAGTTCTCTCCATTTGCCGCTCTCACCGGCTACGATGACGCAATTCATGAGACCGGACGGCTGACGGACGAAAAGATCGACCTCAGTGAAGAAGAAAAAGAGGCGTTGGACAGAAAGCAGCAGATCCTCATGGAAAGGCTTGGCGACCATCCTGCTCTGACCGTTACCTACTTCGTCCCGGATGCAAAGAAGTCCGGCGGAGCGTATGTGACAAAGAACGGAAACCTCAAAAAGATAGACGGGTTCGAGCGCTGGATGATGCTCACAGACGGGACAAAAATCCCTCTGGATGATGTCGCTGACATCGAAAGCGAACTGTTCCGCGATATGTTTTGAATGTCGCTTTCCATGCGACCAAACCGAAGACGATTTCTCCTATACTGTGATTGTAAGCAAAAGCAGTCACAGTTTTTCTATATGGGAGGAATCATCATGAAAAAGAACTTAACCGAGATCGTTTTTATCCTTGACCGCAGCGGCTCTATGAGCGGGCTGGAAGCCGACACCATCGGCGGCTTCAACTCCATGATCGAGAAGCAGAGAAAGGCAGACGGCGAAGCGCTTGTCTCCACAGTCCTCTTCGACAATATGTGCGAGGTGATCCATGACCGCATGAACATCCGCGACATCAAGCCTATGACAGACAGGGATTATACCGTCCGGGGCTGCACGGCTCTTCTGGATGCCATCGGCGGCGCGATCCATCACATCGGCAATGTCCATAAGTACGCCCGACCGGAGGATGTCCCGGAGCATACGCTGTTTATCATCACCACGGACGGGATGGAAAATGCGAGCCGGTTTTACAGCAGTGGCCGGGTGAAGCAGATGGTCGAGCGGCAGAAGGCAAAGTACGGCTGGGAGTTCCTGTTCTTCGGCGCAAACATTGACGCGGTGGAAACAGCGCGGCATTTTGGGATCGGAGCTGACCGGGCTGTCAATTACCACTCTGACAGCGCTGGGACGCAGCTCAACTATGAGGTGCAGAGTGAGGCGATTTCCGCAGTCCGTTGCAGCGCCCCGCTTGGCGCAGATTGGAAGCGCCGGATTGACGAAGACTACGAGAAACGCGGCAGAGGGAAAAAGAAATAAGCTGCACAAGCATGAGGAAAGGCGCTTTCGAGCGCCTTTTTTCTCGTCCATACCGCTAATTTCCTCATAAAATGTCCGTTGTAAAGTGAAGGGGATTTTTACGGGGAGAAGCACCGGGAATACGATTGTGAGAGAATAGCAAGCACAGCCGGTGTCCGTACACACGGCGATTTTCGAGTAAGGAAACCCTACCCTTACTCTTCAAAATGCTTGTTGGGAAGTCTCCCAAACCCTCTATCTTTACGAAAGGACAGATTGCCTATGGCAAATAGAACAAGGCCAATACGCATTGAGTTCTGCGTATCGGAAAATGAGCACCAGATCATCAAATCAAAGATGGCGCAGCTCGGGACGAAGAATATGGGCGCGTACCTCAGAAAGATGGCGATTGACGGCTATATCATCAAGGTGGACTACACCCAGCAGAAGAAGCTCGCTGCCGCTGTCAGCCGTGCAGCGTCAAATATCAATCAGATTTGCCGCCGCATCAACTCAAAGGGAAATCTCTACGAGGATGATGTCACTGAGCTGAAAGAGAGGCAAAAGGAAATATGGCAGTTACTAAAATCAAGCCAATCCGAGGAACTGTAAACAAGGCGCTTGCCTACATCCTCGACCCGGAAAAGACTGACGATCAGCTCTATGTTTCCTCTTTCGGATGCGCTGCCAGCGACGCGGCGGCAAAGGAATTTGAGTGGACGCGAAACCTCGCCGCCCAGCAAGGGATGCAGATGCCGAAGGTGATTGCCCGACACCTGATTCAATCCTTCGACATCGGAGAAGTCACGCCTGAGATGGCGCATGAAATTGGCAAGCAGTTTGCCGACGAATGGCTGAAAGGCAAGTATGAGTATGTGATTGCCACCCACATCGACAAGGGGCATTGCCATAATCACATCATCTTCAACGCTGTCAATTTTGTAGACTATCATGCCTACCGAAGCAACCGGCGAACCTACCGGGAAATGCGCCAACTCAGCGATGAAATCTGCAAGGAGCATGGGCTTTCCGTGATCCCGCCCTCGCAGAGCAAGGGCATGGACTACAAGGAATACACGGAGGCCAAACGCGGCACGAGCTGGAAGCAAAAACTCAAGCAGACCATCGACCGCTGCATCATCACAGCGAAGGATTACGATGAGTTTTTGAAGCTCATGCAGGAAGCCGGATATGAGATCAAGACCGGAAAATACATCTCCTTCCGTGCTGAGGGACAGGAGCGTTTTACCCGTGCAAAGACCATCGGAGACAACTACACCGAGAACCGGATCAAAGAGCGCATTCAGGGGCGCGGGAACCGCAAGCGCCAGATGTCGACCTCTCGCCGGGGTATCTCCCTCATCAGCGACATTCAGGAGCGCATCCGGCTCATCGGCAGCAAAGGTTACGAACACAAAGCGAAGCTCACCATTCTCAAAGAGGCTGCGCGTACCCTCAACTATCTGACTGAGAACAACCTTCTGCAATATGCTGACCTTGAAAAGAAAGTCGAGGACATTCACAGCTCCTATGCCCGCACCGGCAGTGAGCTGAAAAATGTTGAAGCCAAACTGCGTGAGGTGCAGCCGCTTATCAAAAACATCTCGAACTACCAGCGGCTCAAGCCGGTTTATGATGCCTATATGAAGGCGGCAGACAAACCGGCGTTTCGAGCCAAACATGAAGCCGAGCTTGTTATCTATGAGGCGGCAAAGAGCACCCTGCTTGCCATGCAGGGAGATGGGAAATTGCCGAGCTTAAAGTCCCTGCAAGCTGAACAACAACAGCTCACGGAAAGCCAGCAGCGGCTCTACGATGAGAGAACCAAACTGAAAAAGGAGATGCGCTTGATCGATACCATGAAGGCAAATGTGGATGATTTCCTCAGTCCATCTGTGACCAAGGAACAAGAAAAATCTCGGAGCGGCGAACTCGAATAAGCAGAAAAAGGCTCACCGAACCACTTCATAGGATTTCGGTGAGCCTTTTGTCTTTTGTATAGGCATGACTTATTTTGCGTGTCTGATCAGCGTGTCAATTACATCATAAATTCGAGAACGATCCTCCGCAGAAAGTTTGTCCAGCTTTTGAGCAAGAAGCGAATCTTTCACAACATATCCGTTATCAAGGACATCCGCAAGGATCATGTCCGCCGAAACGCCGAGAGCATTGATTATTGCAATCAGGGATTCAAGAGAAGGTGTCTTTTCACCCCGCTCTATCGCACCTACATAGTTAATGCTTAAATCAGCTTTTTCCGCAAGGTCCTCTTGACGAAGCTTCTTCATCAGTCGGTATTTGCGGATGTTTTTGCCGATGGATTCAAGCTTCATCACAGCACCTCCTGTCAGCGTGAAATATACACTGATAGTATAGGCGCAGCACTCTTCCTCATACAGATTCTATACGGAAGATACCCTCTCCACTAGCGTTGATTTGCCCGTGGGATTGTGCTATTCTTTTCTTATAAAGGAGTGCATTTTGGAATGGGCAAAGAGCAAACTGCAACCTTCATCGGTCATAAAGAATGCTACGGTGTCCAGACCGAAGAAGTCCGAAGGGAAATAGAAAAAATCATTGCATTGGGCGTGACCGATTTCCTAAACGGAGGCATGGGCGGGTTTGACTGGATGTGCGCAAGGATTGTCTACGACCTGAAAAAGAGTTACCCGCAAATTAAGAACTATCTTGTCATCCCCTACCTGACCTTCAATATCGCTGAGCCAAAATATTTTGACGCTACGATCTATCCAGAAGGCTTCGAGAAGTACCATTTCAAAGCTGCCATCCCGGCAAGGAACCGCTACCTCGTAGATAACTCCACATACGCAATCTGCTATGTGACCCATGACTGGGGAGGTGCAGCAAAAACACTCCAACGCGCAACCAAGAAAGGACTTACAATCATCAATTTGGGAGAAAGAAAAGATGGGAGAGATAATCTATAAGAAACAATTTCACAGAGAAACACCGGAAGAAATTGAGACAAAGCCCAGTGATTTTATAAGGGATTATGAGGGAAAAGTTGAAACACCGTCTTTTGAGGAAATCATGAAGGAGATTTACAGCAATGTCTCCTATCTTGTCCTGCCAGAGCGCGAGAAAAGAGCAAAAGACTTTATAAAAACAGCTATCGAAATATCCAATGATTATGAGGTTGACATTGAGATCAAAGAACACCTGAGCCACATATCTGTCACCTACTTTTTCGATTGCTGTGCTGGCATGGGCTTCTTAAAAAAGCTTATCGAGATGTCCGATGATATTTCATTCTTTGAGCATATCCGGGGTCATGATCTGGCCTTGTCTCTTGATTACTACATCAAGGCTGTGTTCAAAAGAGGTCGCCTCATCCAGCCCAAATGGTCAGACCTGAGTCGCTGAAAAGTGCTCAGGTTTAATTTACGGCCTATTACTCCAAGAACTTGAAACTTTTTTGTGAATACGCAAAAGAACCTGTTGCGGATTTCGAGTGTTTCCGCTATAATTATAATGTGTTTTTATATCCTCGCCGTATCTCGGAAAACAAGGAGCATCGACATGAAAATAAGTTATAAAAAACTATGGGTACTGCTCATCCAAAGAGACATCTCGAAGGTGACTTTACGCAAAGAGGTCGGGATTGCAGCCGGTACTATGAGCAAGCTCAACAAAGGAGAAGAAGTCGCGCTTCCCATTTTGCTACGCATCTGCGATTACCTTGATTGCGATATTGGGGACATCTGCGAAGCTGTACGCGAGGAAAAATAGTCCTGCAATCAAGGAGGTCAACAATCGAGATGGAACGAAAAGAATACAGTGCTGGTGCTGTGAAACTATCCTTTTGGTTTATAGAGTTCCGAAAGGTAGTAGAACTTCTTTGCGAAGGCAAAAGCTCCGAACAGATAAAATCCCTTGCCTTGAACGAGAACCTGTTTGCAGCCCCGACTACTCTCCGAGCCAATCAGATTTATCATACCGTTACAGGCCGCATCAGGGCTTTAGATGAAAACTTCATTCCGCTGTTCATGCGCAGCGACCTTGCTACGCAAAAGCTGTTTGCCCTGATTGCCGCTATGGCGTATGACACGCTTTTCTTTGATTTTGTCTACGAGGTGATCCGGGAAAAGATGATCCTCGGCACCTATGAGCTTGCGGACAGCGATGTGCGTGTTTTTTTCAAAGATAAGCAACAACAAAATGAAAAAGTGGCCGGATGGACGGACGCTACATTGGTACGGCTTGGCCGGTGCTATAAAACAATGCTGTACGAGGCTGGGATAATTGATAAAGCAAAAACGGCCAGAAAAATACTGCGTCCCATTTTAGACCCGGACTTGGTACGCTGGCTGGAGCAGAATGATATGGGCGTTTATGTCAAGGCGCTTGTGGGGGTAAAATAATGGATTTAACAGAACGACTGGACGCGATGGAAGCGGCGATCCGAAAGCCTTCCTTCCGTCAGAGCAGTGGAAAAGCCAACGAGGTCAACTACTGGATTTTTGACTATCCACCTGAAAAAGAACTGGAAGTCCGAGAGCGTATCGAATATATGAAGCATAAGAACTCGAAAGGGACGGACGGATTCGAGCTTGTTGTGTTTGACCTCTATGATATTATTATTGACTTCCTTGAAGGGAAGAACTTCATAGAGAAGTGCTGTGAATTTGAGAAGAAGCGCGGCATCCAAAGAATTGTCAAGGCAGTCAGCAATTCGATGAAAGTAAGCGAGGATGACAGCCTGATTGTGCAGTACATTCTTGACCACACCCCGGAGAACGCCATTGTCTTTCTGACCGGTGTTGGCAAGAGCTATCCGCTTCTTCGTTCGCATAATGTGCTGAACAATCTCCACCAGTCCTATCTACACGCACCTGTGGTGATGTTCTTTCCCGGCACATACAACGAACAGGAATTGATTCTCTTCAACGAAATCAAAGACGATAATTATTACAGAGCCTTCCGGCTTGTCAAGTGATGGAGGTGCAGCAATGAAAATAAAGGATATGTTCGCCAAGAAGATCGACCGAGAAATTCAAGGCGTAATTATTGTCGGACAAGGCGAGGACGCAAATGTATCTCAGGAGCTTGAGGAATATGTCGTTACCCGTGAGCTTCAAAAACATTTCGCCGATTTCTACTCGGCCTATAAAAAAGGGATTGTCGGAACAACGCCAAAGATGGGCGTGTGGATTTCCGGCTTCTTTGGAAGCGGTAAATCGCACTTCCTGAAAATCCTGTCCTACCTTCTGGAAAACCGTCAGGTCGGGGACAGAAAGGCGATGGACTACTTTGTCGAGGATAAAAAGATCGTAGACCCAATGGTGCTTGCCGACATGAAGCTGGCGGCTGACACCCCTACGGATGTAATCCTCTTCAACATCGACTCCAAAAGCGAAACGAATGGCAAGCAAAACAAGGATGCCATCGTCAATGTGTTCCTCAAAGTCTTCAATCAGATGCAGGGCTTCTGCGGGTCCATCCCCCATGTTGCTGATCTGGAACGGAGGCTTTCCGAAGAGGGCCGCTACGATGAGTTTAAGGCTGCTTTTGAGGAAGAGTATGGCGATCCTTGGGAGGACTCCCGACAGGACTTCGACTTTATCCAGGACAGTGTTGTAGATGCCCTTGTTTCGATGGATTTTATGAGCGAGGCGGCGGCAAGGAACTGGTGCGAAAAGGCGGTGGAGCCTTATACCATCAGCATTGAAGACTTCGCCAAGCGCGTCAAGGCATATATCGACCGCAAGGGAAACAACCACCATGTTGTATTTCTTGTGGATGAGATCGGGCAGTACATCGGAGATGATTCCAAGTTGATGCTCAATCTCCAAACCGTGACTGAGGAACTGGGCAAGGAGTGCATGGGCAAGGCTTGGGTCATCGTGACAAGCCAGCAGGACATCGACTCTATCACCAAGGTTAAGGGCAACGACTTCTCCAAAATTCAGGGACGGTTTGATACCCGCCTCTCCCTCTCTTCTGCCAATGTGGATGCTGTTATCAAGAAGAGAATCCTCGAAAAGACGGAACCGGCTGCGCAGACGCTCCGGCTGCTCTATGAGCAGAAGGCGACGATCATCAAGAATCTGATTGTGTTTAATGATACGGCAGAAAAGAAGCTGTATGCGAGCGCGGATGACTTTGCTGAGGTCTATCCCTTTGTGCCGTACCAATTCAATCTGTTGTCCAGCGTATTGACTTCTATTCGTACCCACGGAGCATCCGGCAAGCACCTTTCCGGCGGTGAGCGCTCTATGCTGGCTCTCTTCAAAGAGTCCGCTGTCAATGTCATGAATGAAGAGGCAGGAGTCATTGTACCCTTCCATCGCTTTTATGACGCGCTGGAAAACTTTCTGGATCACAGCCACAGCGGGGTGATCATCCGGGCTTATGATAACAGCTACATCAACCCGGAGAAGAAAGACAGGGATGTCTTCGCTATCAATGTCCTCAAAACCCTTTTCATGGTCAAGTATGTGCTGGAAATTGAGGCGAATATCGACAACATCACCAGTTTGATGATTGAAAATATCGACGATGACCGGATCGAGCTGAAAGGCCGTGTGGAGGAAGCGCTGAAGGTCCTGATGCGGCAGATGCTCGTGCAGAAAAACGGCAGCGTCTATGTCTTCCTGACCGATGAAGAACAGGAAGTAAACAACGAGATTGAAAAGGAAAATGTAGAAACGCCGGAGATCATCACCAAGGTCGCGGAAATGATTTTTGAGGACATTTTCCCCGGCAAACGCTACACCTATCCTGTCTTCAATGGCCGCTATGCCTTTGGCTTCAACCAGTTTGTAGATGACCGCCCCTATAAGGCAAATCAGAACTACGACATCGGCCTCCGCGTCCTGACACCGTGGTATGACGGCAGTATGGACGAGGCTACCCTTCGGATGATGTCCGGCCAAGGCAGAGAAGTTCTTGTCGTGCTCCCCAATGACGCGGAGTTCCTGACGGAAATCCAAGCCTACTTGAAGATTGAGGGCTTTCTTCGGAAAAACACCTCCACGCAGCTTGCTAAATACGAGACGATCAAAGAGGCAAAGCGTGTGGAAATGCGGGAGCGCAATCAAAACGCCAAGCTCTACCTGACAGAAGCGCTCAAAGAAGCGACGATCTATGTGAACGGCGATGTTGTCCGAGTGAATGGCAAGGAGGTCAACAGCCGGATCAATGAAGCCATTGGCCGTTTGGTGCAGACGGTCTATCACAAGCTGTCCTACATCGACGCGCCGATGGGCGAGGCGGAGATCCGCAAGATGCTCCATCAGAGCAACCAGCTTTCTCTTGGGCTGGAAGGTGGCACAGAGAGCAATGCCCATGCACTGGATGATGTACAGGGCTTTATCGCCATGAATACGCGCAATCACATGAAAACTTCCATGAAAACGGTGAAGGACCGCTTCATGAAGGCTCCTTATGGCTTTGTGGAAGATGATGTGCATTGGCTGGTGGCGCGTCTGTTCAAGCGCGGCGATCTCGCTTTCACAGTCAATGGTGCTGCGGTCAGCCTGAATAACAAGAGCGAGGAAGAGATCATCGGCTTCATCACCAAAAAAGCGTTTGCGGAAAAGCTCCTGATGGAAGAGCGTGTCCGCGTCAGCGATAAGGACAAAAAGGCTGTCCGGGATGTGATGAAGGAGACCTTCCGCGCCACTACTTCGGCGGAGGACGAAGATGCCATCATGAAGAACTTCCAGCGCTATGCGCAAAACACGATTTATGAGATCGAGCGTCTGGAAGTCCATTACGAGCAGCATCATTATCCGGGCAAGCGTGTTCTGTCCGGTGGGAAGGCTCTGATGCAGTCTGTTGTTCAGATTCAGTCTGCTTTGGACTTCTTTACGACCGTTTCCAAGAAACGGGATGACTTCTTCGACTTCGCGGAAGATTACGAGCCGATCAAGACCTTCTTTAGCGGCGAACAATCTACCATCTTCGCTCGTGCGCTGGATATGCTTGCAATCTATGATGACAGCAAGACCTATATCGTCAACGCCGAGCTGGAAGATATAGTCGCACAGATGCGATCTATTACCCGGCAGGAAAAGCCCTATGCCAACATTCCGAAGCTGCCTGAGCTGCGTGAGCGGTTCATGTCCTGCTATGGCGAAATCTTGCAGCAGGAGTCCGTCCCTGTTCTCGATTCGATTGATCAGGCGTGGAAGCGCGTCTTGGAGGTACTTTCCACCAAGGACTACAACGACCAAAAGCGAACGGCTTACTTTGAGAAGTTCCAAGAAATCCGGGATGGAGCTACCCACTGCAACAATGTCTCTACGCTGAGAAGCTTCGCAGATAAAGCAGATGCACTGAAACGACGGCTTCTTGATGAAATGGCTGATCTTGACTACAAGCGGGAAATTCAAAAGGCCGAAGAAGAAGCCCGCCGTCAGGCAGAGGAAGCCAAACAGAGCGGAAATCCTGCCCCGGAAGCAACCGTTGCCCCTGCGCCGGTGAAAATCCGCAAGACGAAAAATGTTTCCATCAAGATGATGACGGGAACGGCTTCTTGGCGTCTGGAAAGCAAGGAGGACATTGATCGCTACATGGACAGCCTTCGCAAGTCGCTGGAAGCGCAACTGGACGAAGATACGATTGTCAATGTAGAGTTTTAATAGGCAGTATTGGAGGTGCGTATGGGAAATATCACGCTGAGTTTTACTGTTCAAGGTGATAGCGAAGGATATGTCACCTTTGAATGCCCGTATTGTGGATCAGAATTTAAGCTGCAAGCAGGAGAAGTCCAAAGTGATGAAGAACCTGTTTTGGAACTGTTCTGCCCCTACTGCGGACTTGCAAAAGAGAAATCCGCATTCTGGTCAAAAGATGTTCGTGACAAAGCTCGAGCGTTGGCCGAGAACTATATGATTGAAGAGTTGAATAAAGCCTTTGGGAAAATGGCTCGTTCGATCAATCGTCAAAAGAGCATAATAAAAATGACATATAAGCCGTTGAAAAAAGTGTATGTCAAAGAGTTAAAAAATGCGGACACAGCGGAAACGGAGTTCCAATGCACTTGTTGCAATCGAAGGGTTAAAGCGTTGTACTGCGCCGGAGCTTCAAAGATATTTTGTCCTTACTGCGGGGTAGACTTATGAGTGAATACAGAGAATTAAGAACTATCAGCCTCGATTTTCGAAGAATATCCAGCAATCTTCTTTCAAGTGACGATGGAGATGCAGATGTGAATCTCCATCGGCTGATGGATTATATTGAGAAGACGCCATTTATCCATGACCGTGTTCATAGCGTTGTGGATCAAGTCGAATATGATTTTCAGGCTTGTTTTCCGACTCATTCCTCTGAATGGGCAAGCACGAGCATTCCAGTAGATGAAAATTGTCACATCAAAGCAATTTATGACTACATGAGGTACATCGTGGAGACCCCAAATACGAATGTTTTAGGGCAAGCTATGCAATACCTATGGAAAAAGGGCGCAACTTACACGGATATTATTCAGCGTTTTTTGGAAAACACAGTAAAACCCTTGATAAATTTCATCAACGATGAAATTTCCAAGGAGATGATCCTTCTGGAAGATGAGAAGAAGACTGCACCAATGACTCAAAACATCGGGACGGTCAATGGTCCGGTTATCCAGCAAGGCAGCGGTTCTATTACACTCAACACGAAAAACGGCGTATCAGCAACGGACTTAAACTCGCTCATCGAAAAGCTGATTTCGTCACTTCCCGCTATTACTGATACTGCCGCCGAAGAGATTGAAAGCGTTAAGGATGACTTGGAATCCTTGCAAGAACAAATCTATTCTCCTGCCCCGAAAAAGAGCCGGATGCAAAAGGCTTTGGCAGGAATAAAGAAATTTTCCAGTGAGGTTTTATCTAAAGCATCTGTTTCAATAGCAACAAGTGCCATCACCGGAGCAGACTGGACAACATTGATTCAGCAAGCCGAAATGTTCATCGACGGCTTAATGCAATAGGGAGAATCGCCATGAACAAAACAGCCATAAAAAACTTTGCAATCTGGGCGCGGAATAAGCTGATTGCGGATATTCAGTACCGCGCCGGATTGATGGGGATCACAGCCGACGGCATCAAAGACCCGCTGCCGCAGTCTACCGGGACGATGGAGTTCTATGACATCGGAACTTCTGAGCCGTATGCCATCAGCGGCGATGCGATCCCGCAACGCAAGAAGCTGGTTGAGGAGATCCGCAAAAAAGAAAAGGACAGCAACTACGCCACTGCCTACAAGTACATTCTGGAAGAGGTCGCCTACACTTGGTTCAACCGTCTGATCGCCATCCGCTTCATGGAGGTCAACGACTATCTGCCCTCCCACATCCGCGTTCTGTCTTCTGAGAGCGGCAAGATCGAGCCGGATTTGGTGACAACTCCCTTCGACGCGGAGCTGACCTTCACCTCTGCCGAGGAAGAGACTGTCCTGCGCCTGAAAACCGAAAACAAGCTGGACGAGTTGTTCCGGATGCTGTTCATCAAGCAGTGCAATGCCTTGAACGAAATCCTCCCCGCCCTGTTTGAGAAGACCAGCGACTACACCGAACTGCTGCTGAACCTTTCGGTCGTGGATCAGGAAGGTGTCGTGTATCACCTGATTCATGACATTAACGAGGACGATTTCAATATCGAAAAGGGCGGTCAAGTTGAGATCATCGGCTGGCTGTACCAGTATTACAACACCGAGCCGAAGAACGCCGCCTTTGCAAAGAACGGCAAGATTACCAAAGAGGAAATTCCCGCCGTCACACAGCTTTTTACGCCGGACTGGATCGTCCGCTATATGGTCGAAAACAGCCTTGGCCGTATCTTCATCGACAAACGGAAAGAGCAGGGCGTTTTCGCTGACGGTCTTGCCCCGGAAGAAATGACTTGGGATGAAGTCGAGGCAAAGCGCATCGCCAATGAAGAGGAAATTGCTGGGCAGATGGGCTGGAAGTATTATCTGCCGGAAGCCGCCCAGACGCGGGATGTTCGCCAGCGGCTCGATGAAATCCAGAAACAGAGCGAATACAAGGATGTCCGGGACATCAAGGTCATCGATCCCTGCATGGGCAGCGGCCATATTTTGGTGTACGCCTTCGATGTGCTGATGCAGATGTACGAGAACGACGGGTACAGCCAGCGCGACGCGGCACAGTGCATCCTTGAACACAACCTGTTCGGTCTGGACATTGACGAGCGGGCGGCGCAGCTTGCCTATTTTGCTGTGATGATGAAAGCCCGCCAGTATGACCGGCGCATCTTCTCCCGCGGCATCCAGCCCCATGTCTATGCGATTGCCGAGAGCAACGATATTGACACATTCACGCGGAACTACTTTGTGAACAACGACCCGAAGCTGACAGCAGCGCTGGACAGCATCATCAGCGACTTGCGTGACGCAAAGGAATACGGCTCCATTCTGACGGTTGCTCCGGTAGACTTTGCCACCCTATATGCCCGCATGGACGAGGTGCAGAACGACATCAGCCTGTATCGGGAATCTGCCGTGAACATCATTCTGCCGATGATTCGCGTAGCTGAGGTTATGGCGCAGCAGTACGATGTAGTAGTGACAAACCCGCCGTATATGGGCAGTGGTAACATGGATGCCCGTCTCAGCGAGTATGTGAAAAAGCAATACCCGGATAGCAAGAGCGACCTGTTTGCGGTGTTCATCGAACGGTGCGGGCAAATGACCGGCAAAAACCGCTATCAGGCGATGATCACCCAGCACGCTTGGATGTTCCTGTCAAGCTTTGAGAAGCTGCGGGCAAAACTGCTGCTGAAAAATACCGTCAATATGGCGCACCTCGGTCCGCGTGCTTTTGAGGAAATCGGCGGCGAGGTGGTACAGACCACCAGCTTCGTGCTGTGCAACAGCCATATTACGAACTATAAAGGCACATACTGCCGCCTGATTGAACCGACCACCCAGCAGGGCAAGGAGGATATGTTCCTCTCGGGAGAAAATCGTTATCTTATTCAGCAGACTTCTTTCTATAAGATCCCCGGCACACCGATTGCATATTGGATTAGCGACAACCTGTTTGAAGCATTCAACGATAAGCATTTATCCAATTTTGCACAAACGAAGCAAGGTTTTGCTACCGGCGACAATGATAAATTTTTGCGCTTTTGGTATGAGGTATCAAAAGTAAATTCTGTACTATCTTCAATGGCAGTCGAAAACGCAAAATGGTTCCCCTGCAATAAAGGCGGAAGTTATCGAAAATGGTACGGAAACAATATATATGTGGCCAACTGGTACAATGATGGAGCCGAAATGCGAGCATTTTCAGGATCAGTTATTCGTAATCCTCAATTCTATTTCAAAAAGGGATTAACATGGTCTTCTCTCGCAAATCAGTTGTCATTAAGGTTCAGCCCGGAAGGTTATGTTTTTGAGTCGAAAGGTTCAATGTGCTTCGTAAATTATGATAAAAACTTATGGTCCATTTTAGGTTTATTAAACAGTAAAATTGCTGCATTTGCACTGACCGTTTTATCGCCAACACTGGATTTTCACGAGGGACCAATGCTAAAAGTCCCGGTAAAACTACCATTATCACATGAACAAGCTGATAAACTTGTTCAAGAAAACATTAGATTGAGTAAAAGCGATTGGGACTCCTACGAAACATCGTGGGATTTTCAGGGGCATTCCCTTGTCCTTGGAAGACTTCCTGAACCCGTATGGGGAGATGTGCCTGACAAAGTGGCTTTTCAGAACACTTCGCTTTCTTATACTTACCAGATATATTGGAAGAAGACTTGCGAATATAGGTTTGAAAAACTCAAAGCCAACGAGGAAGAACTGAACCGCATCTTCATCGACATCTACGGCTTGCAGAATGAGTTGACCCCGGAGGTGGCGGACAAGGATATTACCGTCCACCGCATTTTTGACACCAAGGACGAGGTGCCAGAATCCATGCAGGGCAGTAGCTATGTCCGCACCAAGCGGGATGAGGTCGTTTCGCTGCTTTCCTACGCCGTGGGCTGTATGTTCGGGCGGTACTCGCTGGACAGACAGGGGCTTGTTTTTGCCGGAGGCAATTTTGATTCTGTATATTGGAAATTCAAAGGACAAGCTGCTCTTAATGAACAGGGCGATCCGATTGACGGCGGATATGCTGGAATATCACTGGCGGATTATCACTACCCCAAATTCCATGATTCAGAAAAATGGGAAGATGCAACTTCGCTTTCCTATGAGCCGGATGCTGATGGTATTATCCCCATCACCGACGAAGAGTATCTTGAAGACGATATTGTCTCCTGTCTGTGTGACTGGCTGAAAGCCGTCTACGGAGCAGACACGCTGGAAGAAAATCTGGACTTCATCGCCGTGGCGCTGGGCGGCAAAGGCAACAGCAGTCGGGAGATCATCCGCAGCTATTTCCTCAAAGACTTCTTCAAAGACCACTGCAAAACCTACCAGAAGCGCCCGATTTACTGGCTGTTCGACAGCGGCAAGCAGAACGGCTTCAAGGCGCTGATCTATCTCCACCGCTACACGCCGGACACCATTGGCAACCTCCGCGTGGATTACCTCCACAAGATGCAGCGGGTCTATGAGTCCGAAATCAGCCGTATGCAGGACATGATCGACCACAGCACCAACGCCCGCGAGGTGGCGGCTTCCACCAAGCGCAAAGAAAAGCTCCAAAAGCAGCTCAAGGAGTGCCGGGACTACGACGAGATGATCGCCCACCTCGCCCTGAGCCGCATCGTGCTGGACTTGGATGACGGCGTGAAGGTCAACTACGAAAAAATTCAAACCGCCAGCGACGGAAAGAAATACGCCGTTTTGGCAAAGATATAAGAACAGGTAACACAAGATTGTGAAGGAGGTGGTCGAGATGACCGCAGAAGAGATTTTCGCCGGTGAATCCGAGAATATAGAGTTCAAGAGCGAGATTCCCGCCAAAAGCGAAAAATACATGAAGACCGTGGTGGCCTTTGCCAACGGCAAGGGCGGCAAGCTGGTCTTCGGTGTGGAGAACAGCACATGGGCTGTCACCGGCTTTTCCAAAGAGGAAGTCTTTCAGAAGATGGACGCAATCACCAACGCCATTTTCGATAGCTGCGAACCCAAGATCACCCCGAACATCGCGGTGCAGGAAATCGACGGGAAGGCAATTATCGTTGTTGAAATTATCCCCGGTATGCAGCGTCCCTACTATATCAAGAGTCAGGGCATCATGGAAGGCACCTATATCCGTGTAGCTGGTACGACCCGCCATGCGGAGCGCTACCGTGTGCAGGAGCTTATCATGGAAGGGACAAACCGCTCCTTTGACCAGATGGAGCGGGAACAGACTGTTTCTGAGGAAGAGATTGCGGCCTTCTGTGAAAAGATGCGCCAACACGCCCTCAAGCTGGCCGAGACAGACACGGCACGGGAGCGGATTCAGAAGGTCAGCAAAAATCAGTTACTTTCATGGAAATTGCTGGTGGAGCACGATGGAGTCTATCACCCTACCAATGGGTATTTGCTGCTGAACGGCGACACGGCTGAGTTCCCCGATGCCGCCATCCAGTGCGCGGTATTCAAGGGGACCGTCCGGGATATTTTCATCACCCGCAAGGAATTTACCGGCGCGATATACGAGCAGATCGAGGATGCCTACAACTTCGTGTTGCAGCACATCGACCTCGGCTCCCGCATCGAGGGCATCGCTCGTCAGGACTATTACGAGCTGCCGGTGAAGACCATCCGTGAGATGATCTCGAATGCTGTCTGCCACAGGAGCTACCTGACGCCGGGTAAAATCCAAGTAGCGCTCTTTGACGACCGGCTGGAGGTCACCTCCCCCGGTATGCTGGACAGCGAAATCACCATTGAAAAAATGAAGTCCGGCCTCTCGAAGATCCGCAACCGTGGCATTGCAGCCGCCTTTTCCTACATGAACATCGTGGAGGCATGGGGCAGCGGAATCCCGAAAATGTTCCGGGAAGCAAAGGAATATGGCCTTCGTGAGCCGGAACTGATCGACATGGGCAGCGATTTCCGCATCAATCTGTATCGAAAAGATGCGGCTACCGATCAGAATGGTGTCATTGATCCCAAAGAGCGTGACACCGATGATACCAATGACACCAAAGTTGAACCCAATGATACCAATGAGGAAGCGATTCTGCGCATCCTCCGAACCGATCCAAAAGCGACGCAGAAGGATGTTGTAGAAATGCTGGGGATTTCCCTCGCCACTGTGAAGCGGCTCATGAATAGCCTTCAAAAAGCTGGTAAAATCAAACGCAAAGGCTCCAACCGGAGCGGGTCATGGGTAGTCATAGACCAGAAGGAGTAAAGCGGCATGGCAGAAATGAACATCAAACAAATCATAGACCGGCTGAATGCTGAGTTTACCGGCGATACCCGTAAGCTCGTCTTTTGGTACGACGATAACGGCGAGTTTGTAGAGGATATGCAGAATGTAGAGCTGAACAATGCCAAAGTCTACTTCTTGCAGCCGGACAATCAGTTTGCCACCAAGCTTTTTCTGGAACGGCAGGACACCACCACAAACTACCTCATCTATGCCCCCTTCCCCAAGCCGGATGTGCGTGACAACCATTTAGAAGACACGCTGCTCTACTCCAAACGCTTCTTTGCCGACCGCGCTTCGCTGCTCTCGGTGGATCTGGGCATTGACGAGAAGTACAAGCCCATCATTGAAAAGCACATCATGTTCTTTGCCAACAAGGAGCGGACGCAGCGCTTCTATGACCTTGAAATCGAAAACTTCAACGAAGAGAACATCATCACGGGGCTTCTCTCTGCCATTTGCCGCACCCGTACCTGTTCCTTTGAAGAAGTGATCCGGGTCATGCTGACAGACGGCGAGCTTGCAGACAACAAGTTCCTGTCTGAGGTAGATAAATTCGGCCTACTGGATGATTTCTGGAAGCTCTGCGAGCAGCATTTCGGCTATACCGATGTCAAGCCAACGCTGGAAAAGCTGGTAGTGACCATGTTTGTCACCTACACTGCCAAATATGTAGGGAGTGAACTTCCGAAGCCGTGGAAGGCGTTCCTCTCCTACAAGGCTGGGAATATCATCGCCTTTATGGACAACCTGATGAACAACATCCTGTACTGTGGGCGGTATGATGAGCTTTCCGCTCATGTGGCCTCCGGCCTGAATGTCCAGAAAGCCTTCTCCGATTATTCGCCCGATGACTTGGTAAACTGCGATACCTTCCTTGCCATCGACCAGATCCTTATCAAGTGGATTGTGGATCGCCTTTTGGCCGAAGATGTGGGTGCAGCACTTGACGGCCTGACTATCCCGCAAATCTGCGAAAAGCGGAGCAAAATGCACTTTGGCGAGAAAACCGGGGGCTGCTATCAGATGCTTGACAGCGCCTATCAGATCATTCAGGCTGGAAATTACCGGTGCCCGGACAGCTTCAAAGAGATTCTGCGCCAGTATCAGGAGGCGGACTTCCGGCTGGACTACGAATATCGCCGGTTCTACTCCGCTTATGATCAGCTTGAAGAAACGGTTAGCTTAGAGCCGCTGCGCGATTTGGTGGAAAACATCTACACCAACGAGTATCTGGAAACGCTGCTTTCCAAGTGGAATGCCGCCATTCAGGAGCCGGACGCATTTATGGCACTGCCCTTGCAGCGGGACTTCTATGCCCGCAATTTGAAGAATGCCAAGGAGCGCACGGTAGTCATCATCTCGGATGCCATGCGCTATGAGGTGGGCAAAGAATTGTTCCGACGGATGCAGGATGATCCCAAATGCATGGCGAAACTGGAAGTACAGCTCAGTGTTATGCCGTCCTATACCCGTCTTGGTATGGCGGCGCTGCTTCCTCACACGGAACTGACGATGACCGACGATTTCAAAGTGTTGATCGACGGCCTTCCCTGCGAAAACCTTGCCGAACGGGAAGCGGTTTTGCAGAAGTACAGTCCTGACAGCGTTTGCGTCCAGTTTGACAGTATCAAGTCCCTCAAGGTTGCCGATCTGCGCAGTATCTTCACCGGAAAACAGGTCGTGTATGTGTACCACAATCAGATTGATGCCCGTGGAGACAAGCCCAATACCGAAGATGAGGTGTTTGTGGCTTGTCAGGAGGCAATCACAGAGATTATCGACCTGATTCGCCGCATTTCTACCAGCGCGAATACATACCGGTTTATCGTCACCGCTGATCACGGCTTTATCTATAAGCGGGATAAAATCGCAGAGAGCGACAAGATTGATGGGATCAAGGGCAAGACTTCCTTTATCAACCGGCGCTTTGTGGTCGCACCGGAACCCGTTTCGGGAGATGGCATCGCCAGCATGGAGATGAGCAAAATCCTTCGCAGTGCCGACACCAAATGGGTATCTTACCCGATCAGCGACGATGTATTCAAGGTGGCTGGCGGCGGGCAGAACTATGTACATGGCGGCTCATCCCCGCAGGAAATGCTTGTGCCTGTCCTCGCCCTCAAGATGGAACGAGGTCACATGGAGACGCGGAGCGCGGGAATTGCGCTGGTAAGCATGGTGCGAAAAATCACCAATAAGATCACCATACTGGATTTCATTCAGTCTCAGCCGGTCAGCGATGTGGTCAAGGCTGCTTCTTATCGGTTGTTCTTTATCTCCGATGATAACGAGCGGATTTCCAATGAGAATAGCTGCATCGCGGACAGCCGGGAACAAGATGCTGCCAAACGCATCTTCCGTATGAAATTCCAGTTCAAAGACAAGAAGTACGACAAAGACAAACAGTATTTCTTTGTAATATACGATGATGCAACAGGGCTTGAGGTGTTCCGGCATCCTGTCATCATGGACATGGCATTTGCCGATGACTATGGCTTCGGCTTTTAAGGGGACCCTAAGTGACAGGAGGCGATTCAAATGGTTGATATGACAGAAAATGAGGATAGAAGAGCTGTCATCAAATCGAAATTGCGGCAAAATTTCGATGGGAAGATTGTGCGCAAGGATTTGACCAAGAAAATCAAGGAAGGCGCAAATGTGCCTGTCTATGTCCTTGAGTTCCTGCTGGGACAGTATTGCAGCTCGGATGACCCTGATATTATTGAAGAGGGCGTAGAGAATGTAAAACGCATTCTTGCGGATAATTTCGTCCGCCCCGATGAGGCGCAGAAGATTCTCTCTGTGCTTCGTCAGCGTGGCAGCTACACCGTGATTGATAAAATCACAGTGAACTTGAACATCAAGCGGGATTTCTATGAAGCGGAGTTTTCTAACCTCGGACTCAAAAACCTTCCCATAGATGAGGAATACCCCGCCAAATTTGACCGTCTGCTCTGCGGCGGTATCTGGTGCATCGTACAACTGGACTATGAGTACATGGAAGAAGATCGGAACGGAACGCCGATCAGCATCCGAAAGCTCACGCCGATCCAAATGCCTCATGTGGACATTGAAGAACTGAAACAGGGGCGCAAAGCATTTACGCAGGATGAATGGATGGATGTGCTGCTGCGCTCCATCGGCATGGAGCCGGACACACTGACTTACCGTGAAAAGTGGCTGCTCCTGATCCGCATGATCCCTCTCGTGGAGAATAACTTCAACCTCTGCGAGCTGGGTCCGAGAAGCACGGGAAAATCCCATCTCTACAAAGAGATTTCCCCGAATAGCATTCTCGTTTCCGGCGGGCAGACAACGGTAGCCAATCTGTTTTATAACATGGGGCGTAAAACGGTCGGCCTTGTGGGCTTATGGGACTGCGTTGCCTTTGACGAGGTTGCCGGAATCCATTTCAAGGACAAAGACGGTATTCAGATCATGAAGGACTACATGGCTTCCGGTTCTTTCGCCCGTGGGAAAGAAGAAAAGGCAGCGAGCGCGTCAATGGTCTTTGTAGGCAACATCAATCAGAGCGTAGATGTGCTTCTGAAAACATCCAGCCTCTTTGACCCATTTCCCCCTGAGATGGGTACCGATACGGCCTTTCTCGACCGGATTCACTGCTATCTGCCCGGCTGGGAAATTCCGAAGTTCCGCCCGGAACATTTCACGGATGACTACGGCTTTATCACAGATTACTTGGCAGAGTTCATCCGGGAACTGCGCAAGGAACAGTACGGCGACGCGCTGGATAAGTATTTCCGCTTAGGTTCCAACCTCAATCAGCGTGATACCATAGCCGTTCGGAAGATGGTCGATGGGCTTTTGAAGCTCATCTATCCTGACGGTGAGTTCACGAAAGAACAACTGGGAGAGATTTTGAAGCTTGCCCTTGAGATGCGCCGTCGAGTGAAAGAACAACTGAAAAAGCTGGGCGGCATGGAATTTTATGATGTCAACTTCTCCTACATCGACAAAGACAGTTTTAAGGAATGTTATGTCTCTGTGCCGGAACAGGGCGGCGGAAAACTTATCCCCGAAGGGATGTGCAACCCCGGTCAGGTCTATACTGTTTCGCAGGGGAAATCCGGCATGATCGGTGTGTTCCGTCTGGAATCTCAGATGCTTCCCGGCAACGGCAAGTTTGAACGCACCGGTATCGGTTCTGACCGTGAAGCAAGAGAAGCTACAAATACCGCTTTCAACTTTCTCAAAGCAAATGCAGGACACATAAGCGGAACGATCAGCACCACAACAAAGGACTATATCGTCAACTATCAGGATTTGCAGGGCATCGGTATGACCAGTAAGCTTGCCCTTCCGACGCTGATCGCACTGGCTTCTATTGCTCTGAACAAGCCTACTGTCAGCAGCTTAGCAGTGCTGGGAGAAATCAGCATCGCTGGTACGATGATCAAAGTGGATGAGCTGGCAAACTCCCTGCAAGTGTGCCTTGACAGTGGGGCGAAGAAAGTATTACTGCCTATTACATCAGCCGCAGACCTTGGTACTGTACCCTCAGAACTGATCGGGTGCTTTAACCTCATCTTTTATCAGAGTGCAGAGGATGCGGTATTCAAAGCACTGGGCGTAGAATAAAAGACAAAAAAAGAGCCTCAGCCGACACCCGCAAGGGCATCGACCGAGGCTCTTCGCTTTCGATAGAAATTCGACCTTTATTCTGACATTTCTGGCGTTTTGAGCTTAGACAGGAAAACATACGGGGCAATGCTTCATCTCTGCTCAGAGGGCAGGAAATCAGCGATTCTCAACCTTTATCCCGACATATTTTGGCTTTGTCCAGAGCGCTTGGAAAAGTAATGCGGACAGGCAAGGATAACAGCGCGGAAGCTCTGCTTACAGGGATGAATGCAGCGGCGGCACAGGTCATTGTATTTGCGCCGACCGTCGCTGCCTAAAAAGAAACTCCATTCGAGCTTCCATTTCTTACTCCGGCTCATAACTCACGCTCGCTTTTCTTCTCCTTGTGGGGAGAAGGCTTATCCGTTTGCTGGGCTGTTTTGGCGGATTTCAGCCGATCCATGATAGAAGTTTTCCCGCCCTTCTCGCTCGCTTTGTCTTCCTTCGGACCGTTATTGATGATCCCGTCAATCATGCCATAGTCATCCTCAAGCGACATTTCAGCGGCTTTGAGCGGATTCTGCTTTTCCAGCTCGGCTACCCAATCCGCTTTCTCCACACCGAAGATACCGCCTTTGGCGGCGTGTTCCTTGATCTCCTTGGCGTCCAGAACCAGCCCCTCGGTATCGTCGCCGTACAGCCGGTAAATCTGGCACGACTTCATAACCTCAGCCGCAGCCTCTTCCCGCATGGGCAGCATCCCGCCCCATTTGTAGCCGTACTGCTTCATATCCTCGATGCTGATGCTGTCATCCGGCATCTTCTCGACCGGCATGACCTCCTGACGGAGCAGATTGACTGCGGTATCGTCGAATCCGTCATAGATATGGGACAGCACCAGCTCGCCGCGCTCATCGACAATGATGCAGGAGGCATCGTCCCCAAAGGTATCATGCTCCATGAGCCAGAAGGTGTGACCATCAATCTCTTTGTGGTCAACCGTGTGCCATGTGCCGATATGACCATCCACCGCCATACCGGAGGTGTTCTCGTTGATAATGGAGCTTTTCTCTTCAAGAACAGTCTGTTTCTGCTGTTCTTCGGAAATCATCGGGATTGCCACGATCCTGTCTCCGATTTTGGCAAACTGCTCCGGCATTTTGAACTCAGTCATAAACTGCCGCAACAGATCCGGCGAAAGCGAGCCGAAGCTGTCATCCGTCAGCCCTGTGACAAGGAAGGTACCGGCAACAATGTCATAGATTTCACCGCTGTCATCCCGCAGAGCGCGGTTGAGAGGCAGCCCATTCATCTTGCCTTCTTCGTTGCAGACAATGGCAACCGGCTCTTCAAAGGGATAGACCGCCTCAATGTCCCCGCCAACCTCATGCTGTAAGGACTCAAGGCTGGAAGGGATTTCTTTCACATAGGGCTTCTTGTCCGGCTCAACCACCAGCACAGTGATCGTGCTTGGCGGCTCCAATTCCTCGCCGCTTCCGGTGACACGGTACTCATCGGGAATATCCTCAAGCGTACCGTCAAAGTAGCGGTTCCAGCTATCGCCGGTAGGACGGATGTACCCGGCGTCGGTCAGAGTGCCGCTTTCATTGATTGCGCAGTCTTCACCGTACCGCTCAAAGTCAATGTAATCCACAAAGCTGCCGAACTTGTTGTCGATGTTGTAGCCACCCTCAAAGAAGTAGTAACGACCGAGATCGTCATAGTCCTTGATGTCGGGGATAAAATCATAGTTGTCGAGATTGTAGGTCAGGTTGATCAGATCGTCGAGGTCATTCACTTCATCGCAGCCGCTATCCATGATTGCCACGAAATGCTCAAGCTCAGAGCGGGACATCTCATCCAGCCGCGCGGCGAGGTAGTTGAGCTTATCGAGGTTTTCGTATTCGCCAAGGAGATTGCTGACTCCATGAATGGAGCAGTCATAATCCGTGATAAACCATTCCTCATAGACCTGACCGAACTCGTCCTTTGAGCCGATGCCGATCCGCTCGAAGACCTTCTTCATTTCCTCTTCGGTGGTCGGAAAATGAACCCACTCACCGACAAGCTCGCCTTCGTTGTACTTGCCGAGATTGGTCACAAAGGCTTCAAAACTGCCATCTAATACGGGCATAGGCATCCTCCTTTCAATCGTCCATCATGCTGTCCGGCGTGATGTAGAGCTGGGCAAACGCCTCGTCGGTGATACCCTCAAGCTTCCGAACGGTATGAAAAAGCAGCTCCGCCATCTCATCGTCCAGCTCATTGATGGGCAGCGACTTCATCTCTGCAATCAGCCTCTTGCGGCTGGAAGTGTCGAAACAGCACATCAGATTCGTCTCTTCCACAGTAAAAAACATAATCACATCTCCATTTCTTTTGATTTCGGTTTCTTTATTTGCTCAGGCTTTTTAGAGCCTTTATCCGGCGCACTCTTGGCGTGTTCTTTGAGCTTTGCGAGGACAGAAGTCTTCTTCTGAGAGGTATGCTCTCTGCGATCCACTGCTTTCCAGAGGTTTTCTGCCGGAGCATCCTCCACATAGGAACGGACAATAGACATACGCTCACGGAATGGAACGGGATTCTTCCTGTCCGTGATGTCAGTCAGGCTGACTTCTTCATTTGGAAAATCCACTTTGTCAACGCGGACGGTTTTGCCGTCCATATCCATCACCATGCCGATAGGGATGTAATCCTCGGCGAGAAGGTGTTTGACGGTTTCCTGTCTGCCGTCTTCACCGGGCTGCGTAACAAGGACATCGTTGCCTCGCCCCCACAGCGTCTTAGCCTTGGCGACCCACTGATCTTCCCGAAAGCCGGTCACGGCAACCTGTCCGCCGCCTTCTAACTCTTTCATCAGGAGCTTTGTGCCGAGCGCGGGCGCTGCCTTCTTCGCATCTTCGCCGTAAATCTCGAAGTAGCCGTTCTGGGCAAAGCAGACAATCGCTTCGGGATGGGCTTCCTTGACGGCGTTGTAGGCGGTCTGCGCTTCAAGAGGCAATATGCCAAGCTTTTCGGTCACGCCATGCTGGACGGCAAGCTTGTGAATGTGATCATCAATACTGCCGGCTTTCGCATGGTAGCTCGTTTTGAAGCGTTCACGGCGGAGGATCATGTCAAGCTCAGTCGCATTCTCAGGCAGATAACTCACCGACACAACCTCGCCGTGCTCTTCTTCCAGCGGGATCGCTTCGCGCCGGTAGCTGCGGAAAGGCAGATAAAAGGTGGCATCGTCCTTAAAGGAGACTGCCACTGTCTCAACCGGAACGGTGAGCTTTTGCATCCTCTCCACATGGGCGGCATAGTCCAGCTCAATGAGGTCGCCTCTGACGGTATCTCCCTCTACGCTTTTGATCTCAACCGCGTAGGCAAGTATGGGATCGCGGGTTTGCTCATGGTAAAACTCCCACACTTTGTTTTCGTAGGAATCCTCCACATAGACTTCGCGCTCAGGCAGGAGGTAAGTGCCGTTCGGACGGGACATCCAGAGAAGGTGCTTGTCCTCGGAGGATTGGGAAGCGGCAAGACTGTGAAGCAGCCCGGCGTCCAGCTCAAAATCCTCCTTGTAGTTCTGGGTGTGGATGTCCATAATCCGGCGAAGGGCATCCACAAGATCGATGTTTTCAAACTTCATAGGCATCACTCCAAACCGACATCGTGGGACTTCTGCTTAACCGGCGTTTTCCGCTCAGGCTGGCTCTTTACCGCAGCACGGAGCTGTTCCCGGATAGAAGGCTTTTCCCGCGCTGCTTCCTGAGTCTTCTCTTTTCCGATATATTCAAGCGTCGGTGTCAGCTCTCGATAGCAGCCTTGCACCTTCTTGGCAGAATGGCGGCGGTGAATGGCGAACATCGGCTCGCCATCCCGGGTAACGGTGTTGCCCTCAATCCTGACCTTGTACTCCACCATCACCTTGAAGGACTGATTGGACGAGCGGTAGGTAGACAGCATCCCGTCGTTGCGACCGGCGATCTGCGCTTTGAGCGTGTCCATGACGGCTTCCTTAATTTTCTTTTCCTCCGGTGTGAGGCGATGCTTCACCGGTGCCGCCTGTTCCGGCTCTTTGGGAGCCGGAGTTTCGGGACCTTCCTCCGGGACAGCCGTTTTGCTCTGTTCAGCCGGTGTCTGCTCCTGCGCCTTACCGATAGCGGTCTGCCGGACGAACTCTTCGGTGAAAAGACTGACAAGCCCCGGATTTACACTGTCAATAATGAGTTGAGTTGCATGATCCGGGCTGGCATCCATGCCCTTTGCCCATTCCTTGCAATCACGGGAGATACGCCCGTCATGGTCTTTCTGCTGGATGGTATTCGCAAGGACATAAGCGACGCGCTCAGGCGAGAATTTCTCAAGGATGCTCTTAACGGCGGACTCCGCCGCAAGGCGGTTGTTGCCGTAGTAGTCGTTGATGGTCTGCTCAATCGCCTCTTTACAGTCCATGTTCGCTTGCATCGAAGTACGGTAAGCACTCAGCTCACCAGCTTCAAAGGCATACATCGCAGCTTCCCGATAAACCGGAATCGCCGCATCCCGCAGCGGCGTAGGGGCTTCCTGTTCTTTCACGGCAAGCCGCTCTTTGAGCTTTTCATCAATACCGGTGATCATCTCAGCCGCCGTTTTGCGGATGGTTTCCAGCGAGCCTTTCAGCTCCTTTGTCTCCTTGTCGGAGGACCAACCGGCGATATAGCCGAAAGAATAATCAGAGGTTTCAATGCCGTACCGCTGGCAGACGGTATAGGCGACGCTTTCTGCCTCGACCTCCTTAGTGCGCCGGTCTTTCTTGTCTTCGGGAGCGACCTTTTCGCCCGGAGTGACGGCATGGAGCTTGGCATGGGCAATCTCATGGATCGCCGTCTTGATGGTCTGGATTTCACTCATGCCCTCCTGAATGGCAATGCGGTTTTCTACATGAGAGAAGTAGCCTTTTGCGCCATCGGTGATGTTTTCAAAGGCAATGGGGACCGGAGACAGCTCTTTGAGAGCATCAAAAAAGGCGGCGTAGTTTTCCACGCTGCCTGTCAGCTCGTCCACGGCAATATCGGGAAGCTCTTTGCCATCCGTCTGGGACACATCGAACACGCTCACCACCTTGAAGGCGGGACGGGTCACTTCAACCGTCTCGGTGACCGGCTTGCCGTCCTTGTCGAGAACGGGCTTCTGCGTTGCCGGGTCGAGTTTTTCCCGCTCTTCCTGCACCTTGTAGGGCGCAGGAGCAAGGATTTTGATGCCCTTTTCGCCCTTCATCACATGGCGGTCGAAGTTGCGCTGCCATGCCGTGTAACCGGCGATCAGCGTTGCATCCGGCTTCTGCATGGCGATGAGAAGCGTATTGTTAAACGAGTAGTTGTAGAACTTGGACATCGTTTTCAGATACTCTTTGAAGCGTTCGGATTCAAACAGCTCCTTGAGTCCCTGTTCCAGCTTATCGGTAATTTCCCGGACTTGCTGGGCGTTTCTGTTTTCAGCCATTTCTAACCTCCAATCTTACTGATTTGAAATAGAAAACTCCGGCTGAGATTTGCCCGAAAGACGGGCTTTGATCTCAGACGGAGTTTCCGTTCTGGTCAATCTGAGATGATACAAATTATCTGTATGTTCCCATTCAATCAACTTCTCAAATAAGTCTGGGTGACGGTTGACCATGTGGGAAAGCTCAGAAGTTGATGCGTTCGGGCAGAACCAACAACCGTTGCGTTTGGAATGTTGGTAACAGGGCGAGAGCATATCGTATTTCTCGCACAGCCGCCAAGCATCCGCTTCCGTCATGCCATACTTTGCAAGAAGGCTGATGTCCTTCTCCTTATTCAGTCTGGCAAGACGCTTTGGCTCGTCCAATGCAATACCTACATAGCTGCGGGTGTCATCAGGTTGAGCCTTGTGGTACTTGCGGAGTGGAGGCATTTTACAGTCCCGATTTACCGCGCACTTTCCCGGCCAGACAAAACCTCGGAGCAGCCCTTCATAAGGTCCTCTTGTGATAATGTGATGGAACACATCATCGTAAGTTTTGTCACTTCGCAGAACCGTGAATTTGCATCCGAGTTCATTTTCAACGAACGGTTTGAGCTTTTGGTGGATAAAGTCCCGATGCTCCGGGACTTCTCCACTGATCTCCTGATCGAACATCACCTCACTGTAAATGACCTCATCCAACGGCTCGTTTTTCTCCGCAGCAAGGAGAATGGTTGCTACGCTGTCCTTGCCTCCGCTGCATGAGGCAATGTATCGCGGGCGCGTCATCGGTCAAACTCCATCTTGAAGCTGACATACTTGCCGCCGGTATCGTCTAACCGGATCACCGCGTCATAAAGCTGCGGGCGTTTCGGCGTATAAAGCCCGGTCACTCTGCACCAACCCTTGTCCAGCAGTTCGGCGGCGATCTTCTTGGTCAGCTTCTTTTTCTTGCTCGTAAAGAACTTATTGTCCTCCCACATACAGAAGGAACATTCCCTGTTGGAGCAATAGTAATTTCCCTTTCCCACATAGACCGGCGAGCCGCAGCGCGGACACTTCCCGATGGACTCTCTGCCGGTATCGAAGCGGTTTGCCTCGGCGTCAGAGAGGAATGGATAGGCTTTGACCAACTCGGAGGTCATCCCCACAATGCCGGAAAGGAACTTGTCCGCATCCGCATTGCCGCGCTCGATCTGCATCAGAGTATTTTCCCATTCCGCCGTCATGGAGGGAGAAGTGATCTGCTCCGGCAGGACGCACACGAGATTGTTGCCGTCCTTTGTCGGCACAAGGGATTTGCCCTTGCGCTCAACAAAGCCGCCTTTGACCAGCTTTTCGATAATACCGGCGCGGGTGGCGGGAGTGCCAAGCCCTTTCTTCTCAGTATCATCGTCGAACTCAGCGTTTCCCGCAGTCTCCATCGCAGACAGGAGGGAGTCTTCGGTGTAGGGCTTCGGCGGGGATGTATAGTGCTCGGTTACGCTGGCCGAAACAGAAGAGAAAATATCATTCTCATTCAGGGTAGGCAGCGAGCGCTCCGGCTCATCCTTTTCCTTGCTCTTGAGTGTTTCCTTGAAGCGGCGCTCAACTGCTTTCCATCCATCCTGCACAACCGTTTTGCCCTTTGCCTTGAACTCATAGCCCTCACAGGTGAGCGTGACCGAAGTCTCATCGTAAGTGTGCTTCTCACCGGTAGCGCACAGAAGACGCATGGCGACAAGCCGGATGATTTTCTGCTCCGACTCCGGCAGCTCGGCGAGATCCTGCTTTTCAAGCTGGGCGGTGGGGATGATAGCGTGATGGTCAGTGACTTTGGCGTTGTTGGTAATTCGCCCGATGTCCGGCTCATGGGCGATGCCTTCAAAGAGCGGCAGCTTACGGCAGACAATGCCGATCACCTGACGGGCAGTGCCCTCCATGTCCTCGGTGATGAACTGGCTGTCCGTCCGGGGATAGGTCAACATCTTTTTCTCATAGAGGGACTGCACCGGATCGAGCGTCTGCTGGGCGGTAAAGCCGTAGTAACGGTTGGCTTCCCGCTGCAAAGTGGTTAGATCATAGAGCTTCGGCGGGTTGACGGTCTTTGTCTCCTTCTTGAGAGAAGAAACGACGGCTTGCTTTTTATCGCAAGCCGCCGCAATCGCCTTCGCCTCGTCTTCGGTTTTGACCTTTTCCAGGTCCGCCGTCAGGTTGTCTTTACCGATATGGACATTGAAGTATTTCTCCTTGTGGAAGGTGGAGATTTTGCCTTCACGCTCCACCAGCATTGCCAGCGTAGGCGTTTGGACGCGCCCGACCACCAGCTTTTTATGATAGAGTGTCGAGAACAGCCTTGTACCGTTGATGCCGACAATCCAATCTGCCTTGGAACGGGCAAGCGCGGCTTCGTAGAGCCGGTCATAGTCGCCGCTGTCTCGCAGATGGGCAAAGCCCTCTCGGATTGCGCTGTCTTCCAACGAGCTGATCCACAGGCGCTTGAAAGGCTTCGTGCAACCGGCTTTCTTGTAGACCAACCGGAAAATCAGCTCGCCCTCGCGTCCTGCATCGGTGGCGCAGACAAGCTCGGTCACACGCTTATCACGCATAAGGTCACGCAGCACCTTGAACTGCTTCTGCTTGTCCTTCGGGACTTCAAACAGCCATTCCTCCGGGACAATGGGGAGATCGCTGTACCGCCACTTGGCAAAGCGCTCATCGTAGGAGCTTGCGTCCGCAAGCCCCACAAGATGACCAACGCACCATGAGACAATGTAGTTGTTTCCTTCGAGATAACCGTCCTTACGGGAGGAAGCGCCCAGCACCTTCCCGATAGCGGCTCCAACACTTGGTTTTTCCGCAATCACTAAGATCAAATCGTTTCCTCCGTTTCTCTGGTCTCAGCCTCGTCATCCTCATCATCTGCAATGACAGGCTCTTCGTCCTCGTTGATATACGGCTCTTCCTCATAACCCTCGTCATCGAAGAAATCCAGATCCTCGTCCTTCTGCTTCTTGCCGCGCACGAACTTGAAGTAGTAATATGCACCACCGCCGATGCCGACCAGCGCGATGATGCCGATGATCAGGGCAATGTTCGGGGAAGCGTTTTCCGGCTCTTCGGGCACCTCGGTTTCCTCGCCCTCGACCGGCTCTTCCGGCTCAGGTACAGCGCCGGTACACTCGCTCATGTTTGTTTTGCAGACTGGGCATTCCGTATTGACAGCTCCGGCCTCGCAGCGGGTATCGCAGTTACAGGTAGTAAGCGAAGATGCCGTTTCCTCATCCAACAGGGCAAGCAGATCGGCCTCGTCCACCATGTTGAGGAAATAGGTCTGGTACTGTTCCTCTTCCTCGTTGATGGGCGCATCGTAATCGATCACGACATAGAAGGTGTTGCCGGTCTTGGTCTGCACCGTGATGAACTGCTTATTCGTCGCCTTGTCATAGAGCAGATCGCGGGTATAAGCGTTGCCTTCACCTTCAATCGGCTCGCCCTCATACGGTTCAGGCTCTTCGGGTGCTGCGGTTTCCGGTGTTGCCTCGGGCTGGGTCGCCTCCGTGACCGGAAGCTCCTGCTCGGTATCATCCGCATAGGCGAATGCGGGTACAGTGAACGAGATACAAAGCGTGAAGCACAGTGCAAGTGCCGCCAGAAGGCGGATTCCTTTTCTCTTAGTCATTGTCCGTCACCTCCTGCTGGGTAGTGGTAGGCTTTTCCGCCTTGCTGTCCTTCATCGCGGCAAGGAAGGACATGATCTGATCCTTGTCCATGACCATCGCACGGACGGTGTTGACGATTTCAAGGTTTTCCAGCTCGGTTTTCTTGTCGTACAGCTCCTTGAGCTGCCCCTGCAGGTCCTCGACCTTCTTCTCGGTTTTGGCGATTTCCGCGCAGACCTTCTGATATTTCGGGTTCATAAAAACGCTCCTTTCGGTTAGTAGTTGGGTCTTCCAAAGGCGTAAAAGTGAGACTGCCAGTAGGAAGTGTTGATGGATGTGTACTGGATGGGATCGCCGCAGTGCAACATCACATTGTCGCCCACATAGATGCCCACATGGGACACGCCCGGCGTGTCATAAGTGCCGACAAAGAAGACGAGATCCCCCGGCTTCACATCGGCGCTGGAAACAGGCGAACAGACATTGTAAAGCCCCTGCGCACCCAGCCGCCCGGTGTTGACAAGTCCGCTGTTTGTGAGAACATAACTGACGAATCCCGAACAGTCAAAGGAAGTGGACGGATTTGAGCCGCCCCAAACATACGGGTAGCCGAGATATTTTTCTGCCTCTGCGATGAGAGTTGCGAACTTCTCGTCCGTCAGATACTCCGCATTGACCGTGTAGTCATCGGGTGGGTTTTCAATGTACTTGTCCACATAGCCGGAGCCGGGGAACAAATCCTCGCGGTTGCCCAGCGTTGACATATAGGCTGAGTACATGGAGAGCTGGTCTTCATTCATGATGTAGACCGGCAAATGGGAGAGGTCAAAGTTTTCCAGCGTAACGGTACAGATGTAGTAGTTGTATGGGACTTCGACCTCATAAGTGTAAGTTTCCGTGCTGGTTTCACCGGTTTCTGGATCGGTGACAGTCGTTGTCCCGGTACGGGTCTCTGTCCGGTAGCGTACCTCAACCTCCACATCCTCAGTGAGGATATATTGCTGGTCAAAGAGCGTTTGAAGAAGTCCCTGAACTTCGTCCAGTGTGAACTCTCCCTCATTGAAGGCAGATAGAATGGAGATCAGCACATAGGGATCGTGCTCAATCGCGTCAAGGTCAAAGTGGTACTCGTCGTAGTTGTGTGTGCTTTCGTAGTTATCCAGATACGATTGCAGCTCCGCCTCCATCTGACAATACTGCGCCTCCGCGCCGGTCATGGCATCGTCCTCACTGAGGTAGGAAGTGGCGATGACAGACGAGGTAGTAGAGGTGAACATTGCCGTGCAGGAGCTAATCCCGGCAGACAATAGGATCAGGATCATCAAGCCCACGCCCAGCCACGCAAAGACTTTTTTGTTCTTGGAGATAAAGTCCTTGACCTTATCCGATGCTTTTTCACGGACGGTTTTGCCGGTGGACTTGGTTGCGGTGGAGGCCGTTTGCGCCCCGGCCTTGCGAGCCGCAGCGTATTCCTTCTTGATGTGCTGCTTCTGGTAGTGCTTATTCATATTGGCACGGGAAGTCTTCATCTCAGGATTTTCGGCGACCGTCTTCTCAAAATGGAGCTTCCGGTCAGCGGCCTCGGCCTTCTGTTCCAGCTTGGACACCTTCTCGAAAGGCTTGTTTGCACTGCGCTCTGTATGGTGCTGGTAGTGGCGGACAACGGACTCTGCGGCAATCTCTGTCTTATGGGCGGCTTCCACGCCGGAGTTTTCCTGCTCTACCTCATGGATTTTGCCGTGAATGCCGGAGGCAAGAGTATCGCCGACCTTACGGACGGTCTTATCTGCCTCAAACTGCAATTTGCTCTGTCCCTTGGGGACTTTCACTTCGTCTTCAAAGTAGAGGCGGGTTTTGCCTTTACCGGTTTCCTCGTCAAAGACGCGCTCTTTTTTCAAAACCTTCTTAGTGGGCAGTTTCTCACGGGCGGCATCCAGACGCTCATGCGCCTTCTGGGATTTGCGCTCCAAACGCTCGATTCGCCGGGAAGCTGGGGCATCGCCGTCAAGGTCCGGCATCTCTGCGGAGGTTTCCGCCGCTCTTTCCAGAACGGACTCTCCATCAATCTGCCTTTCAGCGCGAGGTCTGCTGACCTTGCCGGTGACAGCGGTATCGGTAAATGCTTTTCCGTAGTCAACGGAATGGGTGCGGTATGTCTCAGAGTGCAGAGTGTGAGATGTTGGATCATCGCTGACGGGCAGATCACCCGGCTTATACTCCTGTGCCGTCTCTGAGGTCTGAGCTTCGGTCTGACTCTCTGGGTTTTCCAACTCATCGGGGCGGAGCTGCCGCCTTTTCCTGACCTCTTCGGTCATATTGACGGTTTCTGCGTCATGGGGAGTAACAAGCTGGGCGTCCTCAAGGCGCTTCGATACCTTTTCCGAAGTGCCCTCCGTGAGGTTTTCTTCCACAGCGCCGTCTCTGGTCATCCGCAGGACAACTTTGTCTTTGGGTTTCAATTCGTCATGAGGCATCAGATTTCACCTCCAATCCGCGCCTCGGCAAGTTCTTTGTATTCAGGGTTTAACTCAATCCCGACATAGTGACGGTCAAGCTGCTTTGCGACCATGCCGGTTGTACCGCTGCCCATGAAGGGATCAAGGACAACGCCGCCTTTCGGGCATCCGGCAAGCAGACAGGTTTCAACCAACTTCGGCGGGTATGCGGCATAGTGACCGCCTTTGAAGGGGACGGTGTTGATAATCCAGACATCCCGCTTGTTGCGCAACGGATTGATCATCTCATCGGAGATAGCACCGTGTTCACGGCAAGGATTGATGGTCTGCGGCTTCGCCTGTCCGGGGATAGGCTCCCCGTATTTGTTGCTTCCCTTGACCCCACGCTTGAGCCTGCTTGCCGTTCCGGGAGCAATCGGCTCGGAAATGGCCTTGTAGTCAAAGAAATACTTCCGTGACTTCGAGAACAGAAAGATATGCTCATAGCATCGGGCGCAGCGGTCTTTGACGCTTTCCGGCATCGGGTTTTCTTTCATCCAGATAATGTCATTGCGCAAATACCAGCCGGAGTCGCGGAGCGAAAAGGCCAGCATCCACGGGATGCCGATCATATCCTTGGGCTTGCAGCCCTCAACCTTGTAGTTGAGAGCCACAGCCTGACCGTTTCTGCCCTTGGGATTTTTTGCGTCCACATAGCCGCCCTGATTGCCTTTCCCGGCATAGGTGTCGGAGATGTTGAGCCAGAGCGTCCCATCCGAACGCAGGACGCGCCTGACTTCGGTGAACACTTCCGTCAGGCGCGAGATGTATTCCTTTGGCGTTGCCTCTCTGCCGATCTGCCCGTCCACACCGTAATCACGCAGCGCGTAGTACGGCGGGGAGGTAATGCAGCAATGGACGCTTTCATCGGGCAGCGTTTTGAGGACTTCGAGACAATCGCCGGTGTAAATGTGATCAAGCTGTATGGAGACTACCTCCTTTCTGCGAGACTTGATGCGCACTTAGTCGGAGAAATACTCGTCCGGCTCGTAGTCCTCGTCATCGTCCAACTCATCCTCCCAGCGGTCGATGATGGATTCGGCCTCCTTCGCCGCCTCGCGGTACAGGGAAAGACGGTTGCGCTCATAGGCGGCATAAGCGGGGATGAACTTGCCAAACTCCTGAATGGCGCGGACATCCTTGGTGCGCATATCCGATACCATGTCAATCAGCTCGGCCATCGTCAGCAGATCCTCAATCATGCTGTCATACTTCTCCTTGGGGATGGTGACGAAATCATCCTCATACTCGTCTTCCTCATCCATATCAAAAGCGGAAGGAGAGCCGGACACACGGTAGATGTGTTCTTTCTCCTGAATGGAGTCGAGAATACCGCCGATGACCTCCGTCGCCTCATTGGCGCACTCGGCGATTTCCTCGCGGACATGGAGGTAAGCGCGGTGGTGCTTTTTCAGCTCGTCCTCCTTGCGGATCAGGTTGACCAACTCCACGGTCAGCCCCATCAGGCCGAAGAAGCTGTCCATGCCTTCCTTGACCTCGCGGAAGCTCATCTCAACCGGCGTATCGCCGAAAATCTCGGTCATCTCGTCAACGGTGATCTCAAAGTTCTCATTCATATTCTTTTTCATAAAGGTAGTCCTCCTTAATTCTGCAAGGTTTCTTCGGGTTTGGTGGTCATGTAACGATAGAGCATCGTGTCCTTCGGGAAGTCATCCTTGAAGGGAACGATGGTCGAGCCGTAGAAGATCAAGCCTTCACCGGCGTTGGAATTGGTGATGTAGTTCTGCTGGCTGGGCGAGATGTTCAGCGCCTTCGAGAGAATCTGCCGGTCGCCGGATGCCTGGTTCAGAAGGTAAACGAAGTCGGAGTTCTCGAAGATGTTCTCGATCTCACGGGAAGCCAGCAAATCCTTGACATTCTGCGTGATCCCGGTGGGGATGCCGCCCCATTTACGGAACCGCTTCCAAATCTCGACACTGTATGCCGCTGTCTGCTCTTCCTTGAGCAGAAGGTGGAACTCGTCCATGTAATAGCGCGTCGCCTTGTGCTGGGCACGGTTGATGGTCACGCGGTTCCAGACCTGATCCTGCACAATGAGCATCCCCAGCTTTTTGAGCTGCTTTCCAAGCTGCTTGATGTCATAGCAGACGAAGCGATTATTCACATCCACATTCGTCCGGTGATTGAAGACATTCAGCGAGCCATGCACATAGATTTCAAGGGCAGTGGCAATCCGCTGTGCCTCCGGCTCACTCTGACTGCGCAGGATGTTGTAGAGGTCTTCGAGAATAGGCATCTTCTCAGGGACCGGATCGGCAAGGTAGTCCTGATACACCTTGCGGACGCTGCGGTCGATGATGGTCTTTTCCACCGGTTGCAGCCCATCCTTGCCGCCCACAATCAGCTCACACATGGAGAGGATGAAATCAGACTTCAAAGTCAGCGGGTTTTCCTCTTCCGAGTAGTTCACATTGATGTCCAGCGGGTTGATGTAGTCGGTGCTCACCGGCGAGATGCGGATGACCTGACCGCCGAGCTTCTGCACAAGGGGATAATACTCCGCCTCGGGATCGCAGACGATGATGTCATCCTCTGTGATAAGGAAGGCGTTGGTCATTTCCCGCTTCGCCGAAAAGCTCTTGCCGGAGCCGGGGGTGCCGAGGATCAGACCGTTCGGGTTTTTGAGCTGCTTGCGGTCAACCATGATCATGTTGTTGGAGAGCGCGTTCAGCCCGTAATACAGCGCCTCGCCGCTCTGAAAAAGCTCCTGCGTCGTGAACGGGACGAACACCGCCGTCGAAGAGGTGGTCAGCCCGCGCTCAATCTCGATCTGATTCAGGCCAATCGGGAGAGAGGACATCAGCCCTTCTTCCTGCTGGAAGTCCAGCCGCTTGAGCGCACAGTTGTATTTCTGGGCAATGGAAGCCGTCTGGAAGATGGCATTTTCGAGCTTCTGGCGGGAGGCAGCGGTATTCATGATGAGGATGGTCACAAGGAACATTCTCTCGTTGCGCGTCTGAAGGTCCTGCAACAGGCGCTTGGCCTCACCGCCGTAGGTGGCAAGGTCGGACGGGATGATTTCCATGTCATATCCGCTTCTCACGGCCTTCTTCTGCTCTTCAATTTTCATCTTGTCGAGGTCAGTAATCTTCATCTTGATGCTCTTGATGGCTTTCGCCTGATCAATCGTGCGGATATGAAGATTGACCGTGATGTTGCTGTCCATGTCGAGGAAGTCAGCCAGCATCCGGTCATTGAGTTCCGGCGCGAGGATTTGCAGGAAGCTCACTGCGCCGATGGCCTTGCCCATCTTGAAGCACTTGCCTTCACGGAAGTCGAAGGAAGTGGGCGCGATGAAATCTTTGCTGCTGAGTCCCGTCCGGGCTACCATGTCAAAGGAGAAGCGGAACGGCTCGTTCGAGTCCATGTTGAACACATCATGGAGCACTTTCAGCCGTTCGTAGCCGGACAGCGGCTCGGTCTTCACACCGAGGGTTTTGAAATTATTGAGGATGTCCGTCTCAATCCGATCCAGCTTGGCCTTCGCCATGCGCAGGGAGTCGGCCTCAATGCCGAAGGTAATGTACTTGCGCTTGATGAGGCCGTTGTTGCCCTTCGTGAGCTGGTTTTGCAGCATCTCGGAATACTCGCTGCGGATGTCGTTGAACTCGTCATCCTGCTCCGGGATGTTGATCTGCTTCTTGAACTCGTTGATGCTCGTCCTCTGGTTGATGAAAGAGAACTGGACAAAAATCGAGCTGTCAAAGTAGTTCAGGAAGTCGCACCAGTTCTCGAAGATGGCCGTCTTGTCCTCGTTCTGGGCGAGCTGATAGTTGATGTCGTTGAAACGGATAGTCTTTGTATAAAGACGGCTGTTGACCTTGCAGATGCCGTCGCGGCACATCTCCACATAGGGGATGGTCTGCTGCGCCGACTGACGGACTTTCTTTGCCTTCTTGTCCTTTTTCTTCTGCAGGACCAGCTTCTTCTTTTCCTCGGCGGAGAGAAGATCGCCGTACACCTTGCCGTTTTTGGTAAGCCGCTTAGGTTCTGCGGCCTTTTTCGTGCTGCTGTGCAATCTGCAATTCCTCCTTCTCTTTGATTTCCTGCTGGATCGCAGCGTATAGGTTGCTCGTGCGGTATGGCCGCACCTTATCCCTCAAAAACATGGACTTGATCACATGACCGAGGATTTTTTCAGCTGGTTGCCCGTCCTTCTCATAGAGAGCGAAGAAGATGAACGGGAGCATGATGACCACCATCAGCATTGCCGAAGTGGAGATGCCGAGGCTGGGCTTAGTCAGGAAGAAGATCGGAACACCCGCTGCCGCAGCCAGCGCAAAGCAGATGAGCTGCCGCTTTGTCAGGTTGAACATGACCTTCGTCTTGACACGATTCAGGTCCTTCGGGACCGGTACAAACGCCATTGGGAACCTCCTTTCCAAGCGTGATGCTGCACTCGACCTCATTGCCCCATACATCCCAGCCTTCGGGGGACTGGCGGGCGAAAAGTTCGATGCGCGGGACATCGCCCATGAGCTGGACGATGCGGTTGCGGGCTTCCTCCGGTTTCTTGGAGTGCTCTTCGATGTGGCTTATGATGACCTGATGCACACCGGGGCTTGCCCGTTTGGGATGGCCTTTCGTTGCAAGGATGCAGAGTTCAGCATTCGCCCGTGTCCAGTACCCCATGCCCCAAAAGAGACTGTCGGACACCCGGTTCTGCTTGATCCAGACAAAAGCCGTCGTTTTGTATTCAAATCCCCATGCTTCAAGGACTTGGAACGCCTCCTGCATACAGGGGAAGGTAATCCACATGAAGAGCGCACAGTCTTTTGCTGCAAGCTCTCCAATAGGCAGAGCCTTGATGTCTTCAAGGCTCATGGTCGGGTAATGGCTTTCCGCTGAGCGGCCAAGCCCCTTCTTTGAGTAGACCTTGTACCGCCACGGAGGGTCGGCGTAGATCACGGAGTATTTCTTCAAGCTGACCCTCCTTTCTCAGTGGGCATTGAATAGTGACTTTGCAAGCGAACCTGTCTTGAACAGGGAGAAGCAAAGAATGACCGTATAAGCTGCCACCGAGAATAGCGCCGAGTGGATATTGGCTGCGATGATCATGTTGTTGATGAGCACGGCATAGATCGCAACGCACACCATGATGAGGAAGCCTTGGAATGCCAGCGCGAACAGCCCTTTGAGGTAGTTCGTGCCGATGCTGCCCCATTCGCGGTTGCTCATCGTCGCAATGGGAATGGGCGCGATGCTCACGGTGCAATAAATCTCAATCATACGGCCATAGAGAATGACCGTGATGAGAATGGACATGATCTTGAGGCACAGGCTGATCAGCAGCGTCTCTATGGACAAGCCGAGCAGTTCGCCAATGCCCATCGTTTCCATGCTGGCGCGCATTTGTTCAAGAGTGGATTCGATGTCGATGTTCGTGTCGCCGCTTATGACACCGGCTGCACCGGCTACGACATTCTGACCGATGTCGAAGACCGCCATCACAATGTCAAAGGTATTGGTAACGAGGTAGATCGCCACAGCCGCCTTGAAGAACCACTTGAAGAACATCCATGTGTCCATGTCATGCAAGTTGTTTTTCTCGGTGATCATGGAGATCAGCTCGTAACACAGGACAAAGGTGATGATGATACCAGCGATGGGGACTATCACATTTTCGGATAGTCCCCGGATCATCTGGTATATGCTGCTATCCCATGAAGAGGGCGTTTTGCCTACCTCAGCAGCTATCGTCCCTACCTTGTCGTTGACATCGGTGAACATATTGGTCATGTTGCTTTCAATCCAGCCGATCAGAAGCTCTTTTATGGCTTCTTCGATTTTTTCAAGGATAAATCCCAATATTTCACCACCTTTCGGTTATGCTGGGGTTGCCGGATCAGAACAGGCCAGACAGAAGCGGGATAAGGGTCGTGCCGATGAGTACCACACCACCACCGGCCATCAACTGCTTGATTCCTTGGCTCTTGGCACCGGGATTGTCATTGCCGTACCCCTCCATGAGGTTGACCACGCCCCACACGGCAAGGCCAGCGCCAAGGGCGACAACGAGGGTCTGCAAAACGGTAACTGCCTGATTGATAAATTCCATAAATGACCTCCTTGTGTTGGAAATTGGTTAAAAATGAAGGGAGAGCGCGGCATTTCGCGCCCTCCCATGTGGATACGCGAACCGGTTATCAGAACAAACCGGAGAGCAAGGGGATGAGGGTTGTGCCGATGAGTACCACGCCGCCACCGGCCATCAACTGCTTGATGCCCTGGCTCTTGGCGCCGGGATTGTCATTGCCGTAGCCCTCCATGAGGTTGACCACACCCCACACAGCCAGACCGGCACCGAGGGCAACAACGAGCGTCTGAAGGACCGTAACCGCCTGATTGATAAATTCCATAGAGTGACCTCCTTGATTTTTGAGTGTGAATTATTGAAAATGGGCAAAAAAATAGAAGCCCCGTCATTGTTCTGCTTTGGGCATTGCCCATGCGCAGTGCATGACGGGGCTTCAATCGGCTTCAACCTCTCCCATGTCATAGAGGTCGAAGGTTTGGGTTGGCTTGACTACCAGCTTGTGAGAACGGTATTTCTCGATGTCAAAGGCGTTGCGCTTATCGTAGTCGGACAGCATTTTGTATTTTGGATGCTTCGTAATGTCGTACTTGTCACTGAGAAAAGGTCTCACGCCTCTAAGCTGCAAAATACATTTGCCGCCGTCCATGACAGCGATTTCGTCCTCCGACATGAGCTGCTTGCCGGTCTTCTGATAGTTCAGGCCGTATGAGTTGTTGGTTGAACGGGTTTCTGATGTGTTATATAGGTCGATTGTCTCCTTGCCGAGGATTTCACTGAGTTCCTTCAAAGTGGATTTTTCCTTGCCGCCAAGGAAGAGGGTACAGTCGCAGTTGCCGACAATCGTGTCCGCAGCGTCCTTGTAGATGGTTTTGAGCTGGCTCTGGGACTGCAAGATGATGGACGCTGAGATTTCCCGGCTTCGGATCGTAGCAATCAGTTTGTCGAACTTTGGGATTTGACCGATGTTCGCAAACTCATCGAGCAGGCAGCGGACATGAACGGGAAGCCGCCCGTTGTAGACATCATCCGCTTTGTCGCAGAGCAAGTTAAAAAGCTGGGAGTACATAATCGCCACGACAAAGTTGAAGGTATCGTCGGTATCAGAGATAATGACGAACAGCGCCGTCTTGCGGTCGCCGATGCAATCCAGCTCCATCTCGTCGTAACTCATCAGCTCCCGCAGCTCCGCGATGTCAAACGGGGCAAGCCGTGCGCCGCAGCTAATCAGGATCGACTTTGCGGTTTTGCCAGCGGCTAATTTGTATTTGCGGTATTGCTTCACGGCAAAGTGGTCTGGCTCGCGCTCTTCCAGCTCATCGAACATGAGGTCAACGGGATTTTTGAAAGTCTCGTCATCCTCTCTGGCCTCCGAAGCGTTGATCAATTCGAGCAAGGTAGTGAAATTTTTCTCGTGTTCGGGCGCTTCGTACCAGATATAGCCGATGAGGGCGGTATAGTAGAGCTTTTCCGCCTTGACCCAGAAATCCTCCCCGGACTTATCGCCATCTCCCTTCGTGTTGACGATGATCGTATTGACCAGTTTGAGGATGTCCTTCTCTGACCTGATGTAAGCGAACGGGTTGTAGTGCATGGATTTACGGAAGTTGATCGTATTCAGCGACTTGATGATATAGCCGTTTTTCTCAAGCATCTTTCCGCATTCGACCAGTACTGTACCCTTGGGATCAGTGACCACATAGGAGCTGTGCATCTGCATGAGATTGGGCTTCACGAAAAAGCGGGTCTTACCGGAACCGGAACCACCGATGACAAGGATGTTCTTATTCCTCGCGTACTTCGGCTGCTTCGGACGGCTGTTCATGGTCAGCCCTTCGGTCTGGGTGAGAATGACATTGTTGGAAAAGTCATCATCCATGTAAGGCCGGATGTCTTCCGGTCGCCCCCAACGGGCTGACCCGTATTCCTCCCCTTGGCGGAATTTCTTGCGGTTTTTGCCTTTGATGTAGACGGCCAGCTTGAGCAACGCGCCTCCGGCCACACCAATGAGAAGGTCTACTGGATGAAAGCTGGGGAGCGGATTAGCGAACGCTGCGCCGAAATTGGCAAAGCCGCCGGTGAGCTTGTCGATGAACTCTGTGCCGGGAGCCAGCCGGAAGACTGCCGCCAGCTTATCCACAAAGTAGAAGGCGAACACATACGGGAGATTGAGAAGGACGAGCTTTTTGATGTCGAGTTTCTTTTTCATAGCTCAACGCCCCGATCCTTCGTCTTAACCTTGACCTTCTCCTTGTGCTGGGCTTTAGACTGCTCCCTGCTGCGGGAGAGCTTCTGCTTGAGGGATTGCTTTTCTTTCTGCTTGACCGTCTTGGCGGAAAACTCCTTGAACGCCTGAGTCATCACATCCACATCCCGGCCTTTGAAGAAGACGAGATAGCGCGGCGGCTGCTCAGAGGTGTCTTTCTTGAGCGCGTAGTCGATCCCGTACTTGTTCGCTGTACGCTCGAAAGACTTGATGTTTCCGTCGGTCACTTCGATGTTGCTGATTGCGGCGTTCTGCTCGACAAGGTGCTTGATGGACTGCTTGCCCCGGTAGGTCTTGGGCTGAGAGGCTTGCTTTTCGGCCTTTTCAATTTCCTCAATGAATTTGGCGAGCGCCTTTTTCAGCACTTCCGCAGTGATCCTGCCGCCCTTAATGGCAATCGCAACAACTTTGGTATTTACTTCATCCTGCATGGGGACCTCCTTTCTGAGATTTGCGGGGCAATCCCGTCACTAAGGCGGGACACCGTGTAAAATGTGGATCATGTTTTCATCTCACCCCCTTGAAGTTGATTAAGAATGCTTACGCATCAGCCTTTCCCGTGAAAATCGTAGTTCACGCGGGCTGAATAGTAGTTGTCTATGGTCAGCGAAGCGTTGTATAACGCCGTGAGCAGATATGCCCGGATGTTCCGAATGTCGGAAGGGCAATCGTTCATCGCTTGGAGCACATAGTCAATGTGGCCGCTGTCCAGCTTGAGGAAGCGTGATTTGACCACCGGCTGCGGCATATCTTCTCCGTTGATACGGATGGTGGGGCTTGTGGAGCAGACGGCATCCAGCATGATCTCGACAATTTCATTTACCCGGTCAAGGTCATAGTGCCTGTCCTGAGAGCGGATGTCGATCTCAAGGTTATCCCGGATCAATTCCCTGTATTGCTCCCGTTCATCCATCCTGTCCATCCCATCAAGATTGATAGATTGATACTTATTCAGAGAGTTATTTCTTTGGTTGTTAATTACTTGATTGGTATTTAATTGTGCGGGATTTTCCCCATGTGGGTTTTCCATGTGTGGATTATCCATATCTGGATTATCCACATCTGGATTTTCCCTGTGTGGAGAAACCGGTTGTGGCTGTTCGTAAATCTCAAAGACCGTGTTGCTCATCCTGCCCTTGGCGTCGCGTTGCCTGTGACGGATAAGGTAGCCGTGATCTTCAAGCTCCCTGAGAGCTGCCAGAACAGCATCGGGGCCTTCCTTGCAGATCGCCGAAAGACCTTTCGTTGAGAACTGCCAGCCATCGTTGAAGGACAGCATTTTGGAGAGTAGCCCCACGGCCTTGAGGGACAGGGTTTTATCCCTGAGATGGTAATTTGCCATGACCGTGTAGCCACGGTTTTTGTTGACGCGATAGACTGCCATGCGGTTATCCCTCCCTTGCCATCACCGGCTGACAGCGCAGCGTTGACAGCTTCACCGGGGAATAGGGACATTCCTCGAAGACACAGGTTTGATATTTCCAGTAGGGACGATGGAAACAGCACGACCGACATTCCGGGCAGATCCCGTCGCATCCGCTGTCATAGTGGTTGTGGCCGGGTACCTCCTTCATGAGGGCTTCAAAGGCTTGCAGCTTACCGGCTGTCATGTAGCTCATTTTGTTTTCTCTCCTTTCCTCGCCGCACCGCCGTCATCTGCAAGAGGCAGATTGTTCCAGCTTTCGGGCAACAAAAAAAGAGGGTTTGCTTCATGCTCCGAATTGGAGAATGAAACAAACCCTCTTAGCTTTTCAGATATTCAGATGATTTCTCGGATGGTATGGATGATGCCGAGCAGCAGCCCAACAATCAGGGCGAGTCCTCCGATAAGACCGCCGATGATGATGTTGAGTGCGAAGATTCCTACTGTGCCGGATATGCCGTAACCGAAGGGGACGAGCCAGAGACACATCCTGCGGATGCCGAATGGGAAGCCGACACAGAGCCACATCAGGAAGTAGTCACATACGCCGTCCGCCATATAGACCGGCTTGAAGAATGCGGCAAGACAAAGGGCAATCAGCAGAGGAAGCAGCACTTCCTTGAGAAAAGTCTTCACATCCTCACCCTCAATCCCTGCAAATCGTCCGTGCGGATGCCGACCAGATACCAGTCCGCAGCCATTTCGATCCGGGTGGGTTTCCACTTGCCCCTGACCATGACATCGAAGCATTCCCCGCAGTGCAGACCGCCGTAGTAGCAGTCAAGGTCAAAGCGAATGTCGTACCGATCCGTTGCGTGATCATAAACCAAAGTTCCCTGTTTCATGATGGACTCCTTTCATTGTGGGCAGCGCAACGGGAAGGGCTTATGCAGTGTACCTCCATAGCCACCGCCAGCCGGTTTTGATCCTGTGCGCCGATTGTTGAGCGATTGTTCCTCTTTCAGGTCAAAAAAGAAGGGACTAAGCCAGAATCCCTTGATTTTCAAGGTCTTTCTGATTTAGTCCCATTATCGCACAACAATCTTTGGTAATGACCGTCGCCACTCGTCCGGCTTCCACTTCCTGCAACATCGCTTGCAGCCCCTCGCGCTCAAAACTCACGCCGGAAAATCCGTCGTCCACAAAAAACTTTGTGTTCAAAAAATGGTGTTCGTCCGCATAGCGTTGAAGTATCATTTTTTGGTGCTGTATGCTTCCGCTTTCTCCGGCCTGCATATCCTCTTGACTTAAACGGCAGTAAAGGGCGGTGATTTTATTCGACTGTAACATTAGTCCTCCTTTCCGACAGCCGAATAAACAGGTATAATGTGTTGCTATCATTATACCATATCCCGCCGCCTAATGCACTACTCGGACGCTAAAAATCCCGGATTTCCGGGCTTTTTCTGCAAATCCTTTACAATGAGTTTCTCAATCTTTTTATGGATTGTATCGGTTGCCTTTTCACTCGGCAACGCTTGAACAAGATAGGTGATTTTCCCTATTTTGCGTTCGGTTGTAATTGTCTGTTTTTTATCCATTAGAAAAACCTCCTTTTCCTGTATGGATAAACTATATTCGTCAAAAGGCAAAAACGGGCGGTTGTTAGCTGCAACCTCACGGGAGTTTCACCCCGGCCCATGCTTATGGGTGCGCCGCGCAATACTTTGAGGGTGTTCAACGCGGGAGTATCATTGTGCCGCCTTGTATGTCGTCGCCCACAAGCTGCTAAACCTGTTTTACGGCGCGGTAGTTCTCGCTCGGCTTTTCCCCTATGGGGAAAAGCTGTCATGGCGTACCCGCCGACTGGCTCGGTACAGACGGAATGTACCCGTTTGCCTGTTATGCTGCGCACCAAAGGCCGCTTTCTTTGTCAAAGAACAATAGGCTTTGTCGGCCTGCAAAAGCACATCAACAGCGGATATGCTTTTGCGGAACGACAAATAGCCCATAACGGGAAGCGTGGAAAGGGGAC
>OFMM01000171.1_pt1 | contig 49537 bp, 41 predicted proteins | sample 1541811 | NCBI WGS metagenome assembly OFMM01 (sample SAMN04209246, study PRJEB22552) | human gut metagenome | biome: gut; material: feces | host: Homo sapiens | place: USA: Oklahoma
CCCACTTCGTGGATAAGGCCCGCAACGAGGGCAAGGGCGATATGCGCAAGAAGTACACCCTTATCGCCGCGGCCTGCGTGGGCGTTGGCTGCATCCTGGTGTGCGCCGACCGTCTGGGCGACGCCAGCTTTACCCCGTGGAAGCTGCTGAACCTGCCGGCGGAATCGATCCGTACATGGAACGACTGCTGGCTGGACTTCTGGGATATGCTGTCTGAGGGCGTCATGATGCCCTTGGGCGCCCTGCTGATGTCCCTGATGTTCGGCTGGGAGGTCGGCCCCGATGTGGTCAAGGAGGAGTGCGAGGCGTCCGGCCACGCCATGGGCGGCTACGGCTTCTTCAAGGTCTGCATCAAGTACATCACCCCGCTCATCATGATCCTCGTCCTGTACGGCCAGATCAAGGAATACTTCTTCTAAACGCAAGGAATATAAAAGGACGCCGGAGCAATGCTCCGGCGTCCTTTTCCTGTTGTCGGGAAATGCAACTCAATGCAGAAGCGATATGGCGCCCGGCAGGCTGTCAATGTCCACTCGCTCCGCACTGGGGGCGTATTCGCCGTCCAGCGACCACGGGATATGGCTCTTGGTGGTCAGGGTGACGTGGCGCACATGGCGGAAAACAACACCGGGGTAGTCGTACTGCATCCGGGTCATGGCGGTGATCAGGTTTTGCAGATCCAGCGCCGTCTTGGGCATCCGCAGCAGCAGCAGCTCGAACTGCCCGTCGTCCATCTTGACGCGGTTGGGATCCAGCTTTACCAGTCCGCCCATGGAGGTGCAGTTGCACACGGCCCCGAAGATGAAATCCCCCTCGAAAACCTCGCCGTCCGCCTCGATGCAGCAGTTGTAGGGCCGCAGGGAGTCCAGATCGCCCAGCCCCTCCAGGATATACGCGAAGTGTCCCAGCGCGTTTTTTGCCGCCTGCGACGCGGAGTAGGATGAGCGGGTGAAGGCACCGAAGGACGCTACATAGGCGAAATAGCGGTCGTTGTGCCGCCCGATGTCCAGTGGGTGGGGCTGGCCGCCGGCGATATCCAGCGCCGCCAGACGCGGGTCGGAGGACAGGTGCAGACTGGCGGCAAAATCGTTGGTGCTGCCGTTGGGCAGATACCCCAGAAGGGGGCGCTGCTCCAGCGTCATCAGACCGGAGATCGTCTCATTCAGCGTACCGTCTCCGCCGGCACAGGCCACCACATCGTATTCTGATCCCCACTCCGCCGCTGCGCGGCAGGCGTCGCCGCCGGCCTCCGTCACAAAGACCCGCACCAGATAACCGGCACGGGAAAAGGCCGCTACCGCATCGAACAGAGGGGCGCTGGATTTGGTGCGCCCGGCCCGGGGATTGACAATGAACAGGAGCTTCTTCATGGCATTCCTCCTCTTGCGTGGCAACAGATGCGCATGGCATACCATGCGAGGTGCGTGCGCTGTCCCGGCTGGACAGCGGTTCACAGTCATTATGCCATACGGTGCGAAAAAATGCAACAGGCAGACGCGCCCCGGCGACTGGACGGCGGGCGGTGCAGGGAGACAGAAAATATCTTGCAAAACCGGCGGCTCTCGGCTATGATAGTAGGCAAAAGGAGTGATGCGGATGAAGCGGCGTACACAATATATGAAATGGGGGCTGACGGCGTTTCTCACCGTCTGCGCCGTGCTGGTGTTCTACGACACATTCTACATGGGCGGTACGCTCCAGCGCTTTGTGAGCAAGCTGTTCTCCGTGCTGGCGCCGGTGCTGTACGGCTGCGTCATCGCCTATCTGCTGACGCCGGTGATGAACTGGATCGAGCGGACGCTCCGCCGCGGGTGGCGGAAACTGTTCCCCCAAAAGCACCTGAAAAACGCCGCCGGCATCCTGCGCTTCGTCAGCATCCTGCTGGCGGAGGCCGTGGCCATTCTGCTGGTGTATCTGCTGATGAGCGTGCTGATCCCCCAGCTGGTGGACAGCGTGACCATGCTCATCAACAACGCAGAGGGATATTACTACAAGGTGTACAACTGGGCGGACGGCCTGCTGGACAGCGAGAACGAGATCGCCGTCTGGGTGGCGGACTTCGTGACCAAGTATTACAGCGACGGCGTAACGCTGCTGAAGGATCACATCCTGCCGTGGGCGCAGGCGGCGCTGGGTACGCTGACCGGCGGCATCTGGAACGGTATATGGAGCGTGGTCAGCTTCGCGCTGGATCTGATCGTGGGCGTCATCGTGTCCATCTACCTGATGACCATGAAGGAAAAGAGTCTGGCCCGCTGCTGCAAGGCGGTCTACGCCCTGTTCGACGAGAAGAAGGCCAACGCCGTCGTCCACGGCACCCGGCAGGTGGACCGCATCTTCTCTGGCTTCGTCCGGGGCAAGCTGCTGGACTCCCTCATCATCGGCGCGCTGTGCTTTATCGGCGGCTCCATCCTGAAGCTGCCCTACACCCCGCTGGTCAGCGTGGTGGTGGGCGTGACCAACGTCATCCCGTTTTTCGGCCCGTTTCTGGGCGCGATCCCGTCCGCCTTCCTCATTCTGCTGGTCAGTCCCAAGCAGTGCCTGATTTTCGTGATCTTCATCGTGGTGCTCCAGCAGTTTGACGGCAACATTCTGGGGCCGAAGATCCTGGGCGACGCCACTGGTATCTCCAGCTTCTGGGTCATCGTGGCTATTCTGGTGGGCGGCGGCTTCGGCGGCGTGCTGGGTATGTTCCTGGGCGTCCCCATCTTTGCCTGCGTGCAGGAGCTGGTCAAGTACCTGCTGGATCGGCGGCTGCGCCGCCGCGATATGCCCACGGAGGCCTATGCCTATGTGGAGCGCGCCCAGGCGACGGGGCAGGAGAAAACGCCGCAGGATACCACGTTGGAGGAACACCATGACTGAGGCGCTTAAAAAGACCCTGCTGGATTTCAGCAACAATAAGGAGCCGTTTCTGACGCATAACCATATGTACACCGCCGACCTGTCCGACGGCTGCGCCACCGTGGTGCTGCCCATGTGCGAGGACAGTCTGAACCGCTGGGGCGGCGCCCACGGCGGCATCCTGTTTTCCCTGTGCGACGTGGCCATGGGCATGGCCATCATGACACTGCGGCAGGAGATGGTGGTGACGGTGAACGCCAGCATCGACTATCTGGCCGCCGCTGCCGCCGGCAGCACCCTCACCGCCGTGGGGAAGGTGGACAGGATGGGCGGCAAGATGGTGTTCTGCTCCGGTGAGGTCACCGACGAGGTGGGTAAGGTCATTGTGCAGGCGCGCTGTGTCATGAGCTTCACGAGCCGCCCCCTGCCGCTGTGAGGGCGTACCTGACCCGATGCCGTCCGCTGCTTCGGTGGCTGACGGCGCTGGCGCTGTTTTTCGCCGTCTACCTGACGGTGCGCACCAGCCGCGCCGCCATGAATTGGCTGTGCGGCGGCGTGATCTTCCCGGTAATGCGCCGTATCTCCCGGCTGTGCGACTTTTTCGACGGCTCGGTGGGGGAGGTGCTGCTGTTGACGGGCATCTGGGCGGCGGTGATCTGGCTGGCCTGCACGGTGCGGCGGCTGGCGACAGGCCCGCGCCGCGGAGCGGTGCTGGCGGACTTCGCGCTGACCGCCGGGTGCATCGCCCTGACGGTCTACGCAGGCTTCTGTCTGCTGTGGGGGACAGCCTACAATACCGACGGTTTTCAGGAGAAGAGCGGCGTCACCGCCCAGCCCGTGTCGGCGGAGGCGCTGGAGCGTGTGACGCTGTACTTTGCGGAGGAGCTGTCCGCGGCCGCCGGGGAGGTGCCTCGGAACGCGGACGGCGTCTGCGCCGCAGACCGGAAGGCCATTCTGGCCGCCGCCGGGGACGCCTACGACGGCATATATGAGGAATTTCCCTTCCTCCGGATGGAGACGGGGCGCGTAAAGCCCTTCGGCTGCTCCCGTGCGCTCAGTGTTCTGCGGTTCACCGGGTTTTACTTCCCCTTCACCGGCGAGGCCAATGTGAATATGGACAGCCCGGTGGCCTATCTGCCCGCCACGGTGTGCCATGAGATGGCCCACCAGCGGGGCATCGTATCCGAGCAGGAGTGCAGCTTCCTCGGCATTCTGGCGGCCACGCGGTGCAAAGACCCCGTCTACCGCTACGCCGGATGGCTGGAGGGCTATGTCCGCCTGTCCAACTCCCTGTACAGCATCGACCCGGAGCGCTGCCTCGCCATCCGGGATACCCTGCCGGAGGAGGTGCGGTGCGACCTGCGGGCGGACAGCGCCTACTGGGCGCAGTTCCAAGGCGCGGTGTCGCAGGCATCGGAGAGCGTATACGACGCGTTCCTCAAGGGGAACGGCGATGCCAACGGCGTCCGCAGCTACGGCATGGTGACAGACCTGCTGGTGACCTACTTTGACACATAAAAAAGGAAGCCCCGAAGCACTGCTTCGGGGCTTCCTTGCTGTCAGGCTCTCACAGGCCAAAGCCGGGGATGTTCAGACCGCCGGTCAGGGCGCTCATGGAGGTGTTCATGGCGTCCTCCGCCTGACGGAGAGCCTCATTGACGGCGGAGATCACCAGATCCTGCAGCATCTCTACGTCCTCGGGGTCTACCACATCGGGCTTGATGGTCAGGGCGGTCAGCTCCTTCTTGCCGGTGACCACGGCGGTCACAGCGCCGCCGCCGACGGAGGCGGTAAAGGAGCTGTTCTCCACCTCCTCCTGGGCCTTGTTCATCTCCTGCTGCATCTTCATCAGCTTCTGCTGCATCTGAGCCTGCTGCTGCATCATGCCGGCACCGCCGGAAAAGCCCTTGCGGGCGCTGTATCCCTTTGCCATGGTAAGTTCTCCTTTATATCATTTGTTTTATTTGATCTGAAAGCCATCCAACTGCTTGCCGTTTTCCAGCAGCTCATTTAGCTTGTCCCTGCCGGATGCCGCCGGAGGGGAGGGACTCTCCCAAGGCGGCGTGTCCGCGGCGGAGGGCTTGGGCGTCTCCTGCGGCGTCGGACGCGGCGTGGGCGTCGGTGCGGTACGGGGCGCGGCGCGCTTGCCGGAGGCCGGAGCTTGTCCCCGTTCCAGCACCACCCGGATGTCCCGTCCCAGCTCCTGCTCGGTGACGTCCCGCAGCACAGCGAGAACCTCCGGTTTGTCCAGCTGCTTCAGGGTAAAGTCATCCCGGCACAGCACGGTCAGACAGTCGCCGTCCACCACGCCGGAGGCCATGCTCAGCATCGCCCGTGCGTTTACGGGCAGCGGCGCCTTATATTTCTCTATCAGCCGCGTCCACACGGTGGTGTCGCCGCTGACGGAGGCGGGGGCGCTCTGAGAAACCGGCGCGGCTTTGGGTACGGAGCGGGGCGCGGCCTGCGGTGCGGGTTGCACCGGCATCTCCTCCGGCAGACCGAAATCGCGAATGGCCTCCTCCGGCAGAGGCGGCTCCTCGGGAAGGGGCGGCTCCTCCGGCAGGGGCGGGGCTTCATAGCGGGGCTGGGGCTTGGCGCGCACCGGCGCTGCTTCCTGCTTGGGGGCGGGGCGCTGCGGGGGCAGGCCGCCCTGCTGCACCGCCTGCTCCAGCCGTGCCAGCCGCCGGTCAAAGGCGGTCAGGTCACCGGACAGACTCTCGTCGCACAGCTTCAGCAAGCACAACTCTGCCGCCGTGCGGGGGCGGATGCTGTCCGCCAGCGAGGCGCAGCAGCCTTGCAGCGTATCCGCCATGTACAAAAACCGGCTCATGGGCAAATCGCGGCCCAGATCGGTCAGGGTCTTGCGGTCGTAGATGCCGGACAGCAGGGCGGCGCCGCCCTCTGGCGCGGCCTTCAGCACCGTCATGTCGCGGGCCAGATCGCTCAGCTCACCCAGCAGAGCGGCCACATCCTTGCCGCCGCGGTACAGCTTGTCGAACAGCGCCAGCGCATCGGCGGCGTTCCGCGCCACGAGGCAGCGCATCATTTGCAGCGTCTGGGTGCCGCCGGCCAGACCCAGCGTGTCCAGCACGGCGCGGCTATCAATGCCGCCCTCCACGGCGCGGCACTGATCCAGCAGGCTCAAGGCGTCACGGAGCGCGCCGTTGGCCATGCGGGCCAGGATCTCTGCACCGTCCGCCGTCAGGTCGATCTGCTCCTCCTCCGCGATCTTCAGAAGCTGCTGCTCCATGTCCCGGGGCAAAATGCGCTTGAAGGAGAACCGCTGGCACCGGGAGAGAATGGTAGCGGGAACCTTTTGCAGCTCGGTGGTAGCCAGAATGAACAGCAGATGCTCCGGAGGTTCCTCCATGATCTTCAGCAGGGCGTTGAAGGCGTCCCGGGAGAGCATATGCACCTCGTCGATGATGTACACCCGCTTTTTCAGCACGGAGGGGGGATAGACCGCCTCCTCCCGCAGGGTGCGGGCGTCATTGACGCTGCCGTTGGAGGCGGCGTCCAACTCCGTCACATCCAGCAGTGTACCGGCGTCGATGCCCCGGCAGCTGTCGCACTGGCAGCAGGGCGCGCCGTCCACAGGATGCTCACAGTTGACGGCCTTGGCGAGGATACGGGCGCAGGTAGTCTTGCCGGTGCCGCGGGTGCCGGTGAAAAGGTAGGCGTGTCCCACGCGGCTCTCCGCCACCTGCCGCTGGAGCGTATCGGTGATATGGGACTGTCCCACCACCTCGGAAAAGGTCTTGGGACGGTATTTGCGGTACAGAGCCTGATACATGGGCGCACCTCCTGTCAAATAAAAATCAGCCATGAGCAAAACGCAAGAAACGCAGTAATCGCAAGAGTTCCCGGCCATGGCTGAAACCGGAAATCACTCCATTGATATAGAAAGGAGTGACCGATCGGGCGTCCTCCGTAAGGAAAACACCCCGATGCGGCTTTTGCAATTCCGTTTCTGTCGTTTTCTGAACCGGCGCAGTTTTTGCGGCTACTTCTTGATGGCTTCCAGGAGCAGCAGGAAAAGTCCCAGCGCCGTCAGGATCATCCCGGCTATGGTGAAAAATTCCCCGACGCCCAGCAATGCGCTCCCGGCGATTACAAGAGCTAAGAAAAATGTGAGCTTTGCGTTCATAAGCTTATTTCCACCTGTCAAATAAAAATAGAAACGTCCTCCGCCCATAGCCGCGAAGCCGGCGTCCCCGCGGCACATGGATGATCCCTCTTAATGCTGCTCGGTTCCCCGCCTGACATGATTCGTGGGTATCCATTGCGCGAGACCGGCCCCGCAGCTATCGGCGGAGGACGAGTTCACCAAAGTATTCTACTACAAATTCCACCGCTTGGCAACAGTTTTTTGTCGATTTGCTAACCCAGCAGCGTCCAGACGCCGTGGATGACCATACACACCACCGCGCCCATGGCGGTGGGCAGCGCCGCCGCCAGCGCCGTCCACCGGGCGCTGCCCGTCTCGTGGAGGATGGTGAGGCAGGTGGTGCCGCAGGGGAAGTGCAGCAGGCACAGCACCAGCATACACACCGCCGTCTCTGCCGTCCAGCCGTTGGCGGTGAGGACAGCGGACAGCTCCGCCAGACTGCCGTAGTCCGTAAGGCTCCCGGTCTGGAGATACCCCATCAGCAGCACCGGCAGCACGATCTCGTTGGCGGGGAAGCCCAGCAGGAACGCCAGCAGCACCATGCCGTCCAGTCCCATAAGGCGTCCGGGGCCATCCAGCGCACCGGCCAGCACCGTCAGCAGACTGCCGCCGCGGACGGAGATGCTGCCCAGGATCCAGATGAGCAGTCCGGCGGGGGCGGCTACCGTCACCGCCCGGCCCAGCACGAACAGCGTCCGATCCAGCAGCGACCGCACCAGCACCTGCCCCACACGGGGCATCCGGTAGGGCGGCAGCTCCAGGGAAAAGGCGGAAAGCTGGCCCCGCAGCACCGTGGCGGTCAGCAGCCGGGAGGCCAGCAGCGTCATGGCCACGGCGAAGAGGATGCACCCCAGAAACAGCGCCGTCGCCAGCAGGGAGCGGCCAAACCCCAGTGTGCCGCCCAGAAAAAACAGGCTGATGAGGGCGATAAGAGTGGGAAACCGGCCGTTGCAGGGGACAAAAGCGTTGGTGAGGATGGCCACCAGCCGCTCACGGGGGCTGTCGATGATGCGGCAGCCGGTGACGCCGCAGGCGTTGCAGCCAAAGCCCATGCACATGGTAAGGCTCTGCCGTCCGCTGCCGCCGACGGCGCGGAAGCACCCGTCCATCATGAACGCCACGCGGGGCAGGTAGCCTGCGTCCTCCAGCAGGGTGAACAGCGGGAAGAAGATGGCCATGGGCGGCAGCATCACCGCCACCACCCACGCCGCCGTCCGGTACACGCCGTCCACCAGCGCACCCTGCACCCACGGCGGCGCACCGGCGAGCAGGCTGCGCAGCGGCGCTTGCAGCGCCATGAGTCCCCGGCTCAGCAGGGCAGAGGGGGCGTTGGCGCCCCAGATGGTCAGCCAGAACACCAGACCCAGCAGCAACAGCATCACCGGGAGGCCGACGGTGGGACTGGTGAGCAGCCGATCCAGCCGCCGGTCGCGGGCGTGGACATCCTCCGGCCGGCAGGAGAGACAGGCGTCGGCGATCTCCGCCGCCCGCTGGGCCACGGCGGCACTGTCGCCCTCCGGCGGCAGCCATGGGTCGTCCTGCGGAGGGCGGCGCGCCATATCCAGCACCGCCGTGCGCAGTGCGTCCAGCCCCTCGCCGCTGCGGGCCGCCGTGGTGACCACCGGCGCGTCAAGGACGCGGGACAACGCCTCCGTGTCTACGGTGACGCCCTTTTTCCGGGCCTCGTCCATCAGATTCAGGCACAGTACCAGCCGGGGCGTGCGGCTGCGGAGCTGCACCGCCAGATGGAGGTTGCGCCGCAGGCAGGTGGCGTCCGCCACCACCACCGTCACATCGGCGTTGCCGCCGCAGATAAAGTCCCGTGCCAGCTCCTCCTCCGGCGAGTCCGCCCGCAGGGAGTATGTCCCCGGCAGGTCGACGAGCCGGAAGGTCGCGCCCCGCCAGACGTAAGCGCCCTCCGCCACCTCCACCGTTTTGCCGGGCCAGTTCCCGGTGTGCTGGTGCATACCCGTCAGGGCGTTGAACACCGTGGATTTGCCCACGTTGGGATTGCCCGCCAGCGCCGCTGTGTACCGCTCCATGGCCATCTCCTCCTTTTTTGCGGGATGCTTCCGGCTATCCTATGCGCCGGCGGGACGGCAGGTGCATACCGCGGTGCGGCAGAAAAAAGAAGACGCGCACCAAGCGGTGCGCGTCTTCTTTTTTGGTAAAGGAGAGAGAATAACAATGTCACTTACATATCTTGCAAGACTATCATACACAGCGGTTGCGTAGAAGTCAACAGGTTTGTCAGAAGATTCACAAATTGTTCATAAGCTCCGCGCAAATACGCTCTTGACATTGGAAAAGCACCGTGCTATTATTTAGCACGCCAATAATTAGTACGCGAAACAATTCGAAAGGAGGCACATTGTGGAACGCTGTATCACGGAACGGCCGGAGCATTTCGGCCCGCTGTTCGGCTACTGCGACCATCAGGTGCAGAAACTGATGGACCGGCGGCTGCGGCAGTACGACGTATCGCCCATGCAGTGCCGGACGCTGACCTACCTCCACGAGGCGGAGGGCGAGGTCAACCAGAAGCAGTTGGAGCGGCACCTGATGGTGAAGCCCAGCACGGTCAACGGCATCGTGGACCGTCTGGAGGAGAAGGGCATGGTCACCCGCACCGCCAGCCGCACTGACGGGCGCTGCCGTATTCTGGCGCTGACGGCGCAGGGGAAGCAGTTTTATGACAGGTTCACCGCCATCGTGCATGAGGTCAACGACCGACTGGAAAAGGGCTTTTCGCCGGAGGAGATCCGGCTGCTGACGTCGCTTCTTCTGCGGGTGGCAAAAAATCTCTCGGAGGAGGACGAAGTATGCTGAAAAAGCTCGCCCCGTATACAAGGGGCTACCGGTGGTATATCCTGCTGGGCGTATTGTGCTCGGTGGGGGAGGCGGTTCTGGAGCTGGAGCTGCCCCAGGCCATGAGCGCCATCGTGGACGTGGGCATCGCCAACGGCGACAGGAGCTATATCCTGCTGACGGGGCTGAAGATGCTCCTGATGGCCATGGCGGCGCTGGCGTGCGGCGTAGGCGCGGCGGTCATGGCGGCAAAGGCGGCCATGGGCTTCGGCGCCAACATCCGGCAGGCGGAGTATGAGCAGGTGCAGCGGTTTTCCTTCGCCAACATCGAGCATTTCTCCACCGCCAGCCTCATCACCCGTTTGACCAACGATGTGGCGTCGGTGCAGATGACGCTGTTCATGGGGATGCGCATATGCGTCCGTGCACCGGTGATGCTGGTGACGGCGCTGATCAAGACCATGAAGATCAGCCTCAGCCTCAGTCAGGTGTTTCTGGTGGCCGTGCCGCTGCTGGCGGTGGCGGTGGTCATCGTCATCCGCTATGTGGGGCCGTTCTTCACGGCGCTGCAAAACGCCACCGACGATCTGAATCTGGTGGTGCAGGAGAACCTGAACGCCGTCCGCGTGGTGAAATCCTTCGTCCGGGAGGACGAGGAGGAGCAGAAATTCCGCACCCGCAGCGATAAGCTCCGCGACACGGCGGAGCGGGCCTTCGGCTTCGTGGTGATGTTCATGCCCATCATGATCCTGATCATGGGCGGCACCATCGTGTCCCTTATGTGGCTGGGCGGCCATCAGGTGGCGGCAGGCACCCTGCTGTCCGGCGATCTGCTGGCGTTCTTCACCTACGCCAGCGAGATCCTGATGGCTCTGATGATGGTGTCCATGGTGCTGATGATCCTGACCCGCGCCATCGCCTGCGGCAAGCGTATCGTGGAGGTGCTGGACGAGCAGCCTCAGATCACCGACGCGCAGGCAGACCCGGCGCTGACCGTGGAAAACGGCGACATCCGCTTTGACCATGTGTACTTCAAGTACCACACCACGGCGGAGGATTGGAACCTGACGGACATCGATCTGCATATTGAAAGTGGTATGACCGTGGGTATTCTGGGCGGCACCGGCAGCGCCAAGTCCACGCTGGTGAGCATGATCCCCCGGCTGTACGAGGTGAATGAGGGCGCCGTCTATGTGGGAGGCCGCAACGTAAAGGACTACACCATGGAGGCACTGCGAAGCGGCTGCGCCATGGTGCTGCAAAAGAACACGCTGTTTTCCGGTACCATCCGGGAGAATCTGCGCTGGGGCCGGGCGGATGCCACCGACGCCGAGATCGAGGAGGCCTGCCGCATGGCCTGCGCCGATGAGTTCATCCAGCGGATGCCCGATGGCTACGACACCTATATTGAGCAGGGCGGCACCAATGTGTCCGGCGGTCAGAAGCAGCGGCTGTGCATCGCCCGCGCCATCCTGCGCCGTCCCAAGGTGCTGATCCTGGACGACTCCACCAGCGCGGTGGATACCGCCACGGATGCCAAGATCCGCGGCGCGCTGAAGACGGCGCTGCCCGGCGCTACCAAGCTCATCATCGCCCAGCGCATCACCTCCGTGATGGACGCGGATATGATCCTGGTGCTGGACGACGGCCGCGTGGTGGGGCAGGGTACCCACGCCCAGCTCATGGAGAGCTGCGAGATCTACCGCGAGGTCTATGAATCCCAGCAGGAAGGGGTGAGCATTGATGGCTGATACGAAACGCACCGCATCCGGACGCGGCCCCGGCAGACACGGTCATGGCGGTCACGGTTTCCAGCGGCCCAAGGACATGAAGGGTACCTTCAAAAAGCTGATGCACTATGTGGGGCGGTACAAGGGCTCGCTGGTGCTGGTGGCGGTATGCCTCATCGTCAGCTCCGTTGCCAGCGTGGCCACCAGCTATATGCTCAAGCCGCTGCTCAACAACTATATCATCCCCGGCGATTTTCCGGGACTTTTCAGGATGCTGCTGCTGATGGGCGGCCTGTTCGCCCTCAGCTCCCTGTGCTCCTACGCCTATGCCCGCATCATGGTCCATGTGGCGCAGCACACGGTGGCGGCGCTGCGGCAGGATCTGTTCGACCGGCTGCAGGAGCTGCCCATCCGTTACTATGACCGGCACCAGTCCGGCGACCTGATGAGCCGCTTTACCAACGATATCGACACCGTCTCGGAGATGCTGAACAGCAGCTTCGCCAGCATCATCTCCAACGTGCTGACCTTTGTGGGCACCGTGGTGATGATGATCGTGCTGAACCCGTGGCTGACGCTGATCACCTTCCTGTTTCTGGGGCTGATGGCCGTGGTGGTCAAGACCGTCGGCGGCCGCAGCCGCACCAGCTTCCAGCGGCAGCAGGCGGCGCTGGGCGCTATGAACGGCTATATCGAGGAGATGATCGAGGGGCAGAAGGTCATCAAGGTCTTCAACCACGAGGACGAGGCCATCTCGCGCTTCACTGGCCTTAACAACGGCTACCGGGACGCGGCCACCGCGGCGCAGGCCTACGCCGGTATGATGATGCCCGCCATGGGCAACCTCAGCAAGATCAACTACGCCGTCACCTGCTGCGTCGGCGGCCTGCTGGCCATCGGCGGCGTGTTCGACGTAGGCTCGCTGGGCGCGTACCTGCTGTACGTCAAGCAGGTCAGCCAGCCCGTGGGTCAGATCAGCCAACAGATCAACACGCTGCTGGCGGCTGCCGCCGGCGCCGAGCGCATCTTCGCCGTCATGGAGGAGCAGCCGGAGACAGACGAGGGCAAGACTGTCATCGTCCGGGTGGAGAAAAACGGCGACACCCTGACGGAGACGGCAGAGCGCACCGGTCACTGGGCGTGGAAAAAGCCGGACGGCACACTGGTGGAGCTGCGGGGCGACGTGCGGTTCGACCACGTGAGCTTCTCCTACGACGGGGAAAAGACCGTGCTGAACGACGTGTCCCTGTTCGCCAAGCCCGGCCAGAAGATCGCCTTCGTCGGCTCCACCGGCGCGGGAAAGACCACCATCACCAACCTCATCAATCGCTTTTACGATGTGCAGCAGGGTACCATCACCTATGACGGCATCGACGTGAAGGACATTGCCAAGGACTCCCTCCGCCGCTCGCTGGGCATCGTATTACAGGACACCCACCTGTTCACCGGCACCGTGGCGGACAATATCCGCTACGGCAAGCTGGACGCTACGGACGAGGAGGTGCGCGCTGCGGCTAAGCTGGCCAACGCCGACGCCTTCATCCGCCACCTGCCCCAGGGCTACGACACCGTCATCACCGGCGACGGCGGCAGCCTCAGTCAGGGCGAGCGGCAGCTGCTGGCTATTGCCCGCGCCGCCGTGTCCGACCCGCCGGTGCTGATCCTGGACGAGGCCACCAGCTCCATCGACACCCGCACCGAGACGCTGATCGAGCGGGGCATGGACTCCCTCATGGAGGGACGCACGGTGTTCGTCATCGCCCACCGTCTCTCCACCGTCCGCAACAGCCGCGCCATTCTGGTGCTGGAGCAGGGCCGCATCATCGAGCGCGGCGACCACGCCGAGCTGCTGGCGCAGCACGGCAAGTACTACCAGCTCTACACCGGACAGGCGGAGCTGAGCTGAATCGTTTTCCCAAAATCAAACATACTAAGGAGGAGCTACCCATGACCGAACAGGTGCTTTGCCAAAAAGCCATTGCCATGCTGGACATGGCCTACGTCCCCTACTCCCACTTCCCCGTGGGCGCCGCCCTGCTCTGTAAGGACGGCACGGTGTTCACCGGCTGCAACATCGAAAACGCCGCCTACGGCGACACCATCTGCGCCGAGCGCACCGCCATCTTCAAGGCCGTCAGCGAGGGACACCGTGACTTTGCCGCCATTGCCATCGCCGGGCGCAGCGACGACTACTGCGTCCCCTGCGGCTCGTGCCGTCAGGTGATGATGGAGTTTGCCCCCGACCTGACGGTGATCTGCCTGAATAAGAACGGCGAGAGCCGGAAATTCACCCTAAAGGAGCTGCTGCCCTATGGGTTCGATCACAGCTGGCTATAACGGACGCCGGATCTTTTCCGCCAGCTCATCGTTGCGGGCGCTTGCAATAAACCGATTATTCCTGCGCTTCCGCGCCTCGATCTGACGAAAAATCTGTCGGCGTCCGGCCGCCGGGCTTTTCCGCCAGCGCATCTTGACCACCGAATATTTCCACCCTGAAACTTTTCCCGATATTTTGACCTTTGCGGGAACAAAACGGAGCGCGGCTGCGTCTTATCCTCAGCCGCGCTTCTTTTCCCTGCGCGGGACATTCAAATTTTGGAGGACATTTCCATGAAAAAGATCGTATCCCTTGTGCTGGCAGCCCTGCTGGTGCTGAGTCTGGCCGCCTGCGGCGACAAGAATAACGCCGGCGACGGCGACAAGCCCGCAAAGCCCACCAGCGCCCTGAACATACTGGAGACGGTATGGAACACCTACGGTGAGGACGAGAAGTTTGCCGTTGCCGGCGGCGATTTCTCCGAGGCCAACGCCCGCGAGGATGCCCCCGGCGTCTTCGACCTGAAGGATCGTGCGCTGGTGGACAGCGAGCTGGGTCTGCCGGAGACCGCTGCGGTGGATGAGGCCGCGTCCCTTGTCCACATGATGAACGCCAACACCTTCACCGCCGCCGCCTACCACGCCACTGGCGACACCGCTGAGCTGGCACAGCAGCTGCGTGACAACATCATGCAGCGTCAGTGGATGTGCGGCTTCCCCGACAAGCTGGTCGTGGCCGAGGTGGGTGACGAGTATGTGGTCACCGTCTTCGGCGCGGATGAGCTGCTGGACACCTTCATGACCCACCTGAAGGGCATCTACGGCGACCACGCCGTCCACACCGCCTACGACGAGGCCATTCTGTGACACGGAGGATGGTGCAGCGGGGCGCGTTCCTGCTGATGGCGGCGGCGCTGGTGCTGGGGATATCCCGTATCCCCGCGCCTGCGCCTGCGCCGGAGCCACCCGCACCGGACGACGTGGTGTACGTCTACAACGGCTACGCCGCCAAGACGGATGCGGCCTTTGACGCCGCGTCGCTGGATCGCGCCGCCTATCGCTTTCAGCACCTGTACGACCTGTACTTCGCCGGGCGCACCGTCTATCTGGCGGTGGTACCGGACAAGGCGCAGTTCACCGTGCCGCCGGAGGGCTACACCCCCGCTGGCGCGGCGGAAACGGCGGACTACCTGTGCGGCGCGCTGGACTTTTTGGCGCCGGTGGATATCGCCGCCGGTCTGACGCTGACGGACTACTACCGCACTGACCCCCACTGGCGGCAGGAGCAGCTGCATCCCACGGCGGACGCCTTGCTGACCGCCATGGGCGCGCCGGTGTCCGGCACGCGGGACGAGACGCTGTGCGCGCTGGAGGGGGCGTTTCACGGCAGCTACTGGGGAAAGACCGAGGAGCCGCTGGAGCCGGACACCCTGTCCTATCTGACCTCCCCTGTGCTGGAGGGCTGCACCGTCCATAACTACGAGACGGACACCGACGGCGGCGTGTACGATTTCACCGCCGCGCAGGACGCGCCCTACGACCTGTTCCTGTCCGGCAGCCGCTCCCTGCTGCGTATCGACAACCCCAACGCCCTGTCGGACAGGACGCTGGTGGTGTTCCGGGACTCCTTCGGCAGCAGCATCATCCCGCTGCTGGCGGAGAGCTACCGCACGGTGTACGCCGTGGATATCCGGTATCTGGCATCCGACCGGCTGGGGCGTGTCGTGGACTTTCCCGACGACGCGGACGTGCTGCTCTTATACAGCGCCACCGTCCTGCAAAACAGCATCACCCTGAAGTGACCGGCGGCATAGACTGGTATGGACACCTTATGAGGAGGCCGTGCCGCATGACGCAAACACTGGCGCAGCTGTTACCCGGTGAGAGCGGCCGCGTGGCCGCTCTGGACTTTCCGTCCCGGAAAGCCCGCCGCATGGAGGATCTGGGCTTTCTCCCCGGGCAGCGGGTCACCGCGCTGCACACCGCACCCTTTGGCGGGATCGTCGCCTATCAGGTGCTGGACACCGTGATCGCCCTGCGGGACACCGATGCCCGCCGCATCACGCTGCAAACGTAAAAAGATGACGCTCCGCCTGTGCGGAACGTCATCTTTTTTATGTTATTGCCGATGTGTCCTCAGAAGGACACCACCTCGTTGGCGGGCTTGCCGGCGGCGGTCACGCTGCTGACATACAGCACGGGACCCTCGCCCTGATAGGCGTCGCAGCTCTCCTTCTTCACGGTGGCGTGGATCTCTACCCACTCCTTGTCCTTGAAGCGCTCCAGCCCCTCGCCCCGGCAGACCAGCGCCAGGAACTGCATATCCTTGTCGCAGCAGACCATGGCGAAGCGGCCGGGACAGTGGACACCCTTGAACTTCTTGGAGTGGCACATGATGGCCTTGAAGGACACCTCCACCCCCTCGTAGCGGTCGGGGTTGTCCATCATGTCCACATACCAGATGCCGTAGTCGTCGTCCGGCACGTCCAGCTTGCCGCCGGACAGGTCGAAGGGGGACATCTCCGGCGTCACATACTCCTCGCTGGTGCCGTCGGTGTTCTCCAGATAGATATCGGCGCGGCGGTTCACCATCCGCAGGTTGCGGCTGCGCAGCTGGGCCCGGAGCTGCTCGTTGCAGCGGTTGAAGATCAGCAGGTCGGCGTTGGAGATCTTCTCCATCATCAGCTGCCCCATGTTCCGCACATACGGCTCAAAGGTGTTGGCGTCCACCAGACACATGATCTGATACAGGATCCAGTTGGCGGGCAGCCCCTCCCGGTACAGCGGCTCGATCTGCCACATACCGTTGAACTCGATGATGACCTGCTTGGGGCGATACTGCTTTTCCAGCTTCTTGAAAAGCTCCGGCGTCATCTGCTCCGGCTCGTCGATGGTGTAGGTGAACACGTTGCCCAGCACCTTGGGGTCGTAGGCCGTTTCGCCCTCCTCGCAGCACAGCAGCAGCGTCCGATCCTCGGCGGCGAAGCCGTCCTGCAAAATGCCGTTGATGAAGCTGGTCTTGCCGGCGTCCAGAAAGCCGGCGATGAGGTAAACAGGAATATCCATACGGTGTACCTCGCGTCTTACAGGCCGAACAGCGCGGCCAGCTTGTCCTCCTTCAGCTGGGAGCCGATGACGCACAGGCGGCCGGTGTAGTCGGCGGCGCCGAAGCGGATCTGATGCTCCTCCGGCACGAAGTCGAAGTGCAGCCACTTGCCGTCCTCGCTGTGGACGATGCCCTTGGCGCGGAGGATCGCGCCGTAGTCGCCGCTGTCCAGCGCAGTGAGGATGGTCTCCAGCTCGCATTCGGTGAATACCTTCACCGTCTCCACGCCCCAGCTGGTAAACACCTCGTCGGCGTGATGGTGGTGATGGTGGCAGCTGCAATGGGGATCGTCGCACTCCTCACCGTCGTGGTGATGATGCTCATGCTCGTGGTCGTGGCAATGCTCGTCATGGTCATGGTCGTGATCGTGATGGTGGCAATGCTCGTCCTCGTCATGGTCGTGGTGACAGTGGTCATGCTCCTCGTGGTCATGGTGGCAGCCGTGGTCGTGGTCATCCTCCTCGTGGTCGTGGTGATGATGGTGATGCTCCGCCTCGTCCGCCGCGTGCTCGGCCTGCATCCGCGCCAGCAGCTCATCGGCCAGCGACATCTTCTCGATGGCGCTGAGGATGGTCTTGCCGTCCAGCTCGTCCCACGGCGTGGTGAGGATGGCGGCGTTGGGATTTTTCTCCCGCAGCAGAGCCACGGCAGCCTCCAGCTTCTCCTGATTCAGCTTTTGGGTGCGGGAGAGGATGATGGTGCCGGCGGATTCGATCTGGTTGTTGTAGAACTCACCGAAGTTCTTCATGTAGACCTTCACCTTGGTGGCGTCGGCCACGGTGACGAAGCTGTTGAGCTTCATATCCGGCACGTCCTTGACGGTGTTCTCCACCGCCACGATCACGTCGCTGAGCTTGCCCACGCCGGAGGGCTCGATGAGGATGCGATCGGGGGCGAACTGCTGATGCACATCCTTCAGCGCCTTGTTGAAGTCGCCCACCAGCGAGCAGCAGATGCAGCCGGAGGACATCTCGCTGATCTGGACGCCGGACTCCTTCAGAAAGCCGCCGTCGATGCTGATCTCGCCGAATTCATTTTCGATGAGCACCAGCTTCTCGCCCTGAAAGGCCTCCGCCAGCAGCTTCTTGATGAGCGTGGTCTTGCCTGCGCCCAGAAAGCCGGATACGATATCGATCTTTGTCATAGTAAAACCTTCTTTTCTCTGCCGCCTGCGGCGGCACATAATCTTTCTCTCATATCATATCCTTTTTTTTCGAAAATGCAAGTGGGCGCAGGGAAAAACTGTCTCCCTGCGCCCCGTCGCGGCGTATGTGTCCGCTACCAGCTGGTGTTCTCCCCGTCGTTGAGAAAGCCGTCGCTGTCGTGGACATAGCCGTTTTCCAGCATCTGCCGGAAGGTGGCGGTGCTGTCTGCGCCGCGCCGCAGGGTATGGCGTCCCATGCGGCCCTCCGTCTGCGTGCCGGGCAGCGTATCCTCCCCGTTCTGCCGGTTTTCTCCGGCGCCGGGCTGGGTGGGTGTGTCGGTGCCGTTCTGCCAGCTGCCGCCGCTGCCGTTGTCCTGCGGGGCGTTCTGGCTCTGGTTGGTATCGGGACGGCTGGGACTGCCGCCGTTGTTCCGGTCATCGTCCTTGCCGCAGGCCGTCAGCACCAATGCCAGTGCCAGCACCGCGAGGATCGCGGAAAATCGTCTCATGATGCAAAAACCTCCCTTGCTCGTTGTGCGCGTTGCGCCGCAGTTAGTATCCGTATGCGGCGGCGTTCATAGCCGTGAGGAATACTGGCGGAATGTGCATTTTTTGGCTTTTGCCGCAGAAACGTTGCCTTTTGCACCTGCGTATGGTACAATACTCATTCAAAGATACGCAAAAACGATTACGAAACGTAATGTATGCGGCGGATATGACCGACCGTATAGCTGACAGGAGGTCAAATCATGCAAAATCTGGAAAAACAATACCATATCCACTGCGAGGAGGGCGACGTAGGCCGCTATGTGATCCTGCCCGGCGACCCGGGCCGCTGCGAGAAGATCGCCGCGCTGTTTGACGACGCCCATTTCGTGGCGCAGAACCGGGAGTACACCATCTACACCGGCACGCTGCTGGGGGAGAAGGTGTCCGTCTGCTCCACCGGCATCGGCGGGCCGTCCGCCTCCATCGCCATGGAGGAGCTGCACAACATCGGCGCGGACACGTTCCTCCGCGTAGGCACCTGCGGCGGCATCGATCTGGACGTCCGCAGCGGCGACGTGGTGGTGGCCACCGGAGCCATCCGCTTCGAGCATACCAGCCGGGAGTACGCGCCCATCGAGTACCCCGCCGTGGCGGACTTCGAGGTGACCACCGCACTGGTACAGGCGGCCAAGACGCTGGGCAAGCGGACACAGGTGGGCGTCGTCCAGTGCAAGGATGCGTTCTACGGCCAGCACAGCCCTGCCAGGATGCCGGTATCCTACGAGCTGCTGAACAAGTGGGAGGCGTGGAAGCGCCTGCACGTTAAGGCCAGCGAGATGGAGTCTGCCGCACTGTTCGTGGTGGCGGACGCCCTGCAATGCCGCTGCGGTTCCTGCTTCCATGTGGTGTGGAACCAGGAGCGGGAGAAGGCCGGGTTGGATCAGGACATGAGCGAGGACACCACCGCCGCCGTGCAGGTGGGCGTGGAGGCACTGAAGCTGCTGATCCAAGCGGATCGGGAGAAGGCTGCCGCGCAGAAATAAACAAAAAAAGAAAGCCGCAGATGCCTGCGGCTTCCTTTTTCGCTTACAGTGCTTCCTCCAACGCCTTGCACTCCTGTGCCTCCTGTTGGTAGTCAGCGGAGGACTGACGGACAGAGGCTATCTCCTCCTCCGTCAGCGGGCGCTTTACCTTGGCAGGCGAGCCGATGACCATGCTGCCGTCTGGGATGACGGTGTTCTGGGTCACCAGCGCGCCGGCGCCGATGAGACAGTTCTTGCCGATTTTTGCGCCGTTGAGGACGATGGCGCCCATGCCGATGAGGGTCTCGTCGCCGATGGTGCAGCCGTGGAGGATGGCGCCGTGGCCCACGGTGACATTCTTACCCACCGTCACCGGCAGGCCGTACTCCACATGGACCACGCAGTTGTCCTGGATGTTGGTGCCCTCGCCGATGGAGATGGCGGCGCGGTCGCCCCGCAGCACCGCGTTATAGAACACGCTGCTGCCGGCAGCCAGCTGTACGTCGCCCCGGACGACAGCGCCGGGGGCCACAAAAACGGAGGGATGGATATCGGGCTTTTTCATGGGGAAAGGATCCTTTCAGTGTTTTTCCACATTGTACCACGTTTTTTCCGGATAACCAGCGTTTCCGGCAAAATTTCTTAAAAATCGCCCTTACATTTTTTGACATAGTGTGGTATAATTCTCGTAGTGAGTAAAGAGCCGCACGGCTGGGGAAAAGCGGACGTGCGGCGTTTCCATGCTTTGTGTGTTTGTGTAAGGAGTGTGAAAAAATGTTTGCAGCAGGTGACCTGGTGGTGTATGGCGGCGAGGGCGTCTGCCGGGTGGAGCGTGTCGGCCCGTCCGGGATGGCCTATGATGACGGCGGCCGGCTCTACTATCATCTGACGCCGCTGTACCGCAGCGGCACGGTGCTGACGCCGGTGGACACCGGCATTTTGATGCGCCCCGTTATTACGAGAGAGGCGGCGCTGGCGCTGATCGCGTCTATTCCCATGCTGCCGCCCTGCAAGCCGGAGCAGGCGGGCGTCCGGGCTGCCCGGGATTTCTACCATCAGGTGGTGATGCGCTGCGAGTGCGGCGAGCTGGCCGCCATGATCCACAATGTGTGCCGCAAGCGGGCGTGGGCGGTGCGCCACGGCAAAAAGGTCAGCCAGATGGATGAGCGCTATCTCAAGCGCGCCGAGGATCAACTGTATGGCGAGTTGGCCGCCGTGCTGGGTACGGAGCGGGGCGAGGTGGCGGATATCATCCGCCAGAGCTGGCCCGGATGGCCGGAGAAGCTGCCGGAGCCTGCACCGGCAGAGGCGTAAAAAAGAGAAAACCGCATAGAGACAAAAAAGGAACGGAGAGCAGCGCTCTCCGTTCCTTTTTTGTTAGATCAGAAGTGGCGGACAAGTCCGGCGATGAGCAGGGTGGGCAGCAGCCACAGCAGCAGGAACAGCACCATGGCTACCGGCGTCAGCACCGTGAAATCGCCCACGGAGGTCAAGTAGTAGGCCAGCAGGATGCCGCACAGGGAGCCGATATAGCTGAGGACGGTGGCGGTGCGGACTGCCCGTACCATGCGGCGGCTCCCCACCACCGACTCTGCCAGCGGGAGAAGCCCCTCGCGGCAGACGATGACGTTGGGTGCGTCACCCTGCTGCGACGCCAGCTGTGCCAGCGCCAGCCGGGTGGACACATCGGGATAGACCACCTTGGCGTCCACGCCGAACTTCCGCTTGATAAGGCCGGGGGTCACATTGCTGCTGCGGACAGCCAGTACCGGTGTGATGCGGCTGCGGCGCATGGCTCGCAGCGCCCACTCCGCGTTGCGGGAGGGCTGGTACTTCACGGCGAACACCGCTGTCAGCACGCCGTCCACCGCCAGAAAGAGGCCGGTCTGGAGCTTCAGATCCCGCGGCAGCGCCACCCGGCGTTTTTTCATGAAATAGGCGCTGCCCATCAGTACCGTCTCGCCGCGGATGGCAGCCTCCACGCCGCCCTCCTCGCAGTAGCGCAGCTCGTCCACCCGCATGGGGTAGCCGCCCTCCACCGTGAGCTGCCGATCCAGCAGCGGCGCAAGGCTGCTGCCGGCGGCCTTGGATACGGCGGCGGCGTAGGACACGGCGCGCACGCGCTCCTCGCCATAGACCTTATAGCCGTTGAGGGTCACAGTACCGGCGGGAAACAGATCGTCGTCGGTGAGGACGATGCGTCCGGCGCGGGCCACAGCTCTTGCACCGGCGTACCCGGCGGCGGCCGCGCCGCTGCGCTCCAGCCGGCGGGACAGGTAGTACAGGGGCAGCGTCCCTGTCAGGGGCAGGGATAGCTGGACACCGGCGCCGGTAAGGACGGCCAGCACCCAGGGGAATTCCTCCATGGGCCGGGCGGTGAAGCACACCACGCCGGACAGCACCACCGCGACGCTCAACAGCAGCGGCAGCACATAGTTCTGCCACTGACGGGCGGGGTCGGGGCGCATGGTCGTACGGTAAAAGCCCTCCAGCACGCCCCGCTGCTTGCAGACACCGGCGGGCAGCACAGACACCACATAGGGCGGTACGCCGTTGACATCCGCCAGATGGAAGGCGATGCGGCGGGTCTCCGCCGTCAGGTACAGGCCCAGCTGACAGCTCAGGATCAGAAGAGCGCCAGCGGCGGCATAGGGCGTGGACAGGGTGCTGCCGGTGACGATGCCGCTGACGCAGCACAAAAGATCCGCCAGCACCGTCACACCGGCGCACAGCTCGCAGCCCACACGGCCGTCCCGCAGCATCCGGTAAGCCGTCTGCCACACCGGCAGACACAGCAGCACCGTCAGCAGCAGCCCGCCGCCCAGCACGGCGCAGCGCAGCAGCGCGGCGTCCAGCCACGCGGGGGGCAACACCTCCAGCTCCTGCAAAACGGCGGCCACCACCAGCAGCAGCGCGGGGAACGCACCCAGCACCAGCCCGCGGCGCAGCCGGTTGCACCGGCGCTTTTCCTCCCGCAGGGCGTCGTCCATGCGGGGCTCCGGCTCCTCCGGTTCCTCCGGCTCCGGCTCGTCCTCCGGCTCGTCAAAAAGCTGCTCCGTCTCCTGTGAAAGACCGCGCCGCCGGTCATCTCCGCGCGCCGTAAAGCGGTGCAGCAGCGCTGCCAGCCGCTGACCCAGCGGGACGGGTTCATCGAGAACGCCGTCCTCCGACTCCTCCAGCACGGATTCCACCGTCTGGTTCATCACGTCCTTCAGGCTGACGCGATCCGGCACGTCGGAAAGGGGCGTATCCTCCGGTTCAGGTACAGACTCCGGCTCAGACGCAGGTTCTGGCTCGGGGACAGGTTCCGGCTCTGCCGCAGGCGCGGGTTTCGGGTCAGGTACAGACTCCGGAACGGACGGGGCAGCAGGCGCAGGCTCCGCCGCAGGCGCGGTGTCCAGGGCAGGCGGGGCAGGCTGACGCCCACCCCTGCCGTATTCGGCAAGGATGGCCTCCAGAGAAAGCTCGTCGTCCGGGACGGGCGGCGTATAGGTGGGTCGTTGGTCGCGCCTGCTCATAGTACCTCAGATCGAAAGATCAAACGGGAAGCGCCGGTCATCCCCGCTGGCGCACCGCCTCGTACAGCAGGATGGCTGCGGCGGCGGAGGCGTTCAGGGAGGAGATGCGGCCCTTCATGGGAATGCTTACCAGAAAATCACAGCTCTCGGAGACGAGGCGGGTCATGCCGCTGCCCTCGGAGCCGATGACGATGGCGGCGGGGCCCTTCAGGTCCGCGCCGTAAAGGTCGGTGGTGCCGTCGGCGGCGGTGCCGAACACCCAGACGCCCTGCTTTTTCAGCTCCTTCAGCAGGGAGGGGATGTTGGCCACCCGCGCCACGGGGATATAACTTACCGCACCGGCGGAGGTCTTGGCCACCACGGCGGTCAGACCGGCGGAGCGGCGCTTGGGGATGATGACGCCGTGGGCGCCGGCGCACTCGGCGGTGCGGATGATGGCGCCCAGATTGTGGGGGTCGGAGATCTCGTCGCACACCACCAGCAGAGGCGGCTCGCCCTTTTCCGCGGCGGCGGCCAGAATGCTCTCCACCGTGGCGTATTCCCGGACAGCGGCCAGCGCGATAACGCCCTGATGGGCGTGGGTGCGGGACATACCGTCCAGCTTGCGGCGGTCGGCCTCCACCACCACGATGCCCGCGTCCCGGGCCTTGGAGGCGATGTGTCCCAGCGTCTTGTCCGTCTCGCCCTTGGCGAGGTAGATCTTGTCGATGGCGGTGCCGACGCGCAGGGCCTCGATCACGGCGTTGCGCCCCTCGATGATGCCGTCAGCCTCCGCATCGGGCAGGGGGCGGCGCGCAGTATCCTTCATATCTCTCATAGGTATGACCTCGTTTTCTTTGTATCCTGTCCAGTATACCACACTATCTCCACGATAGAAAGAAGCATTCATAGAAAATTTACAGAAAATCCGACAGCGTGCCGCTTGTGACGGAGGGTGGAGTGTGGTATACTGTGCCATAATGCAAAAGTATACCACCCGGTGGTTTTTACGGAGGATACACATGGCCAATCACGACAAAAACAACAAAAACGACAAGGGCCGCAGCAACCTGCGGGGCATCCTGACGCTGGTGGCATGGGCGCTGGTGCTGACGGTGGCGTTCAACTATTTCACCGCCTACAACAGCAACGCCACCAATAAGGCCACCAGCCACGAGATCAAATACAGCGAGATGGTGTCCCTCATCGAGGCCGGCAAGGTGGACGAGGTGCTGTTCAAGGACGACGCCATTTACATCACGCCGGTGGAGGGCTACACCTACACCGAGGAGAAGGACGAGAACAGCAAGACGCCGCCCAAATCCTATACCCAGTCCAAGGATTCCAAGCTGACGCTGTACACCGCCTACCTCAACGACACCGATCTGCTGCCCCTTCTGAAGGCACATAAGGTGTCCTATACCGGCTACTACGAGTCGCAGATGAACCCGGTGCTGGTGTTCATGGTGCAATACATCCTGCCGACCATCATCATGGTGGGCCTGCTTATGCTGGTGTTCCGTATACTGGCGAAAAACGGCGGCGGCGGAGGCTTCGGCGGCATCGGCAGTGTGGGCAAGGCCAACGCCAAGGTCTACATGGAGAAGTCCACCGGCGTCACCTTCAAGGATGTGGCCGGACAGGACGAGGCCAAGGAGTCGCTGGAGGAGATCATCGATTTCCTCCACAACCCCGGAAAGTACACCGCCATCGGCGCCAAGCTGCCCAAGGGCGCGCTGCTGGTGGGCTCTCCCGGTACCGGCAAGACCCTGTTGGCCAAGGCCGTGGCAGGCGAGGCGGGCGTGCCGTTCTTCTCCATCTCCGGCTCTGACTTCGTGGAGATGTTCGTGGGCGTGGGCGCCAGCCGTGTCCGCGACCTGTTCAAGGAGGCCGCCAAGGTAGCCCCGTGCATCATCTTCATCGACGAGATCGATACCATCGGTAAATCCCGTGACGGCGGCAAATTCGGCGGCGGCAACGACGAGCGTGAGCAGACGCTGAACCAGCTGCTGGCGGAGCTGGACGGCTTCGACCCCGGCAAGGGCATTATCGTGCTGGGCGCTACCAACCGCCCGGAGGTGCTGGACAAGGCGCTGCTGCGTCCCGGCCGCTTCGACCGGCGCATCACCGTGGACCGTCCCAATCTGGCGGGGCGTCTTGCCACCTTGCAGGTGCATACCCGCAACATCCGTCTGTCCGAGGACGTGGATCTGAACAAGATCGCCCAGGCCACCGCCGGCTGCGTCGGCGCGGATCTGGCCAATCTGGTAAACGAGGCGGCGCTGCGCGCCGTCCGCAAGGGCCGCAAGGCCGTGAATCAGGAGGATCTGCTGGTGTCCTTCGAGCTGGTCATCGCCGGCGCCGAAAAGAAGGGCACCGTCATCACCGAGGAGGAAAAGCGCATCATCGCCTACCACGAGGTGGGTCATGCGCTGGTGGCGGCCAAGCAGAAGAATGCCCAGCCGGTGAGCAAGATCACCATTGTACCCCATACGCAGGGCGCGCTGGGCTACACGCTGCATCTGCCGGAGGAGGAGAAATTCCTCATGTCCAAGGAGGACATTCTGGCGGAGATCCGCACGCTGCTGGCCGGCCGCTCCAGCGAGGAGATCGTGTGCGATACCATGACCTCCGGCGCTGCCAACGACATTGAACGCGCCACGGAGATGGCGCGGAATCTGGTGGCGCGCTTCGGTATGTGCGACGAGTTCGATATGATGGCGCTGGGTACCATCCAGAGCCAGTATCTGGACGGCGGCTACTCCATGACCTGCGCGCAGGAGACCTACGCCGCGGCGGATCGGGAGACCATCAAGATCATCCGCCAGTGCCACGAGGAGGCCAAGCAGATCCTGCGGGACAACCGGGAGCTGCTGGACAAGATCGCCGCGTACCTGCTGCAGAAGGAGACCATCACCGGACAGGAGATGATGGCCATCATCGAGGGCCGCGACCCGGAGACGGTGGACAACTACGGTGCCTCCCGCGACGGGGAGCAGAAGCTGTTCCGTCCCAGCGTGCCGGAGACCATCGAGGCCCCCGCCAAGCACATCAACATCGTGTCCGAGCCGATCCCCATGCCGGACTTCGACCAGTCGGAGGAAAAGCAGCCGGAGAGCCCCTCCGCAGAGGAGAAGCCCTCCGCACAGGATGAGCCGCAGGACGGCGAAACGAAATAAAGGATAAAAGGAGGCACCCGCGCCAACGGCGCGGGTGCCTCCTTTCGGTTAGCCATGCGATGTTTGGTGATCTGCACACTCCATATAGAGCGCCTCGCACGCCTGCTGCGCCTCCACCAACAGGCGGATGGCTCGTTCAGCGGCACGAGCCATTGTCAGGTACATTTCACGGTAAAGCTCAGCATCTGTCATACCATCACCCCCTTGCAAAAATTATAGGACAATATTACCCTAATTGCAATAGGACAATTTGCCATAATAAATGCGGTGATTGTTATGAGCAGATTGCGGGAACTCCGGAAAGAGCGGGGATATACCCAGATCAAAATGCAGATGTTGACCGGCATCGACCAAAGCGCCTATTCCAAAATCGAGCGGGGCGAGCGGTATCTCAGCTTTGAGCAGTGCCGCCGCGTGGCCTTGGCGCTGGATACCAGCATGGACTATCTGGCGGGGCTGACTGATGAGAAGAAGCCCTATCCCCGCAGAAAATGATACAAAAACAAAAGGAGGCACCCGCGCCAACGGCGCGGGTGCCTCCTTTACAATATCGGTTTTCCAATACAATGTCAGTTTTCCGGGAATGTCCGCGCTGTGTCGCACAGCAGGGGCAGCGCCTTTTCAAACTCCACACCGTACCAGTCCGCCTGCGGGTCGCGGGCGGTAACGTCGATGCAGGCCAGCGTGAAGCGCACCGCCAGCGAGGCGGCCTCCTCCAGCGAAAGCCCCCGCATCATGCCGCCCACCACCGTGGCGGCGAAGATGTCGCCGGTGCCGTGGAAGGAGCCGCGCTGCCGCCGGTCAAGGCAGGTGAAATATGTGTCGGTGCAGCTGTCGTAGCCCATGGCGCCCAGCTTGTCCGGCGTGAAGGACACGCCGGTGAGCACCACGCGCTTTGCACCCAGCGCCGCCACGCCCCGCAGCAGCTCCCGGACGAAGGGCTCGTCCATCTCCTCCCGGTAGGGCGTACCGGTGAGGAGACACGCCTCCGTCAGGTTGGGAATGGCCACATCGGCCTGCGCCACCACCTGCGCCATGACGGAGGGGAAGTCCGGCCCGAAGCCGGTGTAGAGCTTTCCGTGATCGGCCATGGCGGGATCCACGAAGATCATGGTGTCAGGGGATCTTACGGCGTCGAAGAAATCCAGCACCTGCCGCACCTGCGCAGCAGAGGCGATATAGCCGGTGTACAGCGCGTCAAAGTGGACGTGCTGGGAGCGCCAGTGGGCGGCGATAGCCGTCAGCTGGTCGGACAGGTCGCGGCTGACGAAGCCGGGAAAGGCGGTGTGGGCGCTGAGGACGGCAGTGGGTACGATAGCACACTCCACGCCCAGCGCGGAGATCACCGGCAGCGCCACGGTCAGGGAGCAGCGCCCCAAACAGGAGATATCCTGAATGGATGCGATACGTTTCATGGGGGATACCTCCGTTTCAGGTATTTCTGGTGCGGGCGGCGGGACTCGAACCCGCACGCCTTACGGCAATGGAACCTAAGGGGTATGTCACCTTAGTGAAAGATTTTCAGAGCCCTCCATATCATAAGGGAAGGGCATCTTTTCCAACGCTTCAAAAGATATTCGGTCGTGACCGGCCGAACACCTGCTAAATCATAGCATACTCTGCCGGAAAAGTATAGCATGATTATAGCTTGCTGGAGAAAATTTCTGCTGCTGCATGACACGGTTGGTAGCAGTATTCAATTAGCTAAACTGGAATTATATCTTCAAATCTGATTCAGCCTGCATTCCGGGAGTTCCCCGTTCATCACTTTCTTGATATTGCTGATAAAGAAATCATAGCGCTTTTTATGATACTTCACGCCATCCGGAAGTCCGGCCGTATGGGGAGTCAGGATGACATGATTCAAGTCCCGCAGAGGATTATCCATACTTAAGGGTTCATCCTCATATACATCCAGACAAGCTCCGCCAATACTGCCCTGTTTTATTGCCAGTATCAGTTGATCCTGGTCAATGACCGCTCCCCTTGATGTGTTGATCAAGACTGCATCAGATTTCATTTTGTCGAACGCATGAGAATCGATCATATGCCGCGTGCTTTCATTCAAAGGAATATGAATACTGACGATATCACTCTCACGGTAAATGCTATCCAGATCTTTTTGCTGTACACCGGCAATGTCAAACGGCTTATGGCTATAGCCCAGGACGTTCATATGAAAGGCATTACAATACGCCGCAACCTTTTTTCCTACATTTCCGAGGCCAATGATTCCGATCGTTTTTTCAGAAAGCTCTGCTCCCTTGTATTGCAGTTCTCCTTCATCCCGGTGAGCCTTTAGGAACGAATCGAGGTATGTGATGTTTTTATACCAGCAAAGAATGAAGGCCATCACATGCTCGGCAACCGCATTCGCATTCACGCCGGCAGCATTACAGACTTGAACGCCGTATCTGGTACAGTCTTCAAGATTTACATTGTCATACCCCGCACCTGTTTGGATCAGTTTTAGTCTGGGCGCTTTTTCCAGCAACGCTGCGTTGATTTTGATATGCTCCGGTATGAGCACGTCTGCGTCTCTTAATTCTCCTTCTGCTGCTTCATAAGGATGCAGAATTCTTACTTCCCACGCCTCCGGAAACCTATTGATTATCTGTTCTTTTGCTGCGTGAGGAAAACTTCCGATGATTGCGATTTTCATACAGCCACCTCCACAACTTCCGAGTTGTCGAGATGGAGTATACCACATTTCTGAGGCTTTCGGAAGATGCTTTATAATCGCCCCTGCCTGTAAGTGAAGGTCGTTGTCCCTTCTCCCGTGACGGATACTGTGTTGTCTCCATGCCGCAGTTCGAACTCTGGGATCTCCCAGGTTCCGGCGCTGACAGTTTTGTGGAAGGATTCTCCGTCAATCGCCCAGCGCAGGATGGTCTCCGCCGTAGTCGTTATGACCGGAACCGCGGGCATGAAGTCGTTATGCAGAGTAACTGTGCTGCTGCCGCTTATACTCTCGACCGTCTCCGAAACATAGTACGCAAGCTATTGTATCATAGCTTGCGTACTAACGTGGTGCGCCTGAAGGGACTCGAACCCACACGCTGAAAGCACGAGAACCTAAATCTCGCATGTCTACCAATTCCATCACAGGCGCATATATGAGCGGCAGGGCTTCCTGTCGCTATTTTATTGCCCTCTGTTTTTACACGGCGAGGAACCGAGGCGGAGCGTAACGCTTGACCCGCATCTATAAAAACAGGATGAACCTGCTTTTACCAAAGAATGAGCACGGCGAATGATGGAACGGCAAATCCTACACTGAGGTGACAGCACCTAAATCCATCGAGTCTACCAATTCCACCACGCCCGCAGATACAGCCGATATTGTAGCATAATTTTTGTTGGTGCGCAAGGAATGTTTTGACGGCGGCGGGGCGGATATGCTACACTGGGCGTATCACGATACGTCGAAAGGAGCATCTTCCATGAACGAGCATATTCTGCGTCTGGCCCGGGAAAACGCCCCCTGCTTTATCTACTCCCGCGATGTACTGGCGCGGCAGGCTGGGCTGCTGCGCGATACGTTCCCCGGCTTTGACTTTCTGTTTTCCGTGAAGGCCAACCCGTTCCCGCCGGTAATGCGGGCGCTGGCGGCGCTGGGCATCGGCGCGGATGCCGCCTCCGCCCGGGAGGTGCTGCTGGCGGAGGAGTGCGGCATGGCCGCCGCCGACATCTACTTTTCTGCCGCCGGCAAGTCCGACAGCGCCCTGCGGGAGGCGTGGGATCACGGCCACCTGATCGCCGACTCCATCGGCGAGGCGGTGCGCATCGGCCGCATCGCCGCGGAGAAGGGGGAGGCGCGGCCTATCGGCGTGCGGATCGACCCCTGCTTCAACATGGATGGCGGCCCCGGCACCTCCGGCAAGTTCGGCATCTGCGAGGAGGATCTGCCCCAGCTGCGCACGGCGCTGGAGGGGCTGCCCGTCACGGTCTGCGGCATCCACGTCCATCTGCGCTCCCAGAATCTGGACGCCGCCGTGCTGACCCGGTACTATGAGAAATGCTTCGCGCTGGCGCTGCGGGTGCAGGAGGTGCTGGGCTGCACCGTGGAGTATATCAACTTCGGCGGCGGCGTGGGCATCGCCTACAACGAGGCATCCCAGCAGCCGCTGGACTACGCCGCTCTGCGGCAGTGCGCCCAGCGTATTGCGGAGGAGAACCGCCGCACGCTGGGAGCCCGCCTGCTCATCGAGTCCGGCCGGTTCCTGACCTGTCAGGCCGGTACATACTTTATGCCGGTGGTGGATAAAAAGACCTCCCGAGGTGTGACCTACGTCATCGTGGAGAACTGTCTCAACGGCTTCCAGAAGCCCGCCATTGCCGCCATGCTGCGCCGTGCGGTGGGGCCGGATGCGGTGATCGCACCCCAGGAGCCGCTGTTCACCCGGGAGGACGCCTGCACCGTCACGTCGCTGGGCGATCTCACCCGCACGGAGACGGTGCATCTGGTGGGCAATCTCTGCTGCGCGCTGGATGTTTTGCAGGAGGGCTTCACCGGCCCGGCGCTGGAGATCGGCGATCTGGTGGCGGTGTCCAACGCCGGTGCCTACGCCTGCACCCTGTCTGTGCAGCGGTTTTCCAGCCACCACCCGCCGGCGGAGCTGCTGGTGGACGGGGACGGAAATGTTCTGTGACAACGCAAAAGGGGAGCCGCGAGGCTCCTCTTTTTTCGTCCTGCGCCGCCGCCCTCGTCGACCTGCCCAGCAGAGCGGAAAAATAATTGTATAAGTTGACGAAAAAACCGGCGACAGCCGGGAATTTTCATACAAATCAATAAAATAGAGGTTGTCAGACCCCGGAATATAAGCTATAATCGGTACGTTGAGCTACTGTCCGCAGCCATGTGGGCGGCGGACTTCAAGAAAACGAAGGGAGTACATCACCACTATGACTGCTAATGACATTCGCAATATTGCACTGCTGGGCCACGGCGGCTCCGGCAAGACCTCTCTTGCTGAGCAGATGCTGTTTATGACCAAGGGTGTGGACCGTCTGGGCAAGACCGTCGACGGCAACACCACCTGCGACTACGACGCCGAGGAGATCAAGCGCCAGATCTCTATCTCTCTGGCATTTGCTCCCGTCATGTATAAGGGCAAGAAGATCAACGTCATGGACGCTCCCGGCAACTTCGATTTCTCCGGCGAGGCTGTCTGCGCCATTCGCGCCGCCGAGTGCGCCGTCATCGTGGGCAACGCCAAGGACGGCCTGTCCGTTGGTATGGAGCGCACCTGGAAGATGCTGGGCAAGAAGCCCCGCATGATGTTCATCAACCGCGTGGAGGAGGCCAACGCCGACTACGCCGCCTGCATCGACGCCATCAAGGGCAAGTTCGGCACCGCCATTGCCCCCATCGTCGCCACCAAGGCCGACGGCAACAAGGCTGTCACCGTTATCGTGGACCTGCTGCACAACAAGGCATACGACGCCAAGGGCGAGTGCGCCATCCCCGCCGACATGGCCGACGAGGTGGAGGCGCTCCGCGCCGAGCTGATGGAGGCCGCCGCCGGCGCCGACGAGGAGCTGATGGAGAAGTTCTTCGAGACCATGGAGCTGTCTGCCGAGGATATGGCCAAGGGTCTGAAGCTGGGCGTCCGCGAGGGCAGCGTCTGCCCCGTGCTGTGCGGCAGCGCCGCCACCGGCATGGGCGTGGAGATGCTGATGCAGACCATCGTGGATCTGGTGCCCGTCGCCACCGATATGCCCGCCGTGGCCGCTGAGGACGACGACGGCAACGCCATCGAGGTCGCCTACGATCCCAACGGCACCACCGCCGCCTTTGTGTTCAAGACCATCTCCGACCAGTACGGCAAGTTCTCCATGATCAAGGTCGTCCGCGGCAAGGTCACCAGCGATATGTCCCTGTACAACATGACCACCGGCAACACCGAGAAACTGGGCCGTCTGTACGTCATGAAGGGCAAGAAGACCGAGGAGACCAAGGAGATCTGCTGCGGCGATATCGGCGCCATCGGTAAGATGGACAAGGTCAAGACAGGCGATACCCTGTGCGAGCCCAAGACCTATGTGAAGTTTGCACCTCTGGCCTTCGCACCCGCCTGCTACGAGCGCGCCATCGCCCCCAAGACCAAGCAGGAGATCGAGAAGCTGGGTACCGGCCTGAACAAGCTGAACGAGGAGGATCCCACCTTCTCCGTCACCAACAACGCCGAGACCCACCAGACCGTGATCTCCGGCGCCGGCGATATCCAGATCGACGTGCTGTGCAGCAAGCTGAAGTCCCGCTTCGGTGTGGATGCCGAGTTGGATACCCCCCGTGTTGCCTACCGCGAGAAGATCCGCAGCACCGTCCGCAAGCAGGGCCGCTATAAGAAGCAGACCGGCGGCAGCGGTCAGTTCGGTGACGTTCACATCATCTTCGAGCCCCAGAGCGAGCAGGAGGATATGATCTTCGAGGAGAACGTGTTCGGCGGCTCCGTGCCGAAGAACTACTTCCCCGCCGTGGAAAAGGGTCTGCGCGAGAGCTGCCTGCACGGTGTGCTGGCCGGCTATCCCGTGGTGTTCCTGAAGGCCACGCTGGTGGATGGCTCCTACCATCCCGTTGATTCCTCCGAAATCGCGTTCAAGCTGGCCGCCAACCTGGCGTTCAAGGCCGCGCTGCCCGAGGCCAAGCCCGTGCTGATGGAGCCCATCGGCGAGCTGAAGGTCACCGTACCCGACAACTTCGTGGGCGACGTGATGGGCGATCTGAACAAGCGCCGCGGCCGCGTGATGGGCATGAACCCCACCGGCGACGGCGAGACGGTGCTGGAGGCCGAGGTCCCCATGGCGGAGATGATGAGCTACGCCATCGACCTGCGCTCCATGACCCAGTCCCGCGGTACGTTCACCTTCAACTTCGTCCGCTACGAGGACTGCCCCGCTGCGGCGCAGGAGAAGGCCATTGCCGCCGCCAAGGCACTGGCTGAGGCCGAGTAAGAGTTTACGAAAGCAAAAAAACATCCGTCCGTACGGACGGATGTTTTTTTGCTTTCAAAATGCAAGGCAAGGCGGTTTCTTAGCCCCATAGGGTGGTCAGCATGGGGATGACCTGCTTCTTGCGGGACATGACGCCGGGGAGGAACACCATGTTGTCCTTGGGCTCCACGGCGAAGGCGTTGCGGATGGTGTCGTCGCTGCCGATGTACAGGAGCTGGGAGCCCTCCTGCAATACGTCCGTGAGCATCAGGATCACCATGTCGTAGCTGTTGGCCTTCTGCGCGGCGCGCATGGCATCCAGCAGCTCGTCCTTGCGCTCCATCAGCTTCTGGGAGTCGATGCAGGTGACCTGTCCCACGCCCAGCACCTGCTCGGAGATATGGAACTCCTTGAAGTCGCTGCGCAGCAGCTCCTCGGCGGAACGGCTGTCGTTGCTGCCGCTGAACAGCTCCCGTCCCAGATCGCTGAGGGACACCTTGGCGATGCGGGCCAACCGCTCCGCCATGGCGATATCCCGCTTGGTGCAGGTGGGGGACTTGAACATAACGGTGTCGGACAGGATGGCTGCCGCCATCAGACCTGCCATGTGGGGCGACGGCGTGACGCCGTGCTCCTGATACATGGAGGTGATGATGGTGTTGGTGCTGCCCACCGGCTCGTTGCGGACGGTGATGGGCTGCCGGGTCTGGATGTCCGCCAGACGGTGGTGGTCGATGATGCCCAGGATCTCCGCCTGATCGATGCCGGGGACGGTCTGGGACAGCTCGTTGTGATCCACCAGCACCACCCGCTTGCGCCGGGGCTTCAGCAGGTGGTAGCGGGACAACGTGCCAACGACCTTCTCGTTTTCGTCCAGCACGGGGTAGCAGCGGTAGCGGCTTTTCAGCACGACCTCCCGCACGTCGTCGATGTAGTCGTCCAGATGGAAGGAGATCAGCCCCTCCGTGGCGCAGGGCCGTGCGATGGGCGTGGCCTGATAGATCAGGCGGTGTACGCGGCTGGCGTCCAGCGGCGTGGAGATGACGCAGGTCTTGCCGGCGTTTTCCAGCCAAGCCGGCTCCACATCGGTCTGGCACAGGATCAGGCAGGCCACCTGCTTATCCAGTGCGCGCTGGATCATGTCCGGCTGGCTGCCGCACAGCACAATGCTGTCGGGGCCGTCGAACAGCAGGTTCTCGCAGTCCTGGGGCAGGGCGATGGACACGGAGCCGCTGACACTGTCCACCAGGTCGCCGCCGTCGCCCATGATCCGCCCCTCAATGACGCTCAACAGGTTGAACAGGGGGATGGCCTCCACACGGGGCTCGCCCACGGTGTTCAGGCTGAAGGTGGCGATATCACCGGCGGACAGCATACCGTACAGGGAGCCGTCCTCGTTGACAACGGGGATGGCGGAGATCTTCTGCTCCCGCATGAGCTTCCATGCCCGGTCCATGGTGACGGAGGCGTCCAGACACGGCGGACGGTCGAAATCCAGATCCTTCACCTGCGTGCGGACGTTCTGGATAAAGCGGGGGGGATTGAAATGGAACCGCTCCAGCATCCGGTTGGTCTCATCGCTGACGGTACCCAGATGGACGGCCACATATTCCTTCTCACCCAGCGCGTTTTTCAGCGCGGCGTAGGACATAGCGGCCACGATGGAGTCGGTGTCCGGATTGCGGTGCCCGGTCACATAGATCTCGTTCATACGCGAAAGCTCCTTTGCGAAAATTTTCCTCTGTGACCACCTATTATATAGGAGGTTTTCGCCGCGGTCAATGGGGCGCGGCGCTTTTTGCGGATCGGCGTCCGCGCCCCGCCTCCGGGAGATCACTGCTGTGCCGAAGGGGAGAGGGGGCGGCTCCGCAGAGCCGCTCCCTCTCCCCTTGCGATGATCGTTTTTGCGGTAGAATATTGTATAAACAGGGCGAAAAATGCCCATAAAAAGCAAAACGCCACGCACACTGGCGTGGTGGTCATCTTCTGTGGGTGGGACGCTTACCGCTCGCTGACCTGCTGCTGGCAGTCACCGAAGATCATATCGTCCAGATCGCCCAGGATCCAGTTGTTCATCATACCCTTATCACGCTCCTTTCTTCATTTATTTACGCTTACAGTATATGCTGGTTTTGTCAACTTTGCAAGCGCAAATTTATACATAATGTACAATTTATTTTCGTTAATTTTTGATAGATTGCACAATGACACCTGCGGGTCATACCATATATAATGACTTCGTATGAACGTGTAAACGGGGATATGCTGACTATGAAAGAGTTTTTTGCGGGAGAATTTGATATCGCCGTTATTGGAGCCGGTCACGCGGGCATCGAGGCGGCGCTGGCAGCGGCGCGGCTGGGGATGCGCACCATCTGCTTCACCATCGATCTGGACGCGGTGGGCAATATGCCCTGCAACCCCGCCATCGGCGGCACCGGCAAGGGACATCTTGTCCGGGAGCTGGACGCGCTGGGCGGCGAAATGGCCCGCGCGGCGGATCGCGCCTGCATCCAGTACCGGATGCTCAACCGCGCCAAAGGCCCGGCGGTGTGGTCGCTGCGGGCGCAGGCAGACCGGCGGCTGTACCAGCAGGTGATGAAGCACACGCTGGAGCGGCAGGAGAATCTGACGCTGCGGCAGGCGGAGGTGACGGAGCTTCGCTGCGAGGACGGACACGTCAGCGCCGTGGTGCTGCGCACCGGTGCGGTGTTCCGCGTCGGCGCCGTCATCCTCTGTACCGGCACATACCTGACGGGCCGCACCATCGTGGGGGAGTGTATCGAATCCTCCGGCCCCGACGGGATGCACGCCGCCAACGCGCTGACGGACAGTCTGCTGGCGCTGGGCTTACCTCTGCGCCGCTTCAAGACCGGCACGCCGCCCCGTGTGAACCGCCGGAGCATCGACTTTTCCCGGATGGAGGTGCAGGTGGGCGACGACGATCCGCTGCCCTTCAGCTTCGACACGGCGCAGACGCCGGAGAACCGGGCGGTGTGCTACCTGACGTATACCAACGCGGAGACACACCGGATCATCCGGGAAAATCTGGATCGCAGCCCCATTTACTCCGGCGTCATCGAGGGCGTCGGCCCCCGGTACTGCCCGTCTATCGAGACGAAGATCGTCCGGTTTGCGGACAAGCCCCGCCACCAGCTGTTTATCGAGCCCATGGGTCTGGACACGGAGGAGATGTATATTCAGGGCTTCTCCTCCTCCATGCCGGAGGAGGTGCAGCTGCGGATGCTCCACAGCGTGGCGGGTCTGGAGCACGCGGAGATGATGCGCCCCGCCTACGCCATCGAGTACGACTGCATCGATCCGCTGGCGCTGAAGCCCACGCTGGAGGTCAAGACCGTGGGCGGGCTGTACGGCGCGGGACAGTTCAACGGCTCCTCCGGCTACGAGGAGGCGGCGGTGCAGGGCTTTGTGGCGGGCGTCAACGCGGCGCTGGCGCTGAAGGGGGAGCCGCCCCTGCTCCTCAAGCGCAGTGAGAGCTATATCGGCACCCTCATCGACGATCTGGTGACCAAGGGCACCGAGGAGCCGTACCGCATGATGACCTCCCGCTCGGAGTACCGGCTGCTGCTGCGGCAGGACAACGCCGACCGGCGGCTGTGCGCCACCGGACACCGCATCGGGCTGGTGTCCGCGGAGCGGCTGCGGGCGGTGGAGGAGAAGTACGCCGCCGTGGAGCAGGAGGTCAAGCGCCTGACCCACACCGGCGTGGCCGGCAGCGACGCGCTCAACGCCCTGCTGATGCAGCGAGGCACCGCCCCTGTGGCGGACGGGGCGCGGCTCATCGACCTGCTGCGCCGCCCGCAGGTGTCCTACGACGATCTGCGGCCCTTCGACCCCGGCGCACCGGCGCTGGACAAGGCTGTGCGGGAGCAGGTGGAGATCACCGTCAAGTACGAGGGCTACATCCGCCGCCAGCAGCGGCAGGTGGAGGAGTTTGAGCAGCTGGAGAAGCACGCGCTGCCCGACGACATGGATTACAGCGATATTCAGGGGCTGCGCTTGGAGGCGCGGGAGAAGCTGAGCGCGGTGCGCCCCCTGAATCTGGGGCAGGCCAGCCGCATCTCCGGCGTATCCCCGGCGGACATCGGCGCGCTGATGATCTGGCTCCAGTCCCACCGCGGATAACTTTGTAAGGTCAAGGCGGCGCATTGCCGCGCAACACGATAAGGAGGGTTTCCATGAGAAAATTTCTGGCCATTTTGGTCTGCAAGCTCATACGCTTCATCGGTTCCTTTGTGGGGCGGGGCAGCAGCCTGCCCGGACAGATCGCGCTGAAGATCTGCCCCGACATTTTGCAGCAGGTGCAGCTTCCGCCGGAGATCATCGCCGTTACCGGCAGCAACGGCAAGACCTCCACGTCCGAGATGATCGCCCATGTGCTCACCGCCGCCGGAAAAAAGGTGGTGTTCAACCGGGAGGGCTCCAACCAGATCGAGGGCGTCACCACCATGCTGCTGTGCAGCAGCACCCTGACAGGACGGTGCAAGAGCGACGCGGCGGTCATCGAGTCCGATGAGCGCTACGCCCAGTACACCTTCCGCTATTTCCAGCCCACCCACTACGTCATCACCAACCTGTACCGCGACCAGCTCACCCGCAACGGCCACCCCCAGTGGGTGTTCAAGTCCATCGAGCCCAGCATCGGCCCGGACTGCACGCTGATCCTCAACGCCGACGACCCGCTGGTGGCGCTGTTCGCCCGGGGACGGCAGAACCGGGTGGTCTGGTTCGGCATGGATCGCCAGCGCTTTTCCACCGACCACTGCACCGGCATCTACAACGACGGGAAATACTGTCCGCTATGCCACGCGCCCATGGCCTACGACTACTACCACTACAACCACATCGGCGCGTACCACTGCACGAAATGCGATTTTCACCGGCCGGAGACGGCCTATACCGTCACCGACGCGGATCTGGATACCGGCTTTCTCACCATCAACGGCAGGGACCGCATCGAGCTGGCGTTCAAGAGCATCTACAACGCCTATAACATTCTGGCCTGCTATACCGTGTGTGCGCTGGCGGGGGTGGACGGCGCGGATATCGCCCGCAGCATCAGCCGCTATGTGCTGAAGAACGGCCGCATCGTCAACTGGCAGTACCAGACCATGCACGGCACGCTGCTGGCCTCCAAGCACGAGAACTCCGTGTCCTACGACCAGTCCCTGCGCTATACGGTGCAGCAGAAGGAGCCCCACGCCGTCATCATCATCGTGGACGCGGTGAGCCGCAAGTACTTCACCAGCGAGACCAGCTGGCTGTGGGACATCGACTTCGATATGCTGAATACGGAGAACACCTCCCACATTTACCTGCTGGGCAAATATGCCGACGATCTGTACGTCCGGTTCTCCTACACCGACGTGCCGCCGGAGAAGCTCAGCGCCTACGAGAGCATCAGCGAGGGCGTGGACGCCGCCGTGCGGGATGGCGTGACCCAAGCCTATACCATCACCTGTTTCTCCGACAAGGGCAAGTTCCTGTCGCTGGTCAATACGCTTTAAGGAGGGTCTGCATATGCGCATTCAGCTTTTGCATCTCTATCCCGATCTGATGAATCTGTACGGCGAGTACGCCAACGTGGCGGCGCTGCGGCGCAGTCTGGAGCGGCAGGGGGCGGAGGTCGTCGTCCGCACCGGCACGCTGTATGAGGATATCGACTTCTCCGACGCGGACTTTGTCTACATGGGCGCCGGCACGGAAAGCGCCCAGCTTGTGGCACTGGAGGATCTGCGCCGCTATACAGACGCCGTAGGCGCGGCGCTGGCGTGCGGCGTTGTGGTGCTGGCCACCGGCAACGCCATGGAGCTGTTCGGCAGCAGCATCACCTCCCCCGACGGCACGGCGCACGCCGGACTGGGGCTGTTCCCCTTCCGCACCACCGTGTCCGACACGGCGCGCATACAGGGCGACTGTCTGGCGGTGGGCGCTGCCACCGGGCAGACGGCGGTGGGCTTCGTGAACAAGGCCAGTCAGACCACGGAGGTCGCCCACCCGTTGTTCCGCATGGAGCACGGCCCCGGCAACGCCGCTGATACGGCGGAGGACGGCGTGTGGGAGGGCAGCTTTTACGGCACCCATCTCATCGGCCCTCTGCTGATGAAGAATCCCCACGTCAACGCTTACTTCACGGAGCTGCTGTGCCGCCGGGCGGGACTGCCCTATCAGACGCAGGACTGCCCCCATGAGCAGCGGGCCTACGAGGTGACGCTCCGCGCCCTGCAGGAGCGGTTCCGCCAGCAGTAAACGAAAAAGAGCATAAAAAAGAGGCGCCTTGTAAGGCGTCTCTTTTTTATGCTTCTGTTCAGATGTACTGGCGCATACCCTCGGTGGCCACATCCTCGTCAGCGCTGACGGTGACGGTGAACTTCACGTCGTTCTTCTCGCTGAAGCGATCCAGCCACTGGAGGAAGTTCTCCACCGCCTGCCAGTCGGTGCTGCCGGCGATCTTGCACAGGTTGTCCACAAACACATGGGAGATATCGTAATTGCCCGCATACAGACCGCAGAGGAAACCGCGCAGGCAGTCAAAAGAATCCACATTGTACTCGCTGGCATTGACCAGACGCACATTGTAGCTGATGTCGTAGGTCATGTCGCGGCTGGGTTCGATGCAAACAACGCTGCCGGTCTCGGAATCCACGCTGGTGTGGATCAGCTCGATAAGCTGCTTCGTCTTACCTGCACCGTTCGCGCCCATGATCAGTCTAACCATAAGAAATCACTCCTTTGTCATAGATGGAGTTGGTTCTACTCCTGTCTGTAGAATACCATACCATGTAAAAAATAGCAACGAAAAAAAGAGGCTCTTTTTTTGGGCAAAACGCCTTACCGTCCCAGCTTGGCCAGCAGCGTTCCGCGCAGCTCCTCGTAGCCGGGCTTGCCCAGCAGTGCGAACACATTCTTCTTATAGGCCTCCACGCCCGGCTGGTCGAAGGGGTTCACATCCAGCAGGTAGCCGCTGAGACCGCAGGCGTACTCGAAGAAGTAGATGAGCTGTCCCATCACACTCTCGTCCAGCCCGCCGGTGTACAGGGTGATGTTGGGGACGCCGCCCTCCACATGGGCCAGCAGCGTGCCGTCCATGGCCTGCTCGCGGATGAAGTCCATGCTCTTGCCCGCCAGGAAGTTCAGGCCGTCGCCGTCCGTCTCGTCGTAGGGGACGGGGTTCTCGTGCTGCGACGGGCCGAAACGCACCACCGTCTCAAAGAGATGGCGCTCGCCCTGCTGGATATACTGTCCCATGGAGTGCAGGTCGGCGGTGAACTCCACGCTGGCGGGGAACAGGCCCTTGCCCTCCTTGCCCTCGGACTCGCCGTACAGCTGCTTCCACCACTCGGCCATAAACCGGAAGCAGGGCTCATAGGCCGCCAGGATCTCGATCTTCTTGCCGCAGCGGTACAGCTCGTACCGGGCGGCGGCGTACTGCCACGTGGGGTTGGCACTCATGTCCGCCGCCGTGCAGGTATCCATCATCTCGCGGGCGCCGTTCATCAGGGCGTCGATGTCGATACCCGCCACGGCGATGGGCAGCAGCCCCACGGCGGTCAGCACGCTGTACCGGCCGCCCACGTCGTCGGGCACCACAAACGTCTCATAGCCCTTGGCGTCCGCCAGAGACTTCAGCGCGCCTCTGTGCCGGTCGGTGGTGGCGTAGATGCGCTTGGCGGCCTCCTCCGGGCCGTACTTCTTCTCCAGCAGCTCGCGGAAGAAGCGGAACGCCACTGCCGGCTCTGTGGTGGTGCCGGATTTGGAGATGACATTGACGGAGAAGTCCACACCGTCCAGCAGCTCCACGATCTCGCTCATGTAGTCGGAGGACAGGCCGTTGCCCACGAAGTAGATGTTGGGGGTGTCCTTCTTTTTCAGATTGTAGTTGGGGGAGCGCAGGCACTCGATCACGCCCCGGGCGCCCAGATAGGAGCCGCCGATGCCGATGACCACCAGCGCCTGAGAGTCCGCCTTGATGCGCGCTGCCGCGGCCTTGATGCGGGCAAACTCCTCCTTGTCGTAGTTCTCCGGCAGGCGCACCCAGCCGGTAAAGTCGCTGCCGGCGCCGTCACCCTTTTGCAGGTGGTCGTGGGCGATGCGCAGGCGGGGCGCCAGCGCCGCCTCGTAGGGCAGCGGGATAAAGCTGTTGCAGCTATTGAGGTCCACACGGATCATAGGATGATTCCTCCTTGGTAAAAGACGTCTTTTTCGGTGTTTTCCATCTTACAACGATTATATCCAAATTACAAGGGGAAAAAGACCGTCTACGCCGCGAAAACCGCCATGCGCAGAAGCTGGGTGAATACCTGCCCCCAGCTGCGCCGCGCCACGGCTTCCTCCGCCACCAGCGGCACGGTCAGCAGCACCGTGTCGCCGTCCAGCACGGACAGCTCACCCAACCGCTGCCCGGCCTCCACCGGAGCGGCGACCTGCGGCTCCAGCGTAACGGTGCGGGTCAGGCCGCCGGCCTTGGCCTTTTCCACCAGCACGGCGGTGTTCTCTGCCTCCGGTACCGGCTGTACAGCGTCCGACGCGCCCATGACTACCTGTACCGGCGTCAGCGGCTCCGGCGGCAGGGCGTCCGCCAGCGTGTAGGTGGAAAAACCGTAGTTCAGCAGCGCCTTGGCGTCCTTGGTGCGGGTGTCCTTGTCCGGCGCTTTCATGATGACGGCGATCAGCTCCATGCCGTCCCGCTCCGCCGTGGCGCTGATGCAGTACCCCGCCGAGGCGGTGTAGCCGGTCTTGAGACCGGTGGCGCCATCATAGAAGCGGATGAGCTTATTGGTGTTGGCCAGCTGAAATGCGCCGTTCCGGATGGTGTCCATCCAGATGGTGGTGAAGCGCCGTATGTCCGGATGGTGCAGCAGCAGCTCCCGGCTCATAAGGGCGATATCGTGGGCGCTGGTGACGTGTCCCTCCGCCGTCAGGCCGGTACAGTTGACAAAATGGGTGTCCGCCATGCCCAGCTCAGAGGCCCGACGGTTCATCTGCTCCACGAACAGCTCGTGTACGCCGGCGACCTTCTCCGCCAGCGCCACCGCCGCGTCGTTGCCGGAGGCCACGCACACCGATTTCAGCAGCTCCTCCACCGTGATCTGTTCGCCCTCCGCCAGATAGACCTGACTGCCGCCCATCCCGGCGGCCGCAGCACTGACCGTCACCACGTCGTCGTAGCCGATAGTGCCGCTGTCGATGGCCTCCATGGTCAGCAGCAGCGTCATGATCTTGGTGACGCTGGCGGGCTCCAGCTGCTCGTGCTCGTTCTGCGCGAACAGCACCTGCCCTGTAGATTTTTCCATCAGCAGCGCCGCCCGGCTGGTGATGGGCAGCTCCACCGCATCCGCCCGCACTGAGTACAGACCCAGCGCGCACAGCATCGCCGTCAGCAGACAGATCGTGCGCCGTATCTTCCTCATTATAAGACCCCTCCCTGCGTTTTTTCTATCCCTATGCCCGCAGGAGAGAAATCATGCGCTTCGACAGAAATTGCGGTTGCAAAACCCGTGCCGACCTGCTATAATAGCAACGTTCGCAGGGTTGGTATATCGGTATTACAGCGGCTTCCCAAGCCGTTAAGGCGGGTTCGACTCCCGTACCCTGCTCCAAGTGAATGAGCTCCGTTTTTCGAATATTTTGTCGAAAAGCGGAGTTCTTCTTTTCCACAAAGTTTTGATTTATCAGGGCTTTTTTACTTTGCTGATTGGAGGCAGGCACAGCAAAACTCTCAAAATGCGGAACGATTAATTTTGCGCAAGATCGTTATTCGAACACGGTTTTCTCATCAAAACCTGCGGCTTATCCGCAAAAATTTTCTGGCGGTTGCCTGTGCAGAGACAACAAACGATTACCTATCGCAATAACATAGATGGCTTTTTATGGATGGCCTAATCTGCTGTAGTAGAAAGGAAATCGTTTGTGCGTAGTCTGAAATATAGATACTGGAAATCCGTCATCGATCTTCGAAGATGCATGGACTGCAAAAGGCTGCAAGGGAAAATTTACTTGCCCCATGATTTTATTCCAGAAGAACCGCCGCTCCATCCTAACTGCGCTGCTCTATACAGTGGTTAGAGGCAAGAACGGCCGGCACAGCAACAAAGATTGGCTTACGGGGTGCCGACAGGTGGCTGAAAACATTTCGTCGGCTCCCTGGATACTACATAACCGAGGACGAAGCCACACAATTAGGATGGATTCCGATTTTAGCAAATCTCGCCATTGTCGCTCCGGGTAAGATGCTGACAAAGGGCGTTTACAAAAACAGGGACAAGCGGCTCCTCGATGTACCTGGACGAATATGGTACGAGGCTGACATCAATTACTCTTTCGGTTACCGGGGCGGAGAACGAATTCTCTACTCTAACGACGGATTGATCTTTGCCACTTACGACCATTATGCTACGTTTGTCGAAATTGTTTGACAGAAAGGAGTTTTGCTATGAATCACTATGCATATACGCCTATCACAACTGACCCCGTTTTGCTGAATCTGACCGGCTGCAAGGACTGGGGTACATTACACCAACGTATCCACGAGGCTTTCGGGTTTCCGGACTACTACGGGGAAAACTGGGACGCCATGTGGGATTGCCTGACAGATGTATTTCTGCCGCCGGTGCAAAGGCGCATTGTTGTGGAGGGCTTTGCCGCCATGCCCCAAGAGCTGCGGGAGTACGCTGCTCCGATGCGGGAAATCTTTCGCGACCTTCAGGAGAAGTATTCTTGGGTCTCGGTAACATACCGCTGATTGTGGACACAACAAAAGTGGTGGGTGGTCACAAAAAAGTGAGGGACACACAAAAGTGTGTCCCTCACTTTTTTGCGAGCGGCGATTTTGAAGCAGCCCACCCTTGCGCAGCAAGGGTGGGCTGCTTACTGATAGTATAGCTATTATATCCGCGCCACGTTCTTGGAGGCGACCACATCCACGCCGGTGCCGCAGACGTTTTGCAGCACCACGTCGCCGATGGCGGCGGGGGCGTGTACGGTCACGGTACGCAGGGCGCGGGCTACCTCATGCACCAGCGCCTTGGGGACCTCTCCGGCGGTGCGTACCGGCAGCACCGGCAGCGCCGCGCCCTCAATGGCGACTGTGCCGGTGACCGTCCGTGCCGGGGCTACGCACTCTTTTTTGGCATAGGCCTCGCCGCGAGGACAGGTGTTGCCGCTGACGGAGGTCACGACGCCGTTTTCCACCTCGGCGGTGAGCTGGCAGCCCATGGGACAGCCAATGCAGATCAGTTCACGTTTCATTGCGCCTGCGCCTCCTCTACTACGAATGTCACCGTGTCCGCATCGGCGGGGATGGCGGCGGGGTCGAGGGGGAAGCTCTCCATCTCGCCGGGGGTCAGGATGCGCTTGGGGATGCGCTTGAGCAGCGTGCTGCCTGCGTAGGCGCACAGCGCCGCGTTCCGATAGGGCTGCCCCACCCGGAAGCGCACCGTTACCGGCGCGCCGCCCCGATGCAGGGCCTGGGGTACCGTATAGCGCACGCCGTTTTTGCCCTCCAGGCGGATGCTCTCGCTGTCCTTGACGCCCTCCAGTACATACCGGGCGGCGCTGCGTCCCGCTGCCGCCGCCTCCTGCGAGACGAAGTCCACCAGATCGTGGACGTGCAGCACGTTGCCGCAGGCAAACACACCGGGCAGGGAGGTGGCCAGCGTCTCGTCCACCGCCGGACCGCCGGTGACGGCGTCCAGTACCGCGCCCGCCTGACGGGTCAGCTCGTTCTCCGGCAGCAGGCCCACGCTCAAAAGCAGCGTGTCGCAGGGGATGTACCGCTCCGTTCCGGCGACGGGCAGACGGCGGTCGTCCACCTGCGCCAGCGTTACGCCGGTGAGATGCTCCTGCCCGTGGATCTCCACCACCGTGGTGGACAGGTACAGGGGGATATCGAAATCGTCCAGACACTGGACAATGTTGCGCTTCAGACCGCCGGAATAGGGCATGACCTCCGCCACGGCCTTGACCTCAGCGCCCTCCAGCGTCATGCGGCGGGCCATGATGAGGCCGATGTCGCCGGAGCCGAGGATCACCACCTGCCGTCCGGGCAGATAGCCCTCCATGTTCACCATGCGCTGGGCGGTGCCGGCCGACCAGATACCGGCGGGCCGCGTACCGGCGATGTTCAGCGCGCCACGGGGCCGCTCACGGCAGCCCATGGCCAGCACCACCGCCTGCGCCTTGATCTGCTGCAGGCCCACGCTGCGTCCCGTGACGGTCAGCACCTTCTCCGGCGAGACGTCCAGCACCATGCAGTCCGTCCACGCGGGGATGCCCCGCTCCTGCACGGCGTCGATGTAGCGCTGGGCGTACTCCGGGCCGGTCAGCTCCTGATGGAAGGTGTGCAGGCCGAAGCCCGCGTGGATGCACTGGTTCAGGATGCCGCCCAGCTCGCCGCTGCGCTCCAGAATGAGGATGTCCCGCAGACCCGCGTCGTAGGCGGCTGCGGCTGCGGCCAGTCCGGCGGGACCGCCGCCGATGATGGCCAGTTGTACGGTTTTCATGAAAGCACCTCCTTGGTGCGGCCTGCCAGCAGGCGGCTGTCGCCGCCGCTCTTGGTCAGTTCGGTCATGGGAATGCCCAGCTCCTCGTGGAGCAGCTCCAGCGTGCGGGGCGAGCAGAAGCCGCCCTGACACCGGCCCATACCGGCTCTGACCCGCCGCTTTACGCCGTCCAGCGACCGGGCGCCCCGGCGGATGGCTTCCCGGATCTCGCCCTCCGTGATCTGCTCACAGCGGCAGACCACCGTGGCATAGGTCGGGTCCTTTTCAATCAGCGCCTGCCGGGCGGCGAAGTCCATCTCGCGGGGGCGGGGGATGTCCTGCCGCTCCGGGATGAAGTCGTCCTTCTCCGCCGCGCCCAGCTTTTCGGCAGCCAGCTCCGCCAGATATTGCCCGATGGCGGGGGCGGAGGACAGGCCCGGCGACTCGATGCCCACGGCCTCGAAAAAGCCGTCGGCGCTCTCGCCCACGATGAAGTCGTCGTCACCGCCCACCAGATGGGCGCGAAGCCCGGCAAAGCTGGTGATGACATCCCGCATGGGGAGGTTCGGTACGCTGCGCGCCGCCGTCTCCGTCACGCGGCGCAGACCTGCCGCCGTGGTGGCGGTGCAGCCCTTGTCGTCCTGATCCTCCGCTGTGGGGCCCACCAGCAGATTGCCGTGGACGGTGGGGGATACCAGCACGCCCTTGCCCATGGCGGAGGGAAGCTGGAAAATGGTGTGCTGCACCAGCTCGCCGTCCCGTCGATCCAGCAGGCAGTATTCGCCCCGGCGGGGAACGATGGTCAGCTTCGTCTCACACAGCTGGTTATGGAGCGTGTCGCCGTATACGCCGGCGGCGGAGATGACCACCCGGCTCTCCAGTACGCCCTGCGCCGTCTCCAGCAGGAAATGATCGTCCTGCCGGCAGATACGCTGCACCTCCGTGTTGAAGCGGAACTCGCAGCCGTTGGCGGCGGCGTTCTCCGCCAGCGCGATGGTCATGCCGAAGGGGCAGATAATGGCGCTGGTAGGCGCATACAGTGCGGCCACAGCCTCCGGCGCGACCCGGGGCTCCTGACGGCGCAGCGCATCACGATCCAGCACCGCCAGACCCTCCACGCCGTTGCGCTCTCCGCGGGCCTTCAGCTCCTCCAGACGGGGGACGTCGGCCTCGTCAAAGCACAGCACCAGCGCCCCGCACCGGCGGTAGGGGAAATCCAACTGGCGAGACAGCGCCTCCATCATCTGAGAACCGGCTACGTTGAACCGGGCCTTGGCGGAGCCGATGGGCGCGTCGAACCCGGCGTGGCAGATGGCGGAGTTGGCCTTGCTGGTGCCTGTACACACATCCTCGCTACGCTCCACCAGACAGATACGCAGCCGATAGCGGCTGAGCCAGCGGGCCACGGCGCAGCCAACGGCGCCGCCGCCCACGATCACAGCATCATACATCGTTCAAACCTCTTTCCTGAAGGGGGAGGGTAGTCTCTCCCTGCAACGTTTTCTTATACAACTCTACAAAATAACAAATTCGCACGCCACTTGTCAAGACGAGGGGGAGAAAAGACGTTCTTAACGGTATTTTAACGCTTTCTTAACACGAAAGTATGTTACAATAGCGGCATACTTATAAAGAAGGGGGGCCTGTGGATATGGACGCCTATTGGGCGAAGCTCCGCAGCCATAAAAAGCGGGAGCGGGCCTCCATCAGCCAGAGCCTGTCCTACTCTGCGATGGATCTGGCTATTGCGTTCAGCCTGTATCTGGCGGCGGTGCTGCTGTGCCTGTTCCTGCGGAATATCGACCAGCATCAGGATACCACCTATGTGGCGGTGATCTTTTTCCTGGACGTGTTCCTGACGGCCTACTGGACAAACGGCTATCTGCTGGGCATCATCACCGCCGTAGCGGGTGTGTTCAGCGTGGACTATATCTTCACCTATCCCTACTGGCACATCAGCTTTACCCTCACCGGCTTCCCGCTGACATTTTTGGTGATGATGACGATCTCCGTGCTGACGGCGGCGGTCACCAGCCGCGCCAAGCAGACGGAGGCGGCCCGCCGGGAGGCGGAACGGGAGAAGATGTACGCCGATCTGCTGCGAGCCGTGTCCCACGACATCCGCACGCCGCTGACCGGCATCGTGGGCGCCACCAATGTCCTGCTGGAGCAGGATAAGGAGCTGACGCAGGAGCAGCGGCTCCAGCTGCTGCGCTCCACCAACGAGGACGCCCAGTGGCTCATCCGCATCGTGGAGAACCTGCTGTCCATCACCCGCATCAACTCCGAGGAGGCCCGGGTGAAAAAGGCGCCGGAGGCGGCGGAGGAGGTCATCGGCAGCGCCGTGGCCAAGACACACAAGCACTATCCCGACGTGGAGGTGTGTGTCTCCGTGCCGGAGGAGCTGATGATGGTACCCATGGATCCGCTGCTCATCGAGCAGGTGCTGGTGAACCTGATGGAAAACGCCGTGATCCACGGCGGCACCAGCCGCATCGACATCGCCCTGACGCAGGAGGGGGAGAACGCGGTGTTTACCGTGTCCGACAACGGCAGCGGCATCCCGGTCTACCTGCTGGGCAAGCTGTTTGACGGCGCGGCCCGCAGCGACCGCACCGCCGACGGCCGCCGCAGCATGGGCATCGGTCTGTCCGTCTGCCGCACGGTGGTGCAGGCCCACGGCGGGACCATCCGGGGAGAGAATAAAAAAGAGGGCGGCGCGTGCTTTACGGTGACGCTGCCCATGAAAGGAGACGACTATGAAGATTAAAGACAAGGTACTGATCGTGGAGGATGAACAGTCCATCAGCAACTTTATCTCCATGATCCTCACAGCCAACGGGTACGATACCATCATCGTCCGCAGCGGGGAGGAGGCGCTGACCATGATCGCCTCCCACTGCCCGGATCTGATCGTGCTGGATCTGGGCTTGCCGGATATGGACGGCATGGAGGTGCTGAAGGCGGTCCGCAAGTGGTCCAACCTGCCCGTCGTAGTGGTCTCCGCCCGCAATCACGAGCACGATAAGGTGGAGGCGCTGGATTACGGCGCCGACGACTACCTGGTCAAGCCCTTCGGTACCTCTGAGCTGCTGGCCCGCATCCGCACTGCCATCCGCCACACCCGTACCACGCTGTCCAACGCCCAGATCGCCCAGTCCGGCAAGTTCGTCACCGGCGACCTGACCATCGATTACGACAAGCATCAGGTGCTGATGAACGGCGAGAACGCCGGCCTCACCGTCAACGAGTATAAGATCGTGGCGCTGCTGGGCAAGTACGCCGGCAAGGTGCTGACCTACGATTTCATCATCCGGGAGCTGTGGGGCCCCAAGGCCAAGACGGACAACCAGATCCTGCGGGTGAACATGGCCAACATCCGCCGCAAGATCGAGCCGACCCCCGGCAACCCTCAGTACATCTTTACGGAGGTGGGCGTGGGCTACCGTATGCGGGAAGGCGACTGACCTCTTTACACGCCGGATATACCGAAATTGTATCGTATACCGAAACGCCCCTCTGCGGAGGGGCGCTTTTGCAGCACGCGGGTTTCACTACGAGAAAAAATCAAGTGACGAAAATCGACGCTTCACGGGTTCTTTATATGTGATAGATAAAGGAAAAAGAGTCTGTCGGAAAGCGCGCGTTAAGAACCGCGCCGGCTTATTTACATTGCTTTTATCGCACGGTAAGATACAGGTACGCCCGTCGGGTACGGCGGGGGAAAATGTAAGGAGAGAAAGCAATGGAAGAAAGAAAAGGCTTTGGAACCAATTTTGGTTTCCTGATGGCCGCGGT
>OFMM01000173.1_pt1 | contig 49373 bp, 67 predicted proteins | sample 1541811 | NCBI WGS metagenome assembly OFMM01 (sample SAMN04209246, study PRJEB22552) | human gut metagenome | biome: gut; material: feces | host: Homo sapiens | place: USA: Oklahoma
CATATAACCTTTGCTTTAAAAGTTCTGCCTGACTGCTTAACCAACTCTTTATATTTTGATGATGTATTTTGCAACTATGACACCTCACATTTCTATAAAATTACAAGTGACATTTGTAACTATATGTCTGTTTTCACACCATAACTTATAATTAGCTGACATATCACCTGTATAAAATCTTCCCGTCATATATCCACCTGTCATTATATCTGGATAAGTAAGCATTACAACTACACCTTTATTTTTGCAGAAATTAGCTAATGTTGAAGCTTCTTCCCATGATAACGTATTCCATGTGAAATTGATTTTACGTTTTTGTGCTATAATATCTTTAGACATAGAGCCATCACGAGTAGAACGACCGCTTTCATCACTGGATAAGTCTGATAATTGCCATGTACAATCCGAAGGAGATCGTATAGGGATTCCATTTATTTTAAACATACTCGTCATATAGCAACTCCTCCATAGCGTCTGTTCTTTCTTTTGCGTACTTTGACACTTTTTCTATCAATAAGTTCATAATCGAGATAAGTATTATTGATATATTCTGTTTCTTGATTTTCAATCGCATACAAAATTCTTTGAAGAATATTTAAAGTTTGTTCATCACAATTAGTGGTATTAACTTGCTGTTCTTTTGAGATCATTTTTTGTAATTCTGATAGTGGAGAAATGACCTCCGGGTCGCTTGAAGCGTTAGGGTTATCACCTACCATTGCAAGCACAGGAGCGGTTGCAAGACCACCTTTTGCAAGTTTAGGAATCTCAGGTACACTGATAGTTCTAATACCATCGAAAGGTTTAAGACCAAAAATATCAACACCCTTGATTTTTTCAAGTGCCCAGTTAATGCCATTAAATGGTTGGGCTATTACCCAGTTCAAACCATCAATGATACCGTTTACAACAAATTTAAATGCATTAAGAATACCATCTTTAATACCATCAAATATTTTTCCACCGATTGAAAATACATTTTTAATACCTTCCCAAGCTTTCGTGAAAATATTTTTGAACCAATCTGTAACATGAGAAAATGCACCTTGTATTCCACTCCATATTTGAGCAAAAAATGAAACTGCGTTATCCCATGCAAATTTGATACCTTCCCAAGCTCTCGTAAAAATATCTTTGAACCAATCACAAATGGGGCTAAATATATTACATATAGTGTCCCATAAACCACTGAACAAATCACCAATCGGCTGAATCACATTGGTATTAAACCATTCTGATGTAACACTCCATACTAATTGAATTGTTTCCCAACAACCACTTACAATAACACCTATGTTATAAAAAATATCGGATATAGTTTGTGACACATTGTTAAATAAGTTAGTAAAAAATTCAATAACAGGCGAGAATACAGAAACTATACCATTCCAACAATTTTGAGCTGTTGAAGTTATACCATTCCATAGTCCCGAGAAAAAATTACTAATAGGTTGAATAACATTTGTATTAAACCATTCAGCAACTGTATTCCAAGTATTAGAAATACCACTCCATAAATCAACAAAAAATTGACCTATTGTGTTACATACATTACCGCACCATTCCATTATAGTATCCCAGTTTTGCACTATAAGGATCACCAAATCAGTAAGCCCACCTACAACAAGACCTATTAAAGCACCTATACCAGCACCAATAGGTCCTCCACAAGCACCTATGATTGCACCTATACCAGCACCGGATAAAGTAGATCCTGCTGCAATCAATGCAGCATTAAGCCAATTGAGACCGTTTGATATAGCGTCCCAAATACCAGTTATCATCATAGGAACACCAGCAACGATTGCACTTATAGCAGCACCTATGATTGAACTACCTAATGCTTTACCAATAAGAGCTCCTCCGATTGTAATACTACCTGCTCCTATAATCATTTGAGCTAAATTTTGACCATTTAACCCTTCGGTTATAGCTTCCCATATAGCAGTTCCTTCAAGAGCTATACCAGTAACAGTAAGAGCTATTCCTATTGCTAATGTTTTCCCTTTATCCGCAGTTCCTTTTAATAAATTTTGTAAGGTGATTAATCCATTCATAAACGCATTTGATAATTTCCAAGCCAAAAAGCCCAAACCTATACTACCAACCACTATTAAAATGTGTCCTAATCGAGTATGTAAGAAATCAGCTAAAGAATTTATTTCTTGATTTAACCCTAACCATTCTTTAATTTTAGATATTATATCGTCTATTTGAGTACCGATTAAATTTCCTAAAAAATCATATTCAGGAAGTTTAAATCCTAAATCATTCTCATTTGATGAATCACTATCATCTGAGGAAGTATTGGAAACAGATAGTATATTCAGCTCGTCCATTGCAAGTAAACACTTTTTTAGTTTTTTGGCATTTTTAACGGATTCCTCCAAACTATTATTAGCGTCCTCCATTGAATCAGAAATAGAAGAAGCAGCAGAATTGACCGTAGAATAATCAACTTCGGGTAGTTTAAATCCAAATAGACTTGCTATATACTCTGCTAATTTTCTAACAATTTTACTCAGTGCTATAACGTAAGGCAATACAGAGTTTAATGCTGGAATAAAAATATTACCTAAAGCTCTCGCACACTGCGTAACCTGTGCCTGTAAAACACGAAGCTGGTTCGCCGGAGCGTTCAGAGTACGAGCCATATCACCTTGAGCGGTAGTTACCTGTGTCATAATTGCGTAGTAACGCAACTGCGACTTTTCAGCCTGTGTCATAGCGGAGACCTTTTTCTCGATACCGAGAGCAAGAGCTTCCTCTTGCAGTCTTGCAACAGACAGGTCGTAACCCAGTCTACGAAGCGGTTCAAGCTCACCAGCAATGCCGGACTGTAACTTCTGCATTGCGTCCTCGAACGAAATGTTGAAGAACGAAGCAATGTCGTAGCCGAGCTGTGTGAGGTTCTTGGACATAAGGTACGCTTTATCGCTCGCCACACCGAAACCGCTAATGATGGTATTGAACACACCTTGATTTCGCATGAACTCGCCTGGGTCGATACCGAGAGCTTCACTGACTGCTTCTGCGTAGTTCTGTGCTTCTGCGGCATATTTACCCATAGAAGCATTGAACAAGTTCAAGTCCTCAACGTATTGGTTTGCTTTGGTTATCCACGAAGAAATTGTTCTCGCACCATGTTTTACCGCATTGATAGCGATATTCATTTTCGCCCAAAGGTTTACATAGCTATTGGAAGCCTTATCGTTTGCCTGTGTGATTCTATTTGTAGCTGTAACTGTACGCTGGATATTCGCTGGAAGTCTGCTGTAAGCGGCAGACACCGCATTAAGCTGACTTATCAACGGAGCAAGAGCAGACGAAATCTGTTGGAGCTGACTTGTAAACGTAGTCAAATCCATACCGTTGAGCGTCTGTGCCACCTGTGGCAGTTTATTGAGTGCATTTATGGTAGACTTCAATCCCGAAGCGTCTATGTTACTTAAAGGTTGAAGTGCTGTACCCAGCTTCTCCATTCTACTGAAATCTACACCAGTGAGGGAAGCGGCGGCACTACCGATATTTTTAAGCTGATTTCCGATGGAGCTTGAAATCTTGAGAGAACCGAGGTTCTTCAATTTCTCCAAACTATTTGCCAGCGTATCAATCTTGCTTGCCCCGGAAGCGTCCATAGATTTAAGGGCGGTATCGAGACTGCGTACAGAATTTGCAACGCTTGTCAGACCGACACCGCCCCTGGTAGCTGTTTTGAGCTTTGACAAAGAAGCGGAAAGAGCGTCTATACCACTGACAGCCGAGGTGGAACTCGACTGAATTTCCAATTCGAGTTGTTCGATTGTTGTAGGCATAAAATTCACTCTCTTTCTTTAAATTATTTATTTTTCATATGTGCTTGCATATATTGTAAACCTTTTTGTATATTTACTTTCTCTCTTTTAAGTCGAGCCCTTTCTTCCATTCTTTTATTGATAGGATATGCTTCCTCGACATAAGGTTGAGCTTTTGTTCCCTTTTTAGCGAAAGATCTAAGTATAGGAGATATACGAACTATAGCGTCATAAATATATAAACCCTGTAACCACATCTGTTGATTTACTCTTTCTTTATTCAGTTCATCTGCTTCACGGTAATATTTTACGAGCGTACAATCTTTATCCCAGTATTGTTCTTCCGTCATACCTATTGATAAGTAATAGGGGAATTTAGTATAAAAAATATCCGTATATGAAAGGAGAGCAGAGCGATTATTACGCTCGCTTTCCTCATCAACGGATTCATCTGTAGACAACGAGTTACTTACCAATTCGCTGTCCAGCTTACGTTTCCCTCATTTTCTTCGGGTTCGTCAATTAGTGCCATAATTGGTTCGTTATACATCTCTGCCAACTTGCCAATAAGTTCATCTTTATTTGTCATGTGGGAGAAAATTTCATCAATAACTTCCTTCTTCTCAAAACGATGATGAGCAAGAAATGCACCTTCAAACAATGTTGGAAGAGTAGACATCGGCTTTTTCTCAACATTTGCCGCAATAAAACCTTTTCTTTCCATATCAGAAACCGTTCTGCGAGTAAATTCGAGAACATATTCTTTATTCTTAAAATTAAATCTCAATTGTTTTGCCATGATTATTCATATCCTTTCTAAAATTATTCGGTGTCAATACTAATAGCCGAAGATGGTGCAATAGTGATAGTCATTTCCACAACTTCGTTTGTACCTGCACCCTTAGCATTTACAGACAGAAGACCTTTAAACTTAAATTTACCGCTATCACCAGTAGGAGTAACAGTATCACCAGATTCAGTACCACCAAACCAAACAGCAAAATCATTTTCTGTGTTTTCCATTTGTTTCAGCTTCTTATACTCTTCAAGAGTATAGTTTGCAGTGAACTCAAGAGGATCAAGGGACTGAATACCCGGAATGTAAGTCTGTATTTTGTCAGACAGAGTAGTAGTTTCCAGCATTTCCGGCGTACCGCCGAGGTCGGGAAAATCCTTAATGTCAATCAGCTTCTCCCATGCGGCAGTGTTCTTCTGCATGAGAAAAATCTTGTAAGTGCTAATAGCCATGTTTGTTTACCTCCTATAAATAGTTTTGTTTTTAGAGACGATAGCCCTGTATCGAGCCACCATTCTGTAAACCGTTGCGTTTTCCTCGTTGGGAACAGGGTTCATAAGGGTTCGTGTGAAACCGAGTGCTTCCATCTTGGAATCAATGAGAGCGATGATTGCTTTACATTCAGTTTTCTTGCCACTCGTTTTATTAGAGTAGACATTCACCTCGTAAAGCACCTGTGCGTGGTTTTCGATACACCCGGAATCTCGAGTGTTTTGATAAACTTGATTGTCTGTCTCAATGAGAGAGACACAAGGGAAGGAAGGTGGAGACTTGACATATTCGCCAGTCATATAGATTTTCGAGTATTTCTTTCGTACCTCTGCGGACACGATACTGAATACCTCTGTCTCAATGTCAATCACCCGAACACCTCCTTTGCGATAGACTGAATATCATTGCAAACGGTGGTGATTGCAAGAGCCATCGGCATACGAGCCGGAGTACCACGAGACAGCTTCAATTCGCCATTTTCGTAGAATCCCCAAACCTCTTTCTTGCCGTTACCCTTACCGAATCCACCGATTGTCATTCCCAGTTCCGCACCATGAGGGTGAGGGGACGAACCGGGAGAGCCATTATGATAGATACCAGCACCAAACTCAACCCACACAGCGTCTTCACCACTTGCGACAACGACAGTAACCGACCCTCGATTGTCAACCGACACATCGACTTGTGCATATCGTGGAGAAGTTTGCCCTCCTTTGAGAATCAGCTCGTCAACGATTGCACCGCTGAATCCGCTTTTCGCTTCATCAGCCAGCCGTTCGGCTACTTTCTCTCGGAGGAGTTCTGTTTTTCTAAGGATTTCTTGTTTGTAATCAGCCAGCTTCTTCATAGCTCGGTTGATTTCACTCGTTGACAATCCGAATGAGATAACTTTTCTACCCACTGACAGTCACCTTGCTTATCGCAACCGATACGCTGTTCAAGCTCTTGGCTACCTTCTTGACGATATAATCGTGAGGAGTAATGACCTCCCCATCATCGTTCGTAACCAAAACCCCGGTTTCATCGACCTGTGGCGTTTTATCGACCCATAGCACTGTGTACTCGTCAATAGGGGGAGCGTCCGTTCCCATAACAATTACCTTGTCATAGCTTTCGCTTTCTCCGAACTGTCGGGTGCTTGTTTCACCCTTGGCGGCAGAGATATTAGCGAAGAACTCTACCGGGTTATCTCGAATGATTTCATATTCCCCTGTAACATTTCCGTATTCGTCCGTCTTAGGGACTTTCTCTTTGTACAGAGCGTAGAAGAATTTGCTCTTGTTTCGTTCCATCATTCTCATTTAATCACCCCCACATGAGGAGTAACCACCTTAAGCATTGAGGACGGAATATCAGCATTTTCATAGCTTCGGGAGATACCGTTCTCTGAATGAGAAGTCTGACCTTCCGCACCTCGCTTATTCAGCATATAAGCGGCAATCTCGCATTGGAGAGTGTCATACTGTGCCGGAACTTCGGTCACACTCGAATCATACGGATATGCTCTGTTGATGATTTTTCGACCAGCCAGTTTAAGGTAGGTGGATAACACTTCGTCACTGTCCGAACCACCGACCATCGCCTTGAGAGCAATCAGCTTTTCTTCCTCGGTCATGTTGTCCACCTCCTTTACTTAGGCAATCTCGTAGAAACCTTCGGTCTTCGGGTTGGTCTTAGGCTTACCAACGATATAGCCGTTGTCGGTCTTAGCGTAGTAAACCTTGCCCTCGGAAACCGTAGTGTCCGCAGTGGCAGTAGCAGTACCCTTGAAAATCTTGACTGCCTTGGTAGCGTCAGTCAGAGCCGCAAGGTAATACTTACGAGACCAAATAGTGTTCTGACGAATATCGCCGTTACGGTCAGTCTCAACCTCGACACCCTTCTTATTGAAGATGGTAACTGCCTGTCGAGTAGCAACCACGATAGTACCCTTCGTAGCGTCCTTCTTGGTGTAGATGTTCACGCCGCCGACAGTACCGATGTAGCCAGCACGAGCGAACGCTTCCACATACTTGAGGTCTTCTGCGAGGTTCTTACGAAGCTCGGCAGTATCGCCCGGGTGTACGAAAGCGAAAGTCTGCGGAGCAACCTTCTCCGGCTGATTGTCAGTGCTTTCGATGTTCAGATTGGCAACAGCGTCCACAAATGCGGCGAAGTCAATCTTCGCAGTAGGAACGACCATGGTAGCCTTCTTGAACTCGCCGTACACATCGCCGTTTACGGTATTGAACATATCAGTACCCATGTGACGAGTGCCGACAGGAACGAGCATAGGGTCAGTCATTTCCTGTTCGTCATAATACTGGAACTTGTTCTGTGCGAGCTGAATCTCGTACTCCTCCGGGGTGAAAGAAACCTCAATGCTCTTGGTGTTACCTTCGCCCATTTTCAGCTTCTCCGTACCAGCGGTAGCCTTGTAGACGTTAATCTTGCGCTTCATACCAGCAGTACCCACGAGAGAGTTATCAACAGTACAGAACTGCTGTAAATCGAGGTGGGAATTGAACTGGTCTTCTACCTCATTGGAGAGATAGAAATTGTCATAAATCTTATGAGCCATTACTCATTACCTCCTGTATCGTTATTGGTGTAGAGGGCTTTGTAGTCCTCGGGATTCTTCACAGAATAGTCATAACGCTCCTGTGGAGACATTTTGCGGAGCTTCTCAAGGGTCATCATCTTGGAATCTCCGTCCGGGGTCGGTTTCGGTGTATCTTTAAGGGCTTCCACACGAACCTTCTTCTCGACATTCTCAAGATGTTTCTTCTGATTGGCGAAGACCTTCTCGGTATCACCATCAGCCATTGCTTCTGCGGTAGCGTCTGCCAGCTTCTCCTCGTAACCCATGCCGAGCAACTTTGCCTTGAACTTGGAAACTTCGCTTTCACGGAGCAGTTTGTCATACTTGGACTGTAACTCCTCACGTTCCTCCTGTTCCTTCTGCTTTTTCTGCTCGTCCTCGGTGAGCTTTTCATTCAGCTCCTTCTTCTTAGCCGCAAGCTCGGAAGCTGTCTTATCGAAAATGTCCTTCTTTACATATCCGCTGTAATCGGGGTCTTCGGTCTCGAACGCTTCAAGAGCGGCGATTTTCTGTTCCGGGGTCATGTCGGCATAGCCGTCAATCTTGCTAATGTCAATCTTTGCCATGTTGAAATCCTCCTGTCTTTTAATGTCTTCTGTGACAATGTTTGCGGTTTAAGTCTTCTCTGACTATTGCGATTTAAGGCTTCTCTGCCTATATTCACAGCGGCTTACCACTTAAATATCGTTATTGTCCGGGTCATTATCATCGTCCCCGGAATCATCGGGAGCGGTCTTCTTAGCCAGTTCAGCGGCTTTCTCCTGTTGCTCCTCGTAATACTTCATGCTCATGGTGTAAGCAGATTCAGCGTCAGAGAACATTCCGCTATGCTGGAACGCCAACTGTGGGTGAATCTTAGGCTCTTGAAGCATGGAGATAAGGACTTGAGATTTACTCTGAATGGCTTCATAGTTACGGCGAGTGAACTTCATATCAATATCACTCAACTTGAGAGTGAGACCGCCGAGGTCTCGACAGATACGAAGAACCAGCTTGAGCATTTTCTTTTCTGCTCGCTTGAAGACATTTTCACTGTCCTTTGCTCGAGCTTCTGCGTCAGACCAACCATCACGGAGCAACACGGCAGAACCAGTATCACTCGTGGAAGAACCACCGTTACGGTTTGGCATACCGCAGATAGTGAGCATTGCGTTGTAGTAATCGTCCTTGAGGGTCTGCGATTGTGTCTGATTCAGCTCTGTGGTAACTACACCAACATCGGCGGTTTGTCCGTCAACGGACTTCACCTTGATTGCGCCGAGCTGTAAGAACTCCTCGTATTCCTCCTTGGTAATGTCGCAGTTAATGAACTTGATAAAAGCCTGTACCAACTGCTCCATACCGTCCATACGGTTACTTTCCACATTGTTGATTGCGTCCAGTAAAGGGAGCACAATCTCAAAAGAACCGAGACGAGCATTGTTTCCCGGGTACTCGATAATCGGAATCATGTCGAGGGCATGAGGTTTGGATTCAACCAAAATGTCTCCGTCCACGAGGTAATAGTGATTCTCGGTATAAATCGAGTAGTGGAAAATCTCGTTATCGTCCTTGCTGTACTTAACCGCCATCAGCGGCTTGTTACCGATTTCGTTTGAATACACAACGAAGGTGTCTCTCGGGTCGAGAGTGTAAAGCTCAAAAGGAGCTTCGTCTTCCTCACCAAGTTCATCGGGAAGGACAAGACGGAACGCTGTACCACAAATCATCTGCCACTCGACAAGCTCTTGGTCTTGAGCGGCTTTGTCCTCTGCGAACATATACTCGTTGAGGGTGTTAATCTGCTTTACGATTTCCTCGCCACCATTACGGCTGACGTACTGAATCGGCTCGCCACACAGATACCCGACCTTGAAGGACACGATTTCGTTTGCACGATTCTCGGTAATCTTATTGCAGATTTCGGGGCGAACTTCTTTGACACGGTTTCTGATTGGCTGGTCTCCACGGTAATACTTCCACAGATAGTCAATCTCACTGCGGTTCAAATCGTGAGTAGCAAGAGCCTCACGAAGAACATCAACCACGTTTTCGTCCGTGATTTCTGTTACGCTGGTCTTGATAATGCGCCGACCGCTCATAAATCGTGTCTGACTTATATACTTCGGCTTGCTCTCGTCAATTTGATGTGCCACGTTCATTCCTCCTTTCTGCATACAAAAAATGGGTGCATGACTGCTTGAGGTCTAAATTACCTCGTGCAATCATGCACCCATCACAATTATTACAATTCTATTTTTATATAATATCACAATGTCTTGTGTTTGTCAATAGATTCACACATGATATGTTGATAATTATGTGGAAAGTGTGGATAACTAATCTTTTACCACGGACGTTGGAACACCTCGACCCTTGTCGCCGACAAACTTTGTGCGAACTCTGCCAACATAGCCATACCATCTGGAACATCGTCATGCTTATTTTTACCAGCAACCGTATAAGAACCCAACATATCCATCATTCGACCGTAATCACTCTGACGTTTATATAAACTTTCGTCCTTAAACAGACAATGTTCCTTGACCCATGCGCTGTTGACGATGATTTTTGTCTCCTTATTGGTAGTAGTAAACTTGGTCGTAATGCGAGTGATACCTCCTCGCTTCTTGACCTCATTCTGCACCTTTTCGGCAACACGACCACCAGCGGAATTGCTCTCGAAACGGCACATTTTGACCTTACAGCGAAGCAGTATATCCACCAATCGAGCGTCAACGATGTTCGGTAAGCTGTTATCACAGACGCAATCGTCAATGTAGTAGTCATTACCGTACACATACGCCGCCGGGAGGAAAGCGTAGTCAGAACCCTTGTCCTTGGTATCGCAGATACCGATAATAGCGTCCGGGTCTTCTGGCGGAAGCTCAAAGTATCGGCGCAGTTCGTCCACATCGTAGAGCAGACCCTCACGCTCGATAGGCTGATTCATAAACAAAGCCTTGAAAGACGCTTCATCAAGGTTGTTCCTCATATCCTCGAAATAGTGGCGGCTGAATCCGACACCGTAGGTGTAATTGAAATTACTTTCACCGTCTGCGTCCAGTGCCGGAAGGACAATAAACTTCGATCGGGAATCTCCACCGTACTGATTCTCCAATCGACCGATAACATCGTGGACAGACCATCGAGTAGCGATATGGATTTCCTTCGCACCTTCCTTTTTTCGAGATTTAAGGTCGTTGGTGTAGGCACTCCACAGCTTATCCAATCGCTCCTTGCTCATAGCTTCCTCAATGCCGGAACACAAGTCATCGGCGTAGAGGATTTTGTCACATCGGGTAGCACCAGTCAGTGAAGCATTGATTGCTCGACAGGTGAGTGTAGAGAAGCGGTGCTTCTTGTGAAGGTCGATGGTTTCTTCCTTGGAGTTCGTTGCCGCCAGCTTTACTCCCGGGAACACATCAGGCCACAGGTACTCACTGTCGGTGATAATCTGATACACACCATCATAGAAGGAGCGTGTCAGCATACCCGAGTGAGCAGAAGCAAGAGATTGAGAATCTGGGTATCGTCCAATAACCCACGACAGGAAAAAAATACCGAGGGTAGATTTTCCAGTACCAGGTGGCATAGAAATTGTTAATAAGTCCAGTTTATCGTCAATTAAATCTTGCATTGCCTGTACGACCGGGCGCATAACTTCCCGGCGAGGAACATAAAACTTCTTATCGGGATCACGCTCCCACTCAACATAGAGGAGATAACTCTCAAAATCAAAAGGAGCGGCAGCAAGAAGCACTTTTTTATGAAGTTTAAATAGAGAGCGAAGTTCCCAATCTGTAACTGATTTCGGAATTTGATTTTCTATACAATCTGAGAGCTTTTTTAGATATTTTACAGCGAGTGGCATATCTGTCTTTTTAGTTTCAAGACAAATATGGTATAAATCTTCATAAGCTCTCATCTCAATTGGTGTCTTTTTAATTTGTTCAAGAATTTTTTCAAGTAATTCTTTCATAATACCTCCATAAACAAAAAGTACGTTATCATTCAGAGATTTACACTCTGTACGATAACGTACCCTCATTATTTCATCATAATAATTTGATTATATAAATTAGATTTTTTCTTGATTCTACTTTCGATTATACAACCATCGTTCCATATAATGCGAACTAAAGCATATTTTGTATCATAAGTGGTAATCTTTCCGTTAGTTCGCTCTGTTCCAGAAAGCCCCCCAACAATCGCCCCTGGTGTACCGAACGCCAATCCTCCTAATAAAAATCCAGCGAGTGACGTTCCACCTTTAGTTTGAGAAGTAAAAATTTGCTCTTGCTCGTTTTCTAATTTCAAGACCACTACAGGTTCATACGGTAATCGAGCGTTAATTCCAAACTTTTCGCCCTCTTTTGAAACCAGCATATTAACAAAACTTTTCCAAAATCGTCTATAATAAGTTTTATGATTATCAAATACTACTCTTATAGCTGTTCCGTCAGTTTCTTCTTGATAAAAAAATCTTGCTTTTATAGGACACAGAGTATGATAATCTGTTGCTCTCCATTTTCCAACATTACTCTTATATTCACCATCTAATTCAGTCAAAATAGATCTAATCACCTTTATAGTAACAGATTTATTATACGGGGATTTACATACAGCTACATTCATGCTGTCACCTCCAAGGGGAGAATAGGAGTATGTACACCCTGTACCCAATCCATATCTCCATATTTATATTTACCTTCGTAGAAAGGACGATTTGATAAAATTCCTCGAATGGTGGAAGGCTGAAAGCGTTTACCTTTACGGGTTTTATATCCACTATCGTACAGAATCTCACAAATATCAAGCAAAGACGTTTTTTTCTCGTCATGTTCACGAAATACAGTTTCTACTATTATTTTTTCTTCTGGATTTATCACCAGCATACCATCTACGCAGTAATAACCATACGGCTTGTTGCCGCCGGAATACCCACCGCATTGTGCCTTTAGAGAACGCCCACGCCCGGTACGCAGAGCAATGTTCTTTCGTTCCTGTTCTGCAACGAACATCAACAGAGAACGGTAGATATTGGCGAAATCATCACCCTCCGAGAAATGCTCCTCGGTAGACAACAGCTTCACATTCCGCTTCTCGAGCGTGTAGAAGTAATAGAAATACAATTTTGTGTCACGAGCAACACGGTCATTCTTGAACACAATCACGGCTTCATGTGCCGGGAGCTGGTCTGCATTGTAGAGAATCTTGTCCAGTTCCGGGCGGTTGTCCTTCGCACCACTGATTGTATCGGTCAGCCAGCACACGATTTCAAAATCATTCCTGTTGGCATAATCAGAAATCGCCTGTTTCTGTACCTCGATACCGTATTTATCGTCCGCAGACTGTTCCTCCGTAGATACACGGATATAACCAATCGCTTTCACGAGATATTCACCTCCTCAAGTAGTAAAAGTAGTAGAAAATCAAAAATTGCGGTAACTTTTGCTATATACGCGCGTACTAAGAGGAAGTTACACGCAAAATGCTGTTTTCAACTACTTTAACTACTTCAATCCTTTTTTTCGTAGGTGAGAACGATGTTATAACCGAGAGCGTCCATCATTTTCACGAAGGTATCGTTCACGATTCCACCATTCTTCTTGAGAACTCGGTTTATGTACTGTCCAGTAGTGCCGATTTCTTCACCCAACTGCTGTTGTGTCTTCCCAGCTTCGAGGAGCTTCACCTTTACATCAACTTCAATGTTATTCTTAACCATGTTTTGACCTCCTGTTTGTTGTTGGTGACATAAGTATAGCACGGAGGAATGAAATTGTCAACACTGATAAGATAAGAAATTATCTTTTATAGGGTCTTTTTATTTTTTGAGGATATTCAGCGTACTCCCTCGCCCGGTTTCGCCCCTTGTCAATCCCCCTCCGGGGGCGTCCCCACAGCCACGCAGAAGCCCACAGAACGCCCGGAACGCCGCCGGGGTACATCAACCCACACCAGTAAGAAAAACGCCGTAAAACGCCCACAGAACGCCCCACAGCACACACCAGCCTAAACCACACCAACACAGCACGAACTGAAGCACCGACACCGAACCCGGGCGGCTAATCAAGATTAAATTTTACAGCTACTAAGATAAAGTAAATTTGCATAAAAAATACCCCCTGATTTAATTGATCAGGGAGTATTTTTATAATTCAATAGCTATATTTATATTATTTTTTTAAATTGAACAATGTAATAATCTACACATTGTCTCAGCTTACTTAATTGTATAATATACTTGATCATTATACGTATAATCACAATGACAATATTGTGCTAAATTTTTATTTACTACATATCTATATATGATATTTTTATCAGGGTTACTAATTAATGTAATTATAACCGGTTTATAATTGTGCAATCCTTTTTTATCATTACTCCAGTACACTCCGCCATTTTCATTAAAAGCTTGTACTGTTATATTAGTAACAATGTATTCTATTTTATATACATTTCCATGATCGTCTTTGCCATATGTGCGAATCATTGATTTAATGTCATTACGTTTTATGATCTCATAATAACTAAAATCACTTTTTATTAAAATATATTTGTCAGTCTTACGCGCTACATAAAACGCAGCCCACAAACCTACGGAATTACTAATACATTCGATGGATTCAAAATTTTTAACCGATACATCAAAATTTGAATCTGGATAATCGCTATTAATATTAATTGTCATATTGACAGAATCAGCATTACCAAAAGGCGGTATCTTGCAAGGGCTTAATATAATAGTTTTACCTCGCTCGTACTCTTTTTTTGCTTCCGCTCTCGATACTCTCTCATATCTTATATTATTGTGATTAAATACTTTTTTATCCATGTTGCGATCTCCTTTTTTTTTTTTTGTAATTATAACTTATTGTATACTTTTATGCAATATGTGACATTACATAAATTATTTAGTCATTTTTAGTAAATATGCTAAAATAATCCATGGGAAAAGAATAACTACTAATAATATTATCAAGTGTTTATACCTCCATTCCGAATTTTTCAATATTTACAGTACGCAAAAGCGTTTATAACTTGTTTCCCGGGTGTATTCGGTGAACAAATCCGGGTATTCTTTTTTGAATCCGGTTGAATCAAAACGACTTGAAACAACTGTTTTATTTGTGGCTTTTGCCGCCCCTTCAACATGCATTTCATCGTTTCCCATAATTGCAAGAATATCCAATTTTATAAAATCGTTCATAGCTTGCAATTCTTCAATCAATCTTTTGTTTTCCCTGTATTCATTGCACAGCTTTTCAAATTTGCTCATGCTTCCTCGTCCTCCTTTTCCTCGTGGGCTTCGTTGAAATCGTCTTCGATTTCTTCGAGAGCGGCGGCGATACACTCGCCCAACAGGTAACAACGAATTGTTACGTCTGCGGCTTCCGCTCCGTGGATAATTAAGTAATCCGCACCGCTCCCGAACTCCTCGAGAGCTTCCCCGAGTAAACCGAGATTGTGACAAATATTTTCTTCTGCTTCGTAGGTGTCGAACGTGTACGAGCCAGAACCGTTCCCGGTCACGCTGTCCTCGGTGAAAAGAACCTCGTTTAAATGCTCCTCTAACTCCTCGAGGGTGTCGAAATCCTGAAAATTGATTTCATTGTTGATGTACTCTAATACATCGTCCTTTACTGCTTCTCTGTAATCATACATGATTTTTTACCTCCGTTTATCCTTTTTGTGTTGTTTCTTGTTCGACCTTGACTATATTATAACACTTTCAAGATTGTTTGTCAATACTTTTCGGATAAAATTTATCTGTTTTGTGTTGGCGGTTTATCTTGTTTGTGTTGCTATGACTATATTATATGAATTGTCAACAACTAAATTCTAAATTTACGAATTGCACCGGGGGCAAAATTCGCATTATATGGAAAAAACACCCACGCCGCCCGGGGTACATTTTGCTTTACTGCATTAAAGCAGTAAAGAAATGAGTGCCGTGTCCGGCTGATTTTCTGAAAATTTCCGTGAATTTTTGCATAGAAAAGCCCCGGGAAATCCCGGAGCAGTTTCATAGTCGAAAGTCGAAAGTCGAAAGTCGAAAGTCGAAAGTCGCTTAGTCGCTCGTGTCCTCGTCAGAGTTGCTCGCTGAAAGTCGCTTCTGCTGATCGCTTGCAATGTAGCGTTCTCTGATTTCATCAGCGGAATAATCGTTGTCGTTCTGCTGGTTCGGTGTGAGAACGTACTCGGTCTTGTCTTGGTAGCCATAGTTGTTCTTGCCGAGGAAGATACCAGCTACCGGGTTGACCTTGCCGGAGTTCATATAGGATTCCCACAAATTTTCGAGCAAAAAGTACGCCTTTTTAATGAGGTCGGCAACGCCCGGCGGCAACGCTGTCTTATACCCATTCCCACCAACAGGAGCATTGTGTGTAATAGCCCACAACGTCTGTCTACTCATGCCATTCAACGCCATAGCCATACCAGCAACAGTCGGTTTCATATCAGCGTTCGCATACAACGCAAAATAGTCGGAAAGTCGTTGCTGAACCTCCGATTCACTTTCCATATCAATGTTTGGCATATTGAACAGTGCCATATTGACACTCAAGAACTTAGCATTGTCTCCAGCGTCAAGGTTGAACCCATTCGTACCAATCACAGGAGAGTTGCCCCCCCTCGGTTTGCCTTTCTTCTTAGGCTTCGTTTCTTTCTTTCCAGTAGTCGCAACGGCTTTCGTTCCGACATTCTCCTCGCTGGAAACAGTCTCCTTAGTCGCAACAGTCTCCTCGGAATCCCCGGAACTGTCTGCTAACAGCTTATCTATATCCATTTCAGTCTCCTTTCTTCTTATTCTTATTGCAGTAGTAGAAGTAGTTGAAAATCGGTTTTTGCGTATAACTTCTATATATAGGGATTTTTCTATATAGAGGAAGTTACACGCAAAACCTTGAGAACAGCTACTTTAACTACTGTAATAATAAGAATAACTCGTTCTTATGAAAAGATTGTTTTTCAATCCTTTTCAGATAGTTTGGTAAATGTCGTTTTTGATAAATACTTATCTGTTTTGTGTTAAATGAAGTTTTTGCTCTCGTAGTAATCAATCACTCGCTTAACCTCAACCGATTTCAGCACAACGATTCTGTAATCTTTACCGCACTCCCTCTTAACCCAAAAGTCGTGTGCGGCTTCTGCGATAGAGCTGTAAGTTAGCATTTTCGTGTTGCTGGTACGCTGGTGAGGAGGACGGTATCGGTAGTCTGTGCCGTACAAAAACTTCCCGGTCTTAATGTTCTGAATTGCAAACATTGTCTACCTCCAAACGCTTCCTTGATTTATCCGATTTAGATTATCTGCTATTTTTCAAAAAGTTCTTCGTGCGAATCGTCTTGAGAGCAGACACTTTTTTCTTATATGTCTCCGGGTACAGAATCTCAATAGTCTTGAGAATCGTGTCTGTATCAACGCTCAAATCATCGCTATCGTCCCCAATAGTTATAGCGTCCATGATTCTATTTAAGAGCATACCAGCCCGGTCGTTCGTGCCTCTCATGCTGTCGTAAGAACTCTTTGACAGAATGACAGTGTTTACTTCGTTACTCATATTTAACCCTCCGATTCCATTCCATCAATGCCCGTCTCAATTCCTTGTGGTGTAGGGTAGAGACCCCACACAGATTACACTGAATGAGGTAGAAGGCGTGATAGTCTTGATAGATACCAGCCTTACCGCCGCACATCGGGCAACGTTTAATGTGCTGTTTATTTTTCATTGAACTCCTCCTCGAGAATCTTCTCAAGCTCCCTCGTGCCGACAGCTTTCATGTAGGTGTGCGGAGCTTTGACAGTAGATACCCTAATTGCACTCTCGGCAATACGAGCCTTGAGACGTTCCAGCAGAGAAGCGTTCTTCATCTTGGCACCATGATTGAAAAGTCGTATCTCGTCTTTCTTGAGCCATTTCTGCCACTTACCACAAGCGGAGCAGTAAAGCCCGGTCTGATTGCCGTGTTCCTCTGTGAAGAACTCCTTGCCACCGCATTTGCAAACCATTGTCGTCATTTTCTGTACCTCTTTTCTGCGGACTGAATCCGCTCGTAGATGTCATCGAGAGACTCCGTAACCACGATATAATCCTCCTCGCCGCCAGTAAAACAGACAGTAGTTGTTCCCTTATCCCCGTTTTTACCCTGTACGCAGGTGACAGCAGTGACAAGGTTGAGATTTACAAGTACCTGCCCGATAGTCGGACTTGTGAGCCAAATGAACATTGTCATACCTCCTCAAAAATGTCGAGAGAAACGGTTATTTCGTCCTCCTCGGTATCGTCTACGGCAACATAACCAATGCCGTCACATACAGTAGACAACTGGCAACAGTCCAAATCTTCCCCCGTTGCTTCGATGAAACTGTCACAGTCGATTTCAACCACTTTGAAATATCGTGCCATCGTTTTACCCCCTCAGTTTTAAGATTTCTTTTACACAATCGGAACAATAGCACCCCTCATAACCCTCAATCTTATATAGAAAACACATCCAACTTCTATTCCATTTGCCTTTATCGAAACACCTTTTACAAGAGCCTTGTCCTTCGCCAACACAGCGAGTTATTTTCAGTCGGTTCATTTATAATTCTCCTTCCAAATCTTCTTTAAGAAGTGTGAGCATTTCTTTCAAATCTTTAAGAGAGAACCCTTCCTTATTGCAGGTGTTGGTTCGTCCCAAATGTTTATACCAGTTAATGATCGTGCCGCTATCAAAATGAATAATGTAAAATTCGTCAGAATTTCGACAGAGCATAAATTCATCAGTAATTTTCGGATAACCACACATAACTTCAATGTCGAACACTTCTTCATTTGTAAACACTTCGTAAAAAGTATTTACAAAATCATCACGTTCAAAATGATACTGTGGTAGAGTTTCAAGATATTTGCTCATTTACAATACCTCCTTCAATTTCACGCCCCAGTAGATAGCAAATCCGCTGGAAATCGATTTTCTGTCAAACCACTCCGGGTGACGCTCCATTTCGGAGTTGAACTTACGAGCAGAGAGGACATAAGCACCCTCTGATTTCGCCCAAATCTTAAAGGCATTGTATAAGTCCTTTGCCTTGATATTGGCGTTCTCGTCCCGGTCACAGCGGTTCTCAAGGAACTGCAACACGAGGTCATTCTCGTTCTCATACTTGGTGACAACCTTCTTGAGTTCGTCACTCATAGCAAGTCCACGTTCCTTGTAGTGGATATATCCACGCACCAGCCACATGAAGATACCGCTCATAGAGGACTGCTCGCACAGCTCGTCTTTGAGGTGTGTGTCCTGTTCCTCTGGCGTGAAGTGACGATTGAACTCAACTACCTTGATACGCTCGGAAGCGAACAGGGACTTGTCTGTCACCATCGGAAGGTCGTTACAGGAAAGCCAAAGAGTGAACTGCGGCTTGAAAGTAATCGCTGACTGGTACAATGCACGAGCGGAGATTTCCTCGCCGCCTGTGAGCTGTTTGATTTTCTCCTCATCCAGCTTGCCGTATTCGTTGCTCTCACTCATTGTGACGAACCTCTTACCCTTTAATCCTGCAAGAGTAGGGGAAGCGGCTTCTGCGTCCTTCTGACGGTCTCCACGACATATCATGCCAACAGGAGTAACCTTGGCATAATCACCGAGCATAGTCTCGATGGTGTTGAGCAGAGTAGACTTACCGTTACGAGTAGTCTTACCATGAAGAATGAACATACACTCCTCGTTGCTAATACCCAGCATGGAGTAGCCCAAAGCCCTTTGAAGGAAGTCTGCCTTGTCCTCGTCATTCTGTGTGACCTCTTTAATGAACTTCTCCCAGCGTTTACACTTGACCGTCTTTGAAATGGTGTGGTTGAAAGCAGTCTGCATGGTAAGAAAATCGTCCCAGCTATGTTCCCGGAAGGAGAAGTCTCGAAGGTCGTATGTACCGTTCAAGCAGTTAATCAGATAAGGGTCTGCGTCAAACTGCACAGCACTGATACGGAGTTCTCCGGTAGCGTCCTTGAGGATTCTGTCTCTCATACGCCTGTCACCCATCTTATTGACGAACCCGGTATAGGACTTTCGTAAATCATCGTCCTCGATTTCACCACAGTAGAGAATCATCAGACGAACGAAATCCTTGATTTTCTCTGACACGAGGATAGAACCCTCGTCCTTACGCCATGCTCCCTCGTGATAGGTGTACCAGCTCTTGTGTTCCGGGCAGTAGCGAGCTTCGTGAGAGTAGAGCAGACCGAACAGATTTGCCATACCCATTTCAGACCATTCAAAGCCGCTGGAAGTCTCGTCAGCTTTCTCCGGGTGATACTGCTTGATAAGGTACATCTTTGAGGATAAATCCTCGTCCATAATGACACGACCATTTCGTGTCTCGAAAAGCTCTTGCATTACTTATCACCTCGCTGTCATTCTATCGAGAAGCTGTTCATACAGCGTCTTGTAGAGATTTCTTTCAACAGCAACCGGGGTGTTTTTCTCAACCTCTCTCTCTACTTCAATGGTAGGAGCAGTGATACCGAGAGAACAGAGCATTGCGGCGTTGATACCTTCCATTTCTACGTCCGTACAGCAACGAACAAAGTCACCCAGCCTGTCCTTATGAATGGTATAAATCGTCTCACAAAGAGCGGTAGAAGGTGTCTTACAAAGCACCTCTGCGTGTGTAGGCATTAGTTTCTTCTCCTGTGAAGTCAGATATACGACCTCGACAGAATCAGAGTGTCTATTCAATTCATCAGAGGAGACAATCACTCCCGGTCTCCCAGCGGCGTTACTCGGGTCAGTAGAGTAGCATTTTGCATGAGCGATATAATAAATTTCACCTCTCTTAACCCTGTCATTGTTCATGTAATAACTCATTATTTCTTACCTCCTAACACTGTGATTGCACATTTATTTTTATCCTCAATCCACCACGCACACTGCTCATGTACACACAAAACAGGTTGTGTACCAATCTTTACAGTGTTGTTTTCGTCCACGACCGTATTAGTCGTGAGGAGAGGACATATCATTTCCTGTTTCATTTTCCTTCAACCTCCTATACTTGCCGCAGTAGCACTTTGAGGATTTACACCTCAAAGCGTAGCGGCACTCATTATGTAGAGGGCAAGCGTGGCAGACACATCTTTTCTTACAGTCTTCACATCTTGTCTGCACGACATTCACCTCCGTTCTTTATTGAACTCGCCCCCCTTGTGGGGCGAGATTTTAGGATAAGAGAAAGACCGGGCGAACGCCACCAGAATAGAAAGCGTTGTTGTAGTTCGCATTACCGTTGTAGTCGACACTGACGAAAAGGGAAATGGGACCCTCAATTTTGTTCTGCAACCAGTACAATTCCCATGTACCTGTCTCCGAACCTTGGAAAGCGATACGCTCACGGCGGTTCTCCATGCCGTAGAAGCGTCTCACAGATACAGGCTCGTCCTTAGCGTTAGCGTAAGGGTTCTCTCCGAAGATTTCACGCTCGGTAGGAATACGGAGCATATCAAAGCAGTTCGTCTGACCTACTCGCATGCCAACCATGCGACCCTTGATTTCCTCCGGGAAGCTCTCGAAGATTTCGCCGTTCAGCTTCTTGCGAAGGTCGGAATGTTCGTAGTCAACCTTTTCGGCTCTGCTGAGATTCTCGAACATTTTCTGCTCGTCCTTGAGACAGTCAACGGTCATAAAGAGCATACCGTTAGGTGTCTTTCTGACAGCCGTTGCCTGTACTTTCTCACCAGTGGTGAGGTTGAAGGAGATAATGTCTCCTAACTCGAATAACTCTGTGTTAACAGTAATTTTTCTTTTAACTTCCATTGTGAAGTCCTCCTTTAATCTTTATTGGATAATTTCTTATCTCTTTGCGATTATAAGATAACACATATAAGATTTAATGTCAATACCTAAGAGATAAATTTTTATCTTTTCTGTGCAAATTATCGTCTTCTGTGTCTAAGTGCTTTTCGCACTCCCTCGGAGCGTTGCTCATACAGTTCACTGAATCGCCTATGTTCCTCACGAATGACTTTCTTTTCTTCCTCCCGCAGTTCCTTTTCATGTATATATTCGGGACATACACCATGACAACCGGGGTATCGCTTCGGAGCAACGCAGTCCTTACAGCATTTAATCTTCATCGCTTATACCTCGTGACGCTGTTGCAGATAGTTCGCAACTCGTTTCGGTCGAGAGGTGGATCACAGGCAACCGTATTGGCGTACAACAGCTCCTCGTAAATCTGTGACTTGGAATAACCTTGGTTGTGGAGCATACCGGCGAGAGAGGTTAGACAGATGTTGCGGCTCCCGTCCGGGATTCTTGGGTAGACTGGACGGAGCTTCACACGCCCATTCACGACAGGTTCTTCCCATACCGGGACGTATATCTTGTCTCGCCCAACAACCACCTTATCGGAGGTCTTTCGGGCTTCCGGAAAGTATTTCTCCACCACATAATCAATCGCTTCTTGGTTCTCGATGATTTCTCGGTAGAGAAGGGTGTTCCCGGTCATAATGAAGTAGCGAGCCGCCTTGTAAATCTCCACACCAGCAAGATTATTCTTGCCTTTGAAGGGGAGTGTTCCACGGAGTAGGATATGGAATCCACGCCCACTCCGGGATTTCTCCGTATAGCTGTGGCACTTACCGACAATATCAGCCCCGAGGACACTCATAAGACCGTCTTCATCGTAACCCATATCTATATCCACACCGATTATATCGTTATCATTGAAAACAAAACCGATGTTTCCAGCACAACCCTGTTCCACAAGTGAAGCGGCTGTCTCAAAGTCCGACCATGATAAAGGATTTACAGAGGAAGCGGCTTCGCCTGTGTATGGATTCAGAGGGACTTTGCTGTCCGGCTGAACACACACCCATTGTTGTAACTCTTTTAATACCTGTGGTATTTCCTCAAACATTTCACTTCACCTTCTTTTTATTACGATTCTGAACAGTCATTGTGACCCCCACTTAAAGCCGATACGCCGAATAACTTTCAAGTTTCCAAAAGTTTGTCCGGCGATGTCTACTGGTCTCATAAAAGACCCCTCCGTTTTGCCACCTTTCTTTCCAGCTCATTTACGAGCTTCCAAATGCTGTCCTGCGAGATACCTTTGGACTTCGCCAACTGATAGATATTGTCCGGGACGATATCGCCCTCACGATAGATATACAGGAGCATTGCTCGGTCATTATCGGAGAACGACTTGAGTGCGCTGTCACACGCCGCCCAGTTATGCTTGTCTGCTTCCGAGTGGAACTTCGGTCTGTCATGTCGAGCATAGAATCGCAGACAATGATTCACATACTCGGAGTAGAAAGTTCGGCTCATTTACTTGCCCTCCTTCATTTCCCCATACATGGAACTTAACTGGGCTTTCTTCGCTGTCTTTTTGACCTCGACACCCTCGAAATACCACTGGTTATCAATGCAGATGGGGTAGTCCGGGTTGTCAGATTCCACCAGCTTACCAGTGTCAATGATATGCTGTGCCGCAGACACGGAGAGATTGTTCTTTACGAAGTCCTTCCCGGTGCGGAGCAGAGCGTTCACTCTGCCGTTGACGTTCTTCAACTTATACATTGTGTATAACCTCCTTAAATTCATTATTCAGAGCTTCTACATCGACATTGCAAAGCTCCTTGAGTTTGTAGCGTTCCGGGTAGGTATCGTCCATTTCGTAGACCTCCCTCATGTGAATGTGTTCCTTCAACATATCCCGGTAGAATCTCTCGAGACGCTTCTTACCGAACCCGAGGTAAACATGAAGCGTCCACAGCACCATTGCGTCAATGTCGAGAGAAAAGGCTTCGTCACGCTCGAGAATCTGTCGGTCGATTTCATGGATTGCCGCCGCTGTCGCTCTTTCCTTAGCTGACTTCTCCGCATGAGAGACCATATGGTCGAAATCACTGACTTTCAGATTCATAGTAGGTTCTTTCTGTACCTTGATTCCGGCTTTCTTCTGCCTACGCCGTTCAGCTCTGTTCATTACCCACACTTTCCTTCAAGAGCGAACTGTAAGGGAGGGTGAGAATCCAATCGCAGAACATACGCCACTCGTCCAGCTTATGACCTCTGCGATATTCCAGCATATTCAGAAGGTTTTCGTAGGTCATAGTGACCGTTCGCTTCTGATTGAAAGAGGAAGGCAAAAGCTGAATCATGTTCCACCAAAACTGCTTACGCTCAACATCGGTGAAATCGCCCTCGCTTACGAGCCTGTTGTAATCGTTGTACCAGCCACGATTGTTGTTAAGCTCGTTAATCACAACACCGAGAATCGCCTTGCTCGGCTCGTCCAAATGCTCACAGGAGAAGTCCTCGAAGGTGAACTCCTTTGCCTGTATCTTGTGCATGGTAGAACAGCTATTAGCTGTCGTGCCGACCTTGTATGTATCGAACTCCTTCCACCAGTAGAGAGGAGCGATAATATCCACCGATACGAAAATCTGACGAAGGAACTTACGGTGAGGTGCGCCGCCACGAATGAGCCGGGTCATAAGGTCTTTATCATTGTCACCGATTGCATAGCACTCATATGGAGTACAGTCATGCTCCTTCGGGTGACAGATACCTTCTCGGTCGATGATTCCACACTTGCCGCAGTCAACCGCCGGGTAGCTGTCGGAGCGTTCCCAGCTATTGAGGGGATTTCTCATTCCTCGGATAGCGTGTTCCCAGCCCCATACCTCGGATTTTTCAAATTTAATCATCGCTCATTCCTCCTTAATAGCGGTTCTTTGCTCGAGACAGGCTTGCCATCTGACGCTTCTTCATGTCCTCATAGAACTCGTTGCTCGGGTTATCCACCTTGTAGCAAGAGCGGTCTCCGAAGAACACACAGTAGGTATCTGTGGTCTTCTCATGTACGATGGTGGTGTATTCCTCTGTCATAGCCGAACCAGCCATAACAGGCTCACCAGTTTCGGTCACATCGAACCCGGTACAGGTGCTACCCCAAATCTGCGAGAAGCACTCAACGCTGAAATCGAGGTAGACTTTCTTGCAGCTCTCATTCTCCTTAATCTCGGCAATCTTCTGAACGAAGTCCGGGTCATGGGCGAGAGCCTGTTGTGCCTTATAGAGCAGAAGCTCCAAATTCGGGATTCTTGCCACCATACCTCACACCCCCTCTACATGGGAAGCGAGCATATCGGCTTGGTGTGTCCACAGAACATTTGTATATTTATGCACTGCTCGTGTATAATCGTTCCATTCGGACTTATCGCAGAAAGCTCCCATGTGATAGCGAATACACATGATTTCCTCCTCGGTGAGCTTGAAATACTGTGCCAGTACCATAACCGACTTATCGCCATGGCCTTTTAGAAGGGTGTCCGTAGCGTATTCCCACTTGGAATCGTCTCTGATTTCCTCGCCGCCGAGAGTTTCAGCAATGACCGGGTGCTGGTAGTTGTCCATCTTACAGAGGTCGTGGAACATACCAACCAGCAGAGGTGAGCGAGGGTTCTGCCAGTCAAGACGGCAATCCTCTGTGAGCTTCTTGAGGTAGCGAGCTACCATGTAGCTATGGTCGAACAAACCACCCTCGTAATTGCCGTGATACTTGGTGCTTGCCGGAACGGTGAAGAACCCCTTATCTAACAGGTCTTTCTTGACCTCCGGGGGAACAATGTCACCCATGAGGTTATTGAATTTCTCAATACATTCTACCAGTGTCATACGTCACCCTCCTGTCTGTGAAGACTGCGCTCTGCTTCAAAACCGTTCGGGTAGCGGTTGCGGAGCTTGTCTACGTTCATCTGCAACACCGTCTCAAGGTCGTAGCCGATAGCATGGGCGGCAACTGCGATGTACCACGCCACATCACCCAGCTCTTTTGCAAGGTGAGCTTTGTCCAGCTCATGACCTTGGAAGCGGTATTTTTTAATCATGTCCACACATTCGCCGGATTCACCAGCAAGCCCCATAACACCGTTGAGCAGAATTTCGTCATTGTCCGGGTGGTTCATGCCAGCCGCAGTGCGGAGAGCTTCGGTTTGATACTCATTGATTGTCATGCTTTTTCCTCCTGTGATTTCGCCAATTCAAGATACTTCTTCAAGTACCAATCGGCTTTCTTAATGTCCTCGACACCGTTCTTATTCCTGTGTCGGTAGATATACTTGAGAGCATTGCATACACAGAAGTCCTTCGTAGCTTCCACGCCCTGTGTCTCGAGCATTACCTCAATGCACTCGAATTTCCCGGTCTCATAATGTGCCGGGTGATTGACATTATCTGTCATACGACACCTCCTATTAAAAATCCGGGAGAGGAACTTGCCCCTCCCGGCTGATTGCTTAACCCAACAGTGCGTCAATATCCAGTCCAGTCTTAGCCGGAGCGGAAGCGGTCTGTGTCTTAGGTGCGGCTTTCGGAGCGGCATTGTTACCACTGCCGAGAGTGAGCGCACGAGCGACAGGCTCGGTGTCGAAACCATCTGCCGGAGATTTGTCTCCGAGGTTTGCGAAAGTGACTTCCTTGTTCGGGTCTTTGTTGCTCGGAACTTTGGTATGAACAACCTCTGCACGAATGTAGTGATTGATAAGCTGTTCCGGGTCAATGTCCTCCATTGTGTAATCGTTCATAGCCGTCTTAGCGAAGTAGGAGAAAGCGTTCAGGGCCTTTTCGTTGTACTCGTCATTCTTATCCTTGATAGAGAAACGCTCGGTGTGAGTTGCGCCCTGCGCGTTCACCATCTTGATTTCGATACGACCGAAATCTTCGTCATAGGTTGCGTCATAAATGCGGAAAACATATTCCCCCTCCGGGATAATTACAAAACCGCTCGTCATAGGGATTCTTGCCATTGTAGTGTCCTCCTTAAAAAATTCCTTTTTTCGTACTGTTGGTGAAGACGATTTCCGTCAACTTCCATGCCTGTTCCTTGGTGAAACCAGCCTTAATGTAGCTGTCATACATATTGTGAAGCTCAACAGCGACTTCATCGTACTTCTCAACCTTGAGAGCTTTCATTTCCTCATGCTGTTCCTCGAGAGCTTTCATTTCCTCGGTCTGCTTCTTATGCAGTTCCATGACCTGTTCGATCAGTTCCTTACTGTTTGCCATGAATTTGTCCTCCTTAATATTCGGTACGGAGAACAACTCCGACAATTTCCTCGTCCACGAGATTTACAGGTTTCTTGATAACCAATGCAGAAATCTTCTCGTCAACGAACATTTCCACAATGTCACCACGTTCGATAAGAGCATAACCATCATTGCAGATAGCGGTCTTATCAATGCCGTTTTCGGTGGCGAAAATACGCACACAGTCCTTGATTGCGCCATCAGCAACAGGCATGACCGCTTCGACCAGTTCACAAGGCTGATAAAAGGTGTCGTAATTGATGATGTTTTCAATGAGAGAGAGCATACTCGCGCTATCACAGGCGGTTACAGTGCGAATGTCTTCCGGGACTTTCATAAAGATAGAGCCGGAGGACAGCCAACGGTCTCCGTTTTCACGAACATAGAGAATACCATCAGCTCCAAGAGATTTTACGAACTTCTTAAATTTCATAGTCTTTATCCTCCTTATTTAACCGTCATGCGGTAGGTTTCAGATTTCTTGCTGTACTTATCCAGCAATCCGTCAGCTTTCAGAGCGTCTTTATCAACCGTTGTGGTAGAAGAACGAGAGACAGTCCACACATAGGTAGAACCCTTGACCTCGACCTTCTTATCACCGTCTCGGAACTGCGACATTGCGTGTTCCTTGATAATGTCATTGATGGTCTTGAGACGTTTTTCCTTATCTGCGGTGGAAGCGGCTACCTCGTCCAGTTCCTTCTTGAGACCTTCGGCTTCTGCAATCAGAGCTTCAATATCGGTCTCCGGGGAAAGAGTGTTGGTGCGAAGTGCGGCGAGGATTTCAGCGTCTTTCTTCTCGTCATATTCCGGGGAGATTCCTGTATCGACATAATCAGCCCACCATTTCTCAACCTGTGCTACCTTATCTGCGAAGTCCGGGTAACGCTCGGAAACCTTGAACTCAACAGTGATCGTGTTCTTTGCACTCGGTTTGTACTTGCTCGGGTCGTTGTAGTCCTTTTCCTCAAGGAAGGAAGCGACCATGATTACATCGTCCACACCATACAGGTAAGCGTACAACGCCGCCTGTAATGCGTAATACTCGGGAACATCGTTCTGCCAGTCCTCCGCACGTTTTGTAGTCTTCATTTCGAGAACGGCTTCAACCTTACCGTCTTCACCCTTCATCAAGTAGTCCCACATACCGCCGAGGTGCTTGTTGTCCGGGAAGAAGTCACCCCATGTCTTATTGAAGTAATCTTCACCCCACACATCGGAAGGACGAATGATTTCCATACCGTAGGACTGCTCCATGTAACGAGCCTGTTTCGGCTCAATGGTCTTACCAGCGACAGTGTAGATAGTGTCTTCAAAAGGCTTCTCATAAGTCTTGGTGATAGCACACCACATTTCAAATGCGGTAGACCATGGGTTCAATCCGAGGATTGTTGCAAAACGAGTACCAGTGATTTTCTTGGTCTTCTTAGGAGGGGTAATCTGAATACGATTGCCCTCAATCCACTTAATGTCAGCCATTATGCCTGTCCTCCTTCCAACATACCTGTGATACGCTCAATCAGAGCTTCACAATCAGCCTTAGAAATTATAGTGAAACCTTCGGTCTGTACTGCAATCTTGGCGATAAGCTCTTCTTTGCTTGGGTCAGCGTCCTTGAGCTTCTTCAATACGTTTTTCAGACCCTTAATCTGTAATGCGGAAGCGTTATCTGCCGGAGCAGTGAGTTCCTGTTTTACTTCCTGTCTCTGTTCGGGAGTAGCCGGAGCTTTCTTCTCTACCGGAGTAGAAGCAGTAGCAGACTGATCATTGGTGTTGCGGTCAATGCTCGGTTCGATTTCATCGTTCACGCAAATATCCATTGCAATGAGATACAGATAACGTCTCATATAAGTAATGGACGAACCGAGAGCTTGCATATCATTTGTAACCTGTTTACCAGCATTGCTCACAATCGGCTGAATCTGATTGAACGGAACAGGGAAATCAATCGTTTCCTCCGGGTTATCGGTGTTCACCACGGTAAGAGTAGCCACCGTGTCGGTGAATCTTGCCACTGCGAGCAGACCCAATTCCTTGAAAATGTGGGTGATGGTAGGAACGATGTCTTTCAGCTCGAAGTATTTGAAAGACAACTGCATATTCTTACCGCTCTGATTGATGTCCGAAACGAGGAATCTTTCTCTCGCTTCAATGAGCTTCTGATACACGTTGAGGTTTATTACCTCGGTCTTCTTGGTTGTTGCTGTTGCCATTTTTGTTTTCCTCCTTGTTTTCTTTTCGGGCTTTATACCCATGAAGTCGTTTACACGCTTCTTTGCCATTTCGATGTAGAACGTCTTGTCCACATCGGTAATGCTAAGTTGATTGTCGTTGTCGATGATACAGTGTTCGGGGAGCATTTCGATTTTGGCGGTAGAATCGTCCTCGGCTTTCACCTTGTAGATTTTCCCGTACCTCTCGTCTGCTGTTGCATACACTCGGTTTACTTTTTGCACAGGCTCATTCACGCCATCGACAACGTGATATGCTTCTCTGTACTTTGCACCAGCTTTAGCGATAATCTGAAACTGGAAGATGTCTTCGCAGTTATTGATAGTATCTTCAACTGGTGTTCCTTTTACAAAAAATTTTTTCAAAGCTGTTGCTACAACCACGCACGAATTGTTGATGTTGAAAGCACCAGCCGGAGCGATACCCTTAACGAGATAACCTCCCTTGGCTTTTGCCTTACCTCCTGGTTGCACTTCAACGTAGTTATTTACGTCCTTCTGTGCAATTTTGATTACGGTGTCTTCCTCAAGGTCGAACCCGGTTCGTGACTGCCATTCCTTACAGATTTCAGTCAGCTTGTCGTAGTCCTTCTTATCGCACTCGACCATGATACCGTCCGTATTAAGCTGGACGATTCTCAACCCTTCAATCTCTTGGAAGCAGTGTTCCGCAAGCTCTAATAGGTAAAGCTGACCGCTGATACACACCGAGCGTCCCATGAGAGGGTCGAACAGGTCGTTGTACTGATTCAGTAAGCAACCGTAGGTTGTGTTACACACCAACTTCAAAGCATTGGCAGTGTGCTTGTCCCCGGCAGCTTTGGCTTGCATACGCCGCTCGAGAATGTCCTCATAAATCTTCGGAGAAGGAATGTTCCGGCTCGTGTAACCATTGATGGTACACAAGTGAGGGTAGTAAGAACCTACGTCCTCATTCCATATTCCCCGGGTATCTGATTCCTCCCAAAAGAAGTTTGGAATCGCACCATGAATACCGCCATATCCGAGAGTGACAGGACATTCACCAATCATCAGATTGAACTTCCCTTTGAAAAGCTCACTGTCCGGGATTGTTTCGTCATACATTCTGTCAAAGAAAGCGAACACTTCCGGCGGTATGTATTCCTTACGAAGATTGTCCGGGTAGACATATTTACGTTCATCATCGTGCGGCTTCTTGGTTGCTTTCAGCATTGCCGCAGTCAGTTTGGCGTTTGTCATTCCCATTGCCTTGACTTCATCAAGTCCAGCCAGTCTACCGAGGTTGATTTTGTTCTTGAGATAATCTTTACGAATATCAATCAGCTTCTCGGCAGTATCAACATCATGGTCGCAGTAGAACTCGGTTTCTCGCTTTTCCTCCTCTGTAAGAGGGCGGTCAATGTCAAAGGGGATTGAACTTTCCTTTACCGACATTCCGAGGTGTCCTTCGATAGCTTTCAGAGACAAGCCCATCTGCGTATCGTCTCGAATATCTACATTATTGAAATTGAAGTAGATACCATTCAGAAGCGGACACTGCCAGCCTTGACCTCCGGTAATAATGAAATCGTTGACCTGTTTAATCTCTTGAGGTGAAAATCCGGCTACTATGGCTTTTATGATGTAAGAATCATAGTGTTTGGAGTTAAATCCGATATAGATTGTTTCATCGTCCAAACAAGCCTTGAGAGCTTCGTTATCGTCCCAAATGCGAGTAAAAATCCCGGTCTCTTTATCCTTGAAAGTGACGAGCCAGTTATAAGCAAAGACTTCACAGTCATACGATACTAAACGCATGGTCTCGCCCTCCTTCCCGGAGTAAGAGCTTCCTCAATCGTCCAACCGAGTTTAAGTCGATTTGTGATGGTGGTTCTCGGAATACCTGTCAACAAACTCCATTCTGTAATAGTGTGAGATTCCCCTTGAAACGTCAGAACATGATTACTTGACTTATTACTCTGCTGATCTGACATAGTTATCCATCTACAATTATTGGGCGAATATCCCTCGGAAGGATTTATGCGGTCGATAGTCAACCCCGGCTTATATCCGTTGTTTATCGCCCATTCGTAAAAAGATTCGGGGTTTTGCCATTCTTCACAAAGGGTTATTCCTTTTGCACCATACCAACGATAACCTCGACAACGAGGATTGATACATCGTTGTTTCATGGTCTGCCATACACTGTACAAAGGTGTTTTGCTTAACCCATGTATCAAATGACCGTTAGGATTTCCCATTATCTTTACCTCCTTCCTCTATAAAGTAACAACCGTTCTTTCGATAGGTCGTACATCGTTTCTTGTATGACTTCACAAGGTAGGCTATATCGTCTACGAAATCATAGGCTATCGGATTAGCTTTCCCCTTAAAGGTTCTTGCAATTCGTCCGATTGACTGTGTTACCACAGCGTAGTCCTTTTGAGGGGTGGTGAGGTACAAGCGTTCCAGCCTTGGAACGTCCAAACCTTCCTTTGCCAGTGAGTAGGTTGCAAAGAGATATTTCTTCTTGCCGCTCCTCATGTCCTCAAGAGCCTGTTCTCGTTCGGCTTTGCCCTTCTTGGTTGTCATTTTTCCACTTATCATTACAGCGTCTTTTCTCATGTCAGCCGGGAGCAGATTCATAATCGCTTCGAGGTGATTGAGCCTGTCTGATAAAATCAGTGACGGTCTTTCCTCGATTGCCCCAGCAATCAGAGCATTACGTTCTGTGTGTTCGGCGAGGTAGGTAATGAGCTTGGTGTAATTCAGCGTTCCGTCCGTATTAAGGGCTTCCCGGCTTATCTGCACCCCTGTACCGACAGGACAGATACCTACCTTCATAATTTTGTCTGCCACAGCTTCGTCCGGGACTTTGTAGGCAACTTCACCGACAAGAGCGTATGTTGCACCAATCATTCCGTCTGACCTGTGGACGGTTGCCGACAATCCGTACTTATGTCTTGCCGACAGGCTGTTTAAGACTTTCTGATACTGTGTCACTGCGGTAGGACTACCGCTGACCCTGTGTACCTCGTCTGTGATTATGCAATCCCAGTAATTACGGTACTGTGCAAGGTCGAGCTTACACATGGTCTGTATCGTGGCGAAGGTGATTCCCTCACCGAGATTGACCTTACCTTCTGTGATAGTACCCATGAGGTCTTTACTCATGTACAGCTCTGCACGTTCCCGGCTCTGCTTAATAAGGTCGAGCGTGTGACAAAGCCATAGTGTACGCCGCTTCAATCGTGCGGCAAGTGCAATTCCAATTTGCGTTTTACCGCTTCCAGCGGCACTCTGTAAGATTCCATACTTGGCGGCTATCATTGCTTGTACAGCAGTTTCTTGATAGTCATAGAGCGGAACTTCTGCGGCGAAATCAACCTCCACAGGGGCGGCAAATTCGCTCACGAAGATTGCATTGTCGGTAATCTCTTTGGGGATAGAGCGAAGTGTCCCAAACGGAAGCACCAGTGTTTTTCCTCTTACTTCGTATAGAAATAAGACTTTCGGGGTATCACCCAGCCAAAATCCCATACGAGCTTTTTTCGCATATTCCGGGTTCGGTACGGTAAGATTTTTCCTACACCATGCAATCATTTCCTGTGTTGGATTCTCGACAGTTAAGGTATTCGATACGCATATCAACATTTCTTCAACCACCTTTCCAGCGGCACTCCGTTTTCTCTCATATCTTTCAGATTCAGAGAGGATTGAGCATAGGAGAGAGCCACCATATTGAAATGTGGTATCATAATGATTTCATTGTTGACCTTGAGTGCGAACCAACCTTCACCATTTCCACACTGTTTCCACAGCTCCATAGCGAAATGCTGGTTTTCTTCCACTCGTGAGAGTGAGAAGCGTTCGTGCGTACACACTTTGCAGTCAATAAGATATGCTGTCTTATCTCTTACAGCGATAACATCTGCTGGTTGTCCGGCTTTGTTCTGTGCCATGTTATGTACCCACAATCCATTTGCGGATAATATCTCGCAGAACTCGGCTTCAAAATCATTACCAACCTTTTTGTTAGTAGCCATATTCTTTCAGCACCTCCTTGACGGTGGAGTGAACGTCTCTATCGTCCACATAACTATCAAGGTCTCGAATGAGTTCTGAAAGCTGTTCAATTTGTTTCTGATAGTAATTCGCACAATCCATTCCCATGTGCTTGTCAATCAAATCCTCAAAATCCTTCGAGGATAAGATAGTTTCGGGTCTGCCATTATTTAGCGTCAGCATTTGCGGCACTTTCTTTCACCTCCTGTTCGTATACAGACATAAGATTGAGAATACTCTCGCTGTATGAGGTGGATTTAATACCGCTTTCCCATGCTTTCTTCGCTCCATACTCACCCATGTTGTATGCCATCAGAGCTTTGTTATAGTCACCGTCATAGGCTTTTATGTACGAACCAATCACTTTCACACCACAGAAGACATTTTGATAAGGGTCGAGCATATCTGCCGCCCTATATTGTTCTTCCAGTGTCTCGTGATTGATTTTGTTAATCTGCATGAGACCATAATCGCCAGTGTCGCTCACCGCTTCCGGGTTAAACTGACTTTCCTTATCAATCATTGCAATAACGAGTGATACAGGAACTTCTTCGTCAGTGCATACCTCGTAGATGTATCTCTGTAAGCTGTGCGAGAGCGGTACATTATAATAGGTAACGTCCTCAAGTGTTGGGAGCTTATCGCTGTCATACGCCGGGACTTCAACGGTCTTTGTGAGAGTTACCTCTTTGACCGGAGCTGTATGTCTGCCAATGAATAGACCAGCGATAAGTCCGATTGTCACCAGCACTGCGAAGATTGCGTAAACTTCGATAACAGCTAACTTGTGGCGATTGATTCTTTTTGTTTTCTTTGTTCCTTTACATTCCGTAGCCATTCCTTAAAATCCTCCTCATTCTTCGGGTCTTCGTAAAACTTCATTACGATACCCACCAATAGTCTTGCGAGGTCATTTACCTGTGTATCTGACAAGCTCATTCGTTCTCACGCTCTTTGAGAATTTCATCGCAAACAGCGAGAATTATTTTGGCTTTCGGATAGGTGTAAACACCTCGGAGAATACTTGACATCATAGGCGGTTGAACTGCGTAACCTCGCTTTTGCAATTCCAACATCATGTCTACCTGTGTCATTCCGATTTCAGCCATTCTCTCTTTTACGTTCACGTTATCTACCTCCTTCTTTCGGTTCTTGAAATCAGAATTGCTATTGACAAATTGACGAATTATTGTTATTATTCTTATTAGACTACAACAATACTCAACTTCCCGAAAATGCCACTTTTCGAGAGGTCGGTTTCTTATTGCCAATTCGTGTTTTCTGAACTTCATGCTCTTATTCTAATTCTTATTATGCGAATTGTCAATAGGAAAATTCGGATTTTACGAATTTATTTTTGCAGAGGAGGAATCGCTATGACATTCGCAGAGAATATCAATCGTATCTGTGCTGAAAAAGGCACGAATCTGACCGCCATTGTCAAAGCTGTTAAGGGTTCAAGTTCTTTCGCAACAGCCATCAACACCAAAGGGTCATTACCGAAGGAATCCGAAATGCTGGAAATGGCAAAATTGCTTGAGTGTTCCGTCATGGACTTCTTCGCAGACGAGGAAGACTTACCCGAGACCAAACCAGCAAACGAGGATGAGGAGGACATTCTTCGTATCTACCGAGGATTGTCCCGGCGAGCGAAGCATGAGTTCATGTCTATGGCTTATGAATTTGAGAACCGTGAGGAGCTTGAGGGGGATAAGGGAGCAACTGCGGCAGTGTGATAAGGTCATTCCCTTCGCTTTGATACATAGGAAGAAGATATTGGAGGTGAGACTATCAAAGCGGTAATATATGCTCGTTACTCGAGCCACAACCAACGAGAAGAATCAATTGAGGGACAGCTTCGTGAGTGTCACGAGTTTGCTCTCAAAAACGACTTTATTGTCGTAGACGAATACATCGACCGGGCAATCTCCGGTAAGACAGACAACCGCCCGAGCTTCCAACGTCTTATCAAAGACAGTGAAAAGGGTCACTTTGACGCTGTTATCATGTACACGCTCGACCGTTTCGCCCGTAACCGATACGACAGTGCTGTGTACAAAGCAAAGCTCAAGCGTAATGGCGTGAAGATTTTCTATGCTAAACAGCCAATGCCGGACACCCCGGAGGGAATCATTCTTGAATCCGTCCTTGAGGGTTATGCGGAGTATTACAGCGAGAACCTTGCTCGGAGTATCAAGCGAGGTATGAAAGAGAACGCTCTCCACAGTATCGCTATGGGAAGCCCGGTGCTTGGTTATAAGATAGGAAGCAACCGCCAGTATGAGATTGACCCAGTAGGTGCGAAAGCCGTCAGAACCATCTTCACGATGTACGCAGAGGGTAAGTCCAAAACGCAGATTGTGAACTGGTTGAATGAGCATGGGTTTAAGACCTCACGAGGAAATGCTTTTAATAAGAACAGCCTGTCCCGGATTTTACGAAATGATAAATACATCGGAGTGTACCGATACGATGATGTAGTTATAGAGGACGCTGTACCGCCTATAATCGACAAAACTCTCTTTAACAAGGTACAAGCCCTGTTTAAGCACAATTATACCGCACGAGCGAAAAATAAAGCCGCAGAGGACTATCTACTCACTACGAAAGTGTTCTGCGGTCATTGTGGAGAACCTATGGTCGGTGAGAGCGGTACTTCTAAGACAGGGAAACTTCACAGGTACTATAAGTGTGCTGGGAGAAAGAGAAAGCACAACTGCCCGAAGAAAGTAGAGAAAAAAGATTGGCTCGAGCAGATTGTAGTAAAATTCACCGTAGAGCGTGTCCTCACTGACGAGAACATTGAACTGATAGCGACACGTGCTATGAAACTGGTCGAAAAGGAGTTACAGGACACATCGCTCCTCATTGGTCTACAGGGTAGCTTGAAAGAGACAAATAAGAAGATAAAGAATATCATGTCAGCTATCGAACAGGGAATCATCACTCCGACCACGAAAGAGCGTCTTGAGGAGCTGGAACAGGAACGTCGAGACATTGAAGGGCAGATTGCACGAGAAGAAATGAAAAAACCACTCTTGACGAAAGAGCGAATAATGTATTGGCTCTATTCATTCAAGAGTGGCGATATAGAGGACGTTGAGTATCAGCAGAGAATCATCGACACACTGGTGAACTCCGTATATGTTTATGACGATGGAAACTACGGACGAAAAATCGTGCTGACTTTCAACATTTCGGGGAACAATACCATCACTATCACGAGTTCGGATATTGAGGGCATAGCCCCACCAAAAAATCCGAATGTTATTTTAACATTCGGATTTTTTGATTTCTTTTTTAGAAAATTTATATATAACAAAAGACGGCTGATTTTTAACAATCAGTCGTCTTTTGTGTTGAAAGGTGTGTATTTTAATTAGAACTTTCTGATGTTGTCGTTAGCGTGTCTTTGTGCAACTGCTTTTTTCATAGCCTTTGTCATACGCTTTTTAGACCTTACCATTGCGGCTACAACAGAAACGCTAAGAACAAGAATCAAACCAAGAAGAATATAGAGCATATTCCTTACATTAGAAAGGTGGTTATCACTCTGTTCTTTCTCTAATGAAAGCTTCTCTGTCTTAGATGTTGCAAGTCCTGACATTGCTTCATTTGCAACTGACGCAGTATCTGTAATGATACACTGTGCATTCTCTGAGCCTTGTCTTGCAATGCTCTTTGTGATGCTGTTACGAACTGTATCATCAGCAACACCGTTTGCTTCGAGTTTATTCTCTTTCTGATAATCCTGAACTGCTGTTTCAAGCTCATCGTTAAATTCGCCTGTTATAGACCCTTCATAATAGCCAAGCTTTGTGAGGTCACCTTCAAGTGACTTAACATCGCTGCCGTTATAACCTACTTGAAGATTATCATAATCTTCTGACTTAACAGCCTTATCAGAATAAAGTACCTTTAATTCTTCAGCAGAAAGTGAATTGCTTACTTCAAGACCTGCATTCTTCTGATATGCGTTGACTGCCTTTAATGTAGCATCATCAAATATGCCTGTTGGCTCATCTGTTGTATATCTTAGTGCCTTGAGTCTTTCTTGAAGCTTTGTAACAGCACTTCCGCTCATACCATAGATAACTGCACCAGCATTTGGATTTTCAACAGCACTGCCACTAAAGAGTATGAGTTGGCTATTGAAATCTGCTTCGCCTGTTGCCTCTATTCCATTAGCACTCTGGAAAAGCTGCATTGCAATTACTGTATTTCCATCAAACTTACCTTCTTCATATTCACCTGCTGTGAGGTATGAAAGAGCAACAAGCTTATCTTGAATATCCTTAATGCCTGTCTGTTCCTCATCATAATCGCCACTCTTATAGCTATTATACTTTACTGGAGCTGAATCAGCAAAAATAGCATTCCATGTAGCTTCGTCAACATTACCTGTTACTTCAATTCCTGCTTTTGCCTGGAAATCTTTAACAGCAGCAGTAGTTGCTTCACCATAGTAACCTGTTACTTCATATGTATAATAACCAAGCTTTGCGAGAGTTTGCTGAATTTCTGTTATCTTTGCATCAGCAATAGTTTCGTCCATGTTGCCCTCTGTAAGTGTTACAAACTTAGGCTTTTCAGGTTCTTTGCTTACTTCTGACTCCTCTTTGCTTGATTCCTCAACGCTTGATTCTGGCTCAGATACTTCTTCGCTTGATTCCTCGTAGCTTGGTTCTGGCTCAGGTTCTTCGCTTGATTCCTCGTAGCTTGGCTCTGGCTCAGGTTCTTCGCTTGATTCCTCATAGCTTGGCTCTGGCTCAGGTTCTGTGCTTGATTCCTCGTAGCTTGGTTCTGGCTCAGGTTCTGTGCTTGATTCTGGCTTACTTGGTGCTGGGGCTGCTGTTGCTGTGCTGTAATCTGTCTGTGAATAAGCACTTGAAGGAGGTGCAATATTTGAAACACCATTAGCATCGAAGTAATATGTCACACCATCGAGTGTTCTTGATGTATTAACAATATACTGACCATTTTCATAGTAGAAAGAATCGCCATCAAACAATACCCAGCCTGTTGTAGGATAAGAAACTCCTGCAACCTTGAACCATTCAACCCATGGCTTTGAATATACATCGTGATAAACAACGCCCGAATTTTCATCTCTTGCATCAATAGCTGTGCCACTTCCGATATAGATACCTACATGGTATGGCTGGTGAAGTCCAAGACCATGTATTCTTGGAATACCATCAGCTACATAGCCCCATTCTGATGATGAGCCTAAAAGGTCTGTTCTGTTGCCACCTACACCGTTATAAGTAATGAATAAGCCAGAGCAATCAACTGCCCCATAGCTTGCTCCGCCCCAAACATATGACCAATGCTCGTTATATGCTTGAAGTGCGTGTGCTGAAAGACCAACACCTGTACTATCAGAAGCTGATGTTGTAAGTACACCAGTTGTAGCAACTGAAAGAATAAGTGCTGCTGCAATTGCAACAGAAACAATTTTCTTAGTTACTGATTTTCCTAAACTTCTTTTCATCGAAAAACTCCTTTTATAATGTCTGCTTGCCAAAAAGGCATTTTTCGCTATTGTTCGTGGCGAATTCCACGAACCACAATACATATGCGAAATTATAAATTTGTAAAAGTAATTACAAATTGGTAACATAATAACATTATTTTCCGTAAAAATCAAGTCTTTTTCGAGCATACAAGCAATTTATATGCAAATTTGGGCAAAATAAACAAAATAAATTTTTAGATAATTTAGATTTCTAATGTCAAAAATCGCTCTTTCTTAATATAGAGTTTGCAGGTACTTTTAAATTATGATAAAATAAATTAAAACCCTAAGTATATATCAGATAATACATTTTTAGGAGTGAGTTCATTGAGCAAAAAGCGTATTGCCGTAATATTCGGTGGTGCTTCATCTGAACATGAGGTATCAAGACTTTCTTCAGCTTATATTATAAACAGCATCGATAAAGAAAAATTTGATGTTGTTACAATAGGTATTACAAAAGACGGTCGCTGGTTCTTAACAACCGCACCAACAGCTAAAATTGCAAACGGCGAATGGGAAAATGACACAAACAACAAGAAAGCTTTTATCTCTCCTGCTCCAACAGTAGGCGGTCTTGTTGTTCTTAATAGTGACGGTCATAGTGAGGTTGTCAAGCTTGATGTTGTATTCCCTGTTCTTCACGGCAAAAATGGTGAAGACGGTACAGTTCAAGGTCTTCTTGAGCTTAGCAAGATTCCATATGTTGGTTGTGGCGTAGCTGCATCTGCTTGCTGTATGGATAAGGTTTTTACAAACATTATGCTTCGTGACAGCGGAATTGATGAAGCTGATTTCACTTGGTTCTATACATATGAATATAAGCGTTCGCCTGAAAAATGTATTGAACAGGTTGAAAATGCTCTTGCATACCCTATCTTTGTCAAACCAGCAAACGCAGGTTCTTCTGTTGGTGTAAATAAAGCTAAAAATCGTGAACAGCTAATCAACGCTATTGAAATTGCTATAAAAGAGGATAGCAAAATTCTCTTTGAGGAAAATATTATCGGCAAAGAGGTTGAATGCGCTGTATTCGGAAATGAGGATATTTTCGCTTCAATTCCTGGTGAAATTGCACCCGCAAAGGAATTTTATGACTATGAGGCAAAATATCAGAGTGCAAGCAGTGAACTTTATATTCCTGCAAAAATCAGTGATGAGCTTATTGAAAAGGTAAGAGAAACTGCTAAAAAGGCCTATCATCTCTTTGGCTGTGCTGGACTTACAAGAGTTGATTTCTTTGTAACAGAAGACGGCAGAGTTCTTCTCAACGAGCTTAACACACTTCCGGGCTTTACTTCAATTAGTATGTATCCTAAGCTTATGGCTAATTGTGGAAAAGAAGGTAAACAGCTTATCGCTGAGCTTATCGACCTCGCTTTAAATAAAAATATGGCTTAAATCAGTAGCTACCAAACGGGCGAACACAGTTCGCCCCTACTTTTAGATAACTCTATTTAAAGATAAAGAAATATTCCGATTTTATGAAAGATGGGAAAATATAAATGACTAAACAGGCAATCGGTGTTTTCGATTCAGGTCTTGGTGGTCTTACTGCTGTAAGAGAGCTTCTCTCTGTATTGCCAAACGAAAATATAGTTTATTTTGGTGATACAGGTCGTGTTCCTTACGGTAACAGAAGCCGAGAAACCATCAAAAAATATTCTATGCAGGACGCCACATTTTTGCTTACTAAAAATGTCAAGCTAATCATCGCCGCTTGTGGCACAGCAAGCTCTGTTGCACCTGAAATCGGTGATAATCTTTCTGTACCATTTACAGGCGTTGTTGCTCCTACTGCCGCTGCGGCTGTTCGTGCAACTAAAAATGGGAAAATTGGCGTTATTGGCACAACTGCAACTATAAAAACAGGTTCTTATAAAAGAGAAATTAAAAAAATCAATCCTAATATAGATGTATATGAGCAGGATTGTCCACTCTTTGTACCGCTTGTTGAAAATGGTTTTATATCCGCTGATGACCAAGTGGTAACACTCGTAGTTGAAAGATACCTTTCTTCTCTAAGAGAGGCAGATATTGATACTCTTATTCTCGGCTGTACGCACTACCCTATAATAGCTGAGGCAATATCTAAGGCTTTGCCTAATGTAAGGCTTATAGACTCTGGCAGAGAAACTGCTATCTATGCAGCTTCATTATTAAAGGAAAGCAACTCACTTTCTGAGGATAATCTTAAGGGCAAATGTGAATTTTATGTCAGCGATACAACAGAAGGTTTCTCTACTCTTGCAGGAATTTTCCTTGGCAGAGATATTTCTGGACAGGTAAGCCATATTGACATAGAAGATGTTGCGAAAAAATTCAAATTGGGATAAAATCAGTAGTGCAGGAAGTGAAGCATTATGGAGAATAATTATAATTTAAAGATTAAAACAACACAGATTGTTGAAAGTGAAGCTTTCAATATGGATTTTGAGATGAATGCGTCTTATGTTAAAATAAATGAAACTCGCTATATCTCTTATATTCAGGTAGATGAGGACACTAAAAACAAGCTTCGTACAACTATAAAAATCAAACCAGACGGGGTTGTTACTATTATAAAAGGTAAGAGCGAGGGTATGATTCTCGAAATCGGAAAAACTCACTCTTGCAATTATCCAACTCCATTTGGCAATATATTGCTTGAAGTTTCTGCATTTAAAATTGCAAATAGTCTTAGCGATGATGGTGGAGAACTTGAACTTCAATATAGCTTAATCGTTGATGGCAACGAATTAAGCAAAAATACTCTCAACCTTACCGTAAAAGAAATTTAATCAACCGAAAGGAATGTTATAAATTATGTCTGATACAGCAGGAAATACTGTCAGCCTATTGAGGAATGCTATTATTGACGCTATGGGACGAGCTATGTCCGCAGGCGAGCTTCCTCTTGCTCCTACTCCAAATTTTACAATCGAAACTCCAGCCGACAGAACTAACGGCGATTTAGCTTCAAATGTAGCTATGGTTTCGGCTCGTGCATTTAAGAAAGCTCCTCGTGCAATAGCTGAGGCAATTACAAAATACATTGAGCTTGAAGGAACTAACCTCGACCGTTTTGAAATAGCTGGTCCTGGATTTATCAATTTCTTTTACGGCAAGCAATTCTATACATCAGTCATCAGAGAAATTGAAGAAAAAGGTGCTGATTACGGCAAGAGCGATTTCGGTCAAGGTAAGCGTATACTTGTAGAATTTGTTTCTGCAAACCCAACTGGTCCTATGCACATCGGTAATGCTCGTGGCGGTGCTTTGGGAGATTCACTTGCAAGTGTTCTTTCCGCAGCGGGTTATGATGTTTCAAGAGAATTCTATGTTAACGATGCCGGAAACCAAATCGAAAAGTTTGCTACCTCTCTCGAAATCCGTTATCTTCAAATCTATAAGGACGGCATAGAGCTTCCTGAGGACGCTTATCATGGACAAGATATTATCGACCACGCAAAAAACTTTGCTGAAATAAATGGCGATAAGTATGTCAATGCTGAAAGTTCAGAACGCAGAAAGGCTCTTGTGGATTTCGCACTTCCAAAGAATATTCAAGGTCTTGAAAACGACCTCCTTAAATATCGTATAAAGTATGACAGATGGTTCAGAGAAAGCACTTTACATCAGAGTGGTGCTGTTAAGAACATCGTTGAGCTTCTCAAGGAAAAAGGACATACCTATGAGCAAGACGGTGCCATATGGTTCAAGGCTACTGAATTTGGTGCTGACAAGGATTTCGTTCTCGTTCGCTCAAATGGTATTCCAACTTATGTTGTGCCTGATATTGCTTATCACTACGACAAGCTTGTAACTCGTGGCTTTGATAAGGCTATTGATGTTCTCGGTGCTGACCACCACGGTTATGTACCAAGATTAAAGGCTGCTCTTACTGCTCTTGGAGTTGACGCTTCAAGACTTGATGCTGTTCTTATGCAGATGGTTCGTCTTGTAAGAAACGGCGAAATCGTTAAGGCATCTAAGAGAAGTGGCAAGGCTATCACTCTTGTAACTCTCCTTGAAGAAGTTCCGATTGATGCAGCTCGTTTCTTCTTTAACCTTAGAGAGCCAAACAGCCATTTTGACTTTGACCTTGACCTCGCAATCGAGCAATCATCACAAAACCCTGTTTACTATGTTCAGTATGCACACGCAAGAATCTGCAATATCATAAAAGGACTTGCTGAGAGCGGTATTACACAAAGAGCTTGCACTGATGAAGAGCTTGCTCTACTTACTGCTCCTGAAGAAATTGAACTTATCAATAAGCTTGCTTCTCTTACTGGTGAAATCATAACTTCTGCAAAGACTTATGACCCTGCAAGAGTTACTCACTATGTCTATGAAACAGCTACACTTTTCCATAAGTTTTATAATGCTTGCAGAGTTAAGGGCGAAGATGAATCACTTATGCAGGCAAGACTTGCACTTTGCGTAGCAACTAAAACTGTTATCGAAAATGTTCTCACTATGTTCAAGATAACTGCTCCTGAATCAATGTAATAAAGCAAAATAATTACTGGCGGGCGAACTGGCTTATACAGTTCGCCCACAGCAATTTATAGCGAAAATAAAATATTTTCGCACAATAAAGATAATCTTATCGTTTTATTTAATAGAAAAGAGGTTTTTGTTATGCGTCAATCAACCTATTTAACTATGACCTTAGTTTTTACTATTGCCACTGTAACTGCTTTACTGTGTGCAATTATCTGTGATGCACTAAATAATTCAAACAGGTCTATTACCTTCGGCTGTATAGCTTGTGCTTGCTCTATTCCTGCATTTTCGTGTGCGTCTATTCTGTTTCAATCAGGCTCTAAAAGTATGAAAAAAGATGAAGAAACTACTGAGGATACAGAAACTGTTGATTCGGAGGAAAATAATAATGCCGAATAATACTCGTGGAAAATTTATTGTATTTGAAGGACTTGACGGTTCTGGCAAGGGAACACAAATTTCTTTGCTCTCAAAATTTCTCAACGAAAAAGGTATTAGCATTTATGAAACGGCTGAACCCACTCAATCTGCGACAGGTGGCCTTATTCGTGATACACTTGCAGGCTATCAAAAGCGTACAGCATATGAACTTGCAGCGCTCTTTTTGACAGACAGAATTTTCCACAATACCTCTGCAAATGGAATCAAGCATCTGCTTGATTCTGGTGTAACGGTAATCTGTGACAGATATTATTATTCATCTTTTGCTTATCAAGGTATAGATACCGACCTTAAATGGGTTATGGATATGAATTTAAATTGTCCGGAAATCTTAAAACCTGATTTATGTATCTTCCTTGATGTTCCAACAGAACAATGTGATGAAAGAATGGGTTCTCGCCAAAACAGGGAAATTTTTGAAAATGTTGATACACTCAATAAAATCCGCAAGAAATTTTTTGAAGTGTTTGATTTGCTTGAGAACAGCGAAAATATAAGCATTATTAATGCCTCAAGAAGCATTGATGATGTTAATAGAGATGTTGTTTCTTCTGCTATGGAAATATTAAATAAACAGTAAGAATCTTCTGTTTATAATACGGGTTTTTTGCTTGACTATTGCGAAATTTTTATCTATAATTAGATTGGTTTAATTTGATACTTTGCGGAATTTTTCGCATTTGGAGGGTTAATATGAATAAGTATAAAATTGCTGTTCTTAAAGGCGATGGAATCGGCCCTGAAATCGTAAACGAGGCCATTAAGGTTCTTAACAAGACAGCAGAAAAGTTCGGCTTTGAAGTAGACTATGATGAGGCTCTTCTTGGTGGCTGTGCTATTGATGCAACTGGTGTACCTCTTCCTGAGGAAACTATCGCTAAATGTAAAGCCGCTGACTCTGTCCTCCTTGGTGCTGTTGGTGGCCCTAAGTGGGACAATCAGCCAGGCAACAACCGCCCAGAGGCTGGCTTGCTTGGTATTCGTGGTGCATTAGGTCTTTTTGCTAATCTTAGACCTGCTGTTATCTTTGAACCACTTAAAAACGCTTCTCCACTAAAGGCCGAAATCATCGGCGACTCTATGGACATTATGATTGTTCGTGAGCTTACTGGCGGTATCTACTTCGGCAAGAGAGGTAAATTTGAGGAAGATGGTGTTCCTGCCGCTTATGATACAGAAAAGTATTCTGTAACTGAAATTGAAAGAATAGGCAGAGTAGCTTTTGATATGGCTATGAAGCGTAACAAAAAGCTCACAAGCGTTGATAAGGCTAATGTTCTCGATTCCTCAAGACTTTGGAGAGAAACTATTATTCGTCTTTCTAAGGAATATCCTGAGGTTGAGCTTTCTCATATGTATGTTGATAACTGTGCTATGCAACTTGTAAGAAATCCAAAGCAATTTGATGTTATCGTTACATCAAATATCTTCGGCGACATTCTCTCTGATGAGGCTTCTATGATTAGTGGCTCTATTGGTATGCTCGCTTCTGCAAGCCTTAGCAGTGGAAAAAGCGGTCTTTATGAGCCTATCCACGGTTCTGCTCCTGATATTGCCGGTCAGGGTATCGCTAACCCACTTGCAACAATACTTTCTGTTGCTATGATGCTCCGCTATTCTCTTGATGAGCCTAAGGCTGCTGAAGCTATTGAAAAGGCTGTTTCTGAAGCTCTCAAGACAGTAAGAACTCCTGATATTTATACAGAAGGCACTAAGAAAGTTTCCACAAGCGAAATGGGCGACATCGTCGTTTCACTTCTATAAAATTCATTTCGCATCATATTTTTATTGAAAAGGGGTATAAGTAAATGGAAATGGCCTTGAATCTTCTGTTAGCGGGCATCGTTATAGTTTTCTTTGTCCTTGTTCTCTTGATTTTTATAATCAAGATTTACAGTGCAATAGTTCAAGCTGCCCAAAACGGAAGTCAAAAAAGAAAAGATGCCAAAAAGGCTGCTGAAAAGAAACCTGAGCTTATTAAAGCAGAACCACAGGTAAGCACAGCTCAACCAACAGCTACTGATAACGAAGCTATTCCGGGCGAGGTTATCGCAGCTATTGCAGCGGCTGTTGACGCTATGTACGACAAGCCTGTTAAGATTAAGTCTGTAAGACGCAGTCGTGCTAACTCAGGTTCTTCTTGGAGAAATGCAGGTCTTTTTGAGAATACCAAGCCTTTCTGACATATTGTCGGTTAGAGTGTAATTCGATAAATTTGAGAAAGGATTGATAATTAAATGGAAATCTTAAACTCCCTATGGGAATCTATTTGCAGTATTTTCACAAGCTCAGGTTTAGCAACTCTATCATGGGAAAACTATGTTATGATGTGCATATCCTTCATTCTTTTATATCTTGCTATTAAAAAGCAGTATGAGCCACTTTTGCTCTTGCCTATAGCATTCGGTATGCTACTTGTTAATGTTTTCCCTGGTATTATGGCAAACCCAACAAATGAAATGCTCACCGAAGCACAGGTCTTGGCGAGAAATCTTGACCCTGCTTCATATACAACCACAGTTCTTGATGGAACAACCTATTATAATGTCGGTCAAAACGGTGGCTTGTTCTATTATCTCTATCAAGGCGTTCACCTTGGTATTTTCCCTCCGCTTATCTTCCTCGGCATTGGTGCAATGACAGACTTCGGTCCTCTCATTGCTAACCCTAAGAGCTTCCTCCTTGGTGCAGCCGCTCAGGTTGGTATCTTTATTACATTTATTGGTGCAACACTTCTTGGATTTGCTGCTAACGAGGCTGGTTCAATCGCTATTATCGGTGGTGCAGATGGTCCAACAGCTATCTTCGTTACATCAAAGCTTGCCCCGAATCTCTTAGGTCCGATAGCCGTTGCCGCATATTCGTATATGGCACTTGTTCCTATCATTCAGCCACCTATTATGAAGCTTCTTACAACAAAGAAAGAGCGTTCAATCGTTATGCAGCAGCTCCGTCCTGTTTCTAAGATTGAGAAGATTCTCTTCCCTATCATCGTTGTAGTTATTATTGCACTTCTTCTTCCAGATGCAGCTCCTCTCGTTGGTATGCTTATGCTTGGTAACCTCTTTAAAGAGAGTGGCGTTGTTTCAAGAATCAGTAACACAGCTCAGAACGAGCTTATGAATATTGTTACAATCTTCCTTGGTGTTACAGTTGGTGCAACAGCAACAGGTCAAGTATTCCTCAGCGTAAGCACACTTGGAATTATTCTCCTTGGTCTTATCGCATTCTGCATGGGTACTGCTTGTGGCGTTCTCTTTGGTAAGATTATGTGTGCTTTTACACATGGCAAGGTCAACCCACTTATCGGTTCTGCTGGTGTTTCTGCTGTTCCTATGGCAGCAAGAATTTCACAGAAGGTTGGTCAGGAAGAAAATCCTGCAAACTTCCTTCTTATGCACGCTATGGGACCAAATGTTGCAGGTGTTATCGGTTCAGCAGTTGCTGCTGGTGTTCTCATCAGCCAAATCCCACACTAAAGTTAGTGTCATAACATAAAGTCAAACGGCGAACAGCTTAAACTGTTCGCCGTTTTTTGTTAGGAGATTTTATAAGAAATTAATTTATCAAATCATAATATATCTATGGAATCACAACTTTCCTTAGAGGTATTCTTATTATTTTTAGGTAAAATCGTTCTTCCTCCATTAGTTGGAATCCGCTCAAGCCATTTCATTTTTTCAAGAGTATATAAGGCACTGAGAAAATATGCATCTGAAAGCTCCTTTGGCTTTATATCCTCAAGGCACACAGGAAGCCTTACACTGAAATTATCGTGTACTATTCCGCATACAGGTACTTTAGGTCTGTTACCTGTAAAAATTGTCATTGTACTACCACAGGAAATCGGCATTGTAATAGTCTGCGGTGCAACAAGAATATCACAAGGTATTATATCATAGAAATTACTATGCACGAAAATAGTCGCTCCATATTCTCGCATAAAGCGTTCATTTTCGGCCTCATAAAACCTCACTGCACTTGTTGCAACCTGAAGTGAATTCGTATACTTTATGAATCTTTCTGCGGCAAAGCTAAATCTACCGCTTGGGTCAAAGAGTGAGATTCTCAATTCGTTAGGGTCACAATCAAGGCTCTTAATATAGCTTTCTGCCGCATTTATACACAGTCTGCGGATATACATAGGATTATCAAAACGCTTAAATCCAAGCTTTCTCGGCAAACTCAGGCTACTTGAACACACTGTTTCATGAAAATCAGCATTAACTGACCTCTTGATTTTTCCAAATCTTATTCTGCCACTTTTCTGAACATATGTAATATGAATCATTTCCAGCCCAAGATAGTCATCGTTTATTCTTTTGACATTTATTTCATACGGGGAAAATAATGCACGAAACCTCTCTTTTAAGCTATTAGGCTGTTCGTGCTTAATCGTTAATGCTGTTATCATAAAAAGAACCCCCGTTCAATCATATCTACAATATCTATATGATTGAACAGGGGAACATATTCTAATTTTATTGGTTTTTAACAAGGGATTTCTGACGCCATTTGCCACCCTTCCAACGGCAAACCATAAGTATTCCTCGGAAGCATTCATCTGCTGCAAGAGCTATCCACATTCCATAAATACCCCAACCAAATACTACAACGAAAAGGTATGAGCCAAAGGTCGAGAGAACCCACATGGAGAAAATTGCTGCGGCTGTCGGGAAATATACATCTCCTGCACCACGCAAACTATTTATAACAATAAGATTTGTGCATCTTCCTGCTTCAAGAACTACATTTATAATTATAAGTGTACCACCGATTGCTATAACCTCTGGATTATCAGTAAATATACCTATAAGCTGACTTCGGAATACAACTCCAAGCGTACACATAACCGCCGTTAGCCCGTAGCCTGCTAAAAGCCCTCGCCATACGCCATGATATGCCTCGTCATACTTTCCTGCACCAACTCGATGGCTTGTAAGTATCTGGGAACCTTGTCCGATTGATTGAGAGAAAATATAGAAAGTTGATGTTATATTCTGAATATATGACCTTGTTATATATTCATTATCAGTCATAAATCTAAGTGCGATAGATGTTACCACAAGCTGTGCTATATTATAGTTTATAGATTCAAAGGCGGCTGGTATGCCAATTTTAAGCATCTGCCAAAAATCTTTGAATGGGAACGGGAAAAGTTTTTTGAAAATAGATGGCTTTTCAACCTTTTTAAAGAAAATTATAACAAGTATAGTTCCACCAACAAGTCGGCTAAAGGTTGTAGCTAATGCAACACCTGTTACACCAAGAACAGGCATACCAAACCAACCAAGAACGAATGTGAGGTCGAGAACTGTATTTATTATATTCATAACAATAGTTATATACATCGGGATTCGTGTATAACCATGGCTTCTTAAAACAACATTCATTGAATTGAGCGTAGCCTGACCAAACATAAAACAGCCAACAATAGTTAGATATTCACTGCCGAAATCAAGCACCTTCCCCTCTGCTCCAAGTGCAGAAAGCATAGGACGGTTAAAAATTACCAACACTACACTTACAATTATTCCAATAGAAAAATTAAAGAAAATAGAAAGTGCCGCAGTCTGCGAGGCTTTCTCCCTATTTTTTGCGCCAAGGTTTTGTGCAATTATTACAGCACTTGCGGTAGCAGTAACAGAAAACAACAAATTACATATACCCGCAACCTGATTCGCCGTTCCGACAGACGCAGACGCAAGGTCATCGTACTGGCTTAGTGCAAATACATCTATAAAACCAAGCATCATAAAAAGCAAAGTTTCAATAAAGATTGGCCACGAAAGGCTGAAAAGTGACATCTTTTTCATAGAGAACCTCCTAACTTTAGTATGTGGTAATTTTCTTACTCACGCTTAAATTATTAAATACTTCTTCAAGAAACTCAAAAGTTTCGCTCGAGCCTTTTTAAAGGCTCACAGGGTCGAGGG
>OFMM01000175.1_pt1 | contig 49307 bp, 44 predicted proteins | sample 1541811 | NCBI WGS metagenome assembly OFMM01 (sample SAMN04209246, study PRJEB22552) | human gut metagenome | biome: gut; material: feces | host: Homo sapiens | place: USA: Oklahoma
ACTGATGAATTAATATTCCATTCGTTGTTATGGCAAAATTAAGTTTTTTGTTTTCACAATATTCTAGTATTTGTAAAAAATGATTGTGTAAAGTGGGTTCACCTAAAACATGAAAATAAATTAATTGCCGCGAAAAGGTTGAAAAAATCTTTGCTTATGGTAAAATTATTATAAGCTTAGCCGGGTGCGTTGCGAACATTGAGCGGCTGACAAGTTGGTCAAGTGGCTCGGGCTTATGCCGGGGCCTTTTATTTTCCGTGCCGGCGGGAGGGGGCTTGCACAGCGGGCGCGGCGTATTCGGTTAAGCGAGGGGAACACAGAAGAACTTAATAAGGAGGAGGGAATTGCATGAACAAAACCAAACGAGTGCTGTCGGTGGTTCTGGCGGTACTCATGCTGTCTTCGCTGATAGCGGCGCTGGCGATAGCGGATGGTCAACATACCGTTGTCATCAACTACGTTTTCACGAATGGTAAGCAGGCCGCGCCTTCGTGGACTGCTACTCTGGCAGAAGGCAGCAATCTCGAACAGACAGTAACGAGCCCGACGGTTGTGGGCTACGAGCCTGACCCAGCAACCGTTAATGTTACTGTTAACAACATAACCGAGAACATGACTTATACAGTAATCTACTATCCGGCGAACGTAGGCTTTACTGTTAACCACTATTTGCAGAACGTTGCGGACAACAACTATACGTTGTACGTATCGGAACGCCATGACGGCTTCACCGAGAGTGAAGTAGGCGATGGCCTTGCCGAAACATATCCCGGCTTTGCAGCACTGCTGTATAATACCAAAGCCAAGGTTGCGGCGGACGGCAGCACCGTGGTCGAGATATATTACGACCGCAATTACTACATGATGAGCTTTAATCTTGACGGCGGCTACGGCGTAGAACCTATCTATGCCAAGTATCAAACGCCCGTAAGCGTTGCTAATCCCACTAAGCCCGGTTATACGTTTAGCGGTTGGGAGCCCACTGTGCCCACAACCGTTCCGGCAGAAAACACCACCCATAAGGCGAAGTGGCAGGCCGAGAAGACCGCGAAGGTCACTGTTGTTGTCTGGGGTGAGAACGCCGACGATGAAAATTATTCCTACATCAAGTCTGTGGAAACCACTGCTCCGGTCGGTTCAACGCTGACCGCAATACCGTCCGGCACAAATCTGAACATGGGAACGAAACTGTGGGAACTTAAACGTGTCGAACAAACCACTGTTGCCGCAGACGGTTCTTCCGTGCTGAATGTATACTATGACCGCAAGGAGTTTACCCTTACGTTTAAGTATGATTATCACAGTGGTTTTTTGGGAATTGGCGAGGGATATAAAAAAACCGGTACCATTACCGCCAAATGGGGCGCTGATATCGGCAGCAGATTTTTGGCGATGAATGCTGCGGCGAAAGGCAGTCTGTGGAGTACAAATTACAGCGGCGCTGGACCATGGACGTCATTCCTGCAGATAATGCCTGAAGAGAACAGGACTTACTATTGCCAGGAAACAAGCAATACCGCGCAGTCGGCATATTATTATACCGAGGGTTTGGACGGCAAGTATGTACTGAAACATACTGTGGTTGCATATAGCGGATCAAACCTTACAATAACAGCAGAGGACTTCTACCCTATGGAAGGCTTTACTTATGACCACGGCACAGATGGTGATGGAAATCCCCTGCCTTCAAACCCGGGGAAAGCTGGAAAGTGGAGTGGCGCTAAGTTCTACTATAAGCGCAACAGCTATGACCTTGTGTTTATAAGCAACAATACGGAAGTCAAAACAAGCAAGGTAAAGTTTGAAGCCGCTCTTGGCACTTCCGGCGGTGAAAGCTTTGTGCCGGCATATCCTTCCAACTTTGAGCCGAATGCATTCGAGTTCGCGGGTTGGTATCAGGATCCTGAAGGCGTAAAGCCTGTGGACTGGAATGCAAAGATGCCTGCGGCGAGCGTAACCGTCTACGCCAAATGGGCGCCCAAGACCCACACGGTCAAGATTTTCCTAACAAAGGAAAAGATAGAGGAGAACGACCCGATAGATACATGGGACAACGTTCCTCATGGCACGGCGGTAACGAATACGCCCGCAGATCCCCAAAACGGCTCATATGTGTTCGTGGGCTGGTTCTATATGGACGGCAATGTTGAAAAGGCGTTCGACTTCTCCATGCCCGTTGTAAAGGATTTGAACCTCTATGCCAAGTGGAGCAGCAACACGCTGGTCACATACACCATCTATTATAAGTCTGGTGATACCGAAATTGCGGAGCCGACCACCGGCAGTGCGCTTGCAGGCACCACCCTGACATTCGAAGCCAAAACCGGAGACGAACTGAACGAAGGTTATCGGAGCGGCTACTTCCCCAATACCGGCAGCCACTCCCTGACCATGGATATCAATGGCAATAACGAATTTACGTTCGTGTATGTGGCAAAGGAGAAGGTTGGCTACACCGTAAGGTATCTTGAAAAGGGTACGGAGAAGGTGCTGCATGAGGAAAAGACTGCTAAAACCAGCAACGCTATAATTACGGAGAAGTTCGTGCAGATAAGCGGCTACGCGCCCGATGCTTACCAGAAGCGCCTTGTGCTCAGCGCAACCGAAGCCGAAAACGTGATTACGTTCTGGTACACCAAGGATGATGTTCACGCGCCCGTGCAGATAGTGCATTGGACACAGAACATAGCGGGCGAGGGCTATACAGAGTATCAGAGCAGCACGAACCTGAACGGTGAGATAGGCCAAACCTATACGGGAACTCCGCTGACCATACCCGGATTTACCTATAATGCGGAAAAGAGCAATGCCAGCGGCAAGCTTACGGCAGAAGGCCTTGAGCTGAACCTGTATTATGACAGGAATATGTACGACTATGTTGTAAAGCACGTTGATGCGGATGACAATAGCGTTATAAAGGAAGAAACTGTACAGCAGGCGCGCTTTGGCGCACAGGTATACGGCACAGTTGATAAAACTCTTGAAGGCTATATGCCGATAGAAAATCAGGACGAAACCAAGACACTGATTATCGGCACAGGAACCAATGAGATAGTGTTCATGTATTATAAGTGCTACTACATCGGCCATGTGCGGAGCGGCAAGCTTGAGCGCACAGATACCGTAAGGCTTACATCTTCCCCAGCCAATCTGACCGACGCCGTAACCAAAGGCTACCTCTACGGCGGCGCGTTTGAAGATGCGAAATGCGAAACCGTGCATAACTTCGGTCAAGAGAACGCCATCAACTTCACACCCGTAAAGGGCGAGACGTACTACATTTGGGAGGTAAGTGAAACTTATCTGAAGCCGAGAGCATATGCCGTATGGCGTCATGACCCCGCGCACAATGGCCAGAAAAATGTGGTTGGCCTGTATTTGACCACATCTGTTGACCGCAACATGTATCAGCAGGTTGGCTTTGCTATGGAGAATAACGTAGACATCTTGAGTACCGATGGCAATGTCTACACAAAGGTCAGGGCAGTATACGAAAGCGGCGATGTCAAGGAAGAGATGTATGTTAAATCCAACGGCGACTTGACAGTAACGCAAACGGCAACGGATGAAGGCAAATACGGCTATGTTGGCATAGCCCGTATAGAAACGAACGATACAGCTCAGTCCTTTAACTACCGCCCGTATTGGGTAACGCTGGACGGCATAAAGGTTACAAGCGCTTATGCGGAAAGGAAGTGCGAATACCAAGGACCGGGGTTTGAGAAACTGATAATGTCAGAACTTGTGAAGGCAAGCTCGAATGTTTCGGTCTATGCGAGCAACAGCACCAGAACCGTAGGTGTTGAAGGCATTGCGCTGCTTTCTGTGGCTACGGAAAACGTGGCAGCGCCCGAAGTGCCGGAAACGCCGGTAATTCCTGAAATACCCGAAGCGCCGGATATGACGCTTAACAGCGGTGCTATGTATCTGCGCGCGCAGTACACCTACGAGATGATGACCAACACCGTCAAGTTCATCTCCGCAATAGACGTGAACGAGTGCACCGAATACGGCTTCGTGATAAACGGCGAGGTTGTTAAGTGCGAAGAAGCTGCCCAGACCGTTGATGGTTACGACGCGAACTATCTCTTCGGCGGCAGCGTGAACGGCGCAATGCTGATGAGCTGCAATATGCTGCTGGACGGCCTTGTGGACGGCATGACGCTCAATGTGACCCCGTACTATGTGGCGGCGGACGGCATCACCGTTGTGTATGGCGAGACACGCACGCTGGTATACCGCCAGTGGGTCGGCCTTGAAGGTTAAGGAAGGGGGACAGCAGAATGAAGAAGTTTAGCTTTGTAATGCCTGAAGTCGGCAACCCTATGCCTCAATCGACCGATGTACCGGCATTCCCGTCCGGCGGCACAGATCTTTACAGCATCGGCCCGGGCATAAGCGAGATAAAGCTGCCCGATGGCACGATAGTGAACGTTGACCCCAAGGGCAACATACTTAAGGACATAGTGGACTAACCCAATGAGAATCAGCGGAGGGGTCTAATGATCTCTCCGCTGTGTTTTAGTATTATGGAAATTAGTGTAAGACTTGGCGGCGTGCCGCTGCTGCTTAGCTGCGCGCATAATGAATATATGCTCACGTATATGCCGTTCGCGTGCTGCGATATGCCGTTGGCAAGCGTAGGCGTGAGCGCGGCGGAGGTGGAACGGCTGCTGCCGCTGTATGAGGAGGGCAGCACCGCGCCGTATGTGGAGCACATGGAGCTGTGTACCCGCGCGTGCGATGCGCTGCTGCCGTTTGAACGGGCAATATTCCATGGCGTGGCGTTCATATGGCGCGGGCAGGCATGGCTGCTCACCGCGCTCAGCGGCACGGGCAAAACCACGCATTATATCCAATGGAAACGCCAATATGGCAGCGAGATAAGCATAATAAACGGCGATAAACCCGTGCTGGATTTTTCGGATGAAGGCATAAGCGTGCATCCTTCGCCCTGGCGCGGCAAGGAGAACATGGGCAGTATGCGCTCCGCCCCGCTCGGCGGTATAATAATGCTTAAACAGGGGCAGGGAAACGCCATGCGCCGCGTTGAGCCGAAGGAAGCCGTTGCGGAGCTATTCATGCAGTTCCTGTTCACGCGGTCTACTCCGCTTGATGTGCGGCGGGTTTGCGCGCTGGAAGAGCGGCTGCTGCAAAGCGTGCCCGTGTGGCAGCTTGTCAACCGCGGAGATGAAGCATCTGCCCGGCTGTGCCACGATACGCTTGCAAAGGAGATGTACAACGCATGAAGTATACCATTCTGCCCGGAATAGTGCGCACGGAGGTGTGCGGCGAAACAATGCTGGTGGCCTGCGGCAGCGCCCGCGGCAAAGCGCCGTATGCCCGCACGCTGAACGAAACGGCTGCGTTTTTGTGGAAACAGCTTGAGCTTGAGCGCGACGAAGCGGCAATAATCGCCGCGCTGACGGAAGAATACGGCATAGATGAGCAAACGGCTCGGGCAGCGTATTCCTCCTTCGCCCAAAAGCTTAAAGAAAGCGGATACCTGCTGGAAGAATAAGGCGACAATATAAAAACAGACTCACCGTGCTTGGTGGGTCTGTTTTGGTTTAATTTGAATTTAATATAATTGCCCGTCCATGATTTCCTTGACTATTTCTATGGCGCGCTTGGCATAGGGCGTGAGAACCTTGCCCTTCATATTAACGGCGCAGAAGTCTATGCGTTTCATCTCATTGCCGACGGAGAACAGGTGCAGCGGCTGCGAAAGGGAAACAAAGCTGCGGTAACTGTCTGCGCAGAAGCCAACGCCCTGCCCACGGGAGACCAACTCCATTATGGTTTCCACTTTATCGAGCGTAATTATGTGCTTTGGCGAAACGTGCGCAGATTCGAGTATTTGATCCGTAAACGCGCGCAGGCTGCCGCCGCTGCGGCTGAGGAAAAAGCGCTCGTTTTCAAACAGCTTCAGGCTTATCCACGGGTAGCCTTCGTCCGCAGTGGTGGCCAGGGGATAGGCCGAGGCTATCGGGTGGTCAACGCCCGTCATGAACAGCACGGAGTCTCGATATATAGGGTGATACTCATATTCGGACTTCTTCGTTGGGCAGTTGCAGAAGAAAATATCTATCGTGTTGTCCGAAAGCATGGATTCAAGCCGCGATACGGTATCCTCCACAAAGCTGAACTCAACATGCGGATATTCTTCCGAAAATGCGGATACCAGCGGCGGTATCAGGCGGGAAGAACGGAAATACTGAAAGCCCATTCTCAGCCGCCCGCTGATGTTTTCAACAATGCTGGAAATTTCGGCATCGAATTCCTCTTTAAGGCGTATCATCTTCTGCGCCTTGGCAACGTATAACTCACCCGCGTATGTAAGGCGGAATTGCTTGCCAATCCTGTCGAACAGTTTGATGTTTAGCGAGCGTTCAAGGTTGCTTAGGAACAGGCTCAGATTAGGCTGGGATGTATTCAATATTTTGGCCGCTGCGGTAAGGCTGCCTGTTTTTGCTATTGCGCATACATATAGCTGTTCGCGTAGGTTCATGGGAGATCTCCTTCCGGCCACGTTTGGAAAATAAATCAAATCAAATAGCAAGATAAAATTTCATGATACTGATTTTATGCAAATTATATCAGCAGATTCGACAAAAAGTCAAGTATTTTAACACGCATAAAATGGAGATTTTTGCATAAAAATAAATTTGGCAGCCTGAATAATTTTAACCAGCTGCAACAATGATAATAAATACAAAACATAATTATAAAATATATGTACTTTACAAATGATGCGAATGCGGTTATATTATCAATAACCCCAAAAGGGTAATCTGATAAGGAGAAATGACATGAAAAAATACCTGGCAATGCTCCTCGCTTGTGCGATGATATTCGCATTTGCAGCAGGATGCGCACAGCAGAATCCCGCTAATTCTGACGAACCCACTGCTACCAATGCTCCCACCGATGTGGAAGCCACTCCCGTGCAAAATACGGAATTTGTGACCGACGGCAACGAGACCGTGTCCGACAAGGATACCATCAACATAGCCGTTGACCGTGAGCCTGCTACGCTCAATCCCGGCGGCGTATCCAGCAACGTTAACGAAATAATCATGCGCAACGTGCTCGACACTCTGCTCAAGTTTGACGAGAACGCCATCCCCCAGGCTAACCTTGCCACTGAGTGGGAAGCCATTGACGACCTCACTTGGCAGTTTAAGCTGCGCGACGATGTGAATTTCACCAATGGCGAGCATTTCACCGCTAAGGACGTTGTGTATTCCATCAATCGCCTTGCAAACACCACCACCGGCGCCAGCGCCCTGACCTACATTGATCTGAGCGGCGTGGAAGCGGTTGATGATTACACCGTGAACATAAAGACCACCAAGCCCTATGCCTTCCTTGAGGCTCAGCTTTGCCAGGCCGTTATGTGCATAGTGAACGAAAAGGCCATCACCGAAATGGGTGAGGATGCTCACGGCCGCGCGCCCGTAGGTACCGGCCCGTACATGGTTGCCGATTGGACCGCCGGCGAAAGCATCACCCTTGAGCGCAACGAAAATTACTGGGGCGAACCCGCCAAGCTTAAGACCGTTGTGCTGAAGATAATGACCGAAGGCACCTCCCGTACCATCAATCTTGAGACCGGTGATATAGATTTGAACTGCCGTCTCCAGACCACCGATATAGACCGCGTTGAGGAAAGCAGCGACATGTATGTGCTCGCCGGCGCCCAGAACACGCTGCGTTATATCTGCTTCAACACCTCCGTTGAACCCCTTAACAATGTAAACGTCCGTAAGGCCCTGTACCATGCGACCGATACCGAGCTTATCCGCGAAACCATATACGGCGTAAAGAGCAGCGAAAAGGCCAACGGCCCCATTCCTCCCTCCTTCCAGGGTAAGAATCACGACCTGCCCGAATATGAGTACGATCCCGCCAAGGCCAAGGAAATGCTGGCCGCCGAAGGCTATGAAAACGGCTTTGAGGTTTCCTTCATCTACCTTGCCAATACCACCAACAACATGTTTGCCGAAATGCTCCAGTCCATGTGGGCGGAGGTTGGCGTAACGCTCGTGCTTCAGCCCACCGAGAGCGGCACCCTTTCCACCATGCTCAACGCCGGTGACTACGAAGTTGGTACCGCCGCGACCGATATGAAGCTGTGCGACGCGGGCGAGGGCCTGTATGCATTCTTCCACAGCAGCTCCCGCGGCAGCAGTCAGGACCGTACCTGGCTCAACGATGCCGATGTGGACGCCATACTGGACAAGATAGTTACCACCCTTGACGCCGAAGAGCGCAACAAGCTGGTATCCGAGGCCGAGGCCATGATACACGACCTGTGCCCCATGATCTACATCTGCCACCCCTGGCGCGTATACGGCGCTCGTTCCGATGTACGCGGCCTGAAGGTGCTGCCCTATGACATGGAGTACTACTCCAAGCTTTACTTCGTCAACGAAGACTGATTATAAGGTTCTTCCCCTTTAACACCCGGCAGCAGCGTTTGCCCCACGCAGACGGTGCTGCCGGTGAATATTACATTAGGAGGCAATACCATGCTTAAATATATTGCAAGGCGTTTGCTCATGCTTATTCCCGTGCTTCTTGGCGTTATACTGCTGGTTTTTTCGCTTATGTATATCACGCCGGGCGATCCGGTGGACTCATTGCTTGGCGATAATGCAACGCCGGAGGCACGCGAGGCTCTGCGTGAGGAGCTGGGCCTTAACGGCGGCTATTTTGAACGCTTTTTTAATTATGTTGTGCGCCTTCTGCGCGGCGATATGGGCATATGCTATTCCACCCGCCAGAACGTTGCCACGCGCATAGCGCAAACCTTCCCCAATACCGTTAAACTTGCAAGCTTTGCTGTCGCTTTCGCGGTGGTGTTCGGGCTAACGTTCGGCATCGTGTCCGCAATAAGGCAGTATTCAATTATAGATAATATTGTTATGAGCATCTCCATGATAGGCATATCAATGCCGTCGTTCTGGTGCGGACTGCTGCTGATGCTGCTTTTCTGCGTAAAGCTGAAATGGCTGCCGGCATCGGGCTTTGATTCCTTCTCCTGCGTTATTCTGCCGGGCATAGCGCTGGGCGTCAACAGCGCCGCAAGCATAGCAAGAATGACGCGCTCCAGCATGCTGGAAGTAATAAGGCAGGATTATATTTCCACAGCCCGCGCTAAGGGCCTTAGCGAATTTAAGGTGGTAACGGTGCATGCGCTTAAGAACGCGCTTATCCCCGTAATAACCACTATCGGTATGCAGTTCGGGTTGCTCCTTGGCGGCGCGGTGCTTATCGAATCCATATTCGCTATACCCGGCGTTGGCAAAATGATGGTGGATGCCATAAAATCCAGAAACTATCCCGTTGTTCAGGGCGGCGTGCTGGTGATAGCGCTTTCGTTCTGCCTTGTCAATTTGGTGGTGGATATACTGTATGCATATGTCGATCCGCGCGTGCGGTCGCAATATAAATAAGGGGGTGCAAGGATGAGCGCGATTTCAACCAAACCAAACGTACCCAAGAAGCGCAGCAAACTGCAGGAAACATGGCGCCGCTTCAGGAAAAACGGCCGCGCGGTAGTTGGCCTTTGCATTGTTATAATACTGGTGCTGTGCGCTGTGCTTGCGCCGATAATTTCGCCGTATGAACCCAATGCGCAGGATCCGCGCAACCGTTTGCAGGGCCCAAGCGCGGGCCACTGGTTCGGCACGGATGAATTGGGCAGGGATATACTCAGCCGCATAATTTACGGCGCACGCATATCCATGTCCGTAGGCCTTATTGCAATATGCATATCGCTAATCGGCGGCGTTACGCTGGGCGCGATAGCGGGCTATTACGGCGGAACGATAGACAATATAATAATGCGCTGCATGGACGTTTTGCTGTCAATCCCGACAATACTTTTGAACATATCAATCGTTGCGGCGCTGGGCTCAGGCTTGCAGAACGTTATGATAGCAATCGGCGTATCGAGCATACCGGGCTACTGCCGCATAGTCAGGGCAAGCATACTCTCCCTTAGGGATCAGGACTTTGTTGAAGCCTCCCGCGCGGCGGGCGCAAACGACTTTTTCCTGATAACGCGGCATATTCTGCCTAACTGCCTTGCCCCGCTTATCGTGCAGGCAACGCTTAGGATAGGCGCAGCAATACTTTCCTGCGCCAGCATGAGCTTCCTTGGCCTTGGCATAGTGCCGCCCACGGCGGAATGGGGCAGCATGCTTTCCACCGGCCGCGACTTCCTGCGCGATGCGCCGCATGTGTGCATATTCCCGGGCCTTGCCATTATGGCGGCGGTGTTCAGCATGAACCTTGTCGGCGACGGACTACGCGATGCGCTTGACCCGAAGCTGAAGGACTAAGGAGGGAAACACAATGGCGAACGAAAAGCTTTTGGAAATAAAGAACCTTACTGTTCACTATCAGTCCTATGACGCCACGGTGCACGCCGTGGAAAACCTTAATCTCTCGCTTGGCAACGGCGAAACGCTGGGCCTTGTGGGCGAAACGGGCGCGGGCAAAACAACAACCGTAAAGTCCATAATGCGCATACTTCCAACTCCCCCTGCACGGGTAGTATCGGGCGAAATATTCTTCGACGGGCAGGACCTTTTGAAGGTTAGCGAAAAGGAAATGCGCAAAATACGCGGCAAGGAAATTGCCATGATATTCCAGGACCCCATGACGAGCCTTAACCCCGTTATGACGGTTGCGGATCAGATAGCTGAGGTTATACGCCTGCATGACGGCGGCAGCCGCGCAGAGGCGCACAGGAAGGCGTGCGACATGCTGGAACTTGTTGGCATAAGGCCGGAGCGCGGCAGCGATTATCCGCACCAGTTTTCCGGCGGCATGAAGCAGCGCGTGGTAATAGCAATGGCGCTGGCGTGCAACCCGCGCTTCCTTATAGCGGACGAGCCTACCACCGCGCTTGACGTTACCATTCAGGCGCAGGTGCTGGAACTGATGAAAAAGCTGAAGGCGCAGTATCAAACCGCAATGGTAATGATAACGCACGACCTTGGCATAGTGGCGGAAATTTGCGACTATGTTGCCATAATGTACGCGGGCGAGGTTGTTGAGTACGGCACGCGGGAGCATATATTCAACTCCACCGCGCATCCGTATACAAAGGGCCTTTTTGCCTGCATACCGGATATATTCACCGAGCAGAATGAGCTTATTCCCATAAACGGCCTTACGCCCGATCCTACCGATCTGCCGCAGGGCTGCCGCTTCAACCCGCGCTGCCCTTACGCAACAGAGCGCTGCCGGCAGGAGCATCCGGAGAACGTGGAGATAGAACCGGGCCACTTTGTGGCGTGCCATTTGATAAACGGCGGAGGTAACGAAAATGCCTGATAAGCTGCTGGAAGTAAAACACCTTAAAAAGTATTTCAACACCAAGAACGGCCTGCTGCATGCCGTGGACGACGTTAGCTTTGATATTGAGCGGGGCGAAACGCTGGGACTTGTGGGCGAATCCGGCTGCGGAAAATCCACCATAGGCCGCGCCATACTGCGCCTGCACGAACCCACCAGCGGCGAGGTGCTGCTGAACGGCGTTGACGTGACAAAGCTTAATAAGCAGGAGCTGCGCGCGCTGAGACAGAAGATGCAGATAGTGTTCCAGGACCCGTATTCCTCGCTGGACGGCAGGAAGAGCGTTTTTGAAAGCATAGGCGAGCCGCTGGTGATACAGAAGGTCTGCAAGAGCAAAAAAGAATATGAAGAACGGGTATATGAACTGATGGAGACGGTTGGCCTTGCCGAAAGGCTGGTCAATGCCTATCCGCACGAGCTTGACGGCGGCCGCCGCCAGCGCGTGGGCATAGCAAGGGCGCTTGCGCTCAATCCGGAGTTCCTTGTGCTGGATGAGCCGGTATCGGCGCTGGACGTATCCATTCAGGCACAGGTGCTCAATCTTATGCAGCAGCTGCAAAAGGACAGAGGACTGACGTATCTGTTCATATCCCATAACCTGAGCGTTGTTAAACATATTTCCGACCGCATAGCGGTAATGTACCTTGGACGCATGGTTGAGCTTGCGGACTGCAAACAGCTGTTCAAAAATCCTGTTCATCCGTATACCAAGGCGCTGCTTTCCGCCGTGCCTATCCCCAGGCTTGACGTTAAGACGGAGCGCATATTGCTGGAAGGCGACGTGCCAAGCCCCGTAAACCCCGCGCCGGGCTGCCGCTTTGCGGGCCGCTGCGCGCAGTGCATGGAAAGATGCACCGCTGAACAGCCGGAGCTGAGGGAAATAGAACCCGGCCACTTTGTGGCGTGCCATCTGTGCGACAGATGATTTTGTGGAGGTATACATATAGTGAACACGTTTAAGAAGGTAGTCCTTTCCGGCACGCCGCATGAGCGCGGCGTAACATACGGGCGGGAATGCCGCGAGCTTATAGATCGCACGATAGGCGACTACGAGCGCTATTTTAACAACAAGCCCAACCTTTCATGGGATTACGCAATACAAATGGCGGCAAAGTTCATACCCGCCATAGAAGCGTTCGCGCCGGAACTGATGGAGGAGATGCACGGCATAGCGGAAGGCTGCGGCCGTTCATTTGACGAAATACTTGCCATCAACTGCCGCAGTGAACTGCTACGCTTTGAAGGATCGCACGACGACAGGCACCATAAGGATGCGGAGGAATGTTCCTGCATAGGCGCATTGCCCGAGCGCACCACAAATGGCCATGTGCTAACCGCGCAGAACTGGGACATGTATTACTGGGCGGAAGAACACGGCGTTGTGCTGGAGATATTGCAGGACAACGGGCCGGACTGCTTCTGCCTTACGGAAGCGGGCCAGCTTGCGCGCTACGGCATGAACCAGGCGGGCGTTGGACTGGCAATAAACAGCCTGCCGCGCGAAATTGAGACCGACCCCATAGGCGTGCCGAGCGCGATAGTGCGCCGCAAGTTTATAAGCACCGGCAACTGGGCGGAATGCCTGGACATATTGTTCTCCATCCGCCACATGGCGCCAATGAACTTCCTTGTGTCCAACGGCAATCTGCACGGGGACATGATGTGCATAGAGGCCGGCGCCAACGGCGCGCAGATACTCTATCCCGAAAACGGTCTGACGTATCACACTAACCATTTCCTTTCCCAGGGGCATTTGCTTTACGGGCGCAAGGGCAGCAGCGTGAATCGCTACAATACCATAAAGCGCCTGCTCAGCGGCAAGGAAAAGATAGGCATAGCGGACATGATATCCGTGCTAAACTGCACTTTCGGCGCGCCCGAATCCGTGCTTAACCAGCGAAACAGCCGCGATAAGGAAATAGAGCAATGCGCAACGCTTGCCTGCTTCATAATCGATGCTACCGAGCGCCGCTTCTGGGTGCGCAAGGGCAACATACGCGAAAACCCGTTTGTGGAGTACAAGTGGTCCCGGCCGGATAAAATCTACGCCGAGTGGAGATAATTGCAAGATATACGGAAAGAGCGGCTCATTGGGCTGCTCTTTCCGTATAGCAAAATGAATTGTTTGATTTACTTTTTTGTAATGGGTTCAGTTTGCCGCGCCTTCGTCATCAGCATTCGCAGCGGGATGCGCGGGAGCGGGCGCAACCTTGCGCGGGCGGCCGCGCTTGCGCTTGGGCCGTTCCTCCATAAGCTTAGGCGCCTCCTCGTTTGCATCATCCTGGGTGGAGGATTCATTCCCGTCATGCATTTTTGAATACGCTGTATATTCGCTGCGCAGGTTCTCAATCTGCGCCTGAAATGCCTGCACATCGTCCTTCATCTGACCTGCCATGAGCGATACGAGCGCGTTTGCCATTACCATGGGCGCGGAATAGGAATTGTAATATATCGGCGTATCGGCCTGGCATATAAGCGTTACGGTGGCGTGCCGCGCAACGGCCGATGCGGGGTTTTCCGCCATGCACACTATCGGGATATTGTGCTTAACAAGCTGCTCCGCAAGGAAGGGCATGCGGCTGTTGTCAAGGCGGGGGAAGGACAGCATGAAGAAAGCATCGTTCGTGCGGATGCCGGAAAGCATGTTGGTAAGGAAAATGGTGCTGTCCACATCGAATATCTGCACGTCTATATTCAGCGAACTGAGCCGGTTCTGCAAAAACGGCAGCAGCGTTTTGCTCACGCCCTGCGCAACCAAATGCACCCGCCCGCAGTTCCTTAATATATCGCATGCGCGGTACATGTCGCGCGAGCTGAGATTTTCAAACGTATTCGTGATATTGTCAAGATCCGCCTGCACCACGCGGTGAACAATATCGCTGGTGCTGTTCAGCCCGCTCAGGGCCGATGCAAGGCGCTTGCCGGGATACACGCTCTGCCGCGTATATGCCCTAAGCTCCTTTTTCAAATCAAGGAAACCATTTATACCCAGCTTGTCAAGGCAGCGCAGCACGGTAACGGGCGAGGCGCTCACGCTGTCGCTGAAATCCTTGAGTGATTGAAAACACGCGCGGTCCGGATTATCGGTAATGTAATCCACTATGCGCTTGTGAACCCGCGAAAGGTTGTTGTAGTTGGCATTGATCCGGTCGATTAAATCCATGTGCGCTTCTCCCTTTTTATTTTTTACGTTTACACTATCTGTAAATCAAGTAGTTCAGCTTTGTATCAATATAAGCTGTAACGCGGTATAAATCCTTAATAATACAAAGCTGCGGAAGATATTTTTTATATTATAGCAATTTAAAAGCGTGAATGTCAATTAAATGATAAAAAACTTGTGTATTATTGCCGGAAAATGGTAAACTACATATAACAATTCACCCAAGGAGGAAACCCAATGCTGCTCATTAAAAACGCACACATCCGCCCCATGGCGGGCGAGGACATCGCCAACGGCGAAATACTTATAGACGGCGGCAAAATAGCCGGCATAGGCGTTAAGGTGGACGCGCCCGAGGATGCCGAAATTATAGACGCCGAAGGCCGCCTTGTTACCCCGGGCATAGTGGAAGCGCATTGCCACACGGGCGATTCCGCGCGCGCAATAGGCATATCGCCCGACCATAATGAAAAGAACGACCCGCTCACGCCGCAGCTTAGAATAATGGATTCATTCAATCCGTACGATCCGCAGCTCAGGCGCGCCATAAAGGCGGGCGTGACCAGCGGCGTTACCACGCCCGGCAGCGCGAACATAATAGGCGGCACGGCAATGGCCGTAAAGTTCGTTGGCAGGCGGGTTGACGACATGATAATAAAGAACCCTGCGGCAATGAAAATTGCCTTTGGCGAGAATGCCAAGCGCGTATACGGCACGGAGTTCAAAAAGGCGCCCATGACCCGCATGGCAATAGCGTCCATGCTGCGCGAAATACTCTATAAGGCGCGCAATTATATGGAGGCTAAGGAAGCGGGCAAGGAGCCGGCATTCGATATGAAGTACGAGGCGCTTATACCCGTGCTCAGGCGCGAAATACCCATGAAGGCGCATGCGCACCGCGCGGACGATATATTCACCGCCATACGCATAGCAAAGGAGTTCAATCTGCGCATGACGATAGATCATTGCACGGACGGCGCGCTCATTGCGGACATACTTGCCGAAGAAGGCTACCCCGCGTTTGTAGGCCCCACCTCCGGCGGCACGCCAACTAAGCACGAGGTTATGAACCGCTCCTTCGAAACCCCTGCAATACTGCATAAGGCGGGCGTACCCTTTGCCATAATAACGGACGATCCTGTTATTACGATAGAGGCGCTGCCCCTTTGCGCGGGCCTTGCCGTGCGCCACGGATTGCCGGAGGAGGAAGCATGGAAGGCCATAACCATCTATTCCGCCGCATATACCGGCATTGGCGACCGCGTAGGCAGCCTTGAAGTGGGCAAGGACGCGGACGTGGTAATATGGAACGGCAACCCCGTTACAGACATCATCGCAACCGTTTACAGAACCATTGTTGACGGCAATGTGGTATATTGCCAGGGCGACAAGTAAATAAAGCATAAAATAAGCATCCTCCGCGCCGAATATGGTACGGAGGATGTTTCACTTATAAATCATTTTCTGCAAAGTAAAGCATAAGCGCCGCCGCAAGCAGATCCGCGCTGCCGCCTGGGCTTATGTTGCGGCGGATAAGCTCATCGTCCATGCGCATAAGCGTGTCCGCGTCGGCTGTGTCCGCATAGGTACAGAGCCGTTTTACATATTCAAGCCCGGCTTCTCCCGCGCGGCGGACTATGTTTGTGTCCTCGTTTTGCGCCATCAGCGCCGTAAGCGCGGCACAGGCTGCGGTATCCATGCCGTTTTGTGCTTCGCGCCGCAGTATAGGCAGCGCGGTATTGAGCGCCAATGCAAAGCCGCCGTGTGCGGACAGCCGCGCCCCGCTGAGGCCGTGCGCATCGGGAGCGGCGGAGGCGAATATATCGGCTGCGGTTTTGCATATGCTGCCCGCGCTCACGGGGGCGCCATAGCGTATCAGCCGCGCCCATGCGGCGGAAATAAGCCCAAGCGAGAATATTTCGCCCTTATGCGTGTTTACGCCGCCCGTTGCGGCAAGCATGTCGCCTTCGGCCTTCAGCCCGTGCATTTTAAGCCGCGCAAACAGCTCTGCATCATCGGCAGGGCCGCATAACCCTTCGCGTGCGCATTGGGCAAAATACGGCGCGGTGATGCATGCGCTGTCTATAAACGTATAGAAATCCATGTCCGTGTGCGCGCCGTTGTTCCGCCGGTCTACAAGGCCGGGCTTTGGCGTGGCGGCAAGCTCGTAAAGCATTGCTCGCTGCGCCGTGCGGCCTATGCGCTCCGCCTGAGCATCCGCGTACCATTGCCAAAGGAGCGTATGCACATGATCTGTCAATTCATCAAGCGTATGGCGGCGGCTGCGCGCGCATTCCGCTGCGGGTGCGCTGCATAAAAAGCACCGCCGCGGCTGCATGCCTATGTCCGCGCGGGAGATGTGCTCAAACTCATTTGTTATAACGTCCATGTCGAACAGCCGTGCCGCGGGGAAGCTTTCCTCAAGCGCGGTCAATGCGGCCTTGGCGCGGTATGCATCGCCGTCTATTGCGGCAATGTATTCGCAGCCGGTTTCGCAGCGGCGGGTGATGCCGTCCGCTATCGCCATTCCGTGGGAGAGCAGCGCGCGGTTTATCATGTCTACGCCGCTGTCGAACAGCATATCCGCAAGCGCAAACCGCTTCACGGGGCCGGGAATATTAAGCGTGAATGAAACCACTGGCAGGCCGTGCTTTTTTATAAGGCCGTGCTGCGCCGCCATGCGCGCCTCCCGCGCGGCAAGCATTGCGCCAAGCTGCACTTCTGCCCCTTCAAACAGCGCCGCGTTCATTATTCAAGCCCGCTTTCGGCATACAGCGCCTCTATTTGTTCTATAAAGTCCAGCATGTACTTCTTCAGGTGCAGGTTTTTGCTGTATACAAGGCAGGTGTTCAGCACGTTTATTTCATCGGTAAGCGGGAACACCTTCGCCCCGTGCAGCGCGTCCGCATCGGTTACGGCCATTGAGTACGGCGCGATCATGGCGCAGGCACAGTCCGCCGCAACGCGCCGGGCGGTTTCAAACGAATCGGTTTCTATAAAGCACGGAAACTCAACGCCAAGGCGGATACATAGCGTATCCTGCACGGCGCGGGCATTATGGCCGGATCTAAGGTAAACAAAGCGGTCGTTGGCCGCGTCCGCCGCGCTTATGCTTTGCCCGTTTTTATATTTTGAATATATATTCGTGCCGAGGCCGGCTATTATGCATATTTTTTCGTTCTGCAGCACGCGGTATTCAAGCTGCGCATTGTTCTGCTCCGTGCGGGCGACGGCAATGTCTATTTCCTGCCGCGCGGCCATGGCGGTGAGCATATTGGAGCCCTGCTCCGTAAGTGCGATATCCACCTTTGGATACATCGGGCAGAAACGGCTCAATATGCGCGGCAGCATCGACATGCTCTGCTGCGCTGGTATGCCGAAGCGCAGCACCCCGCCGCATTCGCTTTTTACGCTGTGCAGCTCGCGCGAAAGCTCGTCCTCAATTTGGATTATCCGCTTCGCCGCCTCAATATAAAGCTCGCCCGAATAGGTGAGCGTAAGCTTATTGTTACGCTTTTCAAACACCTTGCCGCCTATGCTCTGTTCTACGGCGTGCACGGTTTGGCTCAATGCGGATTGGGAAAGGAAAAGCTTGTTTGCCGCGGCGGAAAAGCTGCCTTCGTTCAATATGGTAAGTATGTATTTGGCCTGATTTATGTTCATAAACTGCACTCCTATAATGTTAAACTTATATATTTGTTAGTATAGTTTAGATTTTGGTTAAAGTCAACTGCTGGTATACTATTGTCAAAGATATGTATGCGGAGGGAAAGCATATGCAACTGATAAACAGGGCAATGGCGGGCACGCTTGAATCAAGCGATGCGCAGATAAGCATTGCGCCGGGCAAAGACGGCATAGTGCTGCACATTCAAAGCACCGTGCAGAATCAATACGGCCGGGCGATAAAGCAAAGCGTGCTGGATACGCTGAGCAAACTTGGCATAGAGAACGCGGAGGTGGACGTGAACGATCGCGGCGCGCTTGAATGCACGCTGCGTGCGCGCGTGGAATGCGCGGCATACAGGAGCGCGGGCATTGAGGCGGGCATACCATGGGAGGAAATGTGAGCATGATACAAAGGAAGAAGCCGGAAAGATTCAGATTAAGGCGCACCATGATATTCCTCAGCGCGCAGAAGCCGGGGCTTATAAAAGACCCGCTCATTTACGGGGCGGACAGTTTGATGCTCGACCTTGAGGATGCGGTTGCGGAAAACCAGAAGGACGCGGCGCGGTTTTCGCTTTATCATGCGCTGAAAACCGTTGATTACGGCGATACGGAAGTGATAGTGCGCATAAACGGGCTGGATACCCCGCATTGGCGAGAGGATGTGCGCGTATGCGTTGCGGCGGGGGCGGACGGCGTGCGCATAGCCAAATGCGAAAGCGCAGGGGACGTTATTGCCGTTGAAAAGGCCGTTGAAGCGGCGGAGGAGGAATTCCGTAAGGAAAAGGGCAGAACGCTGCTGATGGCGGCGCTGGAAAGTCCAAAGGGGATACTCAATGCGCAGGAGATAGCCGCGGCGTCTGAGCGCATGTTCGGCATAGCCATATCGGGCGGGGATTTAAGGCGCACGATGCAGGTTTCGCCCGTGCGCGGGGGCGTTGAGCTGAACACGGCGCGCGGACTTGTTGTGCTGGCGGCGCGCGCGGCGGGCGTGCAGTGCTTCGATACGGTATTTACCGATCTTAACGATGAAGAGGGCTTCCGCGCGGAGGTGCTGCTGGACAAACAGATGGGTTTCGACGGCAAATCGCTCGTAAATCCGCGGCAGATAGCCGCCGTGCATGAAATATACGCCCCGAGTGAAAAGGAGATAACGGCTGCGGAAAAGATAGTGCGCGCGGTAAGGGAGAACGCCGCAAAGGGCGTTGGCGTATTTACGGTTGACGGAAAGATGATAGACATTGCATTCCTGCCCGGGGCGGAGCGTACAATAGCGCTGGCCAAGGCATGCGGAATGTATAAGGGGGAACTGTAAGCATGATAAACAAAGTTGGCAGGGACATTCCCGATGAACTTATAGGCAGGCACGGCGTATATATGGGCGCGGGATATCGCGACGGCGAAACCTATACCAAATGCGGCGTAAGGGCGCGCATATGCGAAAAGCCGCAGGGCAGCAAGCTGGTCGGCAGCATACGCGAAGCGATAGAAAAATGCGGCATGAAGGACGGTATGACGGTATCCTTCCATCATCATTTCAGGGACGGCGACTACGTTGCATCCATGGTGATGAAGGAAATAAAGGAGATGGGCATAAAGGACGTTACCATTGCGGCATCAAGCCTTGGCACGGCGCACGACGCCATAGCCGACATGATAGAGGAAGGCATAGTTACCGGCATACAGACCAGCGGCATACGCGGCAGACTTGGCGAGGTTGTATCGGCCGGCAAGCTGAAAACGCCCGCCGTAATACGTTCCCACGGCGGCAGGGTAAGGGCAATAGAGGAAGGCGACGTGCATATAGACATTGCCTTCGTAGGCGCGCCGACCGCGGACGAATTCGGCAACGCCCGCGCCGTTGGCGGCAAGAGCGACTGCGGCGCGCTGTCCTATGCAATGGCGGATGCAAAATACGCCGACCATGTTGTTATAATAACCGATACGCTCGTGCCGAGCCCCAACCTGCCCGCGAGCATACAGGGAATAGACGTGGACTATGTCGTTTGCGTGGACGCGATAGGCGACCCGGCGAAGATAGCCGCAAAGGCCGCCCGCATGACGAACGACGTGCGGGAGCTGACAATGGCTGCGCGCTGCGCGGACGTTATGGCGGCAACGCCGTACTTTGCGGACGGGTTCACGTTCCAAACGGGCGCGGGCGGGCCGTCGCTTGCGGTAAACCGCTACCTTGAGCCTAAGATGAAAGCAAAGAACATAACCATGCGCTGGGCGCTGGGCGGAATATCCGCGCCCACGGTAACGCTGCTTGAAAGCGGCCTTGTTAACGCAATAATAGATACGCAGGATTTTGACCAGGTCGCCGTGAAATCGGCCGGGGAAAACGCGCGGCATTTTGAAATATCCGCATCGCAGTATGCTAACCCCGCCAATAAGGGCGCGTTTGTGAACCAGCTTGACTTTGTTATACTGGCCGCGCTTGAGGTGGACACGGACTTTAACGTGAACGTGCTTACGGGATCGGACGGTGTGCTGCGCGGAGCGCCGGGCGGGCATCCGGACGCGGCGGCGGGCGCAAAATGCTGCATAATAGTTACGCCGCTAATGCGCGGGCGCATGGCCACGATATGCGAGCACGTTGTTACCGTAACAACGCCGGGCGAGTGCGTGGACGTTGTTGTGACGGACCATGGCATTGCCGTGAACCCAAATAGGCCGGACATTGCCGCGTGGCTCGACGCGGCGGGCATAGAGCACACAACGATAGAAAAGCTGAAGGAGCTTGCGTATTCAATAGTCGGCACGCCGGAGCCGCTCGAATGGGAGGATAAGGTGGTTGCCGTGCTTGAGGCGCGGGACGGCAGCATACTGGATGTTGTGCGGCAGATAAAGCCATACAGGTTTGAATAAAATGGACGCGGTGCGGATAGATTCTTCCGCGCGCCTTATGGCGGAGCGGGACGCGCTGCTGATGCGCAGCGGCATACTGCGGGAGGAACAGGCGGACGCGGTGTTCGGCATTGTGAACGGCGAAGGGAAGCTCGTTGCCTGCGGCAACTGCCGCGGATGCAGCCTAAGGTGTATTGCGGTGGATGAAAGCTGCCGCGGGGAGGATATGCTTTCCACGCTGGTGTCCGCCATGCTTGAATATCAGTTCATGCGCGGCATAAGCCATGTTTTTATATGCACAAAGGCGAAAAACGCGCCCATATTCGCGGGCATAGGCTTTTATGAGGTCGCGCGCGCGGGCGATGCGGCGGTGCTGATGGAAAACAGGCGCGGTGGGTTTGATGGCTACATAGCCGCGCTTGAACGCGGCAGCGGCGTGCAGGGCGCAATAGTGATGAACGCCAACCCGTTTACGCTGGGGCACAGGTACCTTGCCCAAAGGGCGGCTGAATGCTGCGACAGCGTGCATATATTCGTGGTGCAGGAGGATGCGTCAGAATTTTCGTTTGAGGACAGGCTTAGGATGGTGCGCGAAGGCATGAAGGACATACGCGGGACAATAGTGCATTCAACGGGGCTTTACATGGTGTCGCGCGCGGTATTTCCATCCTACTTCCTTAAACGGACGGAGGACGCAACGGCGGTGCAGGCGGCGCTTGATGCGAATGTGTTCATAAAAATCGCCGCCGCGCTTTCCGTAAGCCGCCGCTTTATAGGCAGCGAGCCTTTCAGCGCCGTGACGAACGAATACAACCGCGTGCTGATGGATACGCTGCCAAGGTACGGCATAGAATGCCGCGAAACGGAGAGGCTCACGATAAACGGCTGCGCGGTGAGCGCGTCAAATGTGCGCAGCTTGCTTGCGGCGGGCGATAAGCAGGAGGCGTTTTTGCTGCTGCCCACAAGCACGCAGCGAATAATAGAGCAAATATTATAATTAAAAACTCCGCACGGTTTATGCTGTGCGGAGGTTTGCTTTATCGGGCACCGATAAGCCTTGCCCCCACTTTGAGACGGTCTGCCGCACAACGTTCAGCTTTACGGCAAGCTCCTGCTGCGAAAGTCCCTTTGATTTTCTTATCGTCTTAATGTTTTCGTTCAGCATAGTGAATGAACATCCGCCTTCCGTTCGTCAGCCCTATTGTAGGCCAAGCCCGCCCGTTGCGCCAAGCAACGCTGGGTAACATTTGCAAATATTGCGCCTATGAATGGCGGTATTGCGCAGCATATGCTATAATAAAACAAAAAGCGGTGTGCTTATGGACGGAAATTTTGTTCGCAGCAGAAAAAACAAGCTGACATCATGGATATTAGTAATATCTTGTGCAGCGCTCACCTGCATGTTTCTGCTCGAAAAGGATAAAATTGAATCATCTGAACTTATCCCGTTGTTGGTAATTATTGCTTTGGGAGTTATAGGTGCGGCATTATCCATAGGGATGAATGCAGGGGCTTATTTTCACATAAGAGAAAATAAAATTAAGGCCAGATACGGTTTGTTTGGCAGAATAGATTGCAGCATGGATGAAATAGAATATGCCCTGCCGAGAAACAATGAACTGATCATCGGGATGAAGGACGGCAAACACCATACAATAACGGAAATAAGTAATTCATATGAATTGAGTTCAGCGATTCGCAGACAGATTTTTACGCTTGAGACAGAAACACCGGACGTTTTGGCGGCGCAGCTTAATGAAAATGAGACTTCGTTCAACAAAAGAATGATATGGATGGCGCTTGGCGGCGGTGCCGTGTTTATCGGGTACGCCTTTATTGTATCGTTTTTGACGGGCGGCAGGGAACTAAGCGAATTTACGAACGCGGATTGGGATATGTTCATACCGATGGGAATTGGTGGCGTATTGACGGCTATTATATATAACTGTGCGCTGATTCGGCGGGCGAAAAGGATGACGCTTATTGATAATATCATATATTGTTTGCATGGGGCGGTAATAGCCACCGAACCTTTGTCATGCGGCAATGCTGAGAGCGTTTATACGGACGAAAACTATGAAAAAAGAATAATTGTGTGCAGCTTCCCGAATGATAAAGGCGTTTATTACTGTGTGCAGACGTTTGATGACTATTTTCAGCTTGAAACAACATATACATCAAGGATCTATGCCAACAAGGATGAACTGCCGGAGGATGTTTTTTCTAAGCTTATAGATATCACATCTAATATACAGAAAAGCGGAGAATAGCAGAAGAGAATATGAATCCCGCCCGGCATACATCGGGCGGGTATGTTGGTTTATTTCTCCCCAAACTGCACCTTTACGCCGTTTACCTCCACGACGTCGTCCGCGGGGATGAGAATGTATTTCAGACCGTCTATTTTGCGCAGCTCTATCATGTCGCTGCGCTCCGGGTCAACCTTCACGGTGACCTCCGGCGTGGTTATGACGAATTGCTTTTTGTCTATCATGTTCACGGGCGGAAGGGCCGCGTCCGTGCCGAAGTGCGCATCGAACGCATCGGAGAACGCCTGCACGCGCTCCGCCGATACGCCGCATTGACCAAGTACCGCGCCAAGCTCGTTTTTGGATAGGGCGAGCGGCTCCTCAACATGGTTTTCCTTATGCATTTCCATTATTTGGCCTATATGCTCCTGCACGGACTGCACGGTTTCTATGCGGCATTCTTCTTCCAGCGCTTCGGAAAGTATTTCGCTGAAAACCTCCTTTTGCGATGCTGCGGGCATGGGCGGCTCTATACCGAAAACGGCCGTGGTGAACTCCGGATGGTTATCGGCTGTGCTCTTGGTGTAATAAAGCGTTGCGTATATGTTTGCGGCGCGGTTATCGAACGCGGGGAACATGAAGCCCAGCTGCGGCGCGGACACGGCAAAGCCGTTGTTGAGCGCGTTGAAGCAGTTTTCCGCAAGCTGATAGCTCAATACGGGCTGGGTCTGCTTAACGGGGCATATGCTGCAAATGAAGTAGCTGAATTCCTCGTCCGATGCATCGTGCTGCGCATGGCCGTCGCTGCTTCGGTAGGGGACGGAGTAAGTGTCGTGCACGAGCAGTATTATATAACCGCCGTCTATGTTCAGCGTCTGCGCCACGCGGTTGTAGAACGCGGCAAGCAGCTCCTCGTTTTCAAGGCCGCATGCGCGCATGGCCATGAGCAGCTTATGCTCCTCGCTTTCCATGACCTGCCGCGCGCTGAATTCAAGGTTGATAAGGCTGCGGCCTATCGTGCCGGAAATAGGCTTCTTCAGCAGGGCAAGGAACCGTTCCGATTCATCCTGCACCATTGTCTGAACACTTTCACGGAAGGTGCTTATAACCTTCTTTGATTCATTAACGTAGCAGCCGTGCACGGCGTTTATCCATGTTTTATCCGGCTTGAACCGGCGGCGTATCTCCCGCGCTTCTTTATCGTTCATTATGATTAAACCTCGCATTATTCTCGTTTTGCCAAAAGGCAGATATGATTATACCATAAAACAGCCCTCCTGCGACAGCTTGCAAACGATGCCGCGCTTTGCTAAAATTACAGGCATGGCAACGGAGGAATTTACGGGCATGATATACGTTATGAGCGATATACACGGCAGCAGGCGCCGGTTCGACGCAGTAATGGAACAGATTAAGCTGACGGATGAGGATACGCTTTATATACTGGGGGACGTTATAGACCGCGGGGAGCACGGCGTGGAGCTTTTGCAGCGCATACGGGCGGCGAAGAACATGCGCATGATACTGGGCAACCATGAATACATGATGCTGTGCCTGCTGCGCGCGGGCTACGACCCGGCGGACAGGACGCAGGAGCAGCGGCGCGAGCATTGGTACAGAAACGGCGGGGACGTTACGCACAGGGACATAAAAAAGCTGAGCGAAGCGGAGCGGGAATCCCTTTTTGATTGGATAGACGCGCTGCCGACGGAGCTGGACATAACCGTGAACGGCAGGCGATATAAGCTTGTTCACGCCATGCCGAAGGAGCTTTTCTACCTTGCAAAGCGGCCGCAGCTTGGCGAAAAATACTTTTCCGTATGGGACAGGCAGTCCGGAGAGGCGCCGCTTAGCGGCGAATACACAATGATATTCGGTCATACCACCAGCCATCATTATCAGGATGGTTCGCCCATGCGCATATGGCACGGCCCTGATCGCATGGACATAGACTGCGGCTCCGCCTATTCTGACGTGCAGGATAAAAACGCCGAATTCATAGGCCGCCTGGCTTGCATAAGGCTGGACGATATGCGGGAGTTTTATTCGGGGGAGTTGATTTATTGATAAAAACCATTGCGCATATTGCCATTTGTATGATTAAATAGCAGCGGAACAAAACGGCATATATGCAGAAAGGAAACAACGACATGATTTTATTGAAAAACGTTCGGCCGTATGACAAGTCGGCGGACGTGCAGGACATATTGATATGCGGCAGGGACATAATAGAGATCGCCCCGAACATAGACGTGCCTGAAAGGCTGATAGAGCAGACGATAGACGGCGGGGGCCTTGTTGCCGCGCCGGGCTATATTGACCAGCATGTGCATATAACGGGCGGCGGCGGTGAAGGCGGCTTTTCCAACCAGGTGCCGCCGCTGAAGCTGTCACAGCTTGTGGACGCGGGCGTGACTACCGTTGTGGGCCTGCTCGGTACGGATGGCACAACGCGCAGCGTTGCCAACCTTGTTGCCAAGACGAAGGCGTTTAACGAGGAAGGCTGGACGGCGTACTGCCTTACCGGCTCATATTGGTACCCGACGCACACCCTTACAGGCTCCGTCACCGACGACATAACGTTTATTCAGGAGATAATAGGCGTGAAGGTGGCAATATCAGACCACCGCGGCTCCGGCATAACGAAGGACGAGCTTACGCGCCTTGGCCACGCGGCGCGCATGGGCGGCATGCTTTCCGGCAAGGCGGGCATAGTGCATCTGCACACCGGCTCCGGCGAAGAAGAGCTGCGCAAGATAATAGACATAGTGAAAACCAGCGACCTGCCCGTGAGCGTGTTCAGGCCCACTCACCTGAGCCGCCACATGGATCAGGCGGTTGAATTTGCAAGCCTTGGCGGCTACATAGACTTTACTGCCGGCACCAATCCTTCATACGTTGCGGGCATACTGAACACAGCCTTCTCCCGCGCGCCCAAGGATAGGGTAACGCTCAGCTCCGACGGGAACGGCAGCCTGCCCATGTGGAACGAAAATAAGGAGCTAATAGGCATCACCGCAGGCCGCGTGAGCGCCGATCACGACGTGATATGCGCCATGGTGAACGAATTCGGCTACAAGTATTCAGACGCCATACGGGTGCTTACCGAGAACCCCGCCAAGGCACTGAAGCTCTATCCGTACAAGGGCCTTCTTGCCGCAGGCTCCTGCGCGGACATACTTCTGCTGAGCGACACGCTTGCGATAGACACCGTTATTGCCAACGGTAAGCCGTTCAAGCTGCACGGCAAGAGCATGTATACGCCTAAGTTTGAGTGAGGAAAGAAAAACGGTAAAGTAAAGCCCCCGATCCATAGCAGGACAGGGGGCTTTGTGCTTTGGCTATTCGCCGTCGATTATGGAGTATTTCAGTCCGGGTATTGTGGATTTATCCACGCTAACGCTTATTTCAGGAGTAGTGGAAACGTCAAGGGAGCGATGCACCTTGGCGGCGGAATACTGCCCGCAGGCGCAGTTATGTTCCCACCATATGAGCTTGACCACTTCCATACTGCCGTCCGGGCGGGCGGCGGTGGCATCGTTGCGGAAAAGGGTGCGCAGCGCCTCTTTCAGCGCAAGGGCGTCATCGTCGCTGAAACCTGTTTTTTGCGCAGCCTGCACATTTATGGAGCCATAGGTAACATATACGCCAAAATCGACGCGGTATTTTGAACCTATTGTATCGGAACCCCTTTTGTCCGGATCTACGCTGTCCGTTTTAAGATTGACGGACTTGGTTATTTGCAGATTGGTTATGGGCACGATATCGAGGCTGAAGGCGCTTTGTATGCTCACGGGGCCGCGGATGCCAACGGAAACGGCGTCGCTTTCGCTGACGTTATCGCTGACGGAAGCAGCATCATCGGTATCGGCTTTTTTATCGCTCTTTTTATCCGCTTTGAATGCGAATACCTGACCGAATGCGCGCACATCCAGCCATTGCTCGCAGGCTATACGCGCATAGTCGTCCTTGCTAAGGAGAGCCTCGCCGTTCTTTTTACCCTTGGCTTTTTTCTGCTCGCCCATTGCGTCCAGACATGCCTTGAGCGCAGGGCAGCCGTCCGCACGGTCGCGCAGGGAACGGAAAGCGTCCATGCGGCGGTCGTCCGACTGTACGAATACCGGGTAACCTTCATCCATCCAGCGGTTGCGGATCTTGCGCTTCAGGCAAACGTCCGAAACCTCGCCGTGGCCGTCATATGTGGTGCGCGGGCGGTTGCCGCCCAGAGGATCGCCGTTGGGATTGGCGTTCCTGACGGTGAATACAAGTGCAAAATCGATTTTGTTGTTTAACGTAGCCATTGTTTAGTCTTCCTTTCCGTATTTACTTGGCAGTGTATATGTATAAAATGTGTGCAGATAGCCAGACCCGAGAGGTGCGTCCTTGTTCGGCCACAATTCGGTCGCTATGCCGAGCAGACGCTCACGCTCCTGCATGAATACGAACGGCTGGCGCAGCTTTTTCATATATGGCTCCATACGGGCCATTAGCTGCGGAATTTCCGCATCGGGACGGCGGGCAACGTGCGGCATAAGACGCATTGCATTGCTGGGGCGGTTGTCGTTTTCTTGCTTTTCGGCATCAAGAACAATGCGCTCCACAATGTTGTCAAGCGCAAGCAAAGCGCCAAATGCAGCGTCGCGGCTGTTTATTGCCAAAGACGATGCAGGCTGCGCCGCCCATGCGTCCTGCTTTAACCCTCCTTTTGCTGTCATGGCATGACGCATGCTTAGATATCCGTTCAAAAAGCCGCTACCCAGCCGCGCATCCTTCAGCCTTTCTTCTGCGGCGAATGAGGATTCTATGCGGCTGATTATACGTTGAATATATGCCGCCGTGCTTACGCCGCTCTTTTCAAGATACGGTATAAGCTTATCGTGAATATGCATCCATGTGAACGAGGGCTTTATAACATATGCATTCGTAAGCAGCATCGCGTTCGTGCGGCCGTCCCGCTGGCTTGTTCGGATGCCGTTGTGTTCTTCCGCCATGGCGTCCCATTCGCATATGTCGGCCACGGCGAGTAGGCACCCGAACAGTTCATCGCGGCCGGAAGGCGGGGAATACGGCTCAAACGGCGGCGAGGGCTTGCGCTGTTCGGCTTTTGCATAAAGCTCGCTTAGCTGCGCGCTGAATCCCGCAAGAAACATATATGAAAGCGGGCGGCTGTCTGCTCGTTCCTCGGGCGTAAAGCTGCGCTCTATTTCGCCCAGCAGAGTTAAATACCATGCGGCACGGTTGCCGCGTCCGCTTTGCCCAAGTTGCTTAAGATAGGGGAGCAGCTTGCAATAAAGATGTAGCCATGTTTCGCGCGGGGACTGAACAAAGCTTTGCATCAGCCTGAGCGCATTGGTGGGGAACTTCCCGCTTTCGGCGGCGTCAAACTCTATTTTATGGGATACGGCAAGCAGTCTGCCGAAAAGATAATCCCTGTCTGTGCGTGTTTTGTCCAGCTCCGGTGAAACTGCACCGCGGCCAGACTGTATGCTTTCTTTGCGTATAAATGCGCACGCGACTGCAACGCACTCGGCCCAGGCAAAGCCGTTCCATGCGCCTTTGCTGTCCGTAAAGCTGAGGGGCCTGACGGCGCGGGCAAAAGCCTGCTCCACCATGTCAAGCGGCAGGGGAGCGCCATCCACCACGCAGCCCAGCAGCCGAAGCTGCATTCCACGCATAAGCTTGGTTGCGTTCTTATCGCCGGAACGGTCGCTGCGGGCGATATTGACGGCATCGCGCCCCATTACAGCGGAGCATATCTCAATCCATGTGGGCGTGCGAATCTTTTTATTTGCTCCGGGCATTTCCCACAGGCAATCTTCCGCCCATGCATTGAGCCGCGAAACATACATATTGCCGGGCATTTCTTGATAATATGTTATGGACATGCGCCCCTGCGTGGCGGCTTGAAGGCCGATTATCACGATTTCATTCATGCGGCGGTGAGCTTCTTTTGTCAAATTAGTCGCAGCCGTATATGTTTTCAGCGTTTCTGTGTAGCCGTTTGCAGCATCGCGCAGGGCAATGGCATAGGCTTCAAACGTATCGGGCTTGGCTTTATTCTCCGATTCATAGCCAAAAGGGTCATTGCAGATATTGAGTACGGGAATGGCGGTGTTCCAGGCGACAATATGCATGCCGTATTGATTAAAGCCCTGATGATCAATTAGCCATAGCAGCGCATTGTGCGCCTTTACGGAGGCTAAACCGCTGAGCGCTGCCGCGCTGCGGTCCTCGATAAAGCGGCCCTTATACTGGAACGGGAAATCAACATCACGCGCGGATATGAGCTTAGGGTTGCCGTCCAGCTTAGGGTGGCTTTGCAGCCCAGGCAGCACTTGACCGGTTGCGTAGCATAGTTCCGGTGTTTCGTCGAGCAGGGTAGCCCAATATCGGCCCCAGCTTTCGCGCACATCGCCGCGCATCCACAGCCGATTTTCTCCATGCATATCCTGTATACTGAAGCATACCACGTCTTTATAGGGGGAGCGTAGCTTCAGCCCGGGAACGTTCATTAAATCGCTGAACAGGGTTTGCTTTTCAAGATAACTATACAGAACCTTGATGCAGTCAGGCGCGCCGGGAAAGCTGCACCAATCGCCAAGCTGCTGCATATATGCGCAGAACTTAGCGTCATCGGCTTCGCCATCGACTATAAGATATTTAAGCTGTTCTGCGAGCGGATATGGCTTTATTGAGCTTCCCGTGCGCGCTTCTGCGGCGATGGTGCTCGGCACGGCGCAGTGCCTATCATTTTCCGGCACCCGTTCAGCCGTTACAAATTCGCCTTTGGCGGACAGGATTATGTTCAGCTCTATATTTTTGTTTATAAAGCCTACGCTCAGCATGTCGCAGTCGGGCGTGCCTATAATGGCATCGTAAACTTCACACAGCTTTTGTATCCAGCTCATGCGTTTTCATCCTCCGCGGAGAAATTGTTGTATTTTTGGCCGAACTTCTTTGGATGCATCGGGCGTATTGGCCTATACATCGACTTGCCGCACTCTTCGGGTGAGGGGAAGATTATTTCGCCGTCTGTCATTTGGGCATGCCAAAGCCGCACGCCAAGTTCGTTTTCGCCTGTTTCATCCGGATATGCAAAACTGTGGAACATTATGCCTAAATCAACGGTGCCGTTGTGCTGATAAAAGCTTTCGGCTTTACCGTATTCACAGGGCTCAACATATGCCTGGCATTCCCGCGTGCCAAGGAATATATCGCAGCGGCCGCCGCGCTCCACCACGCGCTTTGCAATATTGTGATGCTTATTCTCCTTCAGCCCGTCGGCTATAAGGTCCGGTTCCGTTCTGTGCGGATTGGGTACAAAGTGCGCCCGTACCTCGTAAACAGGATCAACCAAATAAGTATAGATGGAAAGCGTATTGGACTTGCCGTTATAGCTTATTGGGCGGATACTTTTGTTTTCGGTGCGTATGGCGCTCAAAACCCGCACGGAGTCAATTACCCATAATATTGATGGCTTCCAGTATATTGATTCCGTTACGCCCTTGAGCGCCTGATAGGTGGGCACTAGGTAGGAAAATTTTTCCCCGCCCATGCGGCAGATGGGGTCGCTGAATAGCGCATATCTGCCGAAAACCTTGTACTCGATAGAGTTGCGTATTGCGCTCGTAAGAATCACTCCTTTCTTGTTTCACTTGCGCAAAAAGCGCGTATGTGTTATGATTATCCTTGTCGTTCTCCTCACGCGGAGAGCGTGGATTGAAGATTAAATTATAAAAATGGAGCTACAAGGGCAGGAGAAACCATAGGGCTACTCTTGCCTCTTGCTTATATAAAATAACATGTAATAATTACTATTGCAAGAACTTTTTTCTTAAAATATAAAAATGATATTGGCTAAAACGATACTATGCCGCATTGCATATCATAATACCGTGGCTTTAGCACGCAGATACCCGTATCGCCTATGGTATATATGGCATCCTTGCTGCACAGCTCTTGATAGGAATTGTCATAAACGGAAACGCTGTACTGCTGCGCTTCCATTAGAAGGTACAGCTTTTCTTTAAGGCTGATATTGCCTGAAAGGCGGGCTATAAGCTCGGCGCCTTTCCCAAACGGGACGATTACGGAGTGAGTTTTATCGGGTATAACTTCAAAACTGCTATATGCCGTGCGGAAGCTCTGTGACAGCGGCATGCTGATGCCACAGTCGAAATTGGCTGATTCACGCACCCTTTTATCGTTGTAAGAAAGAAGATTCACTATGGATTCGCCATTAAGCTTGGGCAAGGGAAAACCCGAGTGCTTGGCTGTATAGTCCTGCTGCCGTTCGAAATAGTTTGCAATGGAGGCGGGCATATCAAGTTCATCGGCTGGAACGCTTGCGATTATGGTTCGTGCGGTATTGCCGCCGTACTGTATTTCAGGCAATTTGTCGAGCTTTTCATCGCATAGATGCCATATATACACCGTGCCAGTATCGTATTCCATGCTGCGGTTCGCCCTGCCCGCCGCTTGCACTATGCTTGGCAGCCCCGCAAGACTGCGTACCACAACGGGAAAGCTTACGTTTATGCCCGCTTCTATGAGTGATGTGGATATGCAGAACACACGCGCCTTTTCACGCAGCCAAAGCTTTACCCAGCGCAAGAACAGCTTGCGGTGCGCAGGGCAGAGCGACGTGCTAAGGTGTATGCAAAGTATATCCGCAGGCCCGTTTTGTCTGGCAAGGGCGGATAACTGCTCGGGCGTAGAGGAGATATCCGCAAAAACAGGACACAAGCCGGATTCGCTGAGCATGGCAACGGTTTTGGTGTAAATATCGCGTGCGGCAGGCTTTGTGTTGACTATTGTAAGCACAGAATGCGATTTGAGCATCTCGGCAAGTTTTGCTGCGGCTTCGCTATTATGCATAGGGCGGTCAAGCTGCGGGATATAGGATACACGCTGCATATCGCGGAAAAGACCGTCATAGTCACTCATGAGTTCCGCAGAGGGGCATGAAAGCTCAAGCTGCGGTTGCGTTGCCGTGCATAGAACAACGGTAGCTCCGCAGCATACTGAGAGGAACGTTATGGTGCGCTCAAACAGCGTTTTGCAATGCGCTGGAAGTGACTGTATTTCGTCAAATATCAGCACGGAATCGGTAAGGCTGTGCAGCCTGCGCGCGTCCGTATTGCTTGCGCCGAAGCAGGCGTTTAGGAACTGCACAAGGCTGGTGAGTATTATATCGCTGTTCCAGCGCTCGGTAAGGCGGTGATGAGTCTCGGCCTCATTCTGACTGAGTGTCACAACATCGCAATGATGTTCTAGTATGGAAGGATAATCGGACAGTGCGTGGCGGATATCCTGCGCATTTTGATCAAGAATGGTGTTGTATGGGATTATATAAAATATGCGCCGCTTGTTATAAAGCGAGGCGTGCTTGAGTGCATAGCGCAAGGAGGAAAATGTTTTCCCGCCGCCGGTGGGTACACTGAGCGTGTATACGCCGCTATTTTCTGCGGCATGCTTAAAGCATTGATCCGAAACGGCGGCGCGAATGCGGCCAATATCGCCGGAAGTATCGAGTTCGCGCCTGCGAAAATCATCAAAGCGGAGCAGCAAAGCAGCCCAATCAGGCTGCTGCTCGATATACACGGACGGAATGCCGTATTCAAAACAGGTGGAATCATACCTGTCTGCATCGATAAGGATACTGAGCAAAAGCCGCGTAAGCATGCCATAATGGAATTTACGCTCGTCGGTATCACATTTGCCTTTTAAGTGCTCTGTAAGAAAAGTGCGTATCTCTACGCATGCTTTGGCAAAAAGCTCATCCAATTCATCGGCGGGCATTATGTTTTCCAAATAATAGGCCACGGCCTCGTCGTAATGCTCATTTGCTTCGTTTTGCATGGCGAGAGTGAACGCCGATTGCCCAATGCCGTCAAGACAGTCCATAAGTCCCGTATGGTGGCCGCGGATGCAAAGGGCAATTATCTGCGCCGTGAGCAGCTGAAAATAATCGGCACCGGCTGCGCAAAACCAGCGTCGATAAGCAAATATTGCGCCGGTCGGCGCATGATGGTGCGGCGAAGCGGCGGAAAGAGGATCTGTGGCTGCGGATATAAGATATGCCGCGAATGCGGCGGTGGCCTTTCCCATGTCGTGCAGTAAACCTATAAGCTGCGCTATTGCGGATAACCCGAGCCGCTGCGCCATGTGTTTGCTTAATAAACCAACCTGCAAACAGTGTATTTTGAGCGGCTGCTTCGCTCCGTCGGTTTTGCGGATATGCGCTATCAAGATACAAGCCTCCATTGGAAGAAATTGACACCTTGATTTTAGCACGGTTTGGCGCTGTTTAACAACAAAAACCGTTTCTGCACCAATGCATAATCCCCCTTATCCTTCCGCATACTACCGATACAAAACATGATATGGCAAGCATGGAAATGAATTATTCAGGAGGAATAGAGAACCATGAAGGCAACCGGAATAGTGCGGAGGATTGATGAGCTGGGCCGCGTAGTCATACCCAAGGAGATACGAAGAACGCTGAGAATACGCGAAGGCGACCCGTCACAGATAACATTGGCACGGTGGGAGCGGTTCTGCGCAGCGATGGATGATTTGGCCAAACGGAACGGGTGGAAGTAGTACATAGTGACGAAATGGTGGCCATTAACCATGAGAATCCGGGAGAGGGTGAAACAGAAGGAAAACACCGCACGGTGGTCGATGCAGGCATCGTGCGGCATTTTACCATGACGCTAAAGGAAGTATTCTGTTGATTGGCTACTCGATCGCATGAATAATCTCAATTTTCAGTTCCTCATCTGTATCATATGTGCCATCCATCACGGCGGTAATTATTCGAAGCAACAGGTCTTTATCGATTTTCCCAGCAGCAACCTGATAGCTGATATTTTCCATCACCGTAAAAAAGCTTTTCGCTACCGCCATATAACCATTTAACAAAAGAAACTGCGCACTCAGTGTTATGGCGAGACGTTTGTTACCATCGGCAAAGCAATGAAATTCGCAAACACAAAAAAAGAGGTGCGTCAGTTTTTCCTCAAACGTTGGATAGTAATCATCGTTTTGTATATTATGTAAAACGCTCTCCAACCGTCCTAAATCAAAATGCTCATAAGTTCCACCGCCACTATATTGGATTGTCTTCTCGTGTGTGCGCTCTGCTTGCTCAAGCGTAAGATACACCAGGCCTTCCATTTAATTACGCTCCTTTAGCCGTTTAAGCACATCTTTATTTTCCTCCATAAGTCTTTCAAGTTCATCTCCTGTTGCTCCTAGGAACTTTTGATACTCGTCTTTCTCAAGAGGCTGGATATACTCAGAAAGCTGGTAATGGAACGCATCTCTTAATGCCATATCCCGGCTAGCCATTTTAATGCGCCCTCTTTGAATCAGTGGTTTCCACAATGCCATATTTTCAAACTCATGAAACAATATCTCTGCTTCGGATATTGTCATTTTGCGGTTCAACTCAGTATTCTTTTTGCGAATAGCGTCTGCCAGGCCGCTTTCATATGCGGCAATAATATCTAATATTTCACTGTAAAATGTGTCGCGAACTTTCTCGTTGGCCTTTAGGTCTAATATTTTCTTGTATTCTTTCGCCTTCTCACGAAAAATACTGACATAAATCATATCAGTAAACCGAGCATACTTATATTTGTCATCTTCAACACATTCTTTAAGTGCATCTGTAAAATTTCTACGATAGTTATCTTCTTGAAGCGATGTAAACACGAAGTCCTTATCTCGCTGGTTAATGTATTTTGTTCCACCGCCGGTTTTCCGATTAATCAAATCAATAACGATATCGAGCATCATTTGTCGTAATGCTTTTGCTCGATCGCTCTCGGAAAGAAGCATTGCCAAATTCAGAAATGACTTGAAGTCAAAAACACCAAGTTGACGAATTTTGCTAGGGACATAAATGTCCTTAGCAAATCTCTCCTGCCCTGCTTCGAGAAAGTCTTTAAGTCGTTTTCCCCGGAGAACTTCATAACCATTTTGCGTTAGTTCCTCGTTATTTTGCTCAATATATCTGCTGATTGTCCGAATATCAACTTCAAAAAATGTAGCAACATCTTCTCTGGTGATGTATATTTTATTTTCCCACAAGATTCCTTGGATTCCCGATTTTTCTTGAATCTCCTGTACGGCCAAGTCATTGTTGAGAATATTCTGGCGATCAATACGAGATACTGTCAAGTCTTTTGCCATATTGTGTTCCCTCCTAATCAATGAATTTTTTTACGCCGCCAGCGCATTGGCATTGATCCGCTCAATCGCCTGCCGAATACCAGACCACACGGACAAATCCGTGAAAACTTCCACAATGCTGCCGTGATCGGTGAAGGGTGCTTCCTGCAAAACGGACATATCTTTCATCATGCCGTTATGAACAATGTACTCCACAATCTGGTTTACGAAGTAAATCTGCCTGCTGTCCAAGCTTGCATCGTTCAGATACTGCGCAAACGCCTCCTTTGCCGCGTTCATGTCAACCCCGACGATTTCTCGCACGAACTCGCCCAGCGGCTTTTGCCCATACTCGGCCTCATAGTCCTGCTTGGTGCCGACTTCACTCCAAAGAATTTTCTCCAGTGCCTGTACATCTTCCGCGGTCAGGGGAACATTGCTTTTGAGCTTGGCAATCACCACATTGTCCATGTGCTGCCGCACATAGAATTCTGCTTTAGCCTTGTAGTTCTTAAGGTCATCATTTTCCAAATCTGATTCATTCCAGTCTACAGAGAGAATCTCATCATCAAAATTCGTATCATAGCGCACGCTGGTTTGCGGGATATACTTCATAAGGTCTCGCAGATTTTCCCGGATATGCTCAAATTCGTTGATTCCGGCATTCTCTACATAGTCCGTATGCAGAATTTTGTCAATCAATTCGGCTTGAGCCATGATTTCCGGGATGTTCGCCACAGATGCAACAGCGGAAACTTTCTTAAACAGGTCGCTGCGGGCTTTGCCGTATTTTTTTCCGGCGAGATAGGCAAGCTCAATGCCATATATCAGCGCATCGAACCGCATCGCCTTAGCATCGTCTTCCTCCGGCGTGATGAACGGCGCAAGCTCCTGCCCCATGAGCAGGGTGTCCTCATAGGTCATGGCGTTATAGTTATCGGGATTTGCATACAGCTCTACATATTTGAGGTGCTGCCGGACAGCGAAGTTCTCCCTGTTCAGTTCCTGCACCTTGTGCACCATGTCCTCCACCAGCGTCTTGCGGAAGGCAATGAGATCTGTTGTCTGATACGCCAAGTCCTGCAATTTGAAGGCAATTTGGGCCTTCAGATGGAAGATCGCTCCTTGTAAGGCAATCATATTGGCAGTGGGCCGTCCCTTGTTCATGCGAAAGAACTCAAAGTTGCCGCAAAAGTCAAAGATGTAGAATTTGTCCTTATCCTTACCGTCCATCAGCCCCGGACACAGACGGGTGCCGCGCCCGATCATCTGCCAGAACTTCGCCTTGCTCATGACCTTCTTGAAAAACACTAGATTCAGCACCTCCGGCACGTCAATGCCGGTGTCCAGCATATCTACAGAAATGGCAATCTGCGGCAGCTTTTTCGGATCAGAAAACTCATCGATGGCGCTTTGCGCATAGGTCATGTAGTTGTCGATGACTTTGGCGAAACCGGGCAAGTGCGGATATTCCTTGTTGAATACCTCAAGGATTTTCTCGGCGTGGATGTGGTTCTTTGCAAAGATGATGGTTTTGCCCAATTTGCTGCCATAGTCGATGGTCAGGCCATTGGTCATCAGCGTATTCAACACCTGCCGGATGGTATCTTCATTGAAAATCCACTCGTTCAGCGCCGACGATGCAATACTCTCCGGAAGTTCACCATTCTCGTCCTCAAAAGTGTCCTCGTAAGCCCGCTTGTCCGCATCGGAAAGTTCATCGTAGACAATGCCCTGTTCAATGAATTTCAGTTTCGTTTCTACAGACAGGAAGTCCACCAGATACCCGTCCTTGACCGCCTGCGCCAGCTCATAGCCATAGGTTGGCACGCCATTTTCCAACTCAAAAATCTCATAGGTATTCTTGTCAATTTCGTCTTTCGGCGTGGCTGTCAACCCCACCAGCGGGGCATCAAAGTAGTTGAAAATATCACGGTATTTGTTATAAACCGAGCGGTGAGCTTCGTCGCAGATGACCAGATCGAAATGCCCGCAGGTGAAGAGTTTGCCCTCCTCGTCCTGTACACTGTCGATGACGTTGTACATGGTCTGATAGGTGGAAAATACGCAGTGCGCTGTGTAGTTATCCTTCTCCTCGCAGAGATTGGTAACGGAGAGATCAGGCAGCAGATTCACAAAGCTGCGCTTGGCCTGCGTTACCAGACTGTTGCGGTCAGCAAGAAACAGGATATTCTTCACCCAACCATGCTGGAGCAGCACATCGCATAGGGCAATAACTGTTCTCGTTTTGCCGGAGCCGGTGGCCATAACCAGCAGCGCCTTGCGCCGGTTGCGTGCAAAGGCATCGCAGGCTGCCTTGATGGCGCCCTCCTGATAATAGCGTCCGGCTATCTTCCGATCCACCATGACATTTTTCAGGCTTGTCCGCATGGTCTGGAGATTGAAAAGTTTCTCCAGATCACGTTTGGAGTAAATGGCCGCACATTTACGCTCAGGGTATAGATTGTCCGTAATGCGGGTCTCAAAGCCATTGGTCAGGAAAATGACCGGGCGGCGGTGATACTTCTTCTCCAACAGGTCTGCATAGAGCTTTGCCTGCTGGCGTCCCTTGGCCACATCCACGCATGTGCGCTTTGCTTCCACTACTGCCAGCGGGCGGCCGTCGTCCCCGTAGAGCACGTAGTCTGCATAGCCGACCTCGGACTTGTTTGGCATACCGGGCAGCTCCACCTCATTCAGCCAGTTCTTCCCCTCTATCCATCCGGCGTCGGTGAGCATGGTGTCGATATACAGCTTGCGGGTCTTGTACTCAGACAGGTCGAGGGGCTTGGGCACATAGGTCTGCTGCTGCTCGGCTCGGCGGGCGGTGAGTTCCTCCTTCAGCGCAGCGTTCTCCGCCATGAGGGCTGCAAAATCCACATCGGGTATCGTCTGCGAAGGAACTGCGGGCGCTTCGGCGGGCTGCATCAGCAAGGAACGGTCAAAATGCCCCTCTGTGTAGTTCTCACCATAGCAATAGGCCACGAAGTCCAAGAATACATAGAGGTTTTCCAGACACAGCGCCGCCTGCTCTTCGGTGATTTTCTTGCCGGTGTGGGCGGCGTTGTTGCCCATGCGGCGGATCAGATCCATCCGCCGCCAGATGTCCGCGCCCACGATGTCCCGGAAGTCTTCGGCATTCATGAGGCTCACCAGAGAGTCCTGATAAGGCATAACCAGCGCCTTGTCCACGGAATACATCCACTTCACGGCAAACTCCATCGCCCTGCGGCAGTTCAGCACACAGGCGGAGGGGTAGATATGTAGAATCCGCTCCGCGGAGATGGCCACGGAAGCGAAGGACTCAAATTGCGGGGTGGTTGCGAAGATGTCAAAGTTGGTCATTAGTCGATACCTCTTTTATTCAACACTATTTGTTCTTCATTGCGGCTTTTATGTCATTTACAAAAAAGGCCAACAGGTGTCCTTTTTTTACCTTAGGTATTCCTAAATCTTTTCTCATATCGTTCATTATAGTTTCCGTCAAGAACAAGTTGTCCATTCCGTTACTATTACCATCCAATGCTTTTTCTCTAAACTTTACCCAGTCATTCACCACTTTGGGAGACCCCCACAAAGTAATTTTTTTAGAAAACCTCATCAAGTCTTTAATCATTTCTTCTTTCGAGTACTCTTTTCCGAGTTTATTGCTCTGCTGCATTTTGTAGATCATTTCAATAAATTCACTATAAGGTTCTTCGCGTTTCTGAGTAAGATATTCTCTTCTTATGCGTCTATATTCCACGGCTTTTGCAACGATTGAGCTCAGTACAACACCAAGAATCGATACTGCACCTGTTATAAGTGCCACAATAACTACGGTGTCCATCTTTGGTAGTGTCTGTGATGCCCATGTCAGCAAACTTGCTACAGCTTTCATCACATACCGGATTACTGTTACCACAACAAGAATTGCCAAAGCTACTAATGAAAAGGCTACTACCATATTAATAGCTTGATTCCATTTTGTATGCTTTTCCGCAAATGACTGTTTATCTTTTATTTTATTGCTTTCCATATTCATATCATCCTTCCTCATTCAAAATATTTCTGTATCAGACTGTCAAACAACAGTTGTGCTTCGTCCAACGCTTTCTGTATGGCAACTTTTGATTTGTCGGTCTGTTCGACGAAGGCCGCAAACTGCTCCTGCAGCTCCATAGGAGGCAAAATAATACGAGCTTTCTTAATTTCGCCCAGGTGCAAATTGGGAACACCGATTCCTTTGAGACTTGCATCAAATTGTTGTTTCGTTTCTGCAGCATTGATTGCTGCCCATAAATACGTCGGGTCCACACCGAGTGGCCTTATGAGCGCAAGACTAACATAGATATCGAACACCTCGTCTCTATCTACTATAGCCGCGATACCCGTAGTACCATTCTTTGCAAGCAATATGTCACCCTTCCGAGGCGATATACGGGCATATAGCTCTCGATGGAGCTCTTCAGGGATGTATTTTAGGTGTGACCAATCGACTTTCCCAGCAGTTACGTCTTTGGATGAAAGAAATTTATATCCATTTTCCACATCGGTAGTATATGTAGGCGTTTGATGCGTTCCATCTTTGATTGGCGCAGAAACATCTTGTAGTGTTACAACGCTGAAGCCGAATCTGTTATCGTGAATGGTGCCAAACAGTTCGATAAATCGGGCTTTGACGAGCTCGTCCAGCTTTTGGAGCTGTTGTTGGCGCAGTTCAATAACCCTGCCAACAGCGTCTAGTTTATCTGCTATCGTCTCTTGTACAGATAAGCTATACAATTCAATTTCGTTTTTCTTAATATCCGGTACAGTCAATTGAGGAATTGATGTTCCACTGGATGCAGGCTTGCAATTTCTCAACGCGTAGTATAAATAGCGTTCAGAAACCGTTGACAAATCAGGCACGACTGTAATCAACCTGACTACAGGTAAAAAAGGTTCTCTCCGTATAGCTGTAAAACCAATAGTTCCTCTTGCTGCAACGGTAATACTCAATTCATTTTCTCGTGCAGTGTCAGTATATCCATATAAGCCATTATCTTTTTCCGCATTAGCGTATATAGGGATAGCGTATTCAGCGGTTTTCACCGTTGAATACCTGTCTTTAGGGACATCTCCACCTGCGTATATCCGTTTGCATACTTTGTCAAGTTTTACTCTCATCCGTTCATCCCCACAAATCCGAATTTAGTCACCAGAATATTGCTTGCCAGTCGCAGAGTACCGGCAGCTGTCAAAGTTCTCTGGGCTGAGCGGAACAATTCGACTTAAGGTAATATACCCTTCCCTATCAAGAGTGTTTTCAATATTCAAGACGTCTATTTCCGGTTTATCTATTGCAGACGCAATATCATGAATGCTTGTATCCGGGTGGCTGCAAATGTAGTCATATACTCTCTTTTTCATTTCAGCATCTCCTCCAGTTCATCCATTGCAGTACCGATTTCCTTCTCCAGTCGCCGCAGCTCCGCCAAAATCTCGTTGGTTGGCGGATACTCCACAGGCTTATACTCGGTTTTCTTGTATTTATTTATGGACAGGTCATAACCATTGTCCACGATCTCCGCCCTGGGCACGAAGAAGGATTTTTCCGTGCGCTGGCGGTCTTTTTCGGCATCCGGATTGCGGAACCGTGCAATGATATCAGGGATATCGTTGTCTGCCACCGGGCTGCGCTTATCGTCCAGCGAAAAGCCGTCGGCGGTCATATCATAGAACCACACATTGTCTGTACCACCGTGGCCGGTCTTGGTGAAGATCAGCACCGCGGTAGACACCCCTGCATAGGGCTTGAATACGCCGCCGGGCATGGAGATCACGGCCTCTAGCCGGTTGCCGTCCACCAGCTCCTTTCGGATGGCTTTGTGTGCGGTGGAAGAGCCGAATAGCACACCGTCTGGGACGATGCAGGCGCAGCGTCCGCCGATGCGCAGCATCCGCAGGAACAGAGCCAAAAACAGCAGTTCCGTTTTCTTGGTCTTGCAGACTTTCAGCAGATCTGCCGAAACGGTGTCGGCATCCAGACTGCCCTTGAACGGTGGATTGGCAAGAATCAGAGAATACTTTTCCTTGTCCGGGTTCTGATCGGACAAGCTGTCCCGGTATTCGATAAAGGGATTGTCAATGCCGTGGGTCATCATGTTCATCGCGCCGATGCGGAGCATGGTCCGTCCCATATCAAAGCCAGAAAACATGTGATTCATAAAGTGATCTTTTTTGATGCGATCAAAGAAGATTTCACTATGATTAGTTTTCAGATATTTCCCGGCTTCAACCAAAAAACCAGCTGTTCCGCATGCCGGGTCGCAAATTACATCATCTGGTTTTGGTTCAATCATTTCAACTATCATACGAATGATGTGCCGCGGCGTACGAAAGGCACCGGCACGACCATTGACCTGTAAACGCGAGGAAATATACTCATACACATCGCCCCGAATATCAGAAGACTGTATTTCACTCATCAGGCGATAAATCTCGTCCAGCGCATCCACCACTTTGGACAGCAGCAGCGGCGTGGGCAGCTTGAAAATGGCATCGTCCATATACTTGGAGTAGGCGCTGTTCTTATCCCCGTGGAGGTTCTTGATGAACGGAAACACCCACTCCTGCATCACGCTGTACATCTTTCCGGCGGGGAAATCGTGGAATACACTCCACTTAAGCTGCTGGCCGTCGATGGTACGGTCACCGACCTGCACCTCATCCGCAAAAATGCTCTGATACGGCAGCCCCAGCATGGCAGCTTCCTTGGCCCGGAGATTGTCGGTGTCATCCAGATCATGGATAAACATCAGATAGGTGATCTGCTCAATAACATCCAGCGGGTTCACCAGTCCGCCCGCCGCAAAAATATCCCAGAGGCTGTCGATTTTGTTTTTCAGTTCACCTGTAATCATTTATTCTCTCTCCCTGTTCCAAGTATAAGAAGTGTAGCGTCCGCCGCCGATTTTCAAGATTTCTCCAGACTTTATCAAATCCGCCAGTGCGCGCTGGACGGTGATCTGGCTGATATCCGGGCACTTTTCCATGATTTCACTCTTGGTGATCTTGCCGAGGTGGTTCTTGATGATCTCCCGCACACGGTCGGGCTTGGAAAGTCCCTTGGTGGTCAGCAGCTCGATCCGGCTTTCAAAATCCCGGTAAGCCGCCACCAGAACACCAAGCATATAGGTGATAAAGGGGGCATAGTCGTTGGTTCCCTCATGCCAGTTATAGGAGCTGGCTTGCAGAGTCTCGTAATAGGTTTCCTTGGTATCGGAGATCAGTTTCTCAATACTGATATATTTGCCAACGATATAGCCAGAGCGGTACAGGAGCAGCAGTGTCAGGAGCCTGCTCATGCGGCCATTCCCGTCATTGAAGGGATGAATGCAGAGAAAGTCCAGTATAAAGATGGGAATCAGCAGCAACGGGTCGAGTTCAGCATCCTGCATAGCCGCTTCAAACGCGCTGCACAGTGCCGTAATAGCCTCCGGCGTTTCCCACGCAGGAACAGGCTCAAACCGGACAATCTGCTGACCGTCCGGCAGTTCTTCGGCAATCACGTTATCCGAATTTTTGAAGCAGCCGCCGATGGACTTACCGCTGTATTTGTACAGATCCCGGTGAAGCTGCAAAATGATAGATGGCTTTGGAGGAATGAAATCGTGGCTTTCATGAATCGTTGCAAGCACATCGCGGTATCCGGCAATCTCTTTTTCACTGCGAGTTTTTGGCATTGTTTTATCACGCACGATTTTCTTCAGTCTGTCATCCGTGGTGATAATTCCCTCGATGCGGTTAGATGCCTCTGTGCTCTGAATTTTCGCAACTTCCAGAAGTTCAGACAACGCATCCGCTTTAGCCTCGATAAAGAGATTTTGCTGCCCCTTGTATTCGTGAATCTGCGTCAGATAAGTCACGACCTCCGGTGTCAGCAATTTGTTGTATTCTGTTTTGAAGTCGAACGCTCTCATGCACTGCCCTCATTTGAATTTCAATTTCATCAAATCTTATCGAATGATGCAATTATAGTATATCCTTGAATTACATCGCTGTCAATATCAATTTCCTCATTTTTGCATTAATGATAAAATTAGAATTTGGCTGTCGTCTGCTACGCATCATGTCCCCTCGCAGGCGCTGACAATCGAAAGCTGTATCGTAACGATTTCAGATTGTCAGCAAAAAAGGAAGTCTGCCACTCATCGGTACGGACTTCCTTTTGTATTTTCTGAGCAGGTGTTCCAAACTGCGTTTTTACAGTTTGGGTACCCGTTTGCGAAGAAAATATGGGGAGTTCAGAGGGGAAAATCCCCTTTGACGCAGGGTTTCCAATAGGGGCGTGCAGCATCCCTGTTGGCACACGATTTTGCTTCGCAAAGTCTAGTGTGTTATACCTTTGCTTCCGGCTGACACTGGGAAGGGGCTGGCTTCGCCATCTGCTGTACGGACAGATAGCGGTTGGCAGACGCTTTTCAGCGGCAGGAGGACAGGCGGATTTTGTGACATCAGGATGACACAAATGCAGGATTTTTGGAAAGCAAAATCCGACTGGCCGGAAAAGGAAGTGAAGGTATATACAGCCCTCGTCCCGCCGCAGAGACGCTCCCCGTTTCAGCGTTTCTTTCGTTTTCCCTTGCCGTGGGTCATGGTCGTTTTCCCTCGCTGGCTGATGGGACTTTTCATGTGCTTGGACAGCTTTAGTACCTCGATCAAGTTGATAAATTGTTCCATTGTGATGGCATCATAATCGATCCCTAACGTGGCAAGTAAAGATTTTGCTTTCTTTTCTTCCGAGCTTCCCTCAAAGTTCATTGCATCCTGCAACTGACCCCGCATGGTTGCGGCGAGGGATGTTTCATCTGCCGTCATGGTATCGGGGCGGTGTTCACTCCGAATATCACGGAGGATGCCTTTCAGGTCATCTGCAATCAGGCTTCCGAAATATTCATCTTCCTGAATCTGCGCCACTTCCAGCGTCCGCAGGTGCAGGTCATTTTCTTCGCCGCCGTTTTTCATCAATGCCATCTGCCGGACAGCTTCCAGCACGGCATTCATATCGTTGACCCGCATATCTGCGATCCGGTCAACGTAAATCTCAGCATCCAGCATAAAGCGCTGGAAATCCTTGTGGCAGATCAGCTCCGACAGCAGCCGGTGGTTGAACTTGTCTGTTCTTAATACATCAATCGAAGCATCACTCAAATGCAGCTCATGCAGAGCTGTGTTTGGGTGATTTTTTGTTTCCGTCCGTCCCATCAGATAGTCGCAAGAAACACCGTAATAGTCAGCCAGCAACAGAATGCTGTACGGGCTGATGTCCTTGCCGTTATCAGATTCATATTTGCCAAGTGCGGATTTCGAGATACCCACCTCGGCGGAAAGCTGCTCCAAGGTCAGTTTGCGCTCTACTCGCAAATCCTTCAACCGCTCTCCGATTGTCAGCTTGACTTGCATACAGCAGCCTCCGTTTCCATTTTTCTGTATTATATCATGCTTTTTCATTTTGTGTCTCAAAGCGTGGAAAATTTCAACTTCTACCCCACTTTTCCTACCTCTTGGATATACGGGAAAGGGCCTGTTTTCTTACTAAAATTCAGACATAAACCACGCAGAACCTTGAAAATTTCATGACCGTCCGATGAGGATATGCTTCCGGAGAAGTACCGCATTCCGCGTACCAAGGAAGAGGCAACGCCGGGGTAAGGACTCGGGCAGGAACGGCATCGGGCAGAACGGCGAAGTTCAATTATTTTACAGGAGAAAACAGGTATGGATTTATTTACACAAATCAAGATGGCAGTTTCCGTGAAAGAGGCCGCCGAACACTACGGGGTGAAAGTAAGCCGCAACGGCATGGCTTGCTGCCCATTCCACAATGACAGGCATCCCAGCCTGAAGCTAAACGAGGAATATTTCTTCTGCTTCGGCTGCGGGGCAACTGGTGACGTGATCGCCCTTGTTGCAAGGCTGTTCAACCTGAGCGGCTATGACGCGGCGAAGAAGCTGGCGGCAGACTTCGGCATTGTCGAGCAGAAGCCATCCATTCTCGCGAGGCTACAGCGGGGAGCATCGCAGGCGGAAACCGAGCGGCGCTGCTTCCGCGCGCTGGGGGACTACCTGCGCATCTTGCAGGACTGGAAGACGAATTGCGCGCCGCAATCACCGGAGGACGGCATCGACCCGCGCTATGCGGAGGCCTGCCATATGCTCGAGCGCATCGAAAATATGCTGGACATTCTGACCTGCGGCACGCCGAAGGAGCGGGCCGAGGTGGTGACCGACTTGCAGAAGGACAACCGGCTGGCGCTGATAGAGGCGCGAAACCGGCAGATCAAGGAGGACGAGTATGGAACGAAATGAACCGCCCCGCTGGATGCAGGACAAGCACTTCAACGAAGTCCTGTTCTGCGAGGACTTTATATCGGCGCACCCGATGGTTTGCGTGGACGGCAGCTTTTTCACCGTGGGGGGCCGCGTTGCCGACGAAGAAGGCATTCGCAAGCAGATCTACGAGATGCTGCGCTCGCATTTTACGAGCGGCACGGCTCGCCGCGCTACCACCATTCTGGAAACGCTCAGGCTGGAGGCCTACACGCCGGAGCTGCCCATTCAGGAGGATCGGATCCATGTGGCAAACGGCACGCTGTTTCTCAATGGCGAGTTTCGCACCGAAAAGGAGTTCTGCCGCAACCGGCTCCCCATCCGATACGATCCCAATGCGCCGCAGCCGGTGATCTGGCTGCGGTTTTTGTCTGACCTGCTGGAGCCGGAGGACGTTCTGACCTTACAGGAATACCTCGGCTACTGCCTGATTCCGACGAACCGCGGGCAGGTCATGATGCTGCTCAAGGGCAACGGCGGCGAGGGCAAGAGCCGCATCGGCGTGGTGATGCAGAAGCTGCTGGGCGGCAACATGAAAAACGGCAGCATCGCCAAGGTGGAGCGTAGCCCCTTTGCCCGCGCCGATCTGGAGCACGAGCTGCTGATGGTAGATGACGACATGAAGCTGGAAGCGCTGAAATCCACCCACTATCTCAAGTCCCTCATCACCGCCGAAATGCCGATGGATTTGGAGCGCAAGGGGGAGCAGAGCTATCAGGGCAAGATGTACGTCCGGTTTCTGGCCTTTTCCAACGGCGATCTGGAATCGCTCTACGACCACTCGGACGGCTTTTACCGCCGTCAGCTCATTTTGTCAGTGAAGAAAAAGCCGCCGAACCGGGAGGACGACCCCTTTCTTGCGGACAAGCTCTGCGGCGAGATCGAGGGGATATTCCTCTGGTGTCTCGAAGGTCTGCGGCGCTTGCAAAGTAATAACTTCCGCTTCACCGAAAGCTCGCAGACGAAAGCAAACCGTGAGGATGCGCGCCGCGAGGCCGACAATGTGCTGCTGTTCCTGCGCTCTGAGGGCTACATCCGCCTGAAGGCCGATAGCGCCATCCCCTCCGCCGCGCTGTACAGCATCTATTGCCTGTGGTGCAGCGACAACGCCTACAAGCCGCGCTCCGCGCGGACGGTGAGCATGACGCTCAAGAAGTACGCCGATGAGTTCGGCCTGGAGCACGACAACCACATCCAGAACGCCCTCGGCAAGCGGGTCAACGGCTTCTGGGGTATCGAGGCGCTGGTCGCGCCGCCGGTTTTATGAGCTCAGACACGAAATTCTCCATCCCATCCATCCCAAGCATCCCCAAAACCCCGGATGGATGGGATGGATGGGATAGATGTTTTCAAGTTTACCGACGAAGGAGGATGCAATGGGAAGAATCTATTATAAGGAACTGCCGCTGTTTCACATCTATGACAGCAGCCTGACTGGAAGTCAAAAGCTGCTGATGACGCTGCTTTTCATCGATAACGCCTACGACATTTACGAACTCAGCGCGCTCGCCAAGCTCCGTGTCGAAGATGTGATTTTTGATTTGAAGGAGCTGAAAAGGAGAGGGTATTTTCAAGAGCGATAAGAACCGGAAAGAAATTTGCGAGGCGGCAAAAGGATTCTGCGAAACCGCGCTGCTCGGAATCGTGTACCGGCTTCACGGATGCGCGTGGGGCTGCGCGGTTCCCTGCAAGGTCACGCGGTTCCGGAAAGTCGATACCCCTCACTTATGAAGAAGGCATCGACCGCCGCTTTTCCAGCGGATTTCAGGAAAACAGAATATTTCACCACACAGCGAAGCAGGTTTTCGGAAATCGAAACCCGCTTCGCTGTTTTCATAACGAAAAAACAGGAGGTTTTTATGAGCATCAAAAATGAGATCAAATCGCAGATCGTCCGCGCCGGTTTTACCATGCAGGAGATCGTTGACCGGCTGGCCGAGGAATATGACTGGAGCGACAGCGTCTCCAACCTGTCCGCAAAATTGCAGCGGGAGAGCATCCGCTACAAGGAGGTCGTGGAGCTGGCCGATGTGCTGGACTGCGACATCGTGTGGATGAAGCGAGGGGCGCGCCGATGAAAGCACAGTACGCCATTCTCCGCTTTGCCAAATATAAGGGGCCGGAAATCGGGCATATTGAGTCCCACAACGAACGCACCAAGGAGAAATACGCCAGCAATCCCGACGTGGACACGTCCCGCAGCCACCTGAACTTCCATCTGGTGACGCCGCAGCGCAAGTACCGCGCCGAAGCGGAAAAGCAGATCGCCGAGGCTGGCTGCCGCACGCGGTCGGACAGCGTGCGCGTGGTGGAGGCTCTCGTGACGGCCAGCCCGGAGTTCTTCAAGGGCAAGAAAAAGGCGGAGGTCAAAGACTATTTCACCGAGGCGCTGGCGTTCATCGAAAAATATCAGGCCAAGGGCACGATCATATCTGCCGTGGTGCATATGGACGAAAAAACGCCCCATATGCACCTTTGCTTCGTCCCGTTGACAGCGGACGGGCGGCTCAGCGCCAAGGAGATCGTCGGTAACAAGAAGAAGCTGACACAGTGGCAGGACAGGTTTTGGGAGCATATGGTCAAGAAATACCCCAATTTGGAACGCGGCGAGAGCGCCAGCGAAACCGGGCGCGACCATATCCCGCCGCGGCTATTCAAGGAGGCCGTGCACCTGAACCGAATGAAGGAGCAGATCATGGCGATTCTGAACGACACCAATCCGTTCAACAAAAAGGTCAAGCTGGACGAGCTGGAAGCGCTGCTGGGCAAATACGTTCCCGGCGCGGAGGCGCTGCGGACGAAACTCAAGAAATACGACACCGCTTATAAGGCGATGGCCGCCGAGAATGCGACGCTCGAAAAGCAGCTGGGCGCTGCCTCCAAGGAAAGTGTTCTGAAAAAATTGGAGATTAACGAAAAGCTCCGGGAGCTGGACGAGCTGCACCGCATGGTGGATGGCATCTCGCCGGAGATTTTACAGGCGGCGAAGCAGGTGGCCGCGCATAAGCAGCAGGAAAGATGAGGAAACTAAGGTTGTTAAAGGAGGTCGGTTCTATTTGGAGATGAACGTCAGGGACGATCAGAAGCTTGTTGAAATCTGGCTGACGAATGCAGAAAAAATTGACCCCGTCCTGCGGGAGGGGCTGAAGGAAATTTACGCCAAGTATAAGACGAAGAAATACATGGTTGCCGTGTTCGAGTCCGGCAAGGGCGATCTTTATGAGAACACGCGGGATCTGCTGCTCTTCAACCGCCGCCGCAGCGCCGAAAAGGCCGTGCAGCAGGCGAAAAAGCAGCGCGCCGTGGGCATGGAGCGGTAAGCCGCGGGCGGAAGAGAGAAATCTCTTCCGCCCTTTTTCTTTTTTGCCCTTGCAAAGCGCGAAAACATCCTGTACAATATTATCTAAAACAACGTGTTTATCAAAAGATATGTGTGGTTCATGCTTGCCGCCAGAGAAACGGAGGGAAAC